>Ga0255754_10000148_pt1 | contig 53153 bp, 74 predicted proteins | sample 101ome_22_FD_179954 | JGI IMG/M metagenome (GOLD analysis project Ga0255754, IMG submission 179954) | Coastal salt marsh microbial communities from the Groves Creek Marsh, Skidaway Island, Georgia - 101412BT metaG (version 2) | ecosystem: Environmental > Aquatic > Marine > Intertidal zone >... | reverse complement strand
TGTATTAAAATTTTCACCTTTGTTAAAACGCCGTAAAAAGTATACTTTGTTTTCGTTTGTCATGTTTTTCGAATTGTTTAATATTTTACTTAAAAGTTTTTGTTGTTCGTTTCGAATACGTTTGTTTTCCTGATTTTTCTCTTTTTGAAGTCGATTCCTTTTCAAATTTTGTGCTTTACGAATTGCGTTAGCTTTTACTGTATTAAAATTTTCACCTTTGTTAAAACGCCGTAAAAAGTATACTTTGTTTTCGTTTGTCATGTTTTTCGAATTGTTTAATATTTTACTTAAAAGTTTTTGTTGTTCGTTTCGAATACGTTTGTTTTCCTGATTTTTCTCTTTTTGAAGTCGATTCCTTTTCAAATTTTGTGCTTTACGAATTGCGTTAGCTTTTACTGTATTAAAATTTTCACCTTTGTTAAAACGCCGTAAAAAGTATACTTTGTTTTCGTTTGTCATGTTTTTCGAATTGTTTAATATTTTACTTAAAAGTTTTTGTTGTTCGTTTCGCACGCGTTTATTTTTCTCATTATTTACATTAGTTCTGTTAGGTGCATTAGGTTGCGGTGCATTGGATTGTGGTGTATTAGGTTGTGGTGCGTTGGATCGTGGTGTATTAGGTTGTGGTGCATTGGATTGTGGTGTATTAGGTTGTGATCGTGGTGTATTAGGTTTTGATTGTGGTGTATTAGGTTGTGGTGCGTTGGTTCGTGGTGTATTAGGTTGTGGTACGTTGGATCGTGGTGTATTAGGTTGTGGTGCGTTGGTTCGTGGTGTGTTAGACATGTTTAACCTTTCTTCTATGTTTTTTCTTACCCTATTGAAATTTTTAGTCGTTTTAAAGTTTTGTAAAAATTTTTGTTTCGTGTTATTATTTAAATTTTTGGAACTGTTAAGTAAATTAGTCAATTTTTTCAGTTGTAATTCGAATTCTTCTTGTTCCATTCTTTTGTTAAAATTTGATTGAATTTGTTTTACATTTGTTTCAGAAACATTAGTTCTACCTGTTTTTGGCGTAGACGGTGTTTTTGGTGTAAGCGACGTTTTTCTTGGTGACAAAAATGTCGGTCTCTTAAAACCCTGTCTTTTTATACTGTTACGAAACGGTATCTTACTTTCTGATTCGATAGTTTTAGGGTAAAGTTCTTTGTATAATCTTTCCCATTCATCATTAAATTGAGAATTTGTCATGTTAAGTGCACCCATGTTACGAAGATATTTCTTAGCTCTATCTTTACCCATTTGAAAGAAACGTCTCTTCTTAGCAAGTTCGTAAACATTTTTATTATTATTCTTATTTCTGTTCGTATTATTCTTAGAACGAGATAAACCAGATATAATTCTACTAAGATTACTTATTCGTTTGTTTTTCTGGACTTTCACAACTTTTTCACTCATAGAATATGGTGAAAGATTGTTATTATTTTTGTTATTTCTTAAAAAAGTTTTACGTCGTAAGCCACCGAAAGAAACGCGTTTTCTTGAATTTACTTCGTTTATCGCATTGTTTCTCAAGTTTGCTCCATTTACCTCGTTTCTCAAGTTTGCTCCATTTACCTCGTTTCTCAAGTTTGCTCCGTTTACCTGATCGTTTCTCAAGTTTGCTCCATTTACCTCATTTCTCAAGTTTGCTCCATTTACCTCATTTCTCAAGTTTGCTCCGTTTACCTCATCATTTCTCAAGTTTGTATTGTTTACAAAACCCCTATTACTCTCTCTTATAATTTTCGTTTTTTGCGTAGAGTGAAACTTGATAGGTTCGTGAATTTTTAACGCATGAAGTCGTCTACCTATTATAGAAATGAGCTGAGCCTTCGTGAGTTTTTTATCCGCATGTCTCGCTACACCCACTTTCTTAGCTATACGTCTTATACTCGTGACTTTAGTAGACGAACTAAAAAGTTTATCGAAATCTGCCATTGTTAATGGCGATTTCCTATCTAACATGTAAGACCTATCCCTACTCAAAACTAAAGGTGGTAATGGTAACTTACCATCCTGGATAGATGAATATACGTCACATATTTCACTTCTAGAAAGTTTCAAATCTATACCAGTGTTTTGTTTAAGGAACGTCTTAAGATTTTGTGAATTTACTCCTGGATCACACGCGTCCATATTGATATAAACCAACAAAAAAGTTTATAGCGATATGCCTTTCATATATAATTTCATTTTTTCCTCGTATGTCATGTTAAAATTGAAAACATCGGTTTGACCAATGTCTATATCTACGATTTTACTATTCTTGATAACATTCTGTTTTCTGTTGTTCAAAGTAGATGCAATAAGCGCTTCTGCAAATTGTTTGGGGTTTTTTATATCTTCTATAAACTCATTTTCCATTTTCATACGAACACAAAGTATTTTTTCTGGTTTTTTATCTAAAAATGGTGTTGTTGGTAAAGTTTCGAGTGTCCCTCCATCAACATAAACTAAACCATCGTACCTATAAGATGAAAAAATGAGTGGTATAGCTATACTCATACACAAAGCGTCTATGACCTTCATATCCGGGTGTGTATCTTTTGAAAAATAAACCGTTTTAGACGTGTTTACACAAAACGCCGAAATGTATATTTTCTTATCTATTTCCGAAAAAGTAAGATCGGATTCAAAAATGTCTACAAACTTTTGGCGTATAGGTTTCAAATCGACTAACCCGTACTCGTTTAAAAAACATTTCAAGTTTAGTTTTACGAGTTCTTTACCATTTAATAGAGCTAACTTATATACAATGTCATCTATAGTAAATCCTAAAGAGAGAAATAGTATTATTATTGCACCTGCTGATGCACCTGAATATTCTTTAATATTTTCCAATGAAGATTCTATTGTTTTGAGGTACCCGAGCATAGAAAATACACCCATAGCACCCGGTCCAACAACGAGATACTCGAACATTTCATCGTTTAATAGTACTGAGGAAATTGCTTTCTCAAAAGAGCGAACACAAGTGCGAAGACGATCGTATGAACAACGGCCGAAGAGATGCTGGTTTGACCCGAGGTGAAGAGACCCTTGGATCCTGGTGGAATGGTCAAAAGCATGCCTGGACTGAGGAGAATAAAGAGCATGGTCGTAACGATCAAATCTGTTTTTGTAAGAACGAGACCCATACCCTTGGCGATGAGAGAGAATGCAAGAAAGAATACGAGAGCGTGAAACAAAACGGCCGTTCGTCCAGTTAAACCGTCTCTGAAAGCAATCTTGCTTCCATCTGTTCTGAGAAGAATACCTGGACTGAGCGCTAAAAAAATCGAGGCTGGTAAAGTAACTTTTTGTGAGGTAATATCTGGGAGCATGTTTGTATATATATTCATTACATAATAATCTAACTTCCATATTTGGAATTGTAAAAGCAAAATTCAACAAAATCATTGTAATCTGCAAAATTTAAAATGCGGTGTGATAGAGCTGCATCGTATAAGTACTGTTGTAGTATCCCCCACATATATCGGAGTTCGTCCTGGTATTCCAATTCCCAGTCGTTTATATGTAAAGGTTCGTCTATGTTGACTTCATCTTCATAATCGCTATACTCGGCATCATTACCGTGCGTAGCTTCGTAAACGTATTGATTCCAAACCATTATTATTCTTGTTTCTTATCTTTCAAACCAGTAAGTGAGAGTGATGTTGATTCTTTTGTTGGTAAGCTATCAAGTATAACCTTTAAGGCACTTTCAGCTTGTTGTTCGTTACCATCAAAAAAAGTAACCAAACCGTCTTTAACTGAGGTTTTATTTAAACCTTGTTTTCTGGAACTTGTCTTGACGGAAATTTTACCCTTTTTAAGGTTAATAACATCGAGACCATTATCGGTCATGAGTTTCTTGACTTGCATTTTTAAAGATTTTTCAGCCTGAACTAAAATCTTTATATCTTCTCTGGCTTCTGTAATTTGCTTGTTAAGTTCAACCAACTTAGAGACGCTGTTAGAAAGTTCGTCCGAAGGATTTTGGGACATGTTTTATATTATAAACTAAACTCTTATTCTTTAAATAAATATTTAACACAATGGTCTACGCATGGTATCTGGAGCAATAGTAGAGTTGTTCCACACGAATGGTTCCTTAGAATTTGGTGGTTCGGCGCGAACTTGTTGGTTGGCGTTTCTCAAAGCACCACCAACCGTTTCTGGGAAACCGATTTGGGCACGTGGCTCGAGAAAGTTTTGGCCCGCGAGGATATCTTCTGGTGCAAACTCACCAAAATCTTCTTGGGAGGCAACTTCTCTTGGGAGCAAAGAAGACGCGAGACCCGTACCCGCTTTCATTTCACAACCTTCACCTGGTTGCGCGGATGGACCGGCAACCTCCTCAAATCCGCTTGGAGCATACATGCGTTCTTCTACGGAATATTTGGAAGTGCTTCTAGTCGTGAACATGAGGTATATTACAACCGCGATGGCGAGGGCGATCAAGACCTGTCTTGGAGTGACTTTTTTGAACTTCATCATCTTATCTTTATATATAATAAATAATTTTTTTATTTTGAATCTTCGTCTTCAAACATACATTCTTCTGGGTATGCTTCTACTTCTACTTCTTGGGGGACTGGATCATCTACACTTTCGAGTTCTGGAACTTTTTCTTCTTCTTCAAGTTTTACCTGAACAACATTCCATGACGGACCAAAGTGCGATCTCGCGAACCATAACCCGGAAAATTCAATAAAAACGGAACAGGTTGCACCTGGTGTAATTCCCTCGAAATCAATTGGTTGTTTCTTTGCATCAAAAACTTTAGATGCACTAATACGTTCGGCTGTGATAACTTCGTCTTTGATGTAAGCTTTCGCGATCGTTTTTTCGGAAACTTCTTTACCAAACCAATCTTTACTTTTTTCTAAAGCAGATTGAATGTTCGTAATATGAACAGCTTCTACTTTAGCCAAATTATCGTCGCCTGAGAGTTCAAACGAAACGTCTTCGTTATCCACTTCCAATACCTTAACACCCTTTAGCTGAATGAAACATCTTTTACCGTCATCTGTCGTCGCCTTCACGTGTCGCATACCGTCATCTGTCTTGAATGGTGAGTCGTAAATCATTTTATATATTGCTTTGGTTTCATTTCTTTAAACCAATAAAAGGTATCATCGACGATTTTTCGAGTATAGGTTTTGGAACCCAATGGTCTCTAACAGGTTTGAAACCGTAAAGCGTCTCTTCCATTTTAACATTGTTTATATTTGAGGGTAAAGGTTTTGCTTTTATTGGTCTGAAATTGGTTTCGTTTCTAACGTAATCCAAATTGTTAACTTTTTTCCATTCCATTTTCTCGAGATTGAATATATGATTCGATTGTGTTTTAAGGTACCCTGGTGGTGTTTTTAAATTTGTATTCGTCGATTTCAAACCGTAAAACAAGTGTTTACTGAGTTTATCTTTGGATGGCGTCGTTGTGGATAACTGGTACTTTTTGGGATTCACATCAGCCGCTTTTTTCATTACTCGAGGTCCGACTTTTGTATATTTGCGAAACGCATGTGGAGACTTACCGAGTTTTATACCTACTTTTTTAGCAATTGTATCAATTGTATCCGTTCCCAAAACTTTTTTTGATGTTAATTGTCGAGAAAGGGCTAACATTCGTTTTCTATCCTTATCTTTTTTACCAGGTCTGAGACCCATCTTTTGCATCATGTATATATCCTCTATGAGGTAGTGTACTGTCGGAACTTGTATATATTTATACTTTTTAGTATACGTCATATTTTTGTTACGGTTTCTAAACGTCATTATAGTACCGTTTCTAACATTTTTCTTAGCAACGTTATACCCGAGTTGTTTAGGACGCATAAACGCAATATCGAGAATACCACCAAAATTTTGATCCTCGAGTTTACCCGATTTAATGTTAAACACACGAAACTTCATGTCTAACGTAAACAGTTCAACATCTATGAGTACATTTGCAGCATTTTTCACGTTTTTACGTTTAGGCATTAACGTGTACCTTCTGGTAACATGGTACCCTTCTGATTTTTTAGACGTTGCAGATGTTAATCCTATAAACCGAGCGATCTTATATCCCCAATTTGTTCTATAAATTGTTTCAGGTTCATTGTAATTATCTTTATAGTATTGTCCCGTTTCTCTAAGAACTTTGTTTATGATTTTATAATTGTCACGTTGTGCGATTTCACCTAATTTGTTCCATAACAAAAGTTTAACGGCTTGTAATTTACCGAAATACTTATCATCAGGTTTCATTTTTGGTACAAATTTCGTATCTATATCGGTCGTTATAACACGGTCTACGGGTTTCAGATAGAAATTCGTAGCTTCACCCCCACTAATTATTAAATCACCCATTGGATTTAAAAACTTCGTGAGTTCGTCAATTATACCGTACATTAAAGGTCGAATAGATTCCGTGACAAGTACTTTAGCCGCATCTTCGAACGTTTCGTTAGGGTATAATCTTTTTACACGCGCCCTAAATTTTTTTACATTATCCTGACTATACTCTTCTGAAATGTACTTATACAAAGTTTTATCACCAAAACACACTTTCTTCTTTACCCATTCATTTATGGTTCTTTTTTCGTAATCACTGAACAAGGGGAAAAAAGTGTCTGGTAATCTCTTTACATTTTTTTCTTTCGGTTGGGCAGTTACCATTATTATATTGCATATATAATAATAATGGCGTGCGAAGACATTTTCGGTGAATGTAGATGTTACGCCGACGTGAACAGTTACGATTACCTCGAGAAACAGAAGTGTGGTATACTAAAAAACGAATACATCATACCATGCGATCCAGAATGTTGTTCTGGTGGTTGTCCCGGTCAGGACAAGAATGCCTCACCTCGTCAACCTCACGGGTTTGGTCGTTTAGATTTCCCTTACGAAGTAAACCGTATTTTTATATTAGCTATAATTTTTACAATACTACTTATTTTGTTAAGTAGTTACATTGTTTATAAAAAATGACTTAAAGATACATGGTCTAATATAGATATAAAATGTCCTTAGAAACTGTACTCGAAGAAATCACCGCACTCCGCTCCGAAATCAAGACCTTGACTAAACTCGTTAGAAAGGTTAAAAACAAACAAGACGACCCGAACGGTGAAAAAGCTGCCGCTCGTGCGCAAAATAACGGGTTTAACCGAAAACAAGAAGTTTCCGAAAAACTTAGAAACTTTCTCGGTTTAGCGGAAGGTGAACTCATTTCAAGAAGCGCGGTTACTCGTGCCATCAATAAGTACGTGACCGAAAAGGGTTTGAAGCATCCAGACAACGGTAGAGTCTTGGTTTTGGATGAAAGTCTCAAGGATCTTCTTCAACCACCAGATGATGTTCAAATCACATTCTTAAACTTGCAAAAGTATTTGAGTCCACACTATATTCAACCTAAGTAACTTAAAAAAATAATAACATATAATAACAAATAAACATGATTATCGATAGGTCAACTGTCGAGACCCTTGTTGGTACAAAGATATCAAACATAGATTTGTACCAAAAAGCATTTAGACACAAATCTGCGTTAAAAGAAGATGAAACTCTAGATGGTTCTTTCGAAACACTTGAATTTATAGGCGATTCCGTATTAGGTTTTGTGATTACTAAATTTTTATTTGACAGGTACGAAAACAAACAGGAAGGTTTTTTAACAAAAGCAAGAACGAAACTTGTTCGAGGTGAAACTCTCGCCAACATAGCAACCAAACTCGAACTCTACAAATGGGTTCAAATGGACGAAAAAGGTATGCGTAACGAATGGAATAAAAACCCTAAAATTCTAGAAGACGTCTTTGAATCTCTCGTTGGTGCAATTTACATGGATCTAGGTTTGCTTCACGCGAAACAGTTCATTCTAAACATATACAATAACCCAAACTATGTAAACATGAATTGTATCATGATCGATGATAATTTTAAAGATCACCTCATGAGGTATTGTCAAACAAACAATCTCAATTTACCAGATTATCGCGTCATATCACACGAGAATGGTATTTTTTACATAGACGTCTATGTAGATAGCACGTTTCTCGGAAGAGGGTGGGCTAAAAATAAAAAACAGGCCGAACAATACGCTGCAAGAAGCTTCTTCTATCCACCACACCTAAACTACTTAAACAATAAAAACACCAATTATCTAAAATAATGTTAAAAAACTATTTACTCGTAGCGGGTGGTTTTGTAAGTACTATAATAGTTCTAAAAATATTTTTTAGAAAACCACCACCAAAAGTCACTTACGAAACAACTTCATACTTGGAAGAAGATGATTCGGAAAATATGAGTATGAGTACAATAGACGAAAATTTACCAAAACTTTGGGCAATGAAAAAAGAAGAACTCGTGGACGAGTGTTTAAGAAGAAACATAGCGTGTTTGGGAACCGTTCGTGTTTTAAGAGAAAGGTTACGCGTCGCTCGCGAAGAAGATGCTTAAAAACGTGAAAAGTTTATCTTTTAGCATGCACCCAAATGTAAAAAAATGGCTCGAGTTTGAATATGCACCACAAAAATCACAAGAATGGTTGGATTTACGCATGCGTATGCTTACTGCATCGGACGCCGCATCTGCTATTGGCGTAAACAAATACGAAACACCCGACCAACTTCTACTACGAAAGTGTGGGAAAGGTCCAAAGTTTGAAGGTAACGAGGCAACGAGACACGGCGAAAAGTACGAAGACGAGGCGCGAATACTTTACGAACAAAGACACGACGAAGTCGTACACGAACTTGGTTTGTGTCCACACCCAAAGTATTCGTTCTTAGGGGGGTCACCCGATGGCGTTTCCGAATCAGGTAAACTCGTCGAAATTAAGTGTCCCATGATGCGTGAAATAAAACCGGAAGTACCCGAACACTACATGCCACAACTCCAACTTTGTATGGAAATTCTCGATCTCGAGGAAGCTGACTTTATTCAGTATAAACCAGCCGACTTTAATTGGCCCAAACCCGAAGAGTTCGTCGTCGTTAACGTTAAAAGAGACCGTGGGTGGTTTGAAAAATATTTACCCGTTATGGAAGCGTTTTGGAATAAAGTACTGTATCACCGAGAACATGGTATAGAAGAACCCGTTAAAAAAACGAGGAAAAAGAAAGAACTTATCAGGCCAGAGTGTCCCATTTTCACGGATTCCGACGACGATTATTTTGACGAATAATATAAAAGTATATGAATGAAACTTAACAGGGTTGCAAGGGTGTCGTATGTAATAGGTAAAAGAACCATAAAACTAAGAACGAACAAGTTCAGAACAGCCTCGACGAGGTTTATACCGTATTGTGTCGACTTAATAAACTCAAACGATTTTAGTCCACAACACATCGAATATTATATCGATACAATAGCAAAAGCAGAGGCAATAACACTCGCTGTACAAATTGCAAGTGTTTTAATTAACCTAAGTCAAAAAAACTAATTATTTTTTTAAAGTAAAAATGTTAAGTTTTGAAACACAGTGTAACCTTGTAAAAACCAAACTCAATGGCCAACTCTACGCACCTTACCAAAAAGAAGGTGTTCAATGGATGTTGGCGATGGAGAATCAAAAAAACGGTCCAAAAGGTGGTTTTTTGTGCGACGAAATGGGACTCGGTAAAACCATCCAGACCATATCAACAATGTTGGGGAACCCACAAAAAAATACACTCGTTATCGTTCCGAAATCTATAGTCACGCAATGGAAAGAGGAAATAAACAAGTTTGCACCTTCACTTTCCGTGTTCGTATACGATGGTCCAGATAGAACAAAAAATGTAAGCGATTTGTGTAATCACGACGTTATTATATCAACGTATAGTCTTCTCATTGAAGACGCAAAAATGTTACACAGAATCATTTGGGGTCGCGTTATATTAGACGAGGCACACGAAATCAGAAACGAAAAATCAGCAAAGTTTAAATCAGCGTGTCAATTGAAATCCGAAATCCGATGGTTACTCACGGGAACACCCGTGTTTAACACTATGCACGATTTCATAAATCTGAGTACATTTCTCGGTATACCGAGATCGTATTCTCAAGGCATGACTAAACACGTCAAAGATACGTATATTTTGAGACGCACTAAAAACGATCTCAAAGAGTTTAACGCGAATCTCGAACTCCCACCGTGTTATTTCGATAACGTCGAACTCGAAATGTTTCCCGAAGAAAAGAAACTTTACAAACACGTGTTCTTAGAATCACAAGAACTTATCAAGGAAATTCTAAAAACAACGCGTAACGTTAACATGCGTAACATGCAATTTCTCGAGTGTTTATTACGAGCGCGTCAAGTCATGATTTGGCCCCAAATGTACTTGGACGGTACCGCTAAAAAGTGCGGAGACGTTCCCGAAATATGGAAAGGACGTTCTAAAAAAATGGAAACGCTTATCGATTTGATATCGCAACACCCCGATGAAAAAGCGATCGTGTTTTGTCAGTTTAAGAGCGAAATGAACTATATTCGTTCTAAACTCACGTGTCCCGTTTTTCGTATAGATGGAAATGTTTCCAAAGAAGACAGAATACACCAGCTTCAAAGTTTCAAAAGTGCACCACCCAATAGCGTTTTTCTCATACAGATAAAGGCGGGTGGACAAGGTCTCAATATTCAGTGCGCTTCGCGCGTGTATATCACAGCACCTTCGTGGAATCCAGCGACTGAACTTCAGGCTATAGGGAGGTGTCATCGCACGGGCCAAACCAGAAACGTACACGTCAAAAAACTCGTATACATAGACGAACCCGGGTTTCCGAGTGTAGAAGAATCTATGATGGCACTCCAAGGTCACAAATCGCTCATCAGTGCAGAAGTACTCAACGATAAACGTTTAGAAACACAAATACCAACCAGAAACAAAACGAGTGGTTCTATATCAATTGCTGCAATCAAGAATATTTTCCGCGTATAGTATATAAACAAAATGGTTGAAAAAACGTTCGGTTCACGTGCGGAAGTTTGGCATGGTGTTGCCCTCAAGACAACTGGTGGTCTCATGAAAAAAGATCTCATGCAAGACGGTTACGGAAGAATTATCTCCAAGGCCGCGAGAAAAGCTGCACTCGCGCGTCTCGCAGAAGAAGGGTCCAAGCATTTGGTAAAAGTGTTCAAGCCAAAGAAAACTGGTTTCAAACTCCAACCAAAAGAAGGTACCAAAGAATACAAAAAGAAAATTAAGAAAATGTTGTAATAGAATAAGAATGACACTCGCTAAATGGAACGAATCCGTTCGCGTCGCTAAAATTAAACTAGGCATGGATCCTAAATCGTACGTAGCGGTCCGAGGCAAACTTCTCAAAGAAGCTCAGGCCATATACCAAATACTTATTTTAAATGAAAATAAATCTAAACTATAATATAAATAAAAAATGTCTACAACTCAAGGTGCATCTCTCGCAGTATTTATAGGTCTATTAATAACAGCTATTGTACTCAGTACTAAATATAGCAGATACGAACGCAAACGAATCTAAACATCAATAAACTGGAACCCCTTAAGTCTCTGTGGCTCATATACCACGAGCGAGTTAAGTTTCCAACTTATTCCGAACATTTTATTCAAAAAGTATACGCTATTCATCTCAACTATAGAAGTACCCGAATTTCTCGCGTATAAACCGTCTTTTATTTCGTCATATAACGCGTTCTTTTCCTCGTCGTAAACGTGTGGTTTAACCTTACCGTCGATAGTAGAATCAACTTTTACCCTAAACTTCGGTTCGCGATCCGGTGATTCCTTAACGTTCGAATTAAACATGGGTCGCAATTCTTCTACGCTCATGGGTTTACCGAAAATCGTTTCACTCTGTTCCGAAACCGATACGATAACTTTTTCCTCGAGTTCGCGAATACACGTATAAAATTTTTGGACGAAGTTACCTTCCTCGTCCCATCCTTTCATCGCAAAGTCTACGTTATACTTAGTAGGACCGACCTCAGGCGTAAACCCAGAAATACCAAAAGGCATATACATGCGTGGAAATATGATTTTCATGAGTTTATCTTCGGTCGTACACAAAGAAATCTTACGACCGTCATAATCGGCGATTTTTAATGTATCTTTAGCGTTTATAAACTTTGCCATGCTTTATAAATGTACATGTGACATAAACTTTAAGCTTTACTAATTTTATCCATATGTTTTTTCAAATTGTTTATTTTTTTAGACAATTTTTCCAACTCTTTAGTTTTTTGGTAACGATTTATATCGTTTTTCATTATTTCAGCATATTTGCTTGCTAATTCTGTATACCTTTTTCTTAAGACTCTAAGTTCTTCTTGTAGTATATTTTTGTGTATATCGGGTGTATAGTCACCTCTTCGTGATCGTTTCATTTATATATACTAATATTTATTTTTGTCTCTTAACCATTTAACTAGGAGGTGTGCTTTTTCGGACTACTCGTTTTCTTCTTTTTTACAGGTGTGTTAAGTGAAAATAACTTTTTTGGTGTGAACTTTTCTGCAATAGACTTTGCGGTACGATTCGAAAAAGGGGGTGATAATCTTTTTGGACTACTTTGTCGTGTTTTAATTTCTAGTTTTTCGAACATTTCTGCAATAGACTTTGCGGTACGATTCGAAAAAGGGGGTGATGATCTTTTTGGACTGTTATTTTTTTTAGTCTTTTTTGGTGTTGTTGTCATTTATATTAATTGCGATTATTATTTGAATTAGAAATTTGTCCAGATGCCCATGCCCACAAAGTTCCTAAAAAACCCGGGATTAATCGATTTTGTGGTGATACCGGTGATGGTGGTGATGAAGTACGACGACGTTGACGTCTTTGTGTACGTGATTTTGTTTTACGATTTAAAACGGATCTCGGACTAGTCTGCTGATTATTATTACTTTCTGAATTTGTGTTATTATTATTTCTAGCACGTCTTGGCATTTATATATACACATAATTTTATCTTCCAGGAAAGTAATGAATTGGCTACGTCTCAAAATCATAGAGATACACTTTTCGTATATGATGATGAGGTATAAAGTCATAAAAAAATTATTTAGGCGGAACACATAGCACACTCCGCCTCTAAACTGAACTGGATCGGTCGCGCCTTTGCTTTACTTCGAAGGTAATACATACCCGTTTTCAAACCCGTTTTCCACGCGTACATGTGCATGGACGAAAGTTTCGATAACGTCGGACTCTCGACGAATAAGTTCATACTTTGACTTTGGTCTATGTATACACCCCTATCCGCTGCCATATCGATGATTGTTTTTTGACTCATTTCCCATACGGTTTTATACAGTTCCTTAAGATCGTCGGGAATATCAATAATGTTTTGGACCGACCCATTCGCCTTAACCATAAGATCTTTCATTTCCTTCGACCAGAGTCCACGTTCTTTCAAATCGTTGACTAAATGTTTGTTTACGACAACAAATTCACCTGCGAGTGTTCGTCTTAAATAGATATTGGTCGTATATGGTTCAAAACACTCATTGTTCCCCAAAATCTGGGACGTCGAGGCGGTAGGCATGGGTGCAAGTAACAAACTGTTTCGCGTACCCTTTTTGACGAGTTCACGCATGGCGTTCCAATCGTACCGACCACTAAACTTCGGGTCACGATCCCACATGTCGAATTGGAGAATACCTTGACTGAAAGGTGACCCCTTAAACGTTTCGTATGTCCCATACATTTCGGCGAGTTCACACGACGATTCGAGTGCCGCGTGGTATATGGTTTCGAATATATCGCGGTTCAGTTTTCGCGATTCCTCGGAACCAAAACTCATACGGAGCATGATGAATACATCAGCAAGACCCTGAACACCTATACCAATCGGTCGGTGACGCATGTTCGAACGTTCCCCGTTTTCGGTCGGGTAAAAGTTCTTATCGATAACCTTATTCAGGTTTCGTGTAACCATTTTCGTGACGCGGTGTAACTCCTCGTGATTGAACTCTTTCTTTTCGACGTCGACGTATTTCGGTAACGCGATGGATGCAAGATTACACACGGCGGTTTCGTCTTTGTCCGTGTACTCCACAATTTCGCTGCACAAATTAGACGATTTAATCGTACCAATGTGTTTATGGTTCGACTTTTCATTACACGCGTCCTTATAGAGCATGTATGGTGTTCCCGTTTCACTTTGTGATTTAATGATCGCTTTCCAAATTTCTGATGCAGGTACAACTTTCTTTGCAAGTCCCTCGGCTTCGTATTTCTCGTACAAGTCTTCGAACTCTTTACCATACACGTCCGAAAGACCCTTTGCCGTGTCTGGACAGAACAAAGACCAATTCCCACCAGATTCGACACGTTTCATAAACAGATCCGGGATCCACATTGCTGAAAATAGGTCTCGACACCGCGCTTCCTCGTCACCTTGGTTCAAACGAATCTCGAGGAAATCGAGTATATCGGCGTGCCACGGTTCCAAATAAACTGCAATGGACCCTTTACGACGCCCAGCTTGGTTCACGTACCTTGCGGTTGAGTTATACACCCTAAGCATAGGTATGATCCCATCCGAGGTCCCGTTTGTACCTCGAATGTGTGATTTATTCGCGCGAACGTCGTGAATGTGTAAACCAATACCACCCGCCCATTTACTGATTTGTGCACACTCTTTCACTGTATCATAAATCCCGTCAATGCTATCTTCCTTATTTGCAATAAGGAAGCAGTTTTCGGCAATCACACCTTGAACTGTATATGAATGGTCATCTTTAACGCCGAGGGTGTATACAAACTCTGGTAAATTATCTTTCACTCTTGTTTTGGCATTTATACGCAAAAATATTTTTCCATCAATCTCCAATGTTGTATTTGCTCGCTCGGATTTATAGAGACGATTATCGTCGTAGTGTTTATAAACCCATTTCATAATTTCGGGAATCCATGGGAATTGTATACGACCAATATACTGTTTACGATCCTTATATGGTTTGGACCCCACAGTCAATGATGTATCGAGTCCTACACTTCGAGATAAATGAAATATAGATTTAATGAGGGGTTGGTTTGTTAACTGTACCGTAACATTCCCCTTAAGTGTACAACAACCATCGGTACTCACTAAACCACCTATAAATGCCGATACCATATTTCGATTCCATGAGTACATATTCGGCCATAAAAATTTCCCACTTGACCATCTCCCAAATAAAATATTAAACGCATTTCCAATAGCAGAATTGTTAAAAGATATAGATAGACAGTTTCGTTTATTGGACTTAGATATACACGCATGAACACCTAGGTATTTACACCCTATTTTTTCAATTTTTTCAATAAACGTGGTATTATTAGGGTTCTGTGCAAAAGATATACCACGGTGCGTCGGTGTTCGTTTACTTTTCGCACTAGATCTTTGATACGTGATACATCCATCTCCATACCACGAACCAATGAACCAAGCAAAATCTTCGTCGACTTTAATATAACGTTCAAACCATTCACCTTTTAGTGTAATACCATTAGGGCGATATTCGGATGTAAAATGTGTAAGACGACGCATTTTTGTTCCGTCAAATTCAAAGGAATATGTCCAATGTTCAGCACCATTTTCATCCTTAAGTAATTCATACATATCAAGTATTTCATAAACAGTGTTCGAATTTGTTTTCGGTATAGAAATCCAATCACCTACACGGAGGTGTTCTATACTATTCCATTGGGGTTCATCTTTCCAGTGAAGTTGTTCTTTTGTGATAGACCAAAACCGGTGGTTTCCTGTCACTTGAAACCCTGGTGTTTTGTATATTTTCACATCGAAGAGTGTTCGATCACCTAATAAATTTTTATGAGTTTGAAGCACTGGTTTAATTGAACCCGTGTGTGTGACAACATTATCCCCTATACAAACCTCTTCAATTGGTACCGGACCACGGTTCGTTGTAAATACAGCTGTTCCAGCAACAAAACAGCTCGACATTTGTGGCCTGGGTGTTCCTGCATTAAACAGAGTTGGGGTGGCATGAATGAACAAACCCTTAGAAAGTGCATCGTACGTTTCCAGGACGCGTTCGGTATCGTGACCGTGAATACCAATAGCAACACGCATGTACATGTACTGAGGCGTTTCGATAATTTCACCATCGATCTTTTGGAGATACCCCTTTTCAAGTGTTTTAAGACCGAAATACCCGAAATCGTAATCACGTTCGGGTTGAATATCGTCCTTGACTTTAGACGAAACCTCGAGAACTTCGTGGGTTACAATACCCGCCTTGTGAAGCTTACGCATGGCAATGTTAAAATTGTTTGCGGCCCGTTTTTGGATGTTACTCGCCGTGATACGCGTCGCCAAAATTTCGTAATCGGGATCGGATGTGATCATACCGATACATATCTCAGCAGAGAGTGTATCAATTTCGTGAGTTTTGATACCATCATAAATAGACGAAAAAACTTGTTGCGCAACCTTAGAAACGTCTACTGTATCCGATAATCCGTACGTGAGTTTTGAAATCCTGTTGGTGACGTTGTCGAACTTTACGTCTTCAACACGACCGGAACGTTTTGTGACCCTCATTATTTTAATTCTACTACTTTTTATTTTTTTAAACTATTTGCACGAGTGTTTGAAATCAGCACTTCTTACCGTCACAGGACCTAAAGTCTCGGCTAAACGGTTGGGCTGGAGAAGAGACGTGTTCACATAAAATTTACCCTCAGCGTCACCAACTTTGGCAACTGGTGGGTAGGAAGCAACGAAACACTCTGGTGGTTGACATGTTGGTTTTTCGTAATTACACGGTTTAGTCGAATACGCTTTATCAAAATCAGCAAGCACTAACATTTATATTTACTGATACTTTTTTTCCAGGACTATATTAAATGTGCGACGCTCTTCACATAAATTCACTCAAACAGTGTCCAACACCTCTGAACACTCTGTTTTTTTCCGAGTTCAACATGAACGTTCTTCAGCGTGGTATACGCCAAGACTTTAAGAACAAAACCGGTATTGCCATAGATTACCAAAACCCGGACGACTTGTATAGTATCATGCGCGTTGTTTTCATAAACAACTCGGGTGATCATAACACGAACGTTCAAGAACAGGTCAGGTACATGAACGGTATCGTGATTAAAACGGCCATTGGTCAGATTCAGTCTGGCGTTTCTCAATATATGGGGTACGTCCACGACGTGGACCAGGGTCTCCAACCAATCGATAGACCAGTAAGTACAACAACTTACGGGAACAAGTTCGGTAAAAACGAACAAATTGGGTTATAATATACTATAATTAACGTGTAAATATCATTAATTATAATACAAAGTTTTTGTATTATGCATTAATTATTTTTTTATCATGTACCCCGAAACTACATTCGTAGTTTCTTCTTCGTCTTCGACTTCTTCGTCGGCGACTGGTGCATTTTCGAGCGAGGTTTCGTCTTCATCGGCTTCTGGTTCATCACCACCCCCTAAAATAGCCTCGTCTATAACATCCGAAGATGGACCCGGTGCTGGACCCGGTGCTGGACCCGGTGCTGGACCCGGTGCTGGTCCTGGTGCTGGTCCTGGTGCTGGTCCTGGTGTTGGACCCACGATTTCAACTGGTTTTTGTTTAATATACTTTACGTATATATAGTAAAATATCCCTACCCAAATTGCTAAAAAAATAGGTGCAATAACTAATAACATGTTTCTTACATAAAGTTTAGATTATAATATGTAATAAGCAAATGACACTAAATTTTTATAAAAATGAAACCGAAAAAATATGTAAAAAAAGAGGGTGGGATAAGGCAAACATAGATACCGTATGGTTACTCTTAACCGAAGAATTTGGTGAGCTCGCATCGGCTATTCGTCAGTATAAGAAAACGTTCAAAAAAGTAAACTTGAAAAAGGAAAGGGGTACGGATATTACCATGGAAATGGGTGATGTTTTCAGTTACCTTTTCCAATTAGCACACATGTTAGACGTAGACTTAGACGATATGTGGCATCAGCACAACAAGAAAATGAAATACAAAAAATATGTTATGCAATAATATAATGAGTCAATTATTACTCGATGATACCAATGCCATGAATGGATTAAACCCATTCGTCGATCCGGGAAACTTTTTCCCATCGGGTACCTCTAAACACGTGTTAGAATTTCAAAAGTATAAACCACCCGAAAACGAACCAGAACAGGGAGAGTATAAAAGTCCAGCGTGTGATGTTTTATCTAAAGGTGTAGGAAGACCAGGGTTTAGAGAAGAGGAGTGCGCCTTATCTAGACATCTCCTTCCAGGGAGAAATATAGATAGGGGGTTTACGAAATACGAACTTTCAGAAATTGAAAATGCCAAAGTTAAAAAAGAGGGATACAGAATTCCTTACGATTTAATACTCATATCGATTCTGATTCTATTAATTGCAGTACTTTAAACATTAATTCTAACTTAGTATCGTTAGTACACGTGTTTATAACTTTAGATAAGGTAATACTACAAAAATCACGAACCATTCGTTTTTGCCACGAACACGATTTGTTTATGTAAGGTGGACTAAAAGTAGGATCGATTATTTTTACAGAATTCATAACTCGTATAAGTGAATGGATATTTTTGTTCTCTAAAAGAACATTCTCCAATTGGATCAAAACCATACGCCTTCTGGTTTCGATCGTCTTGTTAACCATTGCATCTAAAAACTTTTCGTACCGAATAGATTTAGAAGACACGTCTATGTTTCCACGGAGTGTCGTATTAAAGTAATCACAAAACTTTTCGTACCCAAAACCTTCTATGTATTTGTTATAGTTTATTTCTACTAGATCTTCGTTCGTATCAACATTAACGAGTTGTTTACAGGAAGTGACAAAACAGGCCATGTATACATTTAAAGAGTATATAGTCTTTAAATGTATATAATGTGGACTTTGGTGTGTAAACCCATGGTCATACCAGAAACGCGTGCCGTCACGACCAAATGGTGTCGTGTAGCGACAGTCTCTCCGACTGATAATAAAAGTAGATTCGTTATTGATATGCCTGAAGAGGTTCCAGAAATAAATATATCACGAGAAGAGTGCGAAGACAAACCAAAAAATTAAGGTATGATTTTACTTAAAAAACTTGTTATCTCCGATAAGATCACGGCTTGTTGCGTCATGACCAAAATTTTGGCCCTTTGTGTTTTTGGTGAGAAGTCACCGTAACCCACGGTACTCATGGTCGTGAGTGAAAAGTAGTATGGATCGAGTGGGTCGTCCGTGAACCCAAAATCCTCTTTCATCTGAGAGTACATGTACCCATATAACAGAGTGATGGCGATCGTGGTGTATAAAAAATTTTTATCCATTTAATATTATCTAACATTTTTTTTAAAATTTTTCGAAAAAAAAACTTCGAAATTTATACGCCCTATACACGTTCGAAAAAAAAACTTTCTTTCGAAAAAAATTACAACTTATAATTAATATTTTTATACTATATACTAACGCATCCATGAAACCTTATACAATATATACAGTATAAAATATAACATATACGGATCAAAATAAAAAAAGTCATAAGGATCGTAAAAAATATAACAAATAAAATTCTTTTTTTTTAAAAGTAAAATCACAACCCAAACCAAAACTATACATAAAAAGATAGACACCCCTTTATTTTTCACTTCTAATAGTCTTATTTTAAGCCCGAAAAAAAGTGGTTTTTACTTACCCCAAAAAAGTAAAAAAAGCACATTTTTATAAAAAAATCGAAAAAAAGTTTCTTTCAAAAAATATTTAAAAAGTAAAAAACAAGTGTATACTATATGATACGTGAGTATGCCGAACACGTATATAAAATACTGGGTCCCGGGTATAGCGAGCGTGTTTATCACAACGCAATGGAAGTCGTTTTACGCAAAAACGGAATACCCTACGAAACGGAGAGAATAGTTCCTATTGTGTTTGAAGGGCACACAATAGGGAATCTTCGCGCCGATTTAATTATAAATAACAAAACTGTACTCGAACTCAAATCGGTTAAAACCGTGAATGACGTCATGATTACACAAACACATAATTACCTCAAACTTACCGGTCTACCGGAAGCGTACCTGATCAATTTTCCACCTACACTAAATACCGAATTAGAAGTTAGGTATATTAAGAACTAGTTATTTCAATACTTCCAGTGTCATGATCTATTCTGTTTGGGGCGGACTTGACGACGAAGGTGGTGCACACAATGTTTCCTTAACACTGAGTTTACCAGCCATTAAATCTTCATTGGTTTCGCCTAATGCTTTACTTACATAATTATGTGCGACTAAAATTTTATTATTTTCATTATCCCATATCATCCCACTATTCCAATCTTCTCTTATAACATGCCATGTATCATCATATAAATCACATCCCGATATATCCTCATTTTTAAGAAGGGCCACTTTCTCATCTATTTTTCTTTTTAAATCTGAAATACAAAAATTATTAATAATTTCTTCATCTGACATTTCAACCATAGTCACCCCTTCTGGCAACTCACTGGTACTAATACTGTCACGTAAGGCAATTTTATCGTTAATTTCTGAAACTATTTCTAATACTCCCCTGTGTTTTGGGTTTGAAAGAATGAAATAAAGTTCGGGATCTTTTACCGTATCCCTTTCGAAAATTTCATCTAATGATCTTCCATCAATTATTTTGTCCCATTTTTCCTTTAAATCCATACATTTTTCTGGGCTAATACCATCATATATTTTTTCAATAGCGCTAATTAAATTTTTAGCATTTTCCGAGAGATCTTCGTACGGAATTTCTGGAACGTATGAAGGATCACATATTTTATTAAGTGTACTTTCCACGTCATTTTTTTTAATTTCATCATGAGTATACTTATCAAGTTTTATAAAATTTTCTGTTTCTTCATCCCATATAAATTCTGGAACACTTTTCATTTTACTATTATCGTAAGAACATACAGAAGTATCTTTGTTTTTGATTTTTGTAATCATTTCTGAAATTAAATCTATACCCGTTTTACTATCACACAAAGTAGCAAGTTTTTCCTGTTTTGTTCTTCCCATATCTGTATCCAAACTTTTCAATGTATCCCAATTCATTATAGCTTCGATAATATTACCCTTTTTAGTACCTATACGTGGAAGGTTTACTTCCTTTTTCTTCATATCTTCACTATTATCAATTACGAAATCACGCAATTCTTTACAATCTTTTGGGTCGGCTTTACTCTCTATTATTTTATCAACAAGGGCGTCTACTTCATCTTCGTAATACTTAGCGTTTTTACTCAGTGCAAAGTAAGCACCTACAGATGAACTCGAACAACAACATACGATTACAAGAAGGCCTAACGCTGCTGACATTTATAGTAACTAATTATTTTTTTCCTGGTCCATCTGATTCATATAATACATGATAGGTATCATCTGGTATATCTTTTTCCATTCACTTTTGGATTCCTCGTAATACTTTTTAGGGTCTTTAAGCCCTTCATTTATAATTTCGTTTATCTTTTCTGTGTAGAACCTGATTTCTTCTAAACAGAAATTGTAGTACGGATCGTTACTATTCATTACCTGTATTAAAGCTTTATCTTTTAAGCTTATCGTTTATGTTTTCAAATTTTTCTGGATTATTTCGTTTTTTTACCGCGAAATTTTTGAGCATGTTACTCAAACTGTTATATGCAACACCTTTACGTAAGGGGTTATTTCTTTTTTTACTTTTATTGACCTTTGGTTTTTGATTTGGTGATTTTGCCATTTTTTTAATATTACCTTTTATTTTTTTTTCGTCTGACTCCTTGTTTTTGGTCTTTTTTTAGGACTCGGTTTTGATGTTTTTTTAGGACTCGGTTTTGATGTTTTTTTAGGACTCGGTTTTGATGTTTTTTTAGGACTCGGTTTGTTGTTTCTAAGTGGACTCAATGGTCTTAAATGTAAATTATTACCATGTGTTTTTTCAAGTAAATTAATCAATTCATCAGGTTTTAATTCGTTAAAATTATTCATATATTTTTACGCAACATTTTTTTAAATCGTCGGTATATATTCCCACCTGAGTTCTTCGCATATCTTTTTCCATATGACGTCTTGTTGGTACAACTTTTCCTTAGACTTGAGTAAAGGAAAGTATTTGAGGTACGAATCTTCACTCAAAAGTTCGCAGAACTTATACAAAACGTACGAGTAACTCAAAAAATTTTTACGTTCGCTCGGACAATTATCGTCGAACGGTTTTTGGATATCCTTGAACATTATACGTAAACGTTCCTCGAGTTCTTGGGGCATTTTCGGGGGCGATATTCCACTCAAAATGTTTGTAATATACGGAACGTGTTCGTAATACTTGTTGAGTTTGAGTTTCTTAAGTAAACTCCGAACGCGTGCGTGTGTGATTTCTTCAACAACCTTTATTTTAATTTTTTTGAGTTCCGTCCTTAGTTGGTCTATAACCTCTTGTGGTATGTTCGTGGTTTCTTGTGCTTGAAACTGTGATAACCACTCGTTAAAATGGTTCTCGCGTTTATACGAATAATTGACGATTTTCTCGGACGTTTCCTGTTCTTCTCTGTACGTGAGTTCTTCGCTTATGAGTGTTGCAATTATTGCGCCACAATTATCGCACACGAGATCACTCGTATCCGAAAAGTGAAAAATGTTACTCTCGGGACAGTTCAGACACTTCTCTTTCTTTTTTTCCACGGGTCTATCTATATTGTTTACCTTTTCAACTTCTATGAGGTAATCGTCAAATATATCTTTCCTTTGTAACCCGGTTGTTTCTTTACAGTTAAATATGTTATCCGTACTCACTTCACGATCGAGATCTTCGGTATACTGTTTCATGTAAGGCATACACTTTATGATATAATCCGACATTTCGGATTCGTACATGGATTTATTTAAAGGGTCATTTCGTATTAGTTCTTCCCACGTCTTTATCTTATTATTATAACGGCTTAAAAAATTGCCTTCCATATAATAATTAATTAGATATGTTACTTAATCTTTTAACTAACGTTATAGTGTGGGTTCACATGACCTTAAAAAATATTTTTTCAAAACCCGATCATGAGATAATAGATTGTTCCATGGAGTATGAGATAAACAACGAGAAAACACCTAGCGAACTCGACGAATTCTGGGAAGACGAGTTCGAGGAGTGGGATGGCGAAACCGAACACTTTTATAAAAATCTTATGAATACCAACTATAAAAATACACAAATTCCGGGTAACATTAAAAAGACTGTTGTTCGATTGAAGTACTGGTACAATGACAAAATGTACAAATACCTTACCTACGATATGGGACACGCTTGGCCTCCCCAAACATCTAATGGTATTTCATTTAACATACCAATCGTGAGTGCACATTTGCTCGATTCGTACGATAAACCAGTAAAAGATTTACTAAACAAAATAAAAAGGTACGCGGGACCTCGTTTCGATTTTCACGGTGAAAAAGTAAAGATAAGCGACATGTTATATTACGACGAGGAAACACTCGAACAGGAGTTTCCTACTATACGATTACGAAACGCGTTAGGTATGGTAAAACACGTTAGTACGGTAGACGGGTACGTTACTGATCTTCGGGTACCTTAGTCGCGAGGTAAAATTTAAGTTCGCCCAAATTTGCGACGTTATATTTTAGTATTAAAAATCTGTTCTGTTCTTCTTGCATAATTTGCACCGTAGAACACATGCTCGTGGCCTTTGTGAATATATTAAGGTACCGAAGGGAATATTTACCCGAAATTTTGGGACTCTCTTCCGTACATTCAATACTCGTTTCTTGGTTCGCGAAATCACCATCGCAGTGAAGTTTTAACATTTTTCCGTCCCGTGTTATTTCTATATCGTTACCAATGTTATACATGTCTCTGCATATTCTTTGGAAATCGGACGAAAGCATGGGTGTTATTGTAGTCATGTTCATTTGCGGAACTTCGATTTGGTTTTCGTTTATATCCAGAAGTTTTAGCGAGAATGTCGTACATGATTTCTTAGACTCGCTATGAATTTCTATGTTCATGAATTCTTTACAATCTATTTTAATCACGAGAACATCGTTGTTCGTTATAGATTTCAGGAGTTTAAACGTGTTTGAGACGTTTATACCGGCAACAATTTCGTTTTCGCAATTGTATTCCTCAAAATTGTCGGCTGAAAGATACATGTCCACGAGAGAAGTTCTCGCCGTATCTAGAGTAACTATATACATTCCGTCTTTTTTGAAGTAAACGTTTACATCGTTGAGTATATCCTTTAAAACTTCGAAAGTTGATTTTATAGCAGATGCCTGTACGGTCGCTAATTTCATTAGTTTAGATTCTATTTAATTCTTTAATTATTGTTTAGTTTGTTGGTTATATGCATCCGAAACACTCCTGTTTATTTTTTCTTCGAGTTCCGGGGTCATGGCGGGTTGTAAAGACATGCCGTAACTGTCTAATTCGAATATTTCATCCATACCTTCACCGTCTAAAGTCGTCATATTACACGAACCAAACCCAACCAGTTCCAGTTCCTTTACTGGTAAAAGAGACTGTAACCAGTTTCGTATTTCGTTACCGACGAGAAATTTACCGTTTTTAGTAAGCATGGTCGGTACGCGGCTAATTTTGTTTTTGAACTGGGGTGGTATACCGAGTTTGTTTATGTTATGGTACGAAACAATATGTTTTAACTCTTCGTGTTTGTTTATAAAGTTAATCACATCTATGCTGTGACTACACTGTGGACTGTATATTAAGAGGGACATGCTACTAACTAAATTTATAATTTAATTTTTTTTCTAAATAAAATCACAGTTATATATAGATGAATACAATTGTTTTCGCTTCACTTGTGTTTTTTATATACTATCTACTAATCAGGGTGGAAACGTATACGTTACCCGAAAAAGTTTTGACTGAAGATGAAATAGATTTGTCTGATTACGTCGAAGAGGAGGAAGTTTCTATAACACACGACCTCATGCAAGAAATCATATTACGAACGAACGAAAAAATTTCCAAAAAAACGGGTATGTGTACGTACATAATAGAAACTACGGCGATCAAGAAATTCGTACACAAGGAAAATGGTAAAATTGTGTATAGGTGTATGTTCATGACTGTAAAATACGGTAACCCCGGTTTCGATTTTGGGTTTTTGGTGTCGGTTGACGTTGACGTTATAAACGAAGGACCGAGGTTCGAGGAACTCGACGTCGATAAGGAATTTTTTGGTGGTGAGGGAAGACAAACGAGTGATATAATGGAAGAAACGAAACGGGACATCGAGGAAAGAATGGCAAACATAGACGAATTGAACGAGATCGAACAAATACGTTTGAGACGAGACTATAAAAAAATGAAACAGTTGGAAAAAAATCTGAAAACCAAAATAGACGAAAAACCTAAAGTTTCAATCATGTCTATGCGTACACAACCCATATACACGGACAAACCAAATAACATAGACGTTTTTGTCCGACCGACCAAATCACAAGAATTTGTAGATTACAATTTGGTAAGGGATAGTGAACTCGATTTCATAAAGGGTAGAAATTTTATCGAAAAACAAATTATGAGTTCGGAAGAAATGTACGGGAAAAAAAATTGAAAAAAAAACTTCGAAATTTATACGCCCTATACACGTTCGAAAAAAAAAACTTTCTTTCAAAAAAAATTATAACTAATAATTAATATTTTTATACTATATACTAACGCATCCGTGAAACCTTATACAATATATACAGTATAAAATATAACACACACGGTTCAAAATAAAAAAAGTCATAAGGATCGTAAAAAATATAACAATTAAATTTCTTTTTTTTTTAAAGTAAAATCGCAACCCAAACCGAAACTATACATAAAAAGATAGACACCCCTTTATTTTTCACTTTTAATAGTCTTATTTTAGGGGTTAAAAATAGTGGTTTTTACTTATCCCAAAAAAGTAAAAAAAGCACATTTTTATAAAAAAATTTCGAAAAAAAACTTCGAAATTTATACGCCCTATACACGTTCGAAAAAAAAAACTTTCTTTCAAAAAAAATTATAACTAATAATTAATATTTTTATACTATATACTAACGCATCCGTGAAACCTTATACAATATATACAGTATAAAATATAACACACACGGTTCAAAATAAAAAAAGTCATAAGGATCGTAAAAAATATAACAATTAAAATTCTTTTTTTTTAAAAGTAAAATCGCAACCCAAACCAAAACTATACATAAAAAGATAGACACCCCTTTATTTTTCACTTTTAATAGTCTTATTTTAGGGGTTAAAAATAGTGGTTTTTACTTATTCCAAAAAAGTAAAAAAAGCGCGTTTTTGTAAAAAAAATATTATACAGGACAACTATATATGAATTACGAAATAAGAATACAAGGTTTAAACGGTTACGATGAAAAAATAATAAAAGTATTTTCGAGTGAACGATTTTTTAAAACTGTTAGAATTACATGTAATAATTCTAATACAAAATATAAACCTTGTTATATATTGTTAGTGTCTTGTAATTATAAACAGCCAGCTTTGAGACAATTATTAAAAAAACATTTTAACCGTTCCAAAGGTAAAGAACATGTATCTATAAAAAAATGGGATGGTAAACTTAACACGGTTTACAAGTTGTTTGGAGAAACCGTTAAATTGGATATGATAAGGGGTATTGAAACACCTGAAATAGAAAGAGTACAACGTTTTAATAAATCTGTTGTTGATAAAGTTAGTACTGAACAGAGTGTTACTGAAACCTGTTTTACAAAACATGTTTTAGAACCAAGTGACGAATACATTTTCCATTGTATAATGGATATCATTAGAAATACAGGTGAAAAATTTCTAAACAAAACTGAAATGGAAAATTTAATAGTACGAATTCAAGCTAATGTCAGAGATGATAATTCATGGGAAAAGTATAAGAATGGTTTATACATAAAATACAAGAATTAGATCCGAGTTTAAATTCTGAAAAAATAATTTCGTTTTATTGTATGATCAGTATTGATGAGATATCTCGTATAACTGAAAAACGTAACAAACTCAGAAAAGAGACGTACGTTAAAATATACGAACAGATCACTAAGAAAATACGACAATCGGTTGAATTAGGTCACAAACACGTTTTTGTTCAAATACCTTCTTTTGTCATGGGGTTTCCGCACTTTGAAAGACACAAAGCGTTACAGTACATCGTCAGACAATACGAGATAGGTGGTTTCATGGTTCAGCGCGTTGGTGAATACGAACTATGTATATCGTGGCGCCCCAAAAAAACGAAAAAGACCGAGGATAAAAGTGTAAACGAAGAACTCGGTGATTTTCCAACACTCGTGAATTTGAAAAAAACTGCAAATAAGTACAGGACAACGCGATAATTAGTTCATAAAAAAATTCCGCTTTATCATAAATGGATAACCTTAACATATTAGTAGAAGCTAAGCGTGAATACCTTGGTCAATTATGTATACTCATGTGTCCGGTTATGATAGAGGTTTACGAAGAAATGTACAAAGAAGCTTATAATCTTTCCAAGGGGAGAAAGGTTTTGATAATGTTTCAAAAACTTTTGAAAGAAGTTCCAAACTGGAGTGACGCGCAATCTAAATCACACAGTGATAACATTGCAAATAGGTGCGCTTGGTTTAACGATCTCATCGCGGCTGTTTTTGTGAGTTGTGTTAAGATTTTGTCCGCGGTTCGTTTAAGTAAGGATAACAAGAAAATATCACTCAAGTTACCAACGAATGAAGTGTTCATTCAAATGTGTTATAACAAAGCCGCCGAGAATCTTTATAACGATCCTTACATATACCACGACTCACAAAACGAAAACGCGAGAAACGATAAGTTGTTTGAACGTTTTTCCGCGTGCATAGAATCTGCTGTAAAAGAACTCATACCCGTACAACAAATCTTACAAACGTATATGTCCCAACAACAAGAAGGTCAAGACCTTGATTTGGGTGAAGCCGAAGTTGGTGATTTTGAAGACCCGGAGGTAAACGAAGGAAACCAAGAGGAAATAGAAAGTGACGGTTTTGATCAAGGAATGGAACCAGAACCCATGTCGGAACCAGAACCCATGTCGGAACCAGAACCCATGTCGGAACCAGAACCCATGTCGGAACCAGAACCTACGATGGAACCAGAACCCAGACCTTCGTTCGTGGATAATGAATTCAAAACAATAAATACAGGAAGACCAATACCAAAAGAAGAAGAAGACGTTTTGTTTTCGGATGCACCCGAAACCCAAAGAAAAAAACCTCAATTATATTAAATGGAGTTTGAAGACTATTTGAGAGATCCAATGTCTGCCGCGATCGTAGCCGGTCTTATTACAGCAGGATACATTCACTTTAAAGCAAAAATAAATAATGAAGGTAAGTTACCATTGAGTGCATATACTAAACCAGCGGCACTCGTTGGGATTTTAGTTTTTTTTATAGTCACGAACGGTCTCGGTAAACGTGAATCTATATCAACTGAACCGTTTTAATTTTCTTTACTTAACTTAAAGATATTGTAACTATATACAGTACAAAATGACTTCCGTATCCGCGTTCACTGAAATGATGGGTCAATTTCTTATGGAACTACACAAAACTTTTCCAGAAGAAAAAGGCTTGAAAAAGTGCATCTCCGCTTTTGAACTCATGAAAGATACAAACCCGAAACTCGTGGTAGATGGTTTCATGGCAAGCGTTACACCGTACGCAGATAAGATTTCGGCGAAAGACGATACGTTTTTCATAAACGAATCTAAGAATCTCGATTTCATGAAAGATATCAACTTGGAAAAACACTGGGATTCGTGTTCCGAAAACACCAAGAATGCGATTTGGCAATACGTCCAGACCCTTTACATGTTGGGTACAACTATCAAGTCTATTCCAGAAGATACACTCTCCATGATTGAGAGTGTTGCTAAGCAGTGTGCCGATAAGCTGGGCGCAGATGGTTCCGAATTAGACGAAGCCGCTCTCATGAAAACCATGCAAGGCATGTTGGGGGGTATGCTTGGAGGCAACAAAAAATAAACTCACTATATATAAATGGCTTCTTGGTTCGAAGATCCAAAACAACTCATTCGTTCGGATAAAGTTTTAGAGTTCTGGCCTTCAAATACACTCGCTCCAGAACAACGTATAAATGCGGCTTCAAGATTTATAATTTACGCAACGTGTATAATTTATATCATAAATAGAGACTTTAGAATTTTTATTTTAGGCGGTACGGCTTTAGGTGTTCTTTATGCTATGGAGAGAACGGATATGGTAAGAGAAGCACTCGCTAGACCAACTCAAAATCAATTAGGTACAACAGGACAGTGTCAACAACCCACAGTGGAGAACCCAATGGGTAATGTTCTTTTGAGTGATTTTAACGATAGACCAGATAGACCAAGTGCGTGTTACTACCCGACGGTTAAAAAGCAAACTAATGATTTAACAACGAACGGTGTTATGTACGGACCATCTCGTTCGCGTTCCTCTTTACCAGAATACCAAAGAAACTCTTTATCGAGACAGTTCGTAACCATGCCAAACACGTCTTTGGGAAATGATTCTCCTTACGAGTTTATACACGGTTCCCGAAAAGATACGTGTAGACAAGACCCCAGATTGTGTGATCCAGATGCAAGAGGTGTACAACTCGAAGCGTTCGCGGGTTTAGCACCAAACGGTGATGCGAGAATAACAGCCAGTAGATCAGTGTAATCTCAATTTTATATTTTAGATGTCTTAAAAGTAGGTACTCGATTTGCTTAAACAAAATCTTAAGTAATAGTAAATGGCGTATCAACTCCAACCAGGATTAAAAATCGTTCAAGATAAGGCTGTTCCAACCGTATGCGCAACCGAAGAAGTGTTCGCGTATCCTCAGCCCAGTACTCTTAATTACGGCTCTTCTCGTCCAAACACCATGCTCTATGGAACCGCACCTTACATGGCTGGTAAAGGTTCTCCAGCACAATTTATAGAGACGAGCGATGCTCTTCGACCACAATCGACTACACGCTTTAACAAGGTATTGGCGAAAACCTACGAAAGGAGTTTCCACCCTTTACAAAACGTCGAGTGTAAAGTTCCACTCAGAACCATGTCTTACGAACCTTCGAGTACGAGAGCCGAACTCCAAAACGGTTTGTTTCAGAAAAGATACCTCGATAAAAATGTTAGTAAGAAATAAGAATGGCTGATCCCATATCTATATTGGCTATAGCAGGTCTTGTTTATGCTGGTCGTAAACTGAGTAAACCAGAAGAAACGTACGCGATTGAAGGTAAGTCCATAGAAGAAGATGTCGTTTTAAAACCGGAATTTGATAGGGATGTTGTTATAAACGATTCGTTTCTAGGACCAGTTTCGCCGCTTGTTGAACCTACATACACGTCTAAAGAAGAAGTTGCTTCTTTTGCAGAAGTTGCTCCGCAACAGAGATCTTCGGGCGCAGAAGTACTTGCAATGAGAAATAGAATGATGTATGACGGAGGCATCATGAATAACCTTTCCCCGATAGAAAGACAAAACGTTGGTCCAGGTTTGGGTGTTTCCGCGGACGTACCCTCGGTCGGTGGTTATCAACAGCTTTTCAGAGTTAACCCAGAAAATGTGGGTGCATACCGTCTCACAACTTTACCAGGGCGAAGTGGTCCCGCTTACGATTCGAAGGGTGGTAGAAGAGGTATTGTAGGTGAAGTTGCCCAAAACAGACCAGAGAAAACGGCGTTTTTGCAAGGTCGACTTCCACCAGTACCAGGTAGAGCGCAAGGTATGAGTGGTAGAGCACCAAGAGGCGAACACGAACGTACGAAGAGAACGACGAACAGATCGGAAACCGGTTTGCGTACGGACGGTTTGTCGTATGCGAGTGCAAAGAGAACGGTTTCGGCACTCACACGTGCCCAGGAACCAACGAGAAACAAGAAGGATGGAAACACGGAACAGTACCAGTACAATAATCAACCCGCACCAGGTATTAGTAGTTTTGTTGGTGGGTATTTGAGTGCACCAGCAACTAAGATAGGTGAGAAGAGAACGTGTGATACACCATACACGGTAGAAGAACTCATGAAATATGGTTTTAGACCGGGATATAAAAGAGGTAAAGCCGATAGAGCCGGGTGTGCCGGTAGAATGAATGTACGTGCCGATCCACTTAACCAAGGTGGTATGGTTACGAGTGTTCGTTCGGATACGACTCGAATAGACGGTAGAGTGAACTCAGCGGATGGGGCTTGGACACAACAGTATAGACGAAACGATTATAACCAGTTCAACGCATACAAAGGTAACATGAATCCAAACGCGTCTCCAAATAGTTTAGACATGGCGAAACGTCAACTCATGAATAATCCATTATCACACAACCTTTCCTAATTAGTTAAACAAATAAGTAAATACACTCATTAAAATATTGTTCATATATTTTAATGAAGGTACACACCTTAGATATAGATAGTGGTGAACGTGATCCCACATTGTACCCAAACCCAGGTGATTATGTAGTACACCTAAAAAACCCTATATACGACGTGTCGAAGATTTCGCTTATATCAGCACGAATACACAATAGTCAGTATCTCATACACGATAGAAATAATCAGTTCGATATAAATGGTAGTACTGTCACTATACCTAACGGAAACTATAGCGGGTCGGATTTAGCACAGGCGATTGTAACAGCCTCTAGTGATATTACGAGTGCTTCTTTCGATAAGGAAACGAATGCTATAACGTTTACGGGTAGTGCACCTTTCACGTTTGAGTTTTATGGGGGTACGAACGGGTACGCTACGGGAACGAACGGGTACACGACACCACACGATATTTTAGGTTTACCGGCAAGTAACGTTTCGTCTACAACCTCATCACCTTACACTTTAGAAACGGGGAGTATTAATTTACAAGGTGCAGATGCAATTATAGTGAAACTGAGTAGCGGTTCGGACGAATTTACAAAAACGGTTTTTTCGGAATCACCATTTTATACCGGACGTATACTTTTGTGTGGTGACGTGATTAACTATTCAGGGGCGGACGATGCCGTAGAACACAATTTCGATTCCGGATCGCAAAAAACGATATCGAGTTTAAGGGTACAATTTTATTATAGTAGTAATAACCGGTTAATACCATACGAGTTTAGAAACGCGAACCACGTTTTAAAATTAGCTATAACGTGTTCTACTGATAAACTCGAAAACCTGTCTAGTGTGAGTAGAGAATGGTCTCTACCACCACCTATGAGTATCCCCGAACTGGAGGATCCGCGTAGATGGGATGGTGTTATATCTATATTTGTAATAGTCGCCACTGGACTATTCTTACTACTTGTTACTAAAAAACAAGCGAGACTTATCGAGTAACCGCGAAGATTGGTTGACCTGGCTTTTGGACACGCGTCGACAATCTGGAAACGACGATGTATACGACGATGGAAAGGAGCGTCGTGAGCAAAGCGGTAAGCGTGTAGTTCATACCACCGTTCTTGTTGACCTTGACGATTTGGTTAACCAACCACCTGACCAGGTCCATCCAAGACAAAGCGGCGGCGAAGGAAAAACCCGCGACGATCGCGTTGAGGGATTGCGTTTCGAGTTCACGAGTAACGAGCGTAACAGTTTCGGCTGCGGTAGACATTTTTTATACTATAGAAACAGATTTTATTCTGGGAACAAATCGTCCTCGAATAAAATTTTTTTATACTTTTTCGTATTTTTAAGGTACCCTTTTAACATTTTCGGGTTACCACCTTCGTATTCTGACTCTGAAGATTCCGATTCCGATTCCGATTCCGATTCCGAGTCTGAGTCCGAATCATCTTGACTATCTTCGTCGGATAATTTGAAATATTCACGACTCGTCGTCCATCCACTCGGAGTTTGAGTATTCATTATTATCTATAGCATTTTTTAAAAGCTGTTCTGACGGGTTTTTTGGTTGCCACGTACTCCAATTATCGTACGCCATGTTCATTTTAACGAATTTGTATTCCCTTCCTGTGTACCTCGTAAAGGTTACATCCGTATCGTCTACAAAAACCTCGTCCTCGTCCTCGTCGTCATCTTCGTCTTCGTCTTCGTCTTCGTCGTCGTAAATTTCCGGGAACATGGACCCCGTGTGTTTTCCGACTTCGTGCATGACACAATACTTCATGGAGTATTCCATATCTTCTGGTAAAACTGTATCGCGTCCACACGCCTTAGCGTATTCGGCTGCAAATAATACCGATTTCTCTATAACTGGTAACATGATATCCAAAACCATGTTTTGAATGTTTTCTGTGATGGTTTGTTCTGCGTCTTTTTCTTGTTGATTCATTATATTATACGTTAAACAGTGTTTTAGCAATACCGTTTTCTACACGGAGTATATTATAACTATGCGCCAAAACTCTAAGTTCCCTTTGTGCATATGTATCGGGTGTTATTTTCATTTTTACTATTTGATCTTTAACTAAACTAAAGTTTCTTTGACCCGTGGGGTACCACCGTTCTGGTTCGAGTGCGAAACTATACGAGTAGTATCTTCTGAATAGTTGTGTTCGCGTGTGGTGTATACCACTTTGTACCGCGCGTAAATTAACAACACTACCCGTTTTTTCATTCAATATGACCGAATCGTCGAGTATGAGTTCCAAACTTTTCAAGTGTTCATAATTGGTATATTCACTATTATACAATTGAAATGACGAATCATAATCAAAATTAGATACAAAATGACCATCTGGAACTTTTCTTAATCTTTGTACTATAAAAAAAAGTTCTTTTATGGGATTTTTAAATTGGAGTCTGTGAGTAACATCTATGTAATTGTCTATATTTGCACTTATTGGTACTATATTTTTACTTTCCTGTATTTGTGTAATTATATAATTTATTCTTTGATTACTTAACTTCTGTTTTTCCTCTTCATCTAACGAAACCATTTCAGTGGTTAGTTTTATACTTTTTATGAGACCTTTTGGAGACTCATTGGTATAAGTAGATAGATAGTATGTTGTGTCTATACCGTATATACAGTCTTTCGCGTCTCTCAGTTTTATAACGACTTCAATTTCTTGTTTACTTATGGCGCATAATGGAATAGCAAGTTCGGGGTTATTATAAAAGTAAAACGGTATATCGACAAAATATTTGGTATCGGAGGTTGCGTACCCGAGGTATCCCAAAATAGAGTTATTTACAACGGGTGTACCCGAAAATTCGAGGGGTGGTTTACCGACGAGTTTGGCTAAATTATGTTGTTTCGTCTGTGTGACGTAGTTATCTGAATAAATCGCTAAGAAATCGCTCGGAACACGTTGTATAACTTCACCACCTATGACGAGTTCGACGTATTCAATCATGGCGTGACCTATCGATTCCACATAACCAAACCCGTCGTATCCGGATTTTAAATTTTGATCTATAGCACTTAATTCAACTTTCAAACTCACGGTTTTTAAAAGGTCACCTTGGTCTTGAGGAATGGTACACTTTATGGTATTACCAAACTCTATTTCGCCATCGACATCTAAATCAACAAAGAAAGGTGCAAAGTTCGTGTGTTTTTGAAAGTTCTTTATAAAGTACGTGTATTCTGGATCGTCCGTGAAAAAAGCGTCCTGTGGACCCGATGTTTCTAACTGAACAATACCAGCCATTACTATTATAACCCACTAAAATTTTAAACCTCCGAGCCCGCTGTTTATACGTAACACGTTATAGTTTACGGCATATGCATATACTTTGTGTTCGTAGTTCGTATCGGGTGATTCGAGTTCAATTTCAATTAAATTGTGTGCTATTCTACTCATGTTAACCTGACCCGTTGGATAATACGTCTCCGGGTTTAGTGAAAAACTGTATACCCCGAAATTGTTTTCGGTAACACCCGTATAATATTTCAAAGGTTGTTCGTAACTTAACATTAAATTATCGGCGTCTATTATTGTATTGTTATTAAACTTCATGGTAACGTGTTTTATTGGATTGAGTTTGTGAACGTCATCACTCACTGCTAAGAAGAACATTTCCTTTACGGGGTGTTTGAAATTAAGCATACCCGCTTTTTTAGATTCGCCCGCCTTAAACTTAAACTGGGACATTTGGAGTTGTGTAATGACATATTCTATCGGTCTAGACATTAAAAAGTTTTTTTCGTCTTCCGTGACGAAAAAGAAATCTGTGGCAAGTGATACCTTTTTAATAGAAGAAGAAACATCGGAAGGTGGACTTGATATAGTATTAGTGTCTCTTCTGTAAGTTACAGTCACATCATTCAACTTTTTAAACTTTATGCGTACTTTGACGCGCTGTTTGGTAAGAGCGCATACGGGTATAGCTAAACTTGGGTGTCTAAAAAAATAAAACGGTAAAAATACCTTGTAATCCCAATCGTAAGAAACTGCTATATAATTATCGTGTCCCGTTAAGAAGTAAAGAGTTTGGTCTATGTCGTCTTTGTTACTGTGTATTTGGTCATACATGTATATATATTCACCCGTAATACGCTCTATGGTCTGATCACCAATCAAAAGATCGGCATAGTCTATTATTCTTGATCCTATAGATTTATTATACCTTATATCACGTATGTTTATTTGACCACCCATATTAGAATGAACTTCACAGTAATAATATAAAGTCGATGGTGCGTTATTAGGTACGGTAAAAGTAACAGTACTCTGTTCTGCACCCGAACCTGTAACACCATCTGTATAAGGTGTTTGGATAACACCACCATCTCTACCATCAGGAGTTTCCGAAAACCAAAATGGATGTCCAACTGTGTTTACGTTAAATGTATACGTAGAACCTTCGTAAAGTGTGAGTGTATCTTGTTGAACACCATTTATATAGTATTTTAAACCAGATTGGGTAACTTCGAACGTTTTATTTTCTGTTGTTGGTTTCGGTAAAGTAAAATTGAGCATCATACTTCGTATGAGATCCCCTTTGTTTTTGGGAATGTTACACTCCATTACCGTATCGTAATCGATATCACCATCGAACGGTGTTTCTATGGTTTCTATTGAAAATTTAGTGTGTCTCTTAAAATTTATCAGGAAATACGAAAATTCCGGTTCGCCAGTGAGCCATTGATCCTGGACTCCCGTAACAGCGAGGTTTAAACGACCAGCCATTCTTACTCTATGTGAGTAAAATTTTATGAAATAAAACGACACGATATAGTAGATGAATCTTCAGTTGAGAAAATTCAAACCAGAAAACATGGCTGACGATAAGGTGTGTGTTTTTATTGGTAAACGTAACACGGGTAAATCGACACTCGTTACGGATATCCTGTATCACAAAAAACATTTACCTGCGGGTATAGTTTTATCTGCGACTGAAGAAGGTAATCACTATTATCAACAGTATATACCGGATCTTTTCATTTATGGTGATTACGATAGGGAAGCTATTGAACGCGTTATGGATAGACAGAAAAGATTGGTAGGTGCCGGTAAAACAAATTGTGGTGCTTTTTTGCTTTTAGATGATTGTATGTACGACTCGAAGTTTATGAAAGATACGTGTATTCGCCAATGTTTTATGAATGGGCGACACTGGAAGATATTTTTCATGCTTACCATGCAATACTGTATGGATTTACCACCAGCACTCAGGGCAAACATTGATTACGTCTTCATTTTACGTGAAAATATTATTCAGAACAGAGAAAAATTGTTTAAAAATTTCTTTGGGATTTTTCCAAGTTTCGAAATGTTCAATAAGGTTATGGATTCGTGTACGGAGAACTACGAGTGTTTGGTTTTAGATAACACATCCAAAAGTAACAGGATAGAGGATTGTGTTTTTTGGTACAAGGCGACGCTTAGAAAAAACTTCAAGGTAGGTGCTCCACAGTATTGGCAAACCCATAAAAAGATGTTTAACCCAAAACACGGCAACATGAAAGTCGGTGATCCTAAATCAGTTAAAAAAAATACACCATTTAAAGTTACTAAAAAGAAATAAATGAACTTTATCAGACGAATATGTAATTCAAGAATGGTGTACCCATACGAAAAATTTAACGAACTTTCATCAGGTGGTGGTTACTACATGTACATAAATGTATGCCACGATTCGAAACGTATATATTTTAACGATTCTATACCCGAACGTGAAAAAAAGGAAGTTTTACCCAGGGTTTTAAACACATTTTTGAGCATGTACCCACGATATGTTTTACACTCAGGTGATGAATGCGTCAGTGACCGAGTCTAAAAAACTGTGACTAAATTAATGACCGACGTGTATACTATGAATTTATCTGATTCCAATGATGGTATGGTGAATTTAAACAATAATCAGTCCACCAATTTTATACCGAACACACCACCGTCTCCACCACCGCAAAATAATATCATGGAAAAAAATATGAGTGAAAATAAACAGACTATGGACTCTACTCCAATTTCAGATATAATGGGTCAAACGGAACTTCCACTCGAGCCACCCATGATGGCACAAGATCCAAGAATGACGCAAATGCAAATGCAAGCGCCAATGATGATGGCACAACAACAACCACAACCACAAATGACGCAACAAAAACAAGGTGAGTCGGGTAGTAATCCATTCAATTTGACGGATGAACAGTTTCAAGCTCTCGTTGTAGCTGCGTGTACGGCGATAGCGATAAGTAAGCCAGTTCAAGAAAAACTCGCAAACTTCGTACCGTCGTTTCTTAACGACCACGGGAACAGAAGTGCTGTTGGTTTAGCGTCTACCGGTTTGGTTGCCGCTTTAGCCTTTTTCATAGCTAAAAAATATTTGTAATTTAATTAAACGTTGTTATTAACAACCATGGATGAATACATAGATTCACCACCTAGTAACATGTAGGATAACACGATACCAAGTGTTAGAAATACTGCACGAAGTCCAGCAACCATACCTGTACTTTCTGTAGTTTTACCATACTTTTCGTAATCCGATTTAACTTTTTTAGAACCACCCAATACAGCCGCGGTTAAGCCTAGGGTAAAGAACATGGTTAGTAAAAAGAATTTATAATCGAGTCCGAGACGACTAAATTCACCACCTCTCCCTATTAACATAAACACGAAAGGTGTTACGAGCGTTGTTAAAAACAAGTTTACCCACGCGTCGTTAAAAAAGAGGGGCAAACTCGTTGAAAATGCGGTAAGATTCATAAGTATTATTAAGTAAAGAACATCGGATTTACGAGCTGAATACGACATACTAATATATTAATAATAAAGATTATTTTATTTATCCTGAACATGTTTACCACAGAATTTGGTTCTTTGTGGTATTTCTTGGTATATGTTTAGAGAGATACACATTTCGCGAAGTTTATGAAAATTGTCCCAAAAGTCTTTACTATGTGAATACTCGTCGACGGTACAGTGTGCGAGTTCGTGTAAAAGTACGTGAAATATTTCGTTCGGTTCACCGTCTATACATATACCTATATCGTTACCCTTATTCACGTTATACCCAATAGACCCGTTTAACCGGTGGTGAGCGGTGATCGGAATTTCTTTACACAACATTTTGAAATCTTCGTTATTGGTTTTTTCTATGTGTTCCCTGAGTATTCTATACTTTTCGCGAACCTCTGTGAGTTTTTTGGGTTCGCGTGTATTGATAAACAAAAACGCGTTTATTAGTACGAGGAGTATTACGAGTAACATCCTATATTACTTACTTACCATAGAGGAACAAAAAAAATTGGGTAAAGGTATATGAGTAATAACAATAACGTCCCCAATTCTCTCAGGGCACTCGGTATCAATAGATTAGATATTGAAGTTCTTAAATTGAGTAAAAAAAACTTAAAATTGTTACCAGAATCAATCGGTAAACTTACAAATTTAAAGAGACTTAGTTTGAGTAGTAATAAATTAACATCTTTACCAGAATCAATCGGTGACCTTAAAAAGTTAGAAGTACTTCATTTGAATGGTAATAGATTAACATCTTTACCAGAATCAATCTGTGACCTTAAAAAGTTAGAAGTACTTCATTTGGATGGTAATAGATTAACATCTTTACCATCACAAATCGGTAGACTTACAAACTTAAAGGAACTTTTTTTGAACCATAATAATAATACGTTAACATCTTTACCACCACAAATCGGTGACCTTGAAAAATTAACGAATCTTAATTTGAGTGGAAATATTTTGAGTTCTTTACCATCACAAATCGGTAGACTTACAAACTTAACGGAACTTTATTTGGACTATAATGAATTAGAATCGTTACCAGAATCATTCGGTGACCTTGAAAATTTAAATAGACTTAGTTTGGGTGGAAATATTTTGAGTTCTTTACCAGAATCAATCGGTAACCTTAAAAACTTACAGTTTCTTAATTTGTATGGTAATAATTTAACATCTTTACCAGAATCAATCGGTAACCTTACAAACTTAAAGTTTCTTAATTTGCAAAATAACCCAAACCTTACATATATAAACGGTAGTCTTTATCGTAACGGTTTACGTATTATGAAGAATTCAAGTACTAAATTTATAATTCCAAGAAAAAACGTACCCCTAAACACTAACCGTAACGATCCTATATCTGGGTATAATTTCAGTGTCGGTAATAATGCCTTAAACCTCGGATACAATAGGTACTTAACTGAAAATTCACTTCTAAAATGGATAAAAGAGAAAAACCCATCTACTAATATCACTAATATTATCACTTTATACTATCTTAGTCCAAACACAAAAATCGTTTCAAATCCATTTACACGACAACCATTATTTAGAAGAAACTTAAATTTTGTCAAGTTTGTAAAACCACCACCTACCAATAAAAAAAATAACAAACCACCTACTAAAAAGCAAAAAACGGGTAACTCTGCTCAGAGTAGACGTACTAATAGAAATAATATCAGGTAAAGGTATATGAGTAGTAACAGTAACAGTAACAGTAACAGTAACGTCCCCAATTCTCTCAGGGCACTCGGTATCAATAGATTAGATATTGAAGTTCTTAAATTGAGTAAAAAAAACTTAAAATTGTTACCAGAATCAATCGGTAAACTTACAAATTTAAAGAGACTTAGTTTGAGTAGTAATAAATTAACATCTTTACCAAAATCAATCGGTAAACTTACAAATTTAACGCATCTTTCTTTGGGCAATAATAAATTAGAATCGTTACCATCACAAATCGGTAAACTTAAAAATTTAAGGGAACTTTATTTGAACCATAATAAGTTAACATCTTTACCAGAATCAATCGGTGACCTTGAAAATTTAAATAGACTTAATTTGGGTGGAAATATTTTGAGTTCTTTACCACCACAAATCGGTAACCTTGAAAATTTAAATAGACTTTTTTTGGACCATAATAAGTTAACATCTTTACCAGAATCAATCGGTAACCTTGAAAATTTAAATAGACTTGATTTGTATAAGAATAGATTAACATCTTTACCACCACAAATCGTTAACCTTACAAACTTAAAGCAACTTGATTTGAGAGAAAACCCAAACCTTACATATATAAACGCAAATCTTTATTATCGTAACGGTTTACGTATTGTGAAGAATTCAAGTACTAATTTTTATCCACCGATTCAAATAAGAAGAAGAAACGTGGAACTCAACAAAAATAATATGGATCCGGTATCTTATAATAATTTTAGGGTAGGTAATAATGCCGTTAAAGTTGGTAGACACTATTATAAGGAAAACACAATTATACAAATGGCACCAAACAATTATACAAATATTAAACAGGTTTATATGAGTGATCAAAATAGAAAATTATTTAATGATCCGATGACTAGACAAAACGTCTTAAGAAAAAACTTAACGTTCGTCAAGTTTGTAAAACCAAAAACACCAAACAAGCCAAACTCACCGAACACGATACGAAAAAAAGCGGGTAACGCTGCTCAGAGTAGACGTACTAATAGAAATAATAATAACAGGTAAAGGTATATGAGTAGTAACAGTAACGTCCCCAATTCCCTCAGGGCACTCGGTATCAATAGATTAAATATTGAATTTCTTAAATTGAGTGAAAAAAACTTAACATCTTTACCAGAATCAATCGGTAAACTTACAAAGTTAAAGCATCTTTATTTGTTCGGTAATAAATTAGAACGGTTACCAGAATCAATCGGTAACCTTAAAAAATTAGAGCATCTTTATTTGTTCGATAATAAATTAGAACGGTTACCACCACAAATCGGTAAACTTAAAAACTTAGAGACACTTTATTTGCAATATAACAACTTAAAATCTTTACCAGAATCAATCGGTAAACTTACAAAGTTAAAGGAACTTGCATTGGGCTTTAATATATTAGAACGGTTACCAGAATCAATCGGTAAACTTACAAAGTTAGAGGAACTTGATTTGTACAGTAATAAATTAACATCTTTACCAGAATCAATCGGTGACCTTACAAAATTAAAGGAACTTAAATTGTCAAAAAACCCAAACCTTAAATATATAAACGGGAGTCTTATTCGTAACGGTTTAACTATTTATATAAATCAAAACACTAAATTTATAATTCCAAGAAAAAAAGTTTACCTCAACAAAAATAATTATAATCATAAGGATCACATATCTTTTACAAATTTTAATGTAGGTAACAATGCCGTTAAATTTGGTAAACACTATTATACGGAAGAAACACTTATGACATTATTTTATAATAAAAAAAATTGGGGAATACCGACAAATCTTACGAATGATAAAATTAAAAATTTCATTAACGACATTTATACTTATGAACAAAATATAGAATTATTTAATGATCCGACTACTAGACAAAAAGTCTTTAGAAAAAACTTAACGTTCGTCAAGTTTGTAAAACCAAAAACACCGAACACTCTCGCGAAAAAACTAAATAAGATGAAAACAAATAACAAACCAAAATCACCAAACAATTCAAACAATTCAAACAATTTAAACGCGATACGAAGAAAATCGGGTAACTCTGCTCAAAGTAGAAGTACTAATAGAAATAATAATAACAGGTAAAGGTATATGAGTAACTCCAACTCCAATGTCCCACAGGCGCTTCGTAACCTCGGTGTTACGAACATGAATATTACACGTCTTGTTCTAAGAAATGTATTAACCAAATTACCACCAGAAATCGGTGACCTTAAAAAACTAGAGTATCTTTCTTTGAATGGAAATAGTTTGAGTTCTTTACCACCACAAATTGGTAACCTTAAAAAACTAGAGTATCTTTCTTTGGGATTTAATAAATTAACTACATTACCACCACAAATCGGTAAGCTTGAAAACCTTAGGGTACTTCTTTTGAAGTATAATAAGTTAAAATCGTTACCAGCACAAATCGGTCTCCTTAAAAACTTAGAGAAACTTGATTTAAGTGATAATGCGTTAGAATCTTTACCACCACAAATCGGTCTTTGTGAAAATCTTAAGAAACTTAATTTGGATAATAATAAATTAAAAACGTTACCAAAAGAGATTATTAAACTTAAAAATATAAGTATTATCGCGAATCGAAACCCAAACCTTACAATACCTTATATCCTAAAAAATAAAAACATTACCGTTTTCCATCATTATAAATCATTCGATCCTAATGTCTTCTATGAAAAAAAATATAATTATAGCAATTATTATAAAAACCAATTATCGGGTATTAATAAACGAAAACATTTACCTTTTTTACCGAAAAATATTAAAAATCTAATAGCAAAAAAAATTTCTAACGTTGAACCTGTAACAAAACCTCTTAGTAAAACTAAAAATCCTTTAAGTAAAATAATAGAGAAAATAAAATTAAAACGTAACACGAAAAATATAGAAAAAGTAACAACTCGAATTAAAAGTTCAATTAAAACACCAAAAACACCGAAAATAAACAACAAACCAAAAACACCAAACACACCAAAAACCATTCGAAAAAAGGCGGGTAATGCCGCTCAGAGTAGACGTACTAATAGAAATAATATCAGGTAAAGGTATATGAGTAGTAACAGTAACCGTAACAGTAACCGTAACAGTAACAATATAAGTAACAATGCAGTACTTAATGCCCTCAGGCCACTAGGTGTCAATAGATTAAATGTTAACAAACTTAATTTGAGTCATCATAGAGGACCATTACCAAGAGAAATCAGTAAACTTCCAAATTTAATTGAAATTAATTTAAGTAGTGCTTCTTTAGACCATGTACCAGAAGAGATTTTTCGATGTAAAAACCTTAAAATTCTTAATCTGAGTGATAATAATATAATATCGTTACCCAAATCAATCGGTAAACTTAAAAAGTTAGAGGTACTTAAATTGAACGATAATATGTTAATTAGTTTAAATAATAACAGGCCAGCTTTACCACCGCAAATCGGTAAACTTGAAAATTTAAGGGAACTTGATTTGAGTCAAAATAATTTGAGGCCTTTACCAGCACAAATCGGTAAACTTACAAAGTTAGAGAAACTTAATTTGAGTGAAAATAATATAATATCGTTACCCGAATCAATCGGTGAACTTAAAAATTTAAATATACTTAATTTGTCCAATAATGAATTAGAATCGTTACCGAGAGAATATATAAGTCGCCTTAAAAAATTAAGAACTCTTGTAGTGTCTGGTAACCCAGACCTTAGATATATAGATGAGAGAATAAAACGTAATGGTTTAACTATTTCTAAAAATCAAAACACTAAATTTGTAAATTATAGTTACTTTAGAAATCAATTGTCCGTAATAACAGTTAAACGTCCAAATTTACCTAATTTACCACAAAACATTCGTAGAGAAATTGTAAAAAAGATTAGTGTTAACGAATTTCCTGAACCCAGAAATCAACAAAACGCTACTAATATAAATAATTCGATTAAAAGAGGAAAATATAGACGTTAAAGGGTGTGATAAATATGGACTCATGAAAAAGTCTGATCATTTCCTAAACACGAAACAAAATTTACTATACAAATCCGAAACCGGGTTCCCTTTAAGATCTTCCCATAATGTTAAAGTAAACCCCAAATCTTCCATACGTGTAAATAGCATGTCTTTGTGTGCAATGGGCTCGACCTTAGGTCCGTCGGCATAATACGGTGTATCGGCTAAGTGGACGTATAACTTTTCCCCAAAGTTCCCCGAACTCGTTTCTTTCGTTAAAAAGTAGTTCCCGAGATCGTCTCTTACGGGTGTGTTCATGATAATTTTATCGGAATTCGGTACGATTCCTATGAATCGACCCCCGGGTTTAATTCTATTTTTAATGGCTAAGAGTGACGTTTCAAATAACTGTTTCGTTTCAAATATATAGTGTAACGCAAAGTTATAACATACGACGTCGTATTTTCTTTGGGGACACGCGAATATATCACCCTCGTAAAAGTTGACGCGTATTTTCATGTTCTTGGCGCGCGACTTAGCCTCCTTGAGTGATTCGGGGTTGGGTTCACACATGCTTATGTTTGCCCCGACGTGTCGCCACTTTTGGAGATCGCCGCCGAAACCACATCCTACATCCAAAATACTGTCGCCTTCGCGGGTAGCCGATTGGATGAGGAGACGCTTGGCCTCGTTATGGTACTTGCGTATCTCCTCCATTTATTTATAGATGTTTTTCTTTTTTAAATGAAGTTAATTCACTAAGGTTATTTTTTACGCGGTGTATTTTGTTTTAAAGGTGACGCGGTTCTGGTATCCCTGATTATGTTATCTTGATTTTTTATAACTTTTGATTTTTGAATTTCGAGTTCTCTTTTCATACTATTTAATTTAATTTGTATTTCACCCAAGGAGTTTAATTGTTTATCTATGATATTTATAGTGTCTTGGGTAAGTTGTATAGGACTTTTCATTTCTATTATTATACGTTTTTATTTTTCAAATGGAGTTAATTCGTTTATTAGATATATCCACATATTCCTTATTTATATCAAAACCTAAATATTTTCTTTTTGTGTTTATAGAAGCTATTGCGGTTGTACCACTTCCCATGAATGGGTCAAGAACTAAAGCGTTTTCACGCGTGAATAATTTAATTAACTGTTCTATGAGTTCAACTGGTTTTACTGATAAGTGTGTATTGAAATCCCCTTTTTCTTTTTTAGAAGGTTTGTTTATTAGAAAAACTTGGTCGAGTACGTTTTCGTCCGTTGTCATAACATTCATGGGAAATTTACCGGATACTTTCGTTTCTTCAGATGTGTTCATGAGTCCTGTTCCATATTTTTCAAAATTATCTATGTATCTACCTTCTATTGGTTTAATTGCTAAACACATGGGTTCCATAGCGGGTTTAAGTTGGGGCGTTCTCCAATCTTTACATAATTCTTTTAATTTTTCTTTTTCCTCGGGTGTTCGTGTTTTGTCTTTGTTGATAATATGATCTTGTGAGAATGCTTTTACTTGTGACTGTTTATATACCCATGCGAGCATATCTCTTATTTCGAATCCAGCATCTTCTACAGCCATTGCCATGGAGTGGTATAATCTAGAACTACTAAAAGATATGAATGCACCACCAGGTTTAAGTATTCTAAAAACTTCTTTTGAAATATCTTTATAAAACGTGTTAAATTTTTTAGATTGGTTTCTGTCAAATTTCATACCCTTGGGAAGATTACCTACTACGGACGACGCGCCTCTACTATCGAGTTTTTTCTTATCCCAATCGTCACCTAACCCGTCTAAAAAGTAAGGTGGGTCTGTGCATACCATATCTATTGAATTGTCTTCTATTTTTTTCATACCTTCTAAACAGTTTTCGTATAGTATTTGATTTTCCATGGTAATTATTTAATATTAAAACGTTAACTTTAACTATATTCTTAATTTTTCGAAATACTCGTTGAATATGTATCGGTCTCGATATCGAGCCTGGATTGGTGGTTGCCAGCGGAGATTTTCAGGCTCATTACCACCTTGAGCTCGGAGGTGCCCTATTTGCCAATCGTTCTCCTCTACGTCCAATATATTTTCAACGATGTCTTTCACTTTACGCATTTTTCTCTCGAAATGATTGTAGAGGTTTTTATCACGTTCATACCTTAATAAACGAAGATAGAAATTTGCTTCTTGTAGAAGTTGATTCGCTCTTTTTGTCCAAAACGATTTCACTGCGCAAATTTGATCAGTTTTGGAACCCGCGAGTTTTACATTTTTTTCAACGTTTTCTCGTTTTAGAAGGTCGTTTTTTTTTAACTCGAACGGGTACTTCAAAGAGTATCCCTTTTTTAGATTTTTAACGCGAAATAGATTTTGCTTGTTGAAATGTTGAATGCAATCGCTACTTCGAATTCCAACACTCGCACAAAAAGCTTCACAGTCTTCACGTGTAAGAAAAAAGTTCCCATTTCTTAGATACCGTTCAGACATAAAGCATAATGCTTGACCTTTCCCCGAACGTAAGCCTGGTAAATATTTCAATACACCGTTTGATTCATAAATATCGATAACTTCTTTAGGGAACGACTCGTATTTTTTCATGGGTAATTCGCAACCATGCGAAGCTGCGTGTTTCTGTAATTCGTTTGAGTACATTTTCTTATTATAAGATACAATCAAGTCTCTAACTAAGGTTAATTAAAAACAAGAATAGTATATAATACAAATGAAACCTGTCATTAAATGGGTCGGTGGTAAAACGCAAATTCTCGATACCGTTCTCGAATCGTTCCCTAGAGAAATAGAGAACTATCACGAACTATTCGTGGGTGGAGGAAGCGTTCTCTTCGGTTTACTCGCGAGTAAAGATATTACCGTAAAAGGTAAAGTATACGCGTACGATAAAAACCAAAAACTCATTAACATGTATAGACAAATCCAAACGAACCCCGAGGAAGTACACGACCATTTACTCGAACTCTTTACCACGTACGATACGCGAATCGGTACGGAAGTAAATCGTAAACCGGAAACTGAAGAGGAAGGTTTAACATCGAAGGAAAGTTACTATTATTGGGTACGTAAAAAGTATAACGAACTCGTACCCACTACACCTGTACACGCGGCAACACTGATTTTTCTGAACAAAACGTGTTTTAGGGGTGTATATAGGGAAGGTCCTAACGGGTTTAACGTACCGTATGGACACTATAAAAGTACACCGTTAGTGGTATCACTAGACGAGTTGGTAAAAATACAAGAGCTTATAAAAGATGTGGTTTTCAAGTGGTGTGATTTTAGAGCCGCATTTGCACAAACCGTAAACGATGGTGATTTTATATACGCGGACCCTCCGTACGCACCGGAAAGTGTTACGAGTTTTGTAGGGTATACGAAAGACGGGTTTAGTTTAGACGATCATAGAGATTTGTTTAATTTATTAAAACGTTCTAAAATTGATTTTGTGTTATCAAATGCGAAAGTATACCTCGTAACGAGTAGTTTTGAAGGGTACGAGGTAAAAGATGTACCCGCGAGACGTGCGATACATAGCAAAGACCCTTCATCTACAACAACGGAGGTGCTCGTGCATGGACATGTTAAATTATAACAAAACCGATATTATTAGGTTGTATTTCTTCACTCATTTTCCAATTCCAGAGGTAATAGTGGTTGTGCCCCGTACCTTCCATGAACTTGTGTTCGCGAAGTTCTTCGTCGTCTACGCCTACGTTTACACAGTTGTATACGTCGAAACCGCGATTGCGCGCCATGATTATGGCATCTTTTAAACAGTTCCCAACGTTATAGAACGTGTACGCCTGTTTTATGGTTTCACCACTTGGTTTGTGTACGTAATCCAAACTATAAAACGTGGCGAATTGATCTTTTTCGTCGTTTAGGTACGTATACACTGTATCTTTACGAGGTAGAATCCAGTGTTTGACGTACGATTCGTCTATATCGAGTGAAAGTTTAAACTTTTTTAAATGGTCGCGTAACATTTGCGTGACTCTCGGAATGTCGTGTTCAGTCATTTCCCTAAACTGTGAGGTACCTAAAATACGGTACGTCTGTTCTCGTGCGTTAGAAAACCCTACGCGGTTTAATTTCTTTACGTTTATGAGTCTGTGCCAATACTTGACTTTAGCGATTGGTGTAGGTAACCTTTTTACGACGGTATATACGGCCTGCCAAATATCTTGTAAATTCATACGCCTTTTGAGTTCGCCTATGAGTATGGGTGTAAACTTGGAATCCCTAAGTTGTTCGGAAACGCACAAAAAATTTATTTGGAGCATGTTTAACGTTTTTTCATTCGCGCGAACGCGTAAAGGTATACCCGACATAAACGATACGAGTTTTTTATCGTTCTTTTTACGAATAGCGAGATTCCATTCGTCGCGGTACCCTGGTGGTTGTATTGCCCATTTTACAAGTTCTTTCGAATAGTGAAACTCGAAAAAATCGTCGCGAATATAGTTTTCTTTTAGAAATTCGCAAAGTTCTTCTACGGTACACGAACTCCATTCGTACCCTTCGGGTAACGGGTTTTTTTCGTACCTAAGTTCTCTCGATGAATCTATTTCACCATCTTTTTCAAAAACAACTTTATCTTGAGGAACGGGTTGTTTATTCCAAAACTCGTGTATCATACTATATAAAATAAAGGGCTTAAAGTTTTTAAGCTTGTTTTGTATATAATAATGTCTCTCGAACAAGATTATACTACCGTACCCGGTCAACTTTACGCGTGTCTTTCGGTCGTTGGTCCAGAAGCACCACAAAAAAACGATAAGTTTGGCATCAAGATTAGAGGTGCATTTGCAAGTCGCGACGAAGCGGCTTCACACGCGAAACGTCTTCAAAAAGAAGACTCTACTTTTGATATTTATGTCGTCGATATGTATAAGTGGTTGTTAATCCCACCCGATCCGGCGAAGATCGAGGACGTTCACTATACGAACGAAAAGCTCGAGGAACTCATGACGGGATACAGAGAAAATCAATCTATGGCGGCAAAGATGTTTGCGGAACGAAAACGTGATATGATAGGAAGTTCGAATATGTTTAAACCGGGTGATGAGAACTCCAAGTATTATACGAAACCTGACGAGTCTCCGGTCAGTCACCCAGCCGAAGTTCTCGAGCGTCTCCAAAAGGAAAAGCCGGATGCACCAATGGAAGAACTCGTCAAGGAGGCTGATGCAATTGTTGCTAAGGAGATGGAGGAGGTTCGCGCGAAACGCGAGGCGGATGCTAAAGCTGCATTAGAAAAAGAGGCTAAAGAGAGAGGGTTTAATTCAGTAGAGGCAATGGAAAAGTTTGATGCCGAGAAGGCGAAAGCTGAAGAGGCTGAAATTACAGAATCTAAGGATGATGGCGAAGAGGAAGTCACTTCGGAACCGTAAAAAATAATTTTGTTATATAAATGTAAGTATGTTGAGTATTATATTGAACATAATCACCATTCTTATTGTACTTTTTTCAATTAATTTATTTTTAAGATTGTATAGAGATCAAAAAAATAAAGTAAGTGAGGATGTTACTGCATCTGATGTTGCTACGGACATTATGAAAGACCCACTCATAGTGAGTCGAGCATACTTTACTGAACCTGTTTACGGACCTATTGGTAGTTTTGAAGGTCAACAAACACCTTCGGAACATTTATGGATACAAGGTAAATCTATCCAGGTCTGAGAATGACGGGTTGCATGGTTTTACCCATGAAAAAACCGAGTAAAAAGGCAACAAAAATAATAATGTACCCCGTTTTATCTAAATTTGAAAATATATCGTTTGATTGTTGTGTTTGTAAAGGTGGTAATGGTTGTTGATAATAATTTTGATGTGGAACGTAATACTCGTCTTCCTCGTTACGTCCCCGATCATCAATATCATCGTTTTCTTTTTGTGTGTTATCGAACTCTGTAGGGTTATACTCTATGGGCGTTCCAACTTCGGCTTCCATTATATAAAGATAATTCTATTTTTTTAAGCTCATTATTACTCATCTGAGTATTCACTTTCTTCGTCTTCTTCGTCTTCCAAATAATCTTCGTCTTCGTCGTCATCGTCGACGACAAAATCCTTCAAGTTCCCGTTTTCGTCTGCGTCCGAATCCGAGTAGTCTTCTTCATCTTCGTCACTATCTTCTTCTTCTAAGAAATCTTCGTCGTCCGTTTCGAGAAGATCCACATCGGAATCGTATTCGTCTTCTTTGTAATCGTCTTCGATTTCTTCGAATAACTCTAATCTTTCTGGTACTTTAGAAACTCTACCCGAACGCGTTCGTATTGTCATTATAACTTATATTTATACATTTCTTTTAAGTATTTTACACGTTGTATTTCATTTCTAACGTGTAATTCGTTGAAATAAGCGAGTAGTTTAACAGTTAAGGTATCTATTTCTTCTTGTACTCCCATATCACCTGAAACGCTACTGAGACTTATTTCATCGAGATTGTTTATTGCCCTGTGTAAAAACTTTTTTGACTGTTCTACGTGTTTATTATACTCTAAAGCCATGTTAATGTTGACTAAAAAGTCTTTATAAGCGACTTTGTTTATACCCGAATACTTTAGTGACTCTTTTATGAGCGAGTTAATCTGTTCTGTATTGTTTTTTGGTTTAATTAAAGAAGACGTAATGTATATTACAAACGCTAAAAAGACAACAGGTAACATGTTGTTGTTCTATAATTTAGTTATTATTTTATCTGTAAGCACATGTATGCGCGTTCTACATTTACACTTTTGTTCGAGTTTTCCTTTTAGAATTTGAAACTGAATGTTTTGTGAGTGACACTCTTCACACGTGTAAGATGTTGATACTGAAAAGAGGTTTGGTTTTTTCTTTTCTATTTTCGTAACAGGAACGTCTTTTCCCTTTACGACGTGTTTTTTTATAAAGGAACTGAGCAAGTGTTTAACTTCCTCTGTATCTTGATGTTTAATAACATTGACCTCTTTCTTTTTTGGTTTTTTCTCTAGAAATTTATCTATTTTACCGTCTTTGTAGAGTTTGTTTAGTATGGATGGTGGTAGTTCGTGTCGTCTTCCTGTAAAATCTTTACAGAACCCATAAAATCTTCCTTTCATGGTTTCACAGTTACAAAAACACTTTTGTGTTATTTTACCATTAGAAACACTAAACCATACGTGATTTGAGTTATGTGATCGTTTAAGGTTTTCGCAATAGTGTGATGTTGTTGAAACGAGAAACCTACCTTCGTGTTCGTAAATTTTTGTAATTTTAGCCATACCTTGACCTTCGAGGTGTTTTCTTATGAACTGTTCTAGGTTTGAAATGACTTCTTGATCTTTGAACTCGTTTTTTATTTCATTTGCTGTAAATTCACCTTCCTTTTTTATGTTTGAACCTTCTACGATCACCGGAACACTACATTGTGTTCTGAGTGTAGCCATATGCATGATTTTAGTATTTGCGATGTGTCCTTCTATCGCTTCTAACATGCTAAAAGGTCCGCACCTGTAAATAAAAATGGGTCTGTACTCACCCTGAACTTCTTTACCGGTGTCGTTACATAAGGTACACCCTTGTCCTGAACACGCTTCGTGTTTCCCTTTTTTGTGTGACCACGGCATTCGAAAACCGCTTCCTTTCGTTTTTCTTTCTGAACTTCCGTATACGGAAGCGTCTACTATATCGTCCCATTGTTTAGAGCCATACACTAAGTTAAGTGTGTTAATGATATGTTGTCTTAGGGCTATAGCCGATGGTCTATTAACAACAAAATCAGGCCAATTAATGTGTATACCCGTTTTTATGAGGTGTCCTGCGGGTTTGGGTGCGGCTACGGAAACGAGTGCTTCTTTACCGCCAAACTTTTTAACCTTATCGCATATGACTTTACACACACTTTCCACTTCACCAAACGTCATTTCGTCTTCGTCTTTATAGTCGAGATCGACGAAAAAGTTATAGTTTTCGGTTTTTTGTTCGACGACGAATATCTTTTCGCCGGAGTTATATGCATCTACGTACTTTTCGTAAAATTCGTTCAATCTATCAAATGGCACGGAAAGGACACCACCGTCCATGAGCACATGTGATAAATTGGATCCGTTAGAGAATCCCTGTTCTCTACACCATTGTTTAAACATACTTACCAATTATTAGATTTATTTTTTTATATTAGTCTTCTTCATACTCGTGGTGCCATATAGATCTTCTATAGGACACTTCCGGGTACTCTTCCTGTTCAGATAAAGACTTTTTTAACACGAGAAGTTCATAAACTTTATCTTCCTTGTGTAGTTCCGCGTACCTTTCTGCTTTAGCCTGTGTGTACCCGTGTCTATCTACGAGAAGTTCTTTTATCTGGTGAAGAATGTAAGCTTTCGACTTCATTATTTATTTTATAGAGAAGGTTTTTCTATCGACTGAAGTTACACACGCGTAGAATTCGGGGTTGTTTAGTATGTTTTTAACTATACGATCCCACTGTTTTTTCGTGTTAAACTCCGTGAGTGTTTCAAAAGTCATGAAATCGTTTTCATCGTGTGTTCTCTTGATGGGTTGTTTCTGTGCTTTTTTCAAATTTGTTTTCTGTTTTTCTTCGTTGAATTTTCGTATGAGTTCGTTTTGTTCTTGTAAAGTATAATTTACGAAAAACACGAACACGTTATATTCTAATTCAACGCCTGGACTTTCTTTTACCGTAAACTTATAGCTTGTATATTCGCCTTTTTTGAGAGAAATGACTCCCCTGGTTTCTTCTTCGAGTTCTCTTAGAGCCGTTCTTAGAGGGTTAGGTATTTCTCTTCGCCTGCACCCTCCGGTGACGAATATCCAATCTTTGAATCGTCGATCCCGGACAGTGAGAAACTTTGGTTTATCACCCGTAAACGTTACAGGAATAGCTATTGCCTTGTATTTCTTCATTGCTCATTAGCAAGTTATAATTGAGCGAGATGATTATTCTGAGGATTCTTCTTCGCTATCTTGATTTTTTTCTTTTTGAATTTCAACTTGGGTTGATTCTGAAAACACTTTTTTTGGTGGTGATGGTGGTGGACTGGACAAAAAAGAAACGAGTTTCCCGTTAAACCCTTTAACGTCTTCGAGATCTTGTTTTGTACTTTTGAGTTCTTTATACATGTATGCAGATGCGGCTATACACACTATGATGGCGACAATTATTGCGGTTTCTCTGTCGAAGGTAAACATTTTATACTAAAAAGAGTGACCATGTTTTTAAGTTCATATAATCGCACCCATATGAACACGTTTTTCTTGGGGACACTCGTACCCGTGTTGAGCAAATTGAATCTCCTGGTAGTGTCCCTCTTTACACTCCGCATTTTGAGCGGGTTGTTGTTGTTTAGAGTCGACGAGGTGATTCAAAGTACCTGATTTTGGATCGTACGTTATTATAAAAA
>Ga0255754_10000146_pt1 | contig 53614 bp, 52 predicted proteins | sample 101ome_22_FD_179954 | JGI IMG/M metagenome (GOLD analysis project Ga0255754, IMG submission 179954) | Coastal salt marsh microbial communities from the Groves Creek Marsh, Skidaway Island, Georgia - 101412BT metaG (version 2) | ecosystem: Environmental > Aquatic > Marine > Intertidal zone >... | reverse complement strand
GATTTCATTGGTCTTTACAATGTTTTCAAATTTAGCAATGTCTGTCACATCAAGATCAATATATTGATTGGTTTCTATATCTTTTGGATTTTTATTTATGTCAGAGATTATAATATTTTTTTGACCATATTGATTATTTAGGGGCACAATTAACTCAGTTCCAATTTGACCTAGAGCACCTGTGATTAATATTTTGGTCATTTTGAAAACTCCCTCATCAATTATTTTATTCTATATGATATACTTAACCATTAATATTTATGGGACTGATGTATTTAGCGCCAAATATTTGATTATTATTCATTTACTATTTTATTGATCTCTATTAAAAAAGAAATATCTCTAGATTTGAGTAAATTGGTGATGTTATTAGGTATTTCAAAGGCGGAGAAAGAGGTGTTTATAGTAATGGTTCTTGGGCATGTGAATTGACTTTTTCTAAATACCATATCAGTTCTATCATCAAATGTTAAATTTTGATGACCTTGTCCTTTTCCTTGAAATTCATGATCTCCTATTATGATTTTTATTGAAACCCAATTTCCATTTTTCAACCATATTTTCATTGTATCGGGAAGATCAAAGGCGGAATGACTTGAGTTAACTCCAACTATACAATCGCCTTTTAGAGTAAGATGTGATTCATTAGTTAGTTGCCAGGTAGTTTTATGATTTGCTAAAATATTTTCATGACCTGTGGCTTTGATAACTGACACATTATTGTTAGATTTCTTGGCTAATAATATGTTTGTTTTAGTTGATTAAAATAAATGTGATTGAAGATTTGTTCAATCAATTTTCATTATTTTTTGAATTTAATTTTTTACTTATGAAGATATATAATGCTCCAAAGATGGAAAATAATGATAGCAATACTGCAAACCACATAAAAAATGTGCCTAGTCCCAATTCGGGTATATCAATGAAAAAGTAGACCCAGACGTCTGTGGCATAGCCATAAAATAATCCAAAGATAAGATAAATTATGGGGTAAATTAACCAATATGGCAACCATTTCCAACTATATTCTTCCTGATTGGTTAAAAGAAAGTCCACGACAAATAATATTGGAATAATATAATGATGTTGGAGTGTAGTAAATGCAAGAATTCCTGGTGGATTGTGATTAGCAGAAAGTAATACGAAATAAACTATACCCACAATAGTCATTGACATAGTAAGTAATCCTTTTGGAAATCCATATAATTTTGATACTTTTTGTGCATCATTTCTCCAAATGAAAAATAATATTAGCCAGATCATCACTGCATAATTAGTCCAATTAGTGAAATTAATAAAATCTTGGGAGAGTGCCTGTTCATTGAGTATTCTATATCCATGTAAAAATATATAACTTGATATTGACATTAATAATAAAAATATTCTAAAAATAATTATGTTAGTATTTGAAGTGAATTTACTTAATTGCATAATATTCCTTATCAGTTATGTTTGATATGAGTATTAAATTTATTGCGAACAATAGTTAATTTATGTAAAATCAAAATAAATAAGTAGATTTTAAAATTTGATAATATTGGATTTTCCAATAAAAAAATTGTAATATCAATTTAATTTACAGTTTATGTTGATAAGATCAGTATTATTAGAGTCATATGAGATACCTACTTTTTATGAGGGCCTCGAGAGTTTTGGTATAAAATCTATACAACCAGAGAAAAATGAGATATATAGAGGTGATTATAACCAATCCAAAATATTGATTAAGGGAAATGGTCAAGTTTATCATTCTAATATAAAGTTCTATCAAGAGATAATTGATTTAATTATGGAAAAAATCGAAAAAACAGAAATTAATGAAATTGACAGAAAAAGAAAGACAAATTATATGATATTAGCAAGACCATCAAATTCAACATATGATAATCACCCTGTAAATCATTTGAATTTATGGTTAAATAAAGAACAATATAATCATGCTAAATCTTTATTTTTGGAAGATAATAATTTTAAGGAGATGAGTCCGTTAAGCCAATTTGAAGATGTTCGTTTCAAAATTGGAAAGAAAATTATTAGATTTCATCATAATGGAAAGGTGATTGCAGAAGATGGTTATGCTCAATTTGCATACTATTTGAGTGAAGCAATTAGGGAGGATCTACCTTATGATGATTATGATTTAATAATTGGTCAAGATGAAGTTGGAGTAGGAGAATATATTGGTCCATTAGTTGTTGGTAGTGTGATATCGACACCGGATCAATTAATTGACTTACAACTAGTAGGGGTGAAAGATTCTAAAATGATACCGAGAGGGATTACATTGAACATGCAAGATTGGGTACGTCAAATATCTACATTTAGTATGACTGAAAGATTGAGTCCAATTGATTTTAATTTATTGAAATATGATAATAATCTAAGTACTAGTCAAATTATATCAAACATGCATGAGTTGAATGCAAAGAATACAATTAAGTTTCTAAATAGAAAAAAATATAGGGATAAAAAAATGATTTACATTATTGATCAATTTGATCAATATGAAAAAGTAAAACTATTACAAGAATTACATGAATTAGATATTGAAGTAAAGTATTTCCCGCATGCTGAACAAAAATCAATTGCTGTAGCTGCTGCATCAGTTATTGCTAGAGCAAATAGATTAAAATGGATACGAATAAATGAAAAAATAAGCGGTCTTGAATTGAAAAGGAAAAATTTAGAGAATATTAGAAAAAATAGTAAAAACCATGATTTGATTAAAATGATATGAATTAATGAGTTATCAATTTGTGAATTTGGATTATATCTACTTGTTATTAATGGATAAAAATTATGTTGAGTAAGTGCAGTACAAAGATTTGGGGTATATTTATTTAGGTAGCAATGTTGGAATAACTGCTGCTGTCTTTTTCTTACCTTTATTATTAACTGCGAGAAACATTAGTGATTTAGAGATTGGTTATTTAGCCATATTTTATTCTGTAGCTTTATTTTTTTCTAATTCTATATTTGGTAAATTAACTGATAGTAGGGGTAGAAAACCATTTTTGTTGTTAGGTTTATTGTCATCCTCTTTAACAACGTTTAGTTATATTTTACCAGATACTTTTTTTGCATTTGCTCTTGTTAGATTTTTTAATGGGATTTCTTTGGGAATGTTTCCTGCAGCAATTCTATCCATTGCATCAGATAGGGGGACACCGATGGGTGAACTATCTGCGTGGCGAGCGATGGGATGGACCTTGGGTGCATTTTTGAATGGTTTAATTTCAGATATTTTGAATATAGAATATGCTTTTATTTTGGGTGGTGTATTATTTTTTGGAGCATTTATCTATGCTATAGTAAGAGATACTGGAGGAGTTAATTACGAAAATAAAATTAAGAAAGTAAATAATGAGGATAAACCCATTCCTAAATATAGATTGGTCATAAGGACTAATTGGAAAATTTATTTGACGGTGATGATAAGACATGGGGCAGGTGCATCCATTTGGATTTATTGGTCATTATTTTTGGCGAAAGATTTGGGATTATCAAATTCTCAAATTGGAGTTGTTTTAATGATAAATACCATTTCCCAGGTAATTGTTATGAGATATTTTACCGATAAGGGAAATTCAGAAAAAATGTTTGCTTTGGGAACTTTTCTATCTGCACTAGCATTTTTTTCATTCCCACTTACATCAAATTTTATTGAAATATGTGTTACTCAGGTTTTACTGGGGGTATCCTTCGCATTCTTTTTAGTTGGGGGGTTGAGAACTGCAGAAGTGAATGGGAATAAGATTGGTATGGTAGGAACGGCGACTGGTTTATTTCAGGCCTCCTTTTCTGTATCCCAATTAATAGGGCCATTATTAGCCATTATAATATATACTAGATATGAGACCTACACCTCGATAATGAATATAGCTGGTTTGATTACATTGGGTGGTACAGTTTTATATTTGATCTTGATGAAATTGAAAAGCTAAAATGGGTGAGATAAGAAATTAATTAAAGCAATAGGATATAGTTACAACGTGAGAATTAGAGAAATTAATGTAGATACTTGGGTAAAAAAAGATAAAAAATCAGTCTTTGAATTTTTTGCAAATCCATTTAACTTATTGAAAGTTACTCCAGAGAGTTTTCCAATTAAAATTTTAAATAAAGAAGAAATAGTAATGGGGGAGGGGACTGAAATAAAAATAAGAATGAGATTATATAAGTTAATACCACTATGGTGGAAAACAAAAATCATAGAATGGCAACCTCCAGATGAATTTGTTGATATACAACCTTGGGGCCCTTATAGATATTGGAAACACACTCACACCTTTATAGAGAAAGATGGAGGTACAATAATTAGAGATAAATTAGAATATGCGGTACCAGGATTTTTTTTAGAACCTATAATTCATAAAATTTTTGTAGAAAAAAATTTGAAGATGTTGTTTGACTACAGAAAAGAAATTTATCCAATAATTTTAAATGATGAGTAGAATTTATTAAGTTCTGAATAATTATTAAATTGTGAGATTAAAATTAATTTTTGTAATAATCGTTTTATTAGGTGGTATAAATGTCACAAGTGGTGATTATCCGAATGATATGGATTATTCTTATGATTGGTTTTCTTTTTGGTGTGGTCACAGTAAGTTAAATGTTGAATTTAATGATGGAGATTTAATTGCGAATTATGAGATATCGATTAATGAAGAAAATCCGGGTTTATGTGTTGGTGTCCCTTTTGAAGAGAATTTCAATGTAGTAATAAATAATTTTTATAACAATATAAGTGATTTATTTTTTTCTAATGTAGATGTAGATCAGATAGAAATGTGGAATACGACATATGCTCAAAGTGATATGGCAATATGTGATGGAGGTGGTTATTCGAAAAAACTAAAACTATATTTTGAAAATTTAATTTTAGAATTAGAAGATTTGGTAGATAATGACTCATGTTTTGGTGGCCACACTATAAAATCTCATAATGATATATTGACACAGTTTGAATTCATACATGATAAAGTGATAAATGGGATAAATAATACTTTAAATGAAACCTCAAATTCATCGTTATTCGAGATGGATATCTCTATATTATTTTGGAATATGCCTTTTGTATTGTTAATTTCATATGTTTTCCTGAAAAAAAAATAATTATTATTTAAGTAATGACAAGGGTTTTGAATAATAGATATATCCTATTAATGTGAATGATAATTCGTTTGATGATGAATTCATTATAGAGTTAAATTCATATTTAGAGTCATTATATATTTTGGGACATAAAAAATATTTCAATGATTTGAAAAATAGTTTAGTGAAATTAAATAAAGGTAATGGAACCGAATTAGATAAAATAATTGATAAAATTGAAGAGGCAATCAGATCAAATTCGATGGATGGTTTAATTGAACGATTAGTCGGCTATGTGAACGATGAAAATAATTCTAATAGTGAAGCTTATCAAATTATAAAACAATTTATTGAATTTATTAGAAAACAAAATTATAATTCTAAAAATAGAATGATGTTAACTGATTTTTCGAATGTTGATCCAGTAATTGCATATAAGCAAATTATAGAACCATTGAGCAATCAGAAAAGAATAGAAATTTTAATAGCAATTAAAAAAGGTAAAAAGAGATTTAGAGAACTTGAGACATCATTAAATTTACAAGCTGGGCACTTAATTTATCATTTGAATCCATTAAAAGAGGCAAAGTATATTTTTCAAGATGAGAAGAAGAATTATCTTTTATCAGAAAAGGCTTATGCGATTTTAGGAACAATTGAAGACTTGTTAATCAAAAAATAAATTATCAAATGCTCTAAAATTTTGTTCCACATTCTTCACAGTAATTAGTACTATCAGAATTTTCAAAATTACATAATTTACATACCATTACTATTTTTGTAGGCTTATTTTCGAAGTTTGGTTTACTACTATCAGGAGATGGTGTTTTTTCTTTATCGATTTTTTTACTTTTTTGAGGAAACATAGTTCGTGCTAACCAATTTGAGTTTTTGTTATCTGTATATGATTTAATTTGTTCTTGTAAATAAGTATCTAATTCGTAAATATGATGAGGGTATAATTCAATTAATTTGATGTTATCCATTTTATACAAATTTTGTTTTTCCCATTTTCGCTCTCTATATGATTCTCCTGTTTCGTTATTGAGAGAAGACATTCCCCAGTATTCAATATAGATCTCTTCTTTAGGGAGAAAGAAGTCTGATAAAATTTTTTGATTATTTGATAAGGTGATGGTTTTTTCATATTCATATTCAATTTTATTTTTTGTAAGCCAATCTGCGATAACTTTTTCAGATTTACTCCGTACCATTTCTCCTTTTTTTGTCTTAGACATTATTCCAAAAGAAGATTTATCTTTAATTGAACGATTAAGAACCCATTTTATTGGATATGTGAGGAAAACAAGTATTCCAAGTGAAATTGGATAGTACCATAAATTAAAATCGAAATCCAAGGGGTAAAAATATAAAATTATTGGGAAAAGAGATGATGTTGAAATTAATAATAGTATTGATTTAATTTTTGAAGTAAAATTAGATGCGAAAATTCTTTTTTTGAAAATAATAAAAAGGTAGCAAAATATGAAACATCCTAAAATAAGGAGTCTCCATTCATAAAATATATCTGTGAAAAAATCTATCTGCCAAGTTACTATAAACCCAAAAATTATAGTAAGAATTGACCATTTCATAAGTATTGAAATGAAATGTAATACTTCAACCTTTCTTATGTTAAATTGTTTGCAAAATTAAAAAATCAAATGATATTATTTTTTTATGTTTATGGAATGGAAAGTTTGCATGAATGTGTATCCTATTAATTATAATTTAGAATTAAAACCTGATTTAGCAAAATTTGTTTATGATGGGAAACTTGTATTAGATATAAGTATAAAAGAAAAAACTAGATTTATTGAAATAAATATATTAGAACTAGTTATTGATAAAATAGAATTAAATGAAATCGAATTGGAATATGAGGAAAATAGAGAAGATCAGATTTTAAAGATTGATTTGAATGAAGAATTGACAGGAGAGATACAATTAAGATTTGATTTTAGAGGTGAAATTAATGATAAGTTAGCTGGGATTTATAGATCTAAATATTTTGAAAATGATGAGGGGAAATATGTTGCTGTTAGTCAGATGCAAGAAAGTGATGCTCGAAGGGCGTTCCCATGTTTTGATTCACCTGAATATAAATCAACATTTGAAATTTCATATTTAGTACCCGATTATTATGATACGATATCAAACACATCTATTGAAAAAATTGATAAATTGGATAATGGATTCAAGAGGGTTTATTTTGAGAAGACTCCAAAAATGTCCTCATATTTAGTCTTTATTGGTTTTGGAGATTTTGAATTCAAAAATGGTAAATTTAAAGATATACCTTTGAGAATTGTTACTGCACCGGGAAAATCAAAATATACTGATCTTGCGATGGATTATGGAGAAAAATCACTTTCTTATTGTGAAGATTATTTTGATATTGAATATCCATTATCAAAAATGGATATGATTGCTACTCCTGATTTTGCTGCTGGTGCAATGGAAAATTGGGGAGCAATACTCTATAGAGAAAATGCATTATTAGATTATCCAGGTGTAACTACAAATTCTGGAAAAATGAGAATAAAAAGTATAATAGCTCATGAAATTGCACACCAATGGTTTGGAAATTTAGTGTCTCCTAATAAATGGAAATATGTATGGTTGAATGAGTCATTTGCTACTTATTTTGCATCTAAAACGATTGAACATTATGAGCCAGAATATGGTGTGTTCGAGTATTATGTTTTAGGAACAACAAATTTTGCGTTAAGTGCAGATGGTTATGATTTTACTGCACCTATTGAACAAATTGGAGATGAAAAAATATCATATACTGTTAGAACAACTCCAATAATGTATAGTAAGGGGGGGAGTGTCCTTAGACAATTGGAGGCGTATCTTGGTCATGATGACTTTAAAGATGGGTTGAGATATTATTTGAAAAAACACGAATATGATATAGCAGAGTCAGAGGACTTATGGGAATCTTTTGAGTATGTTTCGAAAAAACAAATTTCCAAATTTATGGATTCATGGGTTAAACAGCTTGGTTATCCGGTAATTAAGGCAATTAAAAATAATAATGTGTTATTATTGAGTCAGAGTAGATTTACATATATTGGTAAGAAATATGATACTCTATGGGATATACCTATTTCATTGCGTCAATATCTTTCCAATGGTGAATATATTGATTACAATTATTTGATGGAGACTGAAAATTTTGAAATACATTTAGATGAAAATTGTGAATATTTCAAATTAAATATCGACCATAATGGATTTTATAGAGTATTCTATGATAAGGAAAACTATCGAAGATTATTAAGTAATCTTGAAAATGAAGGAATAACCAATATTGATGTATTTAATATTGAAAATGATTTATATGCCATGTTAATATCGAGGCAAATTCAGTTAGATGAATATATCGACTATTTATCAGAGATAACCAAAAATAAGACACATATGATTATAAGTTCGGTAATTAGTCATTTGAATAGTTTATATGAATACCTTAGTGGTGACCTTGAAGAGAATGTTAGAAATTTTGCAATAAATTATATTAATAGTTTATTAAATGATATTAATTATGAGAAAAAAGATGGTGAAAGTCATACCATTACTATGTTAAGGGGTCGATTAATTAATTTAGGTGCTAAGTTAGGTTCTGAGGAAGCGATTGATTTCTGTAAAAAATATCTGATTAGAATAGAACAAAGTGATAATTTGGATCAAAATATTTTACCTTCTGTGTTAGCACAAATTGCTAGAGATGGAAATGATTTTGATTTTTTTGATAAAAAATATAAATCCGCAGAAAGTGAAGCAGAGAAACAATATTATTCGTTAGCTATGTTTAATTTTTCTTCAAGAAAAGAAATTGAAAAATTACAAGAGTATTTATTTGAAGAAATACCTGCCAGGAATAGGGGGAGTGCTATTGAGATATTATGCTCAAACCCATATGCAAAAGATAGTATTTGGGAATGGTATTTAGCTAATTTAGATAATTTTGAAAAACTTCATAATTTTATTTATCAAAGGGCATTAACGAGCGTGATTGTTGCAAGTGTGAAATATAGAGATGATGTTGTTGATTTCTTTGACAAGTATATGATAAAAAACCCTCAGGTTTTAGATCCTGTAAAAAAAGCATTAGAAACATTAGATATTAGATCCAAATTTTTAGAATTCATGAAATAAAGATGGTAAAAAATGAAGTAAATGTTGATTATGATATTTTATGGATATTAGTTCTAGGAAAGTTGATAAATGAAAAAATAATATTATTTATGGAGGTATTGAATGGTAGATCCTTTAGTTACATTAACGGGTATTTCAATGCTTTTAGCGATTGCAATCGGTGCGAATGATGAGACATTTGCTCCTGTTGTAGGATCAAAGAGATTAACAGTAAATCAAGCAGTTTCAATAGGTGGCGTAATTGTAATTATTGGAGCAGTGACAATAGGATATAATGTGGCAAAAACAGTGGGAAATGATATAGCAGAATCACCTTTTACCGAAATGCAAATACTAAGTATTTTATTTAGTGTATCTGCATTATTGATTTTAGGATCTTGGAAAGGATTACCATTAAGTACTACACATACTATGGTTGGTTCAACTGTTGCACTTTCATTAATTTTAGGAGAGAGTGTGGATTGGTCAGTTATTACAAAAATAATAGCTAGTTGGTTTATTTCACCTGTTGCTGGATTTGTTGGATCCTATTTACTTATGAAAGCAATTATTAAGTTTAAAAAAACCTATATCAAAGGTTTGGATGATGTAGATAGATTAGAAAGTCTATTTGCAAATGGTTTGATAGTTGCTGTTGTTATAACGGCTTTTAGTAGAGGAGGTAATGATGTTTCTAATGCTGTTGCTCCTTTAATTCAATCATATTTTGAATTGGCAACTTCAGAGGGAGTACCATTATTGGAGAGGCTACCTTTATTATTAGCTGGTGTATGTATGGCGATAGGTTTGGTATTAATTGGGAGGAGAGTATTGAAAACATTGGGAAATGATGTAGTAGAATTAAGTCCAACTACAGCAGTCGCAGTTCAAGCTTCAACCGCTTTAGTTACTTTCATAGCAGCATTTGTTGGTATTCCTATTTCAGGTACTCATGTTTTAGTTGCGGCATTTGTTGGGACTGGGTGGGCTTCTGGAACCAATGTTAATATGGATACTGTCAAGAGAATTGGTGTTTCTGCTATAGGGACTCCTTTTGCTGCTGCTTTAACGACTTTTATTCTTTGGTCAATTGTATCAGTCGCAATATAAAGGGTGAAAATTATGGATAAAAAAACACAGAAAAAAAAATTTATAGAATTAGCGAACATTATAAGGGAGTGTGGTAGAATTTACTCAAACTTACTGAGTAATGTTAAAGAAGAAGATATTCAAAGAATTATTGATCTAGAAGAGGAGGGGGATAAATTAAGAGATGCTTTAGATGAGGATTTTAGAACTCAAAAAAATATACCTTATCTTGCCTTAGATAGAGCCAAATTACTTAGGCGATTAGATGATGTATTAGATATGTTTTTGATTGGAAGTAAAAATATAGGAGCTTTTGAAGGAGGATTACCTGTGAAGTTTGATGAGGAAATCGTAGATATATCAAAAAATATTGAAAATTGCTCCATATCATTGGCTGAGGCAATTGAAATCATTTATTCTGACTTTTCTAAATGTTTACAATTATGTTCAATAATTGAAGAGTTGAGAGATGCGTCAATGAAGATGATATTTGATCTTGAATATAAGTTTTATAATGAGTTAGATAATTGGAAAGAGTTTGTAGCTGTTTCTAAAATTTTGGAAAAATCAATGGATTGTATTGTTATCATGAAAGAAGCATCCGAGGTTTTGGAATTGATGAGCTACAAATATGATTAATGTATTTATTACTTAAAGTCTAAATTATCAATCATTTTGTTTATAATTTTATGATCAACTTTTATGCGCTCGGTTAAATTAACTGAAGCATATATTATGCGATTCGTCTTTTTGGCTAACAGAGTTGAAAGAGTAGCTGATAGTTCTTCATGTTTACCTGCAAAAAGAGCGATTTGATCTATGAAATCATTAATGGGATATGCCAGACTCATTGAGCCCAATTTTGGTAAATTATCATATAATGAAATTTGAATTGCATTTTGATAAATGATTAAAGTAAGAAAAATTTCTATTTCTTCTTTATTATCACCTATGAGTTCTGAAACAGTAATTATTCTTGGTTGATGTTCTTTAGATACCATTTAAATCCACCTTTTGCTATTTTCTTTTCTATTAATCCAATATTAATTAATTCTAATCCAGATGAAATTATATGATTTCCGGAGCTACAACCTTTACATAATTTTGGATAATTTTTTGTGAGTTGCAAAATTTCATTGGTGAATAATCCATTTCCATGTATTTTAAGTATCTTTAAAATACATTTTTCATTGGATTTCATTGGTCTAATCTAATTACAATAGAGTCATTACCTGCTTTCAACATTTCCATTGCGACTCTAGATACTTCACCTAATTTTGCATCTAAACTTTTTGAGATCATACCTCTTTTGACCATATCGGAAACTGAATTATCTATATCTGATGTCACTGTGCCATCTGATAATTTTTGTAATGTCATGCCCATATCAAAACCTCTTATTCGACCTCTATATATAAAATCTAAAGGAGTGATAATTTTTACTTTTTCTCCAATTAATTCCCCACTTAGACTTGAGAAAAATTTGTAATGAATAGTCCAGCTACCATATGAAAAGTGTACTTCCATTAAGTCACCTTCTTCTAAAATTAAATCTGGTGTGCTGTATTGATGACTTCTAGATAAAACTCTTTTTGTAACAATAATATCACCTGTTTTTGATATATTGCCTATAATCGATTCATCTGTGGTACCATTTAGATAATTAAATTGTACTTTGACATGATTACCGATGGGGTAATCTCGAGATAATATCATGTTTTCTAATGAAAGTCCTAATTCTTCCTTACCAACTTTTTCTATGAATTGTTGAGCAAAGTCGATGGTTAAACCAGTTGCCATTGAATATGCTTTGAAATAATGATAATTTTTGATAGTATCAGCTACTTCAGATCTTAATTTGTCTAAAAATACCTTAGATGCATTTCCTAGTATAATTTCTGAAACTTTTTGTCCTCCAAAAAGTTCTGTACTATCATCATCGTGTCCAATTGATGCTTCTATATCTTCCCACATCTCAACCAATTTATTGATTTCATTTTCGACTTCGTCTAATTTAACTGAATTTGCACTCGTTCTTATGATAACACCAAAGCCATCTGGTACAACTTTTTTCCCGAAATCATGAAGTTTTGTTCTATCGTCTGCTTTGATTTTTCTTGATACTCTTACAAAATCAGCATCTACTTCTAAGATTACATAATCACCAGATAATGTGATTACATCTGAACAAATTGGGAGTTTATCTTTTTCTGTAGTTAACTCTTTAACTTGGACGGTATGCTTATTTCCGACATTTGTTTCTACATTGAACATAATTGCTTGTTGATTACCATCTAAATCTAAAATAGCCATTCTTTTTCGGTATAAATATTTTATAACGGTTGCATTATAGACTGCATCTTGTTGAATTGGATGTTTAAATATAATAGAGTCGGGTAAACTTTCACGGAATAGTTTTTCTATTTTATCTACTATTTCAGATACACCTTTGATTTGTATTCCATTTCTATATTCTAAGTCTCCAATATGTATGTCATGGGGTTGATTAGTGTCTTCAATTGATAAAAATTCTTGTTGGTCTTTTGTGGGACTAACTAAAACAACTTTTTCCAATTTATCTTGTAGTAATTTTGCTAAAGCTAAATCATAAATTGATTCAACTCTTATTTTTGCATTGGTCATATACGTTTCAATATGTTGTTTGTAAAATACGTATAAAGTTATTTTCAAAGATTACAGTGAAAATTATAAATCATATTGAAAAAAATAATGAGCCAGAGGAGATTTGAACTCCCGACCACGCGGATTTTTTAGTTTTATTTACAATGGGGTGGGATAAATAAACTACCCAAACCGCGCATCATACCAGGCTAGACTACTGGCTCATTTCATATATTGTTTGTGTACCATTAGTACACAATAATGATTTTTTGTTAAGTCTTTTATATCTCTCGATTATAATCCGATAATTAATCATTATATATAGGTTGAAGTTGTGATTCTCATTAATCATAGTATTTGAAAAGATGCTTTTTTCACACGATCCATTATGGCAGATCCTTCCTTTTCGTCGATAACTCCTTCAAAAATACCAAATTCTAAGTTTAAAGTATCTAATTCACGAAAAGATGAATAAAGATTAGTTTGTATATTTTTAAGGTCGGATCCTAATTGGATTGAATTAAGTGTATGTTTGTGATCTTTATTCGTACATAATATTATTTTTTTGCCCTTTATTTTTTGTACTAAATCTTCAATTTCTTGATCATTTTTAAAATATGATTCTTTAATTACAATGATTTTAGTTTTGGGGGAATAATGTTTGTACTTCATACCGGGAGAGAGAATGCGACCATGATTATCTTTATCTGTACTTATATTAGGTAATATTTTTTTTATATTCTCAAATGGTATCGCACCAAGTCTTAAAATTTTAGGAGGGGTGGTGGTTAAATCGATCACAGTGGATTCCATACCATATTTAGAGTCCCCTCCATCGATAACTAGAGGGAGATTATTTTTAAAATCGGAAATGACATGTTCTGCTTTTGTTGGACTTGGAAGTCCAGATAAGTTAGCACTTGGTGCTGCTAAAGGTAAATTTATTTTTTTTATGAGAGCCATTATGATTGGATTCGAAGGAATACGTACTGCGATGGTCGGTAAATCCTTTGTTACTAGAGAGGAGATATTATTTTTTTTGAATAATATTACTGTTAAAGGTCCTGGCCATAATTTTTCATTAAGTTCATACAACTGATCAGGAATTTGTTGGACATATTTTGAAATGTGATCAATTGAATGAAAATGACAAATAAGGGGATTGTCTAATGGACGATTTTTTATTTTAAAAATCTTTTTTATGGCAGAGGAGTCGGTTGCGATAGCACCTAAACCATAAACAGTCTCTGTTGGAAATGCAACTATATCTCCAGACAATAGAAATTTTGCTGCATAATTTATTAGTTCGTCAGAAATATTTAATGGATCTATTTTGATTTTTTTTGTATTAATATGATCCATATATTTTACCTATGATCATAGTCAATCAATAAATTATCTATAGGTCTCAATGATAATATTTCTGTAAAATTGATTTAATTTTTACTCGAAGTGTTTCATAGTATTTTTTTGTGATGATTAATTGAGATGTACTTAAGATAATAGAAGAGAGTAAAAGATGTTGGCAAAATATAGTATTACACTTCCTAAATATATTGAAAATGAAGGGTTTACTTTGGGTCTTGCTGAGAAACCAAGTGCTGCATCTAAGATAGCTAAATTTTTGGATAAAAATTCTAAACAAGTTATAATCAAAGTTAAAAGAAAACAAAATGGAAAAACAAATCAATTGCCTGAACAAATTGGTCATTTTGTGAATACAGAAAAAGGGAAAATGTTTATACTTTCTGCAGCAGGTCATTTGTATACTGTGGTTCAAGAAGGGGTTGGTTGGCAATATCCCGTTTATGATTTTAAATGGAGTCCTAAATATCAAAAAAAGAAAAAAAAGGATATTACTATTCATGATATGAGGAATGAAGCTGCTGTGGAGACAATTAAACATATAGCCAATATGGCAAGTGATTATATTGTGATGACTGATTATGATGAAGAGGGAGAGGTAATTGGTGGAGTAATCTTATCTCAAATTTTGGGAAATAAAATATTGGATGATGTGAAGAGAATGAAATTTTCTACACTAACAAAAAATGAAATCAATAAATCATTTCTTGAAGCTGTAGAAGGGAATTTAATGAATTTTGGAATGTATAATAGAGGATTAATGAGACATTATTTGGATTGGTTATGGGGGATTAATCTTTCAAGAGCACTAATGCACTCTTTAAAAAATACATCAGGTCAATATTTGACTCTCTCAACTGGAAGAGTGCAGGGACCAACATTAGCATTTGTTTCAGAAAGACAAATGAAAATTGATACTTTTGTTCCTAGACCTTCTTTTGATGTAAATTTAACAATTAACGCTAAAGATAAAATTAATCTGATAAATAGTAAGGGTGTTCTTGAAATTAAATCAAATGCAGATAAAATTATAGAAAATACGATTGGGCAAGTTGCCAAAGTTATTGATATAATAACACGTACTTCAAAAAAGAACCCCCCGGAGCCATTAAATCTTTCAAAACTACAGGATGAGGCACATAAATATTTCTCAATAACAAGTAGCCGAACATTACAATCTGCTCAAAGATTATATATGGAAGGGGTAATATCTTATCCGAGAACCTCTTCTCAAAAATACCCTTCTGAATTAGACCATGATTTCACTTTATCAGAAATAGCAAAAATACCAGGTTATAAAAAAGTAGCAGGTGAGGTAATTGAATTAAAGAGAAAACCGATTGAAGGAAAAAAAACAGACCCTGCGCACCCTTGTATTTATCCGACAGGGGTTCAACCTAAAAAATTAACAGGAAACGATAAGAAAGTATTTGATTTGATAGTAAGAAATTATTTTTCTACTTTTGGAGACCCAGCTATAATGGAAAATAATAGAATAAATTTTGATATTAATAAAGAGAAATTTCATTTAACAGGAAGAAGAACTAAGATATTAGGTTGGAAAAAATATGCAGGAAGATTTACTGGAGCGGATGACAAAGAATTACCTAAATTTAATGAGGGAGATAATTTCAAAGTAATAGATGTATCTTTGAATGAAAAGTTTAGTAAAGGACCTGCTTATTATAATGACAATTCACTAAGGAAAAAAATGGAAGAAGAGGAAATAGGTACTAAAGCGACTAGAGGAGATATCATTTCATCTTTATTTCAGAGAAAATACTTGAGAGGAAAAAGAATTGAAATCACACCAGTAGGTGAGATTGTATTTCAAGTATTAAGTACTTATAGTGCGCAAGTTGTTTCTGTTGAATTATCTAGAAAATTGGAAAATATGGGAGATATGATTGAAAATTCAGTAAACAATTTAGATGGTAAATTTAGTTTGTCAGATGCCATGGTCCAGGGGTTGATTATGTTACATGGAATGTTAAAAGAATTACAAGAAAATGAAAGAAAAGTTGGAGAGTCAATAAGTACTGAGTTACAAAGTCAAAGAAAAATTGCCCAAGAGATAGGAGGATGTTTGACTTGCAAGATTGGAACTTTAAAAATAATAAGATCGACTTTATCTGGAAAAAGATTTGTTGGTTGTAGTGAATATTTTAATGATCAAAATTGTAATACAACCTATCCTTTACCTCAAGGAGGTATGCTAGAAACGACTAAAGAGTTATGTAAAGCTGATGAATACCCTCAAGTTAAAGTTTATCCTGGAGGAAGAAGACCTTGGACATTATGTTTGAACCCTACTTGTTCGTTAAGAGAAGAGTTTGAGAAAAGAAAGAAAAAATTAAAGGGGTGAATTAATTTGGATTGTGTTATTGATAATTGTGTAAAAGAAATAGTTGAAAAAGATTTAACTAAATATTGTAAAAAACATGAAATAGCATCAATTAATTTGATTAATGAATTTGAATATTGGTTAATAGCTTATGGATCGGATTATACTATGAAAAATTATTTAGAGAGAATTGTTAGTGATGATGATATAAATAAAGGAATGTTTGTGATTGAAGTTGCAAAATATAGAATCGAACAACAAGATTGGAATTGATACCATAATTTTAATTATAATAATGTTTATTGAATAAATTATGGTATTGGCTTCATTAGGTAAAACATTAAGTGGAGCAATAAATAAAATTTTGAAAAAAGGACCTATAGATAAAGGTCTTATTTTAGAATTAAAAAATGAAATATTTAAGGCACTATTGGATGCTGATATTCAATTTGATATAGCATATAAGATGACTGAAATAGTTCATGAGAGAGCTTTAATTGAAAATCCCCCACCTGGTATTTCTAGAAGAGATGCAATGATAAATATCGTGTATGAAGAACTGGCAAGAATAATGGGTTGGGAGGCAGAAATATTAAACCTTGATAAGAAGAAAAAAAATGTAATTATGGTCATAGGAATTCAAGGATCAGGTAAAACAACTACTATTGGTAAATTGAGTTATAATTTGAAAAAAGACTGGAATTTAGGGTTAATTAGTACAGATACTTGGAGGCCAGGTGCTTATGATCAATTAAAGCAATTAGGTGATAAAGTTGGAGTAAATGTCTATGGTGATCCTGATGAGAAAAAAGCTGAAAAATTAGCAAAAAATGGCTTAAAGCATTTTTCTAAGCAAAATAAAAATTTAATAATTGTTGACACTGCAGGTCGTCATAAAGACGAAATTGAATTATTAAAAGAAATGAAGCGATTAAATAAAATTGTAAAACCTGATGAGATAATATTAGTTATTGATGGAACTTTGGGACAGAGTGCATTCAACCAAGCTAAAGCATTTGCAGAGAGAACTGATATAGGTTCGATTATTGTTACTAAATTAGATGGGACTGCAAAGGGTGGAGGTGCTATATCTGCTGCTGCTGCTACTAAAGCACCAATAAAATATATTGGTGTAGGAGAGGATGTTACTGAATTAGAAAAGTTTGATCCAAAGGGGTTTGCCGGAAGAATTTTAGGAATGGGAGATATTAAAGGATTATTAGAACAAGTTGAGAGGGCTCAAATAAATACAGATGAGGACAGAGCTAAAGAAATGATGAAAGGCAATATCACTTATGATGATATGGTTGAAATGTTTGAGTCTATGAACCAATTTGGTGGACTTAGAAAGTTGTTAGATAAACTCCCTGGAGGGCTTTCATACAATATAGATGATGATATGTTATCAATGTCTAAAGGAAAAATGAGTCAATATAAAAATATAATTTTGTCTATGACTAAAAAAGAAAGACATGCCGAAGTGAAATTGGGGAAGACTAGAATTGATAGGATTGCGATGGGGAGTGGTGTTTCCTCAGATGATGTTAAAGAATTGAGAAAACAAAAAGAAATGGCTGAAAAATGGATTAAACAAATGATGAAGGGTGGAGGCAGAGGTAGAAACAAAGGTATGGGTGGACTGCCATTTAATCTACCTGGTATGATGTGAGATGGAATTAGTAATATTTACGGACAAAAATATGATTTCTAAAACAGATTGGATTAATGAAAAACCATCTTTTAGGAATGGTTGGAATGAAATATGTGATATCATAAGATCGTGGTTTTGTTTTTCAAATGATTTTAATCATAATGATGATTTGTCAATTATTTATGAGAATTTTAGGATTAAATTAAAAGGAAATGAAATTAGATATTTAGGGCCATCTTTTAGATCGTGCATAAGTCTGATATCTAAAGCATTTATGAAAATCGAAAATTATGAGGGGGGTGTTGTTGAAAGTACACCTGGTATTTATTTGTCTAAATGGAATAATTATTCTGAATTTGAAGAACCTTTTTTTGATATAGAAATGATGAATGAGTCTTTTGAGAAGTATATTAGCGAAGGTACTATATTCATAAATTCAAATAAAAATTTCGAAAAGATTAACCTAGTTGGTTCTCGAGTGAGTCAAGGATTAATTTGGTTTATGCAAAAGAGGGATTTGTTTTGACAAAAGAAATTGAACGGATATTACTATGTGAGTTTTGCTCAGTAAGATATGAAAGTATTATTGATTATGAAACGTTGTTAGATGATGAATTAAAATGTGAGGGTTGTTTCGGGATAGTGGGTAAATCAATTAAATTATCTGAAAAAATTATAACTCGATTAAAAAAATATGAATTTGATAGTTTTGTAATCGGTTGTGCGGTTGATAAAAGTTTAATTAAGAAAGATGATGAATTGTTCAATAGATATGAGAAATATATTCCTTTAAAAAATTTGATTAGAGAGGAGATATCAAAAAAAATAACAGAAGAATTGAAAATTCAGGAAAATAAGGAATATCCGGATATAACTATAATTATTGATACTAAGAAAAATAGATTTGATTTAGAAATTAAATCTTTGTATGTTTTAGGAAAATATAATAAATTTAAGAGAGGAATACCTCAAACAAAATGGCCATGTGGGAAATGTAGAGGTAAAGGTTGTCAAATTTGTAATAATACTGGTCAACAATATGAAAAAACTGTTGAAACGTTGATTTCACCATATTTATTAAAAGAGTGTGAAGGATTGAATACTGCATTTCATGGAGCAGGGAGAGAAGATATTGATGCGTTAATGTTAGGGGATGGTAGACCATTTGTATTAGAGATAAAGAAACCAAGGATAAGATCGATTGATTTGACTGAGGCAATGTTTGAAATGAATATCAACGAAGAGGTAAAGGTTAGTCTTCTAAGATTGTGTGAAAAATCGGTAATCAGCAAAATAAAAACATCATCTAGTGAAAGTAAAAAGAAATATAGGGCGAAAGTGAAAATTGAAGGGAAAATTACAGAGAATATTGTAAATAAATTAAATAGGGAATTTAAAGAAAAAACGTTGTTACTTCAAAGAACTCCATTGAGAGTATCTCATAGAAGGAGTGATAAAGTTAGGGAGAAATATATCTTTGAAGTGTGTGCCGAATTATATGATGATAAGCATATCATGCTGGAGATCATGGCCTCTGGTGGGGCATATATAAAAGAATTCATATCTGGAGATGAAGGACGTACAACTCCGAGTATAAGTTCGATTTTAGAAAGACCGGCAATATGTATAGATTTAGACGTTCTATATGTTGATGATAAAGGATTATTTTCTTAATAAGTTATTAATTTCTGATTTATATTCGATTTGAATTGAGTCCTACTATGTAATGAATTGAATGTTTTAAAAATAGTAAAGTTTTAGGTAAATTGAGAACTATGGTCAAGTCTAAAGGGTTTAACAATAGGACAAGAAAACTATTCAGAAAATCTGCAAGAGATAAAGGGTTAAAATCTCTAAGATATCTACTTGAACCAATTGAAGTTGGTCAAAGAGTAGATATTTTATTGAATTCTTCTATTCAAGATGGTAGGCCACATCGTAGATATAATGGTAAATCAGGCAGAGTGACCGAAAAAAGAGGGCAAAGTTATGTCATTGATGTAAAAATAGGGAGGGCTATGAAAACAATTATAGCACGTCCTGAACACCTTAGGGTTTCAAAAGCTCAAGTATAGGAGAAGATAATTAATGCCAAAAGAAATATATGAGTCAGACCCAATATCAGTTCCTGAAGTTAGAAAAATATTACTTGATAGAGCAATGGAGGGTGAAGATCTTTCATATATGCAGAGAATTGCGTTAGAGCATGCACAATTGACATCGAGAATAAGTTCCGATGTAGCAAAAAAATTAGTAGATGATTTAGTGAAAACATTTTCAATGACAAAAAAAAGTGCAATTACCTTGGCAAATTTTATACCTAACAATATAGAAGAACTAAAAGTGTTACTAGGAAAGGAAGCAGGAAATTATGAGCAAGAAAGTTTCGACAAAATGTTAGAAAAATTAAATGGATTAAAATTATTAACTATAGATCAAATTGAAAAAGAATTAAAAGAAATTGATGATGAGAGAGCAAAATCAGAAGATGAAAACAAAGAAATTGACGAGTCTATGATACCCGAAGATTTAAGATAATAATTTTATTAATTTGGAGAAATTAAAATGTCAAGAAGATATAAACCATATAGAAGAGAAACTAAGAGGAGTTTTGTTAATACAAAACAAGAGGAAGAAGGAATTATATTAGAGATATTAGATCCAAGTAATAATAGAAAAAGAGGGAAATACGCGGAAGCAAGTATTATCCAAGTTGTTGGTACTGCTTGGTTTACATTATTAGAAATTGTTCCAAAGGATGTTAATCTATTATCATTAGGCGATAAAATAAAAATTGATAAAAATGAAGATAATAATATTGAGTCAATAATTGGAAGAGTGAGTTTTGATGATTTAACTAGAGTTGCTGAATTACAATTTAACGATAGTTTTGATAAAATGATAGATGACCGGGAAGCGTGGTATGTTAACTGGTTAAATAAAGCAATGCCAATTAGTTTGAGGTATCATTCATTAAATTTAATTGATGGAATTGGTCCAAAATATCTGAAAAAAATATTAGAAGTTAGAAAAGAAAATGAGTTTTTATCTTTTGATGATTTTGAAAACAGAACTGGAATAAGCAATATTAAAAATTTAATTAAAGACAGAGTTATGACTGAGCTTACAGATGATACTGAAAAATATAACGTTTTTACCAGGCGTAACCCCAATCAAAGACAGGATAGAAGATAGATTGAAAGATTGGAGAAAAGATACTATAGACAATATTAAAAAGTTAAATCTAAAAACATCAAAATCTAAAGGACAAAATTTTTTGATTAGGTACAGAGTAGTTTCTCAAATTGTAGAGAATGCGAATGTTACAAAAGAAGATCATATTTTAGAAATTGGTGGAGGGCTAGGTATATTGACTGAGGCGTTAGCTATAACTGGTGCTAAAATCACGGTGATTGAAAAAGAAAAAAAATTAGCTGATTTTTTAGAAAATAAATTCAAAAATAAAGATAATGTTGAAATTATAAATGAGGATGTTTTGAATGTGAAATGGCCAGAAAAAGTGAAAATAGTTGCAAATCTTCCTTATTCGATTTCAACTCCCATAATTGAAAAAATCATGCACAATAATGTTGGAGAAGCATACATCATGATACAAAGAGAAGTGGCACTGAGGTGTTTGGCTGAACCAGGAAATGAAAACTATTCAAGATTAAGTCTTCTTTGTAAGACTCATGCAAAGATTAGTAGATTGATGGATATTTCTCCTGAGTCATTTGTTCCAAAACCCAAAGTTAATTCTACAGTAATTAAAATAATTAAAAGGAAATTGGATCTTAAGAACGAACATGAAGATATTGAATTATTGATACGAAACTTGTTTATCTTGAAGAGAAGGATACTAAGATCTGTTATTAGAGGATATTTAAAAAGAAAAAATGTAAGTGAAGGGATTTGGGATGCTTGTCCTTATTCTGAAAAAAGAATTAATGAATTGTCAATTTTTGAAATAGATGAAATATTATCCTTTTTAAAAATCAATAATGTATTTCCCTTGGCTTAGGTGATTAAATGAAAAGGATTTTAGATTTTAGAGGGGTTAAGTTAGAAATAGTGCCTGAGATTTACATGCCTAGAGAGGATAGTTTTCTATTTATTGATAATTTGAAATATGAAATGGTGGGAGAAAATGTATTTACGGAAATAGGAGTAGGGAGTGGAATAATATCTTTATCTATTGGAGATAAGAGTAGTAGTATAATTGGGGTTGATATAAATATGATTGCAGCATTAATTTCAAAAAAAAATGCCTATAGCAATAATTATGACAATTATTTAGGAGTATGTGGGGATGGAGTAAAGTCTTTTAGAAAAAAAAGTTTGGGAGGGAAAATAATTTTTAACCCTCCATATTTGCCAGAGGATAGTGAAATAGATCCATATTCACCTAAGCATGAATTACAACAATTGGTGGGAGGGAAAAAAGGTGATGAGGTGATAAATAGTATTATAAATTCATTAGATGATAGTGTAAATATGGTTTTTACCATGATTTCATCACTCGCAACAAATCCAATTGAGTTTTCTATAAATAAAAAAGAATGGAATATTAGTGTTGTTTCTTCTGAAAATTTAGGATTTGAAACCATTTGGTTATTAAAATTGGAGAAGATATAATGAGTACATATGTGATATGTGTGGGGATATTATACTCGGGGAATTTAGGTGCGATCGCTAGACTTTGTAGTAATTTTGGTGTAGAAAAATTAATTTTAGTGAAACCTGAATGCGAAATTGATAAAGAAGCATATGATAGAGCTACTCATGGGAAATATTATTTAGATGATTGTATAATTGTTGATAGTTTGATAGAGGCTAAAAAATATGTAGATTTGCTGATAGCATTATCTGCGAGAAAAGGGGGGAAAAACAGTTTGGCTAGATCATCAATCTCATTAGAGGAATATTTTGAAAAAAATGATTTTGGTGGAAAGGTAGGGTTTGTTTTAGGAAGAGAAAATTGGGGTTTATCAAATGAAGAAACTGATTTATGTGATTTATTAGTTCATATTCCGATTAAAGGAGATAATGTTGTTTTAAATATATCACATGCATTATCTGTTGTATTATGGGAACAAAACAAACTAAACAAAGAGGAGATTGATTCGGAAAAAAGGTTAATGACAAGGGAGGAAAAAGATGCGTTTATGATGATGCTAAATGATATATTGAGTCATGTTTGGATAGAAGAGGATAAACATTATGGCATGAAAAGAGTATTTAGTATGATAATAGGTAGGTCGATGGTCACATCAAGAGAGGCCAATACATTAATTGGAACTCTTAGGGGAATAAGAAGATCATTGGAAGGGCCACACCCTCCATGGGATAAACATGAATGATAGTGTGATGGTTTATGAAAAAACAATTAGAAATAGAACTGTCCAAAATTATTGATGATTTTAAAGAACCTAAAATAAAGTTTGAACAATATATGACTCCCCCAGAGATTGCAGCGTTTATGATACATTATGCTTGGATGAAAGGAGAAATTGAAAATAAAAAAATAATTGATATAGGTGCAGGAACTGGAATGTTAGGTATAGGCGCAGCATTTCTTGGAGGGAATGTAACTATGATAGAAATTGATAAAGATGCTTATGAAATTCTAAAAAATAATGTGGCCAAAACAGATCATGAGATCAGATTAATTAATAAAAACATATTTGATTTTGATTTTGATGAGGAATATGATACTGCTTTAATAAATCCGCCATTTGGAATAAAATCCAAAAATAAAGATATGGATTTCATAGTTAAGGCAAGTAAAATTTCTAAGCATATATTTTCAATACATGATGGTTCTGAGAGTAATAAAAATAATATTAAATCTTTATTTGAAAAACATAATTTGAAAATTATTGAGTCTTTAATGATGGATTTTAGTTTAAAGTCAACATATCCTTGGCATGAGGAAAAAAATAAGATTTTGAAAGTAATGTTGTTACATTCGAAAGTGGTTTAAAGATTAACTATGCAAGTGCCGAAATTTTAATTCTTTAATTAAAGAAAAACGAGCTGGAGATGGATGTATTATTTTTGAGTTACATAATCTACATTTTTTTGAGTTAAGGGAGTAATGATAATTTTCCACACATCTAAAAATTGATTTCATTAGTTTTTCTTCCTTTCAATTACATATTCTACATTCAATGATTTACTGATTTTGTTTAGTTCACTTTCAATAGAGTCCAATACTTCTAATACTTCGTCATATGATCTACCTTCTAAATTTATTCTATATTGTGGAGATCCTAAAGTAGTAATTTTACTATTAACCTCGGTAAACCTATTAGCTGTTTCTTCAGCTGATTTTAGTAGAGATTTTACATGTTCTACTCCATCAGGTGCAAAAGATCTAACTCCTAAATCTGCAGAAATATTAACAGTACTAATTTGAATACTAATTGCCACTACATCTAATATTGCTTTTTTCATTTCTGTTGAAAAATTATAATCGTTGAGAACTTCTCCTTCTGATACAGCTATTTCTTCAAATCCAGCATACATATTACCATATATTTTTATCAATGGGGTTTCGATTTCATTTCTAACTTGATCTACTTTGATTTTTAATTTTTCTGCAATTAAATTACATATTGCTATAGCTGCATTCTGTCTCTTATATTCTTGAATTTTATCTCTTTTATGAGAGTCATTTACCCTCTTTAAAGAAATATCAACTTGATTATTTTCAGGAGACACCCTTAAAACTTTGGCAACTGTATTTTGTCCTACTTTTACAAAGTTACGAATATTTCTGATAAAGGTACCTGCAATTTCACTAATGTGACAATATGCAGTGATACCATCATATTCTTTGAGGTCACAATATATACCATGATTTGTAATATTATTTACCACAACTAAAACTAAATCATTTTTTTGAGGTATTTTCTTTGTGCCCATTTGTTTTGTTAATATTAGGTAAATAAAAACTTAAAGTTATTTTGACATTAAGAAAGAGTTTCGAAGGAATTATCTGAAAATAGAAAAATTTGGAATTATGTATTCAGGAACTATTTTTTGATAATTCATATGAAAGGATGTAATTCATAGATTTGTACCAAAATAATAACCATGCGATGATTGCTATTGATGAAATTAGGACTTTTGAGATTGAAATCAAATATGACATTAAATTTGTGAACATTTGATTGTCTATTGGTACAATTAAAATTCCTATTAATCCACAGAGGCCTAATAATATGAGCCAAATAATGGTTAGTATACCGTATATTGATGATGAATGCTTCATAATTGGATCAACTCCTGTCTTATTAAAAACGCAGTAAGAATTGCAAGAATACAACAATATGCGACTAAAGAATAAATTTGTTTTATTACTGTTTTTTCCGTTTTTGATGAGCTTGCGACTAAAAGTCGAACTAATGTGATTGGTGCTGCAGGATTTTTTGATGCTGTGATAATACCATCTTTTACGCTAACTGGTCTATCATGAATTTCTTTTCTTTCTCTAAGCCCTTTAAGTGATGATATTATTGAAAATGAATTCATGATATGAAGTAATAATGCGACGACCATAACAAATTCAATTTGTCCAAATATTGCAACTAAGCCAATAGTTGCACCTACTCCTAAAGAACCAGTATCTCCTGCGAAAATTTTTGCAGGATATCTATTGAATAACCAAAATGCGGTGAGAACTGAGATCATTGTCAACGATACAAATCGGAGATAATAAATTGAGTCATCAGTTATTATTCTTCCATCTATAGGTATGATAAATGAAGTTATGAAGGCAGTTAACAATATCATAATACCTGAGCCAGACATTACCCCATTCATTACATCCAACATATTTGACGCATTAGCAGGAATTGCAATAACAAATAAGGCTAAAAACCAATAAAATATAGTGAGTTGAGTGGGGCCAATTAAAGGTAATACTGGTTTTGGAGTACCAATTTGAAATATTAATATTGGTAAAGCAATTATAATCAAAAGTAATGGTTTTATTTTGGCAGAGAGACCTTTAAAATCATCAATTAGGCCAATAATAGTTACTAGTGTAATAATTATTGTAGTCATTAATAATCTTTGTTGGACGATAATGGTTGGTGATACTATAGTACCTATAATTAATAAGAAGATAAATATAATCATGAATCCGATACCACCTGATTCTGGAATTATGGGGGTGTCGATTTTAAATACATCTGGACCATTTTTATTGATAGAATTCATGTATCTAATCAAATAGGGCATGATTATGAAAGTTAAAATAAATCCGATTAGTGGAGTGATATAAAAAAATAGACCATACATTGTTAAAAACCTAAATCTGATAGTGCCTTATTAATAGCATTTACTGGAGTTTCTATATTATTCAATTTTTGTTGTCTAATTTGTTCTTCTATTTTTGGATTTTCAATAATTTTAAGAAATAATGAAAACGCGTCTTTATAATTGGGTTCATGATATATTGGAAAATTTAATTTTGATAAATATTCACTAACTGCCAATTTCATTGGAAATGTATAGATTGTGGGAGTTCCTAACATTGCTGATTCTCTGGCCATTGTACCTCCACCAGTCATCAGACCTTTTGCTTTGTAGAGTAGGCTTAATGTGTCTACTGATTGAGATGGAATAATGACATCATAATTATTAAGAATTTTATATTGTTCTGGATATCGTGGAAAGACTACAATTTTGTCATTTGGATGATGTTTGTGATATTGTTGAATGATATACTCAAGATATGTGCCATTTTCTGATATCTTTGGAAATAGTTTTTGATAGTATGCAGATTGACTCTCCTCTGTTCGGAGAACTATAAATTGATTTGGTTTTAGATTTAATTCTGTTAATGTATCACTATTATATTCAAAATTTCTGATCCATAAGCTTTCGTCAACCCCATTGTATGGATAGAATTTGGTCACACCAAATTTTCCAAATTTTTCTGATTTAATTGATGATGAGTGAATTAATCCTTTTGATAAAGATAGTGTTAGTCGAGCGACAGCTTCTGCATGAGGTGTATCGTTTATTAGAAGGACAGGAATTCCTAACCCATAAGCAGTTCTAACTGCATCTGGTGAAGAAAAAGAGATTAATAAGTCTGGTTTTTCTTTGTCAATGAGATTTGCAAGATTTTGGATACGATTAGTACCCTCAATAAGTTTATTTTTTAGATTGGATCCACCGTATTTTCCTATTGAATGAAATTTACGTTTTAATTTTAATAAGTTGAGTTCGGTATAATCATTATTTCGTGTCGTGAATATTGAGGTATGATTGAGTTTCTCGTAATATAAAGCTATATGATGGAAAAGTAACGATTGTTTGCCAGTCAAAGCTTCATACCAAATCTTCATATTTGATCATTAATATTATGATTATTGAATTATTCGAAATTGAAATAATATTAAGATATAATAAATTTCTATGATTTGTTGAATAATTTATGATGATTATTGATAGTATTTTTAATTACATTCTTCTTCCTCGGCGTCCACCTTTTCGTCTGGACCCATCATGAGGAAGTGGAGTAACATCATCTATTCTTCCAATTCGCATACCTGATCTAGCAAATGCACGAAGTGCAGCTTGTACACCAGGACCAGGCGTTCTACTTTTGTTACCTCCTCGGGCTCTAACTCTGACATGTAGTGAATTATAACCTTTAGATTTGGCTTCTTCTGCTGCAGCGTATGCTGCTCGCATTGCTGCGAATGGCGATGATTCTTGTCTATGGGCTTTTACAAACATTCCACCAGATTTTGATGAAATTGTTTCTGCGCCGGTAAGATCAGAAATTAATATATGTGTATCATTATAGGTTGATAGAATATGACATACACCCCATAGATTTCTTTTTCTTTTTCTTCTTCGTCTTACTGGAGTTTCCGGTGAAGTTTCGGTTTCGACTTGTTCTTGGGTGTCAATTACTTCTTCAGTAATTTCTGGTTCCATTTGTTCAGTTTTTATTTCTTCTTCACTCATTGATCAGGACCTCCTTCGATAGCTTTTGGCATTTCTATTAATCCCGTATCTCTGCTTAATGAAGATTTTACTGTTGGGTGTTCTGGATCATTAAATGGTGAATTTGTTGCATATTTTAAAGTCTCTTCATCACTAATTGGAACTAAATAACTTGGTGATGTTATTACACGATTATTGATTGTGATATGACGATGAGCGATGAGTTGTCTAGATTGTTGAACTGTACTGGCTAAACCATTTTCTACTACAAGTGTTTGTAGTCTTCTTTTTAATATTGCTTCAACTTCCATACCTAAAATTTCATCTGAGGTTGTGCCTTCTTGTACAATTCCCAACCTTGATAATTTGGAAATAAGAAGGTTTTCTTGTACTTCTCGTTCTTCTTCTTGAAGAGCTAAGATAGATCTTGCTTGAGCTCTAAATTTACCCATTAATGTTCTTGCTTTCCAAAGTTCTCTTTTATTTCTCAATCCATAACGACCTACGAGTACTAACTCTGCTTCTATTCGAGGCTTTTGGTATGGATGTCCTGGACTATTATATTGTTTTCTTCTTTTTCTTGGATCTCCCATAATAATCACCAATTTATACCTTTTTTCGGCTTACACCGAGTGAGCCAGATCTACGGCCGGTAGATTTGGTTCTTTGACCTCTTACTTTTAGACCTCGTGAGTGTCTAACTCCTCTCCATGATCTTTTTCTAATCATTCTATCAACATCGGTTTTATGTTGAAGTAATAAATCTGGACCTATTAGTAATTTATTCTCTCCTGTTTCAGGATCTTTTTGACGGTTTAACATCCAAGCAGGTATTCCTGCCGCTATGGGATCATATATTGCATCTTCAATTTTTTCTCGTTCTTGGTCTGTTAATGATCCTAATAATGCGAACTCATCCACTCCGACACTTCTGAGAATAGCAGATGCTAATCTATGAGAGATACCTGTGATTTGTGTTAACGCATTGCGGGCACTTGTGGTTCCGCTGAGATCAGTACGACTAATACGAGCTAAAAAATTGAAATCTGATTTTGTTACAAATTCATCTAATTTTTTACTCATTTAGTTTTCCTCCAAAGTGATCAGGTAAAACAAATTGAAATTTTGTTAAACCCCGTATTCTATTGACACTAAGGTAATTTTACATTTTCTTTATTTAATATAAGGTTGGAGATTGTGAGCGATTATAATAAATTGGAACAGATTATTGTATTGTCATGTATTTGATAGATCTTATATTTTTATACTCATTTTATGTAATATACCGAATGATTTTATTAAGACAACAAAGGCGAGTAATTAGGTAGATACATATAGGAAATGTAAGATCAAGAGCTATCAAAAGAATAGCCAAATCAATTGTTGTTAATTTCTATGATCAGTTAACATTAGATTTTGAAGAAAACAAAGTTAGAGTGATGCAAATTACGAATGCGTCAAGTAAAAAAATGCGAAACCGAATTGCGGGTTATGTTACTACGTTAATGAGACAAATTAAAGAAGGAAAAATTCAAACTTTAGAATCGTTAGAGTAAGCAGATGTATTTTGATAGTTATTCATTAGTGATCTCTGATGAATAGTTGAATTCTTTTGGTGCGTAATAAAAGCTCAATAAGAAAAGTGTGAGAAATATAAATGAAGAGAGTATTATAACAAATGACTGAAGTAGATGCACTAAGGTAATATCATTATTAATTAAATTGAGTAAAAGATTAAGTATGGAAAATGCTGCAATCATGATTATACCAGATCCATAATTATTTGTATCCATCTTTCTAATTTTTCGGATTATAAATTCAGTTATTCCTAAAGTTAGTGCTAAGTAATTCAAATTATTGATTAAATCTGGAGTTTCAAATATTGCTTCTCGTTGTTGAAATACAAGGAAAAGTAATACAAATAAAGATGTTTTAAATAAGTGGATGAAATTAATTGGAATTGAGTCGCCAGTACCTAGATCTTTTCTGCCTTCAAATAAAAAATATAAAAAATTTCCAAGAGCTATTGAAATTGCCAAACTCAAACCAATGCCGAAAATGAATGGAGTATAATCTCGCCATATTTCAAATATTTCTTGAAATAACAATATATAATTTGAGTAAAATGCCATGGTGATTAAAATTGGAAAAGAGGAAATTATTAATGAGGGAATAAACCATACTAAAGATGAAATTTTTCCAATGAGAATTTTTCTCAAAAATAAACGGGTATACCATAAGATTGCAATTATGGTTATTAATGGAGAAATAAATGGTAGAATCAAAAAAATTAAAGTGAGAAGGGCATTAGTACCATAAAATAATTTTTGATCTATTCTTACTTTTCCAATAGCGCGACCCATTAAATCATATGAGTCTGCAATACGGGTTGCATTAAGAGTTAAGAATAAAAGCCAAGGTAAAGAAAAAAATAATGGGATGCCTAGATTAATTTCAAACCAGACAAGTTGGTCGGGAATATTAATTTGTGGAAATTTATTTATTAAATTTTCAAAGTAAATTATATGATTGGATCTCCAATAATATGAAAAAAATGAGAAATAAGTGGGGATGAATATGATTTGTGCTAGGACAATTAATCTACTAAAAACAATTCCGTTATATTTACTCACATATTATTTTAATAATTATATTTAAAAAATTATGTAAGACATTAGTAGATAATATATTACTTATTTGTTGGTATTATTCATTAAAAAAGTAATTTTGGTGATGTTATGATCTAACTTCTTTTAATAAATATCTCCTATTTTTTCATGTGAAGAAAGTAACTACTGATCAATTACTTTTGGACAATGTGAATAAAGACGCTAAAAAGTCAAAGATAGTTGGATTTTTATTAATTTTGTTTGCAGGTTTAATACAATTTTTAGGAGTACTTGATTTTAATATTCAAGGATTTAGAGTAATGGTAGTATTAATCGGAGTGATTCTTTTTGGTTCAGGTGTTTTGTTCATATTGGGAAGTTATACGGTCCCTCAAAATAGAAAAGAATTTGTTAAACGTTTCCAGAAAGCGATGTTAGATTTTGATCCTGATGAAAGATTATGGGGGGCCCAAGGTTTAGTTGGATATGCTAAACAGGCAAATTTTAGTAAAGAGGATATTTTAGATATTACAAAATATACCGTAAACATAGTTATGAAACCACCAGTAAAAGATATATACAAAGAATATATTATGGGAGATCATTTAATTTTACTTAGAGAAATTGCTGTTAGCGTTAAAATGGATAAACATACTAGAAAAGAATTTATTAGAAATGTGAAACCATTGATGAAGTTAAAAAATTTATCAGATGAGGGTTATCAATTATTGGCAGATTCTGTCTCTTATCATCCAGAAAAACTTCCTGTTCAAGCATATTTTGATCTAAAGAAATTAGAAGATGAAAATAAAGATTTATGATTTTTTGTTTTTATGCTGCAAATATTAATAATAAAGCTACGAGTAATCCGTAAATTGCTACTGCTTCTATTAAAACGACAAAGATTAGTGCGGTTCCGAATAAATCTCTGTTTTCTGAAATGGCACCAATAGCTGCTGAGGCTGCGCTACCCATACCAATGGATGATCCAACACCAGCCAAACCAACTGCTAATCCTGCACCAATGTACTTTCCTGCTTCGGCAGAAATTCCTTGGCTAAGACTGAGTTGTGAGAGACCTAAAGCTTGAGCAGTAAAATTAACAAATGTAACGGCAACAATCAATGCAATTGATGTTGTTATAGCAAATTTATGTCTGAGTTTCATAATATATTTCCTCTAAGGATCTATTTATCAGATATTATTTTGTTTTGATAAATAGTATATTCCTATAATTATCCAATATTAGTTCATTATAAATATTAGTAAAGAGTTTGCGATAAATCGAGATTTTTGAATTTCAGCTATACATTTAGATAAATTATATTTTATGAAATGATGATTAATTTAAATTGGATAAATAGGATATACCATTCTTCGTAATTCTGCGGTTTGATCATTATGTAATAATTTGGATGTCAAGATCCGACTGATATCTTCAATTTCTGCTTTTTTAATAGAAAAATAATCAAGGATTGCTTCTTTTCTATTGCCGTATAATATGAAATTCTTGAATCTTTGATAATATATGAGTTGAAGTACTTCGTCTTCTAATTTAGAGATCATATCATCTGAATTTAAAGCATTGATTAAAGGGCGAGATGGCGACATCCTGGTTGACATATAAGTAAGAATATCTCTAGTCGAATTGAGATTAGAGAGGGTTTTTCGAAGTTTATAAACAGACCCTATCTTTGGGATCAGCCAATTATCTGAGTCAATACCTAAATTGACTGCCCTACATATGGTTTCTAAATTTAGATAATTTGCTTCGGTTTTTACCCAGTTTGGAGCGACTCTACCTAATTTTGAATAAGCTGCATGTGAAAATGCAGATGATAAAAGGAATATTCTTTCATCATCATCTGAGGTAGATTGTAATGCTTTTGTTGCGGCAATTTTTAATTCGGGATATACAATTAAATCTACTGCAGTATCGACATTATTGAAATCCATAATTCTTCGATAATGAGACATACCAAATTTTCCTACAGGAATAATTATTTTTTCAAGGTCTTCTGTAACATTGTTTCTAATAATAGCTTGAAATATGTGATCCATGTTTGTTGCTTCTATTGAAATAGCGAAAGCATCTAAAAGTTCACGTGTGCTATTATCTGAAGCAGTTCTGAAGACATGCAGTATACGAGCAAATTCTCTTCTTAAATTAATTTCAAATTGAGGAAGATCGACACTAGGTCTTACTTCGTTTAATAGTTTGCCATATCCTGTATTTTGTAATATATTTTCTACATCAATAATACGTTCGGATGTAATCATTGAATTTATTTGAGATTGAGTTGGACTTTTAGAATGATTTGCATGTGCTTTTGCTATCAAAAAAGGTACTATCGACATAATAATATTCATTCCTCAATAGTGTGGAGACGATTGATTTTAACGGGGTTAAATTCCAGACCAGTACCTTTGTAAAATTTACCGAAAAATTCTACCCAATTTAATCTTAGTGCTTGAAGAGTACTAAATGTTGTTTCTACTGGAACAACTATTAGTGATCCAACGAATGCTCCTAAAAACCATAATAGAAACATTGATGGTTCTGCCATTGGCCATTGATCAAGATCTAAGTAATGATTAAATACATAACCCAATTCTTTCTTATCTGCTGCACTTCTACCAATATCAATGAATAAGAAGGGTAAAGTTGCTAGTACAAAATGAATAGTATTCATAGCCAATAAACGACCAAAGCTAAATGTATTAGACATTAAAGCCAAGATATGATCTACACCTAACATTAATCCATCGATGCCATGTGCTTTGGCTTCTATTGTTAGTGTTGCAAATATAAATCCAACAATCAATATAACGCCAAGTGTGACCAACCATGATGCTGAAGGAAAAGCCACTGCAAATATTGCTGTCAAGATGATTGAAAAATATGTTAAGAATAAAGTTGTTGCGGCCCTAAAATCAGCTTCACTATGTCTATAATAATAAAGTTGGTAAAGATTTAGAAGTAAACCTAAGAGAATTACGACAGCACCTATTGCAAAAGAGAAGACAAGAAAAGCAACATAGTTTCTATGAATTTCTACATGACCGTTACTTTCTGTTGTGTAAAAGAATAAATCCCAAGTAGGGATCATACCCGATAATGCGGAAGTTGCATTTTCTATTTGTATTTGATTACCTGTAATTGAGGCCCAAACATATATCAAAAATGTTTCATCACCAAAGAATGAATTTAGTAAAACACCCATGATAGCGGCAGTTGTTCCCATAATCATCATGAGATTAGCACCACCATATGCATAAGCAGCTATTCCAGTGGGTATTTCTGTTAATTTTTCTCGTTTCTTTTTGAATATTGCTCCTGCTGCTAAAAGTAACAATCCGTGTCCGATATCTGCAAACATTATACCAAATAAAATGGGGAACAGTATTAATACAAACTTGAATGGGTCAATTTCTTTGAGACCAGGAGTTCCAAATGCAGTAACTAATCCACGCATTGGTTGCATAAATTCAGTGTTTTCAACTCTTGATGGAATTAATGTTGGGTCAAAATCTCCTTTTCGAAAATCTATATCAAAAACATTATTTTCTGTCGCTTCATTTATTTTTAATCGGAAGGTATCTTGTAATTCATCTGGAATCCATGCCCATAAAACACAAGTTGTTTGTGTTCTTCGCATTTTTTGTTCGATTTCAATTCTTTGTAATTCAATATTTAAAACTTCATTAGCTGCAATTAGGTCAACTCCGATAGTTTTTGATAAATCAGTCATTTCAACTGTGAGAGATTTTTGTTCTTCTGTCAATTGTTCATATTCTGCTTGACAATCATTTTGATTTAATCCATCTAGGTCTAAATCTTTTGGAATCACTACTTCACTAAATGAGAATGATTTAAGTTTATCTGAGGTCGCTTCTGCATCTGAGTCTAATACTGAGAGTAATAGAAGTGTATTTTCTTTATCTATTTGATATTCAATTAGTAAAAATCTATTTTGAGTTATTTCATCTATTTCCCATTTTAATCGTTGAAGTTGGGCTGGGAATACAGTACCAATAAAAGTTTTTACAAATTGAGTATCTTTTAATAAGGAAGTCTCTGAAATATCTAGGATATCAAATTTTTCCAATAATTCCATGATAGAAGATAACTCTGATAATCGGTCTGTGATTTCTGAGTTTCTTTGGATTATCTCGTTAATTTTAGAACTTTTTTCATTGATGGTATGATCTAAGTAATTGATTACATCATCTTCTGATTGACCTATTTTTACTTTAGATGAAGTTTCTGTGTTATCAAGATCTAATGCAGAAATATAAGTGTTTAATGTATTACGAAGTTCTTCCAATTTATTTTTTCTTTGTACAACGATAATTTCATCGGACCCAGTTCTTGGATCAACAGCGATAGGTTCTATTGAACCTAATTCTTCGATGGTTTTAACTATTGCTCGTTTATATTTTAAAGGAGCTATTACCTTTGAAATGGTTAAAGGTTTAGGGAATAGGGGAAGGACTTCTGAAATTTGATTATCCATAATATTCTTTCCAACTTTGTCTAAAATGAACAATGCTTAAAGGTTATCGTAAACGACACAATTGTTGACTAAAATGTGATATTTTCAATACTATGACTATCATTTTATTTTTATTAGAATTATATAATAGTAAACTATTGAGTGTGAATTATAAATCCAGCGAAGGACTTACGCCAATAATTACCTTTGTATCTGTGCTCATTATTGGAGTAATCATTGCAGTATATGTCGTGGATGATGAGTCAATGAGATTGCCCATAATATTAGGGAGTTTTTTTATTGGTATATTTTTGGCAGTCTTGGAATTGAGAGCGATTATTGGGAAGAATAGAATTAAAGAAATGAGTGTTAATAAAAATAAAGATGAATTGGAAGAGAGAGAAAAGAGATTAGCTAAAGCTGTTGCAGATTTATTTGAGGAAGATTTTGATAACGAATTAGAAGAATGATTTAATAGTAATTTATAGATCGTATTTGATAGTTTCGCCTGCATTTATCCAGGATCCTGAAGATATTTTTACACCTGGTAATAGATTTACACCAATGCCTGTTTTTACATCATGCCCAATAATTGCGCCTAATTTTCTTCTACCTGTATCAACTCGATCTTCTTTAACATTTAATTTAATTGATTTATTATCATGTCTTAGATTTGCAGTTATAGTTCCCGCACCTAAATTTGTATTATTACCGACAAAAGTATCGCCTATATAACTCAAATGAGCAACATGGCTGTTTTCAGATAAAATGCTATTTTTAATTTCACATGCATTTCCTACCCTTGTATTTTTACCGATGTATGAATGAGCTCGAATATAACAATTTGGACCAATATCAGCTCCATCATCTATGAAAACTGGCCCTTCGATATAAACTCCATTTCGTATATTTGCGGTTTCGTTTATTTGAACATTGCCTATGATGGTAGCATTTGTTGAAGTTTTTGAGTCGATAGTGTATGTCATTGATTCTTTATTAATAAAAAATTCATTTGCATTTAATATTTCCCAAGGATAACCTATGTCAAACCAGTGATTTTCAAGTTCTAATACTGTAATTTTAAAATTTTCTTGGACTAAAAGGTTAAGTAAATCAGTTATTTCTAACTCACCTCTCTTTGACTGTTTTAGGGAGGATAATAATGAAATGGATGCTTTAGGTAAGATATAAAATCCTGCATTGATATATTCTATTGAAGTTGATGAGCTATCTGGTTTTTCATTAATGTTTAATAGTAAATTATCTTTGTGTCGAATTAACCCATAATTATTTGGATTTGTTGTTTTTACTCCGACAATTAATCCGTCTTTATAGCTAGTGTTAATCATAGAGGGTAAATTTTGTTCGAAAAGAACATCACCATTTATAACTAAAAAATTATCTTCGATATTTGTTTGCAAAATCGCAGAATTTACTGCGTCTGCTGTTCCATTTGTCTCATTTTGATGTATAATCTGAATTGTTTGATCATTTGGATACCAATTATTAATTTCAGTAATTATCCTATCTGCTTGATAATTTACTACAACATTAATTATGTTAATTTGATCACTTTTTTTCAGATCATCTATAATGCGTTTCAAAATAGGTTTGCCTGCAATATTAAGAAGTGGTTTCGGAAAATTGTTGGTAAGGGGTGCTAGACGTGTGCCTATTCCAGCGGCCAAAACTATTGCTTCCATTGATATCTTATTTGAATATTGATCATAAAAGTATCTATTTGTTGATTAAAAAAATACAATATGAGCTGAAATGAGTGAATGTTTTACAACATAGTACTATTAAATAATGATAATCTTAGTAAGTTAGAAATATTTGGTTTTATGAATTAATATATTCTAAAGGGCTGAATATTATCGGATGTGATAAAAATAGCACGAATGCATAGTAGAACTAGAGGTAAAGCAGGATCGACAAAACCATATTTAACTGAAGCACCAGATTGGGTATCAATGTCTGCTAAAGAAGTAGAAGAATTAGTTGTGAGCTTGTATAAACAAGGAGAGTCACAAGCAAAAATTGGATTGATGTTAAGAGATCAACATGGTGTTCCTTCTATTCAATTAGTTACTGGAAAAAAAATAAATGACATACTTAAAGAAAATGAAGTTGCTTCAAAATATCCTGAGGATTTAATATCATTGATAAGAAGGGCAATGCAACTTAGAAATCATTTAACAGAGAATAAAAAAGATTTGAGTGGAAAGGCTGGCTTACAAAGAATTGAGTCGAAAATTTATAGAATTGCGGCTTATTATAGAAAAACCGGTGTCTTACCAAAAGATTGGAAATATAGACCAGAAAATGCATCAGTACTATTAAGATAAATTTATTCTTGAAAGTGTGTGTGTAATATCATGAAAATTAATGTCGAAGTTATTATTGAAATAATTGCCAATGAAGAAAGTGATAAATTATTAGATATATTGAAGCCCGAAAATGATGATATTGAAAATTTAAATGTGAAATCATATTCTGATAGTGGAAAAGTTATAACTGAATTATCAGGGGACACAAAAATTGGTACTTTACAAAGAACTATTGATGATATTATATCGACAGCGGTGCTTGCCATGGATATATTTAATTCAGCTGATAAATTGGATCAGATTGAATAATTTGTTTACATGAATTTTCAAGCATTGATTTATTGATTTTAGAGCTGTTATATATTTGAATGAAAATGTGGTCAAACCCGATATCAAAAATTAAACCAAATATAATGTTGAGAGCTTGACTAAAATCATCTTTATTGAATGTGGGGTGGATAAATATTCTAGGGTATTGAGTTAATATGGCATATAATTCAATTGATTTGTAATTCATTTTAATTACTTTTGCCTCTTCAGTATCACCCCAAATAAATTCACTAACTAAATGACCATTGATTAATTGATATGTATCGTGGGTGGGAGTATAGTACCTGCCAATAATGCGTTCATATTTATTGAAAATCTTTGAAATTTGTTTTAATGAACTATGTTCTATTTCCATTAATTTAGGCAGATTTATTTGATTATAATCGAAAATTGAAAGTTCCCAATTAGATATCTCTTCTATTTGTTTTCCGATTTTTTTGTATAAGTTATCTGACTTTTCATCTTCTGCTTCAACCCAAATAGGAAAATCGTATGTTGTTGTTAAATAATTAATTAGATTTTTTGCATGACCTTTTCCTCTATAATTTTTATCAATTATGAGCCAAACAATATGTAATCTTGTTCCTTCAAATTTATTAGTAAAATCGAATGATATGCTGTAATCTAATTGACCAATTATTTTGTCAGTATCCTCAATCACAATTATACCTCCTTTTGATTCGATTAAGGAATTAAAATACCAGGATAAAAGTTCTATATCTACCCACCACAAACCTATTGACCATTTTTCTTTTTGACTCAAACTAGACCAATCTTTAATCTCATCAAAATCGTTTTGATTCAATCGAATTAACTCTGGTAAATCATTCAAATCTGCTTTTCGTATTTTCATTATTGAATTACATTATATGTATGGTTTATGTGAATAAAAAATATTTGAAACTAGGTATTCTGATTATGAAAAAAAATGTTATTCAAATTAATATGGTTATGAAGTAAATTAATTATAGATTATGATTAATTATGATATATGAAGAAACTAAAATTTATGGAGAAAGAGATCGAAAGATTGAGGGAAATTGGATTATATAATAAAATAAAAACAATTGATACTCCACAAGGTGCATGGTTAGGAATTGAAGGAAAAAAAGTACTAAACATGTGTTCTAACAATTATTTGGGTTTAGCAAATCATCCTGAAATCATAAACCATGCGAAGAACATTATGGATGAATTTGGTGTTGGACCGGGCGCAGTTAGATCTATCGCTGGTACAATGACTTTACATAAAGAATTGGAAAGATTAATTGCAAAATTTAAAAATGTGGAAGGAGCGCTGGCAGTTCAATCATGTTTTATGGCAAATCAAGCGGTAATTCCATCTATAAATCCAGATGCAATCTTTACAGATGAATTAAATCATGCATCAATTATTGATGGGGTGAGGTTAACTAAGTCAAAGAGATTTATTTTTGAACATAATAATATGAAAAGTTTACAAGAGAAGTTAGAGGAGGGGAAAAATTTTGAAAATAAAATTATTATAACTGATGGTGTATTTTCTATGGATGGAGATATCGCTAAACTTGATGAAATATCCAAATTGGCAGAAGAATATGAAGCATTATTAATGGTTGATGATGCTCATGGAGAAGGGGTGTTGGGTGATCATGGAAGAGGGATTGTCAATCATTTTGGGTTATCTGATAAGGAAGTAGATATAGACATTGGATCTTTATCGAAAGCAGTTGGAGTTGTAGGGGGGTATATTGCAGGCTCGAATACATTAATTGATTACATGCAACAAAAAGGACGACCGTATTTATTTTCATCAGCATTAACTGTACCCGACGTAGCGGCCACCATTGCAGCAATAAATCTAATTTTGAGAGATGATAGTTTGGTTAATAAATTGTGGGAAAATACCGAATATTTTCAAAAAGCAGTTAAAGAAATTGGTTTTGACATAGGTAGAACTCAAACTCCAATAACACCAATTATGATTGGAGAAGTTAAAAAATCAGCAGAGTTTTCAAAAAAATTATTTGATGATAATATTTTTGCAACAAGTTTAGGTTTTCCTACAGTTCCTAAGGGATTAGCTCGAGTTAGAGTCATGTTATCTGCAGCCCATTCGATTGAAGATTTGGATTTTGCAATTGAGAAGTTTGAGAAGGTTGGAAAAGAATTACAAATAATATAATACGGGCTTGAAGGGATTTGAACCCTCGACCTATAGCTTTCTTCATATTTAAAAAAAATATTTAGGAGGCTACCGCTCTTCCATGCTGAGCTACAAGCCCCGTATACTAATAGTATAAATTAAGAATTTTTTATTATATCGGTAGTATGAAAGATTAGTTCAATGAGTTAAAATATTCTATTCCATTTCGAGCATCTCTACGTATATGCCATATGACATCGTTTTTAGAAATTTTATTTAGCATTGAAATTAAATGCGATTTATTTTTTGTATTTTCATACATAATTAGAGATGTCATTGCTTTGACTGAAATTTGGCGAGCCATTTTATCGGTTGAAAATGATGATTGTTCATATATATTAAGAGCGTGATCTCCATAGTATTTGAGAATTTCAAGAGCATTATATTTACCATAATTTTCATTGAATGAGTCAATTATAATTTCTATTGGGGATCGATTTAGTGCATATAATTTCAAAGCTTGATTATGAATGTTAAGATCAGAATGGTTAATAAAATTATCATAATTAGAATAATGGCGGGCATACTCAAATCCTTTTAGTATGTTTAAAATTTCGTTTGGATCAGAATTATTGGAAAGTGATTGAATTAATAAATCAATATTATGGGAAATGCCTATTGCCTGATATTTGATTGGATCTTTAAAATTATGAATTTTTTCTACTTCATTTGAAAAACCCATTGATTTAATTAAGTTAGGTCGGATAAGAGGATCATTGAGAGGGCATTGTTCAATTAAAGATAATAGCATTTTTGCATTGGGTGCATTACCCATAGAAAAAATGTTGAATAAAAGAATAGATGCTGCTTGTTTGACAAATTTTGATTTGTTTGATTCCAAAATACTATATGATAATTCTAAATAATGATGTGATTTTGATTTTGGAATTAGATGATGCAGATGGTTTAAAGATCGTATAATGTCAGCGACTAATTTATCATCATCATGGAAATTTGATTTCAAATATGAATTTAATTTATTTAATGATAAATCTGACTTCAATCGACCTAAAGATTTAGCGACCCATCGTCGAACCATAAGATCCTCATCTGTTGATAATTCAAATATATAATTCACATTGTTAATATCATTAATTTGACCAAGTGACCATATTGTGGTTCTTCTAATTTCTGGATTTGGATCATTTAGGACTTTTTTTAAATATTTTATAGCATTAAAATCGCCTTGTTTCCCGAGAGATTCTGCACATTCAATTCTTATGATATCAGTTTCTTCTTTATTAATTAATAATTCACCCAAATAAGGTGTTGATCGCCAATCACCTAGTTTTGCAAATTTATCGGGTAAATATTTTTTGACATCTAGATTTTTTTCATTCTTCAAATTGTATAATAATTCATGAAAATCATACATGATATCCTTATAGTAGTTACTATAACATCTTAATGAAAGTTTAGGATGCTTCACCTGAAACTGCTTCAAGCAAATTTAACAGAGATGATAATTCTTCTTCTAAGTTTATTCCAATCATTCCTGCTAGTGCTAAAGAGCTAACTATATTTTCTAAAATTTCATCCGCAATTTTTTCTTTTTGTTCTGCAATATTTGCCTGAGATGAAATTTGATATGCAAATTTATTTAGTAAACTTTCTCCAATCGATCTTAATGGTGAATTAATTGCAATTGAAACTGATGGAGTTGAAGTCCTTGCATTTGATCTTGATTCTATTAAAGATGAAAATCGTTCTTGAGCATCAGATATATCTAACATATTACATTCCTTTTTTGATATTATAATATTGGTTTATTACTTTATAAGATTAGCTATTATCTTGAATAATTAGAATTTCGTTTGGAAGTATAAATATTTGTTTAATTTACAAATATTGGTGTTTGAAAGGCCAATTATTGTTAATTAGTGAAAATGTCCATAAGAAATGATAGGGGGGGCGTGAAGAGAAAGTTTAACTTTGATGTTAGATCATCATAATTTCTTTTGCTTGTGCCCAACTTTCAAGATCTACTTTTTTTAATTTGCTTATTGCATCTTTTAATTTGACTGAGATGATCTTAGATCCTTTCAAAGAAGTCATAGTGCCAAACTTTGATTCATGGGCCAATTTTATTGCAAATAATCCGAATTGAGTGCTTAAAACTCTATCAAAACTTGAAGGAGAACCTCCTCTTTGAGTATGACCCAGAGTGACAGATCGTGTATCAAATCCCAAATCTTGCTTGATTTTAGTTGCGATTTTTTTTGCTATTTCTAATTTTTCTAATTGAATATGTCCATATTCATCTTTTTCTTGAGTTATATTATGATTTGATTTTTCATCATCTGGAATTTCATAAGCTTCGCTAACTACAATAATTGCCCATTTATTTTTATCATTATATCTGCGCTGAATTAAATGATAAATTTCATTTAATTTTAATGGATACTCGGGGATTAATATCACATGAGCATTACCTGCAATTCCTGAATGTAATGTAATCCAACCTGAATATCGTCCCATTATTTGTACCACAATTATTCTCTCGTGTGATTTTGCAGTACTTATTAATTGATCAATAGCATTTGTCGCTGTTGTCACTGCAGTATTAAATCCAAAGGTATAATCTGTTGACTCTAAATCATTATCAATAGTTTTTGGTACTCCAATTATTGGAATATTATTTTGATGAAGAGCATTTGCAACGCCTAATGTATCATCTCCACCAATAGCAATAATACAATCAATATTATTATTTTCTAATGTATTTTTGATTTTAGACATATGATCTGTAATATTGAGTGGATTGAATCTTGCTGAACCAAGTAAAGTTCCTCCTTGGTCTTTTTGGTCAATTATATCAATTGGAATTTCTTGTGTTATATTATTGATTAAGCCTTTCCATCCATGTTTAAAACCAATTAATTCATGATTTAAATTTTGACATTGAATAAAAGCAGCCCGTATAACCGAGTTCATCCCGGGGGTGTCGCCTCCGGAAGTCAATATACCTATCCTCATATAATGTTACTTATGAAATAAATAATATCTAAAGGTTATTGAAATTAAAAGATATTTGGCGCCATTTTTGGAAATTAAATTAACTTGTAAAATGATAAAAAAAATAAAAATTGGAGTATTTTTTAGTTGCACACTTTCCGTATTATGTTATTAATTCAATTTCGTTCTAGGTACTGATCCGCGAAAGATTTTCACGTAAAACACCTTCTCCGTTAGTAAAGGTATGCTAAACATTTCGCCGAGGCTCAACGCTTACACAACCTGTCTATCAATCCCATCTTCTTTGGGTGGAGTCGTCTAATACCCATGTTGCAGTCACCCGCCCCATGTTGAAATATAATGAATAAATGTAATAATAATATCATGGTATGATATGTTTTTTTGAACATTATAGATCTGTGGTATTGAATGCGTATTTCGTTTTAGGACCAGCTTCGAGCTTAGATGCGTTCAGCTCTTATCTGGAAGGGCGTAGCTACTCGGCAGTGCCTTGTCAGACAACCGATCGACCAGAGGCCCCATCCCCACGTTCCTCTCGTACTGGTGGCAATTTACCTGCAAATACGCAACAGACCTGAAAGATAGAAACCAACCTGTCTCACAACGGTCTGAACCCAGCTCACGTTCCCTATTAATGGGCGAACAACCCTACTCTAGGTGACTTGTGCATCACCAAGCGAGGAAGAGCCGACATCGAGGAAGCAAGCCGCGGGGTCAATTTATCCCGTTTCTGGACGCATCCAGATCGATAAATGATTAATTCAAACCCTTTGTAAGATAATTTGCAGTATGACTGAAACATATCTAACTCGCGCTTTTTCTGATCGTAACTCGTTCCTTCATAGGTTATAAGTATAGGAATTGGTTGGGAAACAGACCAACAACACCATCATCATCAACTTTACAGTTTGATTAGGTGTGTGTAAGTTAGTTTTTTCTCTACTTGTATTCTTGTTATTCTTATAACTTTTGAAGAGAGTTTAGACCATTTTATTGTGCCGTTTTCGGCTTGGCACGAGCTTGTAACTACTTTAGTTTTAATTTATGGTGGGTTCTCCACAGGAGAAACACGATAAAGAACAGGTTGTATTTAATACAACTATTTTGCGATATTTTCAGAAAAGTAAAGGGTTTGTATGAACTAAATCACCGAGGTTATAAAACCAACGTGTGAACTTTAGCCCGCGACAACTCTGTTACCCCTGAGGTAACTTTTCTGTCACCACCCGCCCCCACCAAGGAGGATCAGGATGGATCGCTAGGCCCTACTTTCGTAACAGCGAGCAGGATTTTCGTGCTCACAGTAAAGCTGACTTATGCCCTTGCACTCTACGAAGGATTTCTGACCCTTCTGAGTCAACCTTTGGGCGCCTCTGTTTTCTTATCGGAGGCGTGCCGCCCCAGCCAAACTACCCACCTCCAGGTGTCCCCGACGCATCAGGTGAGCATACGCAGTCATCATAGTTAGTGTTCCATTGTTGACTCCAATTTACCCGGGGATAAATCTTCAAAGTCTCCTAACTACGCTCTGTATGATAACCGCATACACAACTGGAAGCTGTAGTAAAGCTCTCAGGGTCTTCTCTTCCCGTCAGGTCTCTCCGGACTGTTCGCCGGACTGTAGGTTCACTGGATTCTAGTTAGGGACAGGGGGAACCTCATTGTTCCCTTCATGGACGTCGGTAATTATCCGACAAGGCATTTGCCTACCTTAAGAGAGTCATGGTTACTCCCGCTGTTAACTCGAGCTTAGGCCGGTTGTACCCGGCTTTAACTTACGAGCACGGAGCAGGATTCACAAACTATACAAAGCGTTTCCGCGTAGCAGTTTGCTATGTTTTTGTTAAACAGTTGGGTTCCCTATGTTAGTGACACCTTCGGACGCAAAACGTCTAAAGGCAGCGATTATCCCGAAGTTACTCGCCTAATTTGCCGAATTCCCTTAACTACATTACTCCAAGAGGTCTTAGCCTTCTAAGCCTAAGGACACCCGTGTCGGTTTAGGTACGGATGCGCCATTAGTAAATATGATCGTTTTCATGGGCTTTTAGAAATCAATTCAACCCCCCACTATTGGGTGGCCATTCGTGATTTTGTCCAATTCTCTGCTCAACGCAACTCCTAGGACTTATACACTTAGTCTGGACGACGGTCCACAAGAACCTATCTACAAGCGTCCGATCATATTCTATCGTTACCGAGTTCAGGCGCAGCGCAGGAATATTAACCTGCTTCCCTTTTGCGATGACCATAATAAGGTTACGCTTAGGACCGGCTTACCCGAGGCTGATTGACATTGCCTCGGAACCCTTGCCTTTTTGACCCATGGGGTTTTCACCCATGTTTTCTGCCTACTACTACCAGGATCTGCACATGACAAAGGTCCACAGGTCATCTCCAACCTGCTTCTACCCTATGCCATCGAAAACCTACCGGATCGTATTAATATACGCCTCTGGGTATCGGGAGTCAGTTTGAGCCCCGTCCATTTTCAGGGCCGTACCGCTCGATGAGTAATCTAGTACGAACTTTTTAATGGGTAGCTGCTTCTAAGCTTACCACCTCATTGTCTTCGCGATACGACGCCCTTCAGCTTAACACTTAACTGACATTTGGGGCCCTTAACCCAGATCAAGCTTATTCGCTTCTCGGTGATCACCCTTACGGCGACCCACCCGACTGCTGGAGTCTACAAGAATTTGACATTCGGAGTTAGATGGAGTGGCGAGCCCGTGAAGGCCCTTTCCGACTCTGTCTGTACTCTACCTTCAAATTTCTTTCGTCCAACGCTGGTCTGCGGCACCACTTCGGTTTTAATGTGCTATCACGAGTTTAGATTAGCCTTTGACTACTATACGTAGGTCAGCGGAGCGAGTTGTATATCAGCAACCGTTCGGTCCTCCACCTTAGTTTCCCAAGGCTTCAACCTGCCCACGCATAGATCAACTCGTTTCGCATCTTATTCATGTGATTTCACGCCCTTTCAGACGTCGCCCCTCATAATATTGCGGGCTGGTTGGTTTCCCTACGGCACAGATATGATCTTAGCCTCACCACATAAATAAACTCCCTGGCCAGTGTTTCAAGACTGACGCAATGACGCTGGTAAACTCATCTCTCAAGAAGGTTTCGCAACCGTTAGATTCGATGAGTCTCTTTCCTTCGACGCCATTACACTCTTTAAGTAAATTATTTCAAGCTCTTTTCACTGTGTTTTACCACTACTTTTCACCTTTCACTCACGTTACTAGTTCGCTATCGGTCTTCTATTAATATTTAGGCTTTCCAGTTGGTTCTGGAGGTTTGGACGGAATTACCAATCCGCCCTAGTCTGGATACTAATGCTCATAGCATGTTTTATACACTTACGGGACTGTCACCCTCTATGGTTTTGTGTTCCAAACAAAATTCAGTTTCTAAAACTTACGCGTTGACACTAGTCCTCAACACCACATCCGAATATAATTTCTTATACTCATTCGGTTTGACCTGTTTCCTTTTTACTCGCCGTTACTAAGGAAATCTCGAAATTGATTTCTTTTCCACCTCCTACTTGAATGCTTTCGTTCGGAGGGTTCCCCGGCCCTAAGGGGCCTTTCATTGCTTTTTGGACAATGAATGGATTCCAATTCGGGTACCTATGGATCATAGCCTGCGTGCGGCTACCCATAGATTATCGCAGCTTGCCACGCCCTTCTTCGGTATAGAAGCCAAGGTATCCATAATTTACTGTTCGGCAGAATTACGCTAATGGTCTCTCTTGGATCAGTATTACCCACAAAATTGAGGATAATAGGAAGATGTTTCAAAAAATGAAACATTTTGACCATTACATAAAAATTATGTATTTATTTGTATTTTATGTAATACAAGAATACGTGTAAGTATGCAACAAATGAAATTTAATATATACCGTAGTAGTATAATAAACCGACTTTCCAGCTCCCATTACTCCATTCATGGTTATTTTAACAGAGAGTCTTCAAGTAAAAAATATATTTTTATTTACTCGCATAATCAAGCAAAAGCTTAGTTAATATAAAGGTAAAGTTAGATTACAACGATAATTGTTTTAGAAAGGTTAAATTACGTTATTAGAAGTTCTGAGACATTAATTTACGAAATGCGTAATGGATCCTTTTCAATAATAATTAACGTGGGTGGCCTTGTAAGGTATATGTTCAATTTGATTAATGTCCCTTTATCTTTTTATTTATATGATCATCTTGTGAAGATGTAGCAAAAATTTATTAAATTTAGGGATTGGAGAAAATATTGAATATGTTAGACGATAATTTAGAAGATAAGGTTGCAATATTAGCAGATAAATCAAAACATTCCAAAGAAGAAATCATGAAAATGATTGATGATGTTATCGAAGAAATGGACAATATGGTTGACCAAAATGGGGCCTTCTATGTTGTTGCAGGTAATTTGGGGATAAATGTGACTGTTTCAAAAGAGAAAAAAATTGGAATTAAGGATTTAAGTGATGGAATGTCTAATGTAACTATCTTAGGGCGAGTTGCCAAAATATTTCCGACAAATACCTTTTCCAGAAAAGATGGATCTCAAGGTAAAGTAAAAAATATAGAATTAATAGACAAAGATAGCAGTGTTAGAGTGGCTTTTTGGGATAATAAAGTTGCTGAGCTAGAAATAAAAGAAATCACAAATGGCAGTGTAATAAGATTAACTAATGTAAATGCAAAGAAAGGATATCAAGATAAAATTGAATTATCTTTGACTGGACAAAGTGTTATGGACCTTATAAACGATAAAAATTTAATTAAAGATTTTCCTGAAGTTGAGGTGGCAAGTTTTGCTTTATTGAAAAATTTGAAAAATTTAAATGATGGAGTAGACGTATCTGTTAGGGTTAAGATTGTTTCTAAAAGAGAAAAGGTTACAGAATTTACAAAAAAAGATGGTAGTAAAGGATTGGTAAGTTCGATAAATATAATGGATGATGGGGGAAAAAGTAGAGTGACTTTTTGGGATGATAATACTTTGAAATTACAAAAATTGAAAATAAATGATGTAGTAGAACTTACTGATTTAAGAGTTGGGTCTTCAGATTATGGAAAGGAATTGACTTTCAACTCATATTCTATAATAAAAAATGTTGAAGATAAAAAATTAGAAAATATTGAAATTAATGAAAATCAAGAGTTGAGAGAAGTTAATAATTTAGGTGAAATTGAAGATGGTGAGAGAAACTTAATTGTTATGGGTAAAATTGTTTTGGTTGGAAATAAAAATAGTTTTGATAGAGATGGAGAGACCAGATATGTTGGAAATTTAACTATTCAAGACAAATCATTTCAAAGAAGAGTGACGTTATGGGGGAATCATGCTGAAAATATTGAAAAATATAAGGTTGATATGATTGTAAAATTAGAGAATGTTTCTGCTAAATTAAGTGATTATTCAAAAGAAATTGAATTATCTGTAGGGGATTATTCAACAATAACCGACATATCAAAGGGTGAAAAATTGGATGATTATGATAGAGAAATGAAATTAGTAAAATTATCAGATGTAAAGGAAGCTTCGAATGGAATGGCAATAAAAGTAAAAATATCTAGAATTTATGATGTGAATACAATTGAGAGAGATGGAAGAACATTGGAGGTTTTGAATATGAGCTTTTTAGATAGTGAAGCTATGCCAGGAAGAATAGCAGCATGGAATGATAATATTGGGAAGATATCCAAATATTCTGAGGGGGATGCATTATTATTAAAAAATGTAAAAATAACTCCAGCAGGTGAATATGATGCATCAGTTTCCATAAATCAAAATACAACTGTGGAAGAAACTGATTTAGAAATTGAGATACCCGTATTTCAGACTGCATCTGAATTACAAAATAACCCTAATAGTTATGTAAAAACAAGTTTGAATAGTCTTTCAGTTGCTTCGTTAGTTGAAGTAAGCGGAACCATTGTCAAATCATATTCTCCTAACTTTTACATGAGTTGTTCTGATTGTAGAAAGAAACTAAATGAATATTCTGAAAATGAAAATAAAGGAGTTTGCAATGACCATGGAGACATGAGTGGGAGGTGGAGAGTTATCTTATCATTGGTTTTGGATGATGGAACTGATACTGTAGACATAAAAGTTTTTGATGATGTGGCAGAGAAATTAATCGGTTTAGATGCGTTAGAAGCAAAAATGAAAATGGAGGAGTTATCTGATCAAAATGCAGCTACACAAAAATTAGTAATGAAAGAATTCATGGTTAAAGGGAGAGTTATTGAAGATACCTATGGTGATGAACCTAAAAAAGTTATTAATGTGAATGAAATAAGTATCATTGATTTGAGTAAAAAATCTGATGAATTTTTAAGTTCATTTGATTAATATTTTTATTTCTTAAGAGTGTTTCCAATTTCTAAGATTTTACTTATTGTAAGATCTATATCTGACATTTTTGTCCTATGATTTGTAATTGCGACTCTTAGTGCATACTTATTGTTTAATATTGTAGATGAAAATAATGCGATACCTTCTTCTTGTATTCGTAGAAGAACTTCTTTGTTGAGAGAGTCATTAATGGCATCATCTTTATTTGAAAAAATAAATCTAAAACACACGATATTAAGAGCGATTGGAGCTAAAATTTCTAATTGATCAGAAGCCTCAATTAAAGTACCTAAATATCTAGCTTGTTTAATATTTTGATGGATTAATAATTGATATTTTTTGAAGCCATGTTCTTTAATCAAGAACCAGGCCTTAAGTGATCTGAAACCACGTGATAATTCAATACCATATTCGGTTGCCCAGTTTTTAAATGAAGAGAAGCCTCGTGTTTCTTCTGATAAATAATCTGGCCGAAGGGTAAATGTAAGTTTATGAGCGATTGGATCTTTCACTAAAATTAATCCTATTTCATATGGCATATACATCCATTTATGCATATCAAATGCTATTGAGTCGGCTAACTCAAGCCCAAACATAATATCATCATATTCGGGGACAATTTTTGCTAGTGCTCCAAATGCACCATCAATATGATACCATATTTTATATTTTTTTGTGATTTCTGCTATTTTATTTAATGGATCAATAGCACCGGTATTTACAGTCCCTGCATTCGCTACAACTGCCATTGGAATTTTACCATTTGAAATATCATCTTGTATTGTTTTTTCTAAATTTTCTACATCCATTTCAAATTTGTCATTAGTCGGTATTAGGGTAATATTATTAGATCCAATACCGAGAGTTTCAATAGATTTTTTTATTGAACTATGTATCTGGTCAGAGCCATATATTACAAAATCTTGACTCATTGATCTTAGACCTTCTTTACGAATGTCATTATTTGACATTACGTTTCTGGCAACGGCTAAACCAGTCAAATTCGCCATTGAACAACCTGATGTAATTAAACCGCTAGCTTTTTTATCAAAATTTAACATTTCTTTTGCCCATTCAATAATTTGTAATTCAACATAATTTGCGATGTGTTCACCACCACCAGTATTAGAATTCATAGTTGTGGCTAATAATTCTGCGATTGCACCTGTAGGAGTCCCTGTGCCTTTGACAAAACCCCAAAATCGAGGATGGATATTCCCTGAAGGGTAAGGTAAAATATTATTAATGAAATCATCAAAAATTTCATTTGTTGATTGAGGTTTGAGAGGAATTGATGATGAGAAGTATTCTTTTGTCTTAGGGGGAATAGGTTTCCAAACTTTATTTTGTTCAATATTTGATAGGTATTCGATCATTAGATCTATTGATTGATAACCTAATTTACGGATTTCATCCCAATTATTTGGATCAAGGGAAATCTCACCATTATTTTTCATAATAAAATTAATTAATTTTGTTCTAAAAAAGGGTAACAAATAAAACAAAATTATTTAGTAATTTTTACATGAAATCTAATTGACTTGGTATTCTAGTCTTTAGGTTAAGTAGAGTTACCTGCCCTGGTGTTGGATCGATGTTTAATGATTTTTGAAAACTTGTTTGTGCTTGCATAGTTCCTGAGTTTACGATTTGAACTCCTTTGTACTTACCATAACCATTAATGTGAACATGACCACCATGAAAGATATCTGGGATAGGATCAATAACCAAATGATCTTCTGGTTCAGTTGCTAATGGTGTTTTGGACCCCCACATTGGTGCGAGATGTCGAGCTTTTAACATGTTGATCATTACTTCAATTGGTTTATCAATTTGCATACCAGGTATATTGTTAATCATATCAGGTAATGATGTACAATGATAAAGTAAAGTATTAACTCCATGTAATGAGACTTGAGATGGATTAGGTAGTAAATGAACATTTTCCATTTTTGATAATGTTGGGGCATATCTTTCTGGAATTTTTGGTTGGGGCTCTGCAGATCTCACCATATCATGGTTACCAGGTATTACTACCATTTGAACATCCTCGGGTATTCTTTCAAGAAAGTTTCCAAATGCATCATATTGGTCATGAATAGAGTCCATAGCGAGTTCATCTAATTGTCCTGGATAAATACCAACACCATCTACTACATCACCAGAAAACATAACATATTTTGTATTTTTACCTAGTTTTTGTAGGTGAAGATTTTCTCCTTTTCCATTTAAAAAATCAATAAATTTATCCATTGGTTTGTCTAGAAAGCCTTTTGAACCTACATGAATGTCAGATAAGAATGCAACATGAACAGTTTCATCTGCATAGTTTTGACTACTTATTGGTTTTGAAGGAATATCAGGTAGGATGATATGAGTTGCAAAAAACATTCCTTTTGGATTAACATTCCCTTTTACACAAATGACAGAGTCTAACATGATTTGTGTTGCTTGTTCAACTAATATTGGATCAGATACTATCACTTCTAATATTTTTTCGTTATGGGGATCTTCTAATATTAGTTGGGCAGAGTTTTCAGAATTTATTGTTTTTTCAGACAACATACCTATAACGGAGATGTTATTTTGTTCTTTTTTAACTTCATTGATTTTATGAAAATTAGATAGATCGGCTCTTCTTTTGAGAATATTTGATAATTTTTTGTATCGGTTTTGAAAATAACCCACCATGTCATTTAGATCACCAACTAAATTATCAGATAAAATAGGTTCTTGAATTATTGAAAATTTAGGTTCATAATTATGTAAATCTGTTAAATCATCAATTTTTGTGTTGATTGTATATTTTTTTTTAATTGTGGGGATTTTACGAGAAATTGGTGGTTGAATGTTCACTTTGTAATTAGGGGTTGGTGATTGATTTGTATTATTGATTAATTTTGTTAAAGTAAATTCGTCACACTTTATATCTGTCGAAAATGTTTCTATGAATTTTTTTGCCAATGCCATTGGATCTGAATGATTGCGAAAAACAGTTTTTGAATTAGGTGATACAATGTAATTATTGCTTAACAAAAATTTTATTGCTTTTCTGTCTTCATCCATATTGAAAAAAAAACTTCATCAAATATTACTTATCATATAAAATCAAAGAAAAAAATTAATTTTTTTTTATTTTTAAGTATGTCTTAATAAATTCATGAGGGCTTTTGGAACATCTTCATGAGATGATACCATTGAAAATCGTCCACTAGTTTTTCTAGCCATATCTGATGCTAATCTTCGACCCCAATCATGTTGAGAGGGGAGACCTAAAATATGTAGTTTGGGGAAACGATAAAGTTGTCTTCGAGGATCTCCACCTTTATTGAAAACTCCATCAGTGACCAAAATTGCGAACTTATTATTACCTCGCATTTTTGACAATTCAATACCACCTATTTCTAGACCCTCACTTATATTTGTATATCCTGCGCTTTCAGAGTCTAATATTCGATTGACTAATTCATTTATATCTACTTTTTCATTTGTTCTTTTTATCACATATGCTTTAGTATTGAATAATACAACCGAGAATGTGTCATGTTCTAAATGGTAGGCCATAACTGCAACGGCAATTGCTGCAACAGTAAATTTACCACCATATAATGATCCTGAAGTGTCAAAGATTAAAACACCTGATTTTGTTTTTTGTCTTCTTTCAATTGCAATAATATCTTCATATGATAAAATTCCTTTTTCCATGAAATTTTCTAATGTTAATTCATCATCAAATTCATCTGAACCAGGGCTATATTCTGTGCGAACTAATACGTCTCCACGGAGACCTTGTCCTGTGATACCTTTTGAAATTTTAATAATACTTTTTCTAGCTAATCTGCGGAAAATTGGTCTGGCCCTTTCTGAAAGATTTCCTCGTAACATGAAAAAGAGATTTGGTGCCGTGTTATCTCCTGCCGAAGCTCTTCTAGAAAGCATTTGATATCCTTCAGAACTTGAGAGTTGTTCGGCAACAGCCATTTGATTTGTCATAGCCATACCTTGAATAGCAGGGACATTGTCCATTTGAATT
>Ga0255754_10000145_pt1 | contig 54119 bp, 44 predicted proteins | sample 101ome_22_FD_179954 | JGI IMG/M metagenome (GOLD analysis project Ga0255754, IMG submission 179954) | Coastal salt marsh microbial communities from the Groves Creek Marsh, Skidaway Island, Georgia - 101412BT metaG (version 2) | ecosystem: Environmental > Aquatic > Marine > Intertidal zone >... | reverse complement strand
ATGCAGCAACAGTGTCTCACAGTGGAACACAAACTTTTGATTTTGGATTATGGTCAAGATTACCAGAAAAGCCAGAAAATAAACTTCAGCCTAACTGGGATTATAGAGCAAATCAGTTTGCAGACTTTTACGACTTAGACACTGACAATTTTGATGCAGAACAACAACGTTTAGCACAACACTTGATTGGTTATCAAAAACGCAATTATTTGTCAAACATTATTCAAGATGATGTTAGTCAGTATAAATTCTACCAAGGATTTATTCAAGACAAAGGTACGTCAAATAGTATAACAAAATTGTTTGACAAACTAGGAAGTGCAAATCGTGATAGCATTGAATTGTATGAAGAATGGGCGATACGTGTTGGACAATACGGTGCTGTAACAAGTTTTGATGAAGTAGAATTTAAGTTAGACGAAAAACAATTTAGAATTGAACCTCAAACTATGGAGTTGGTAAATCAAGTAGATAATACTAGAACAGATCTAGTTTATCAATATCCTAGTTCTGATGTGCTAGTCAAACCTGCTGATTATGATGCAGGATTTTTACCTGTTAATAACACTGTAAATGAATACACAAAAACTGGCGGGTATGTTAAATTAGATCAGGTTGACTTTTTGGCAAAAGTATTAGAAGATATTTTAACAGTTGATATTGATACTGTAGATATTGGTTCATATATTTGGACACCAAAAGATGGAACAAGTTGGATGGTTTATCGTCATGTAATTGCTCCATACAAAATTACACACATTGAAAAAACCGATTTAGGTTTTAAAATGTATTTTGATAGAAATATTGAATTAGAAGAAGATGCTATTATAGGTGTTAACAATATCAATGATGAAGTAAACGGATTTTGGCTGGCAACAAATATTCAAAGAAATATAGTTAACAACAATGATAGCACTATAACTAATCCAAATATAGAAATCGAAACTGATAATCCTATCAGTGATGAATTCATTGATTTAGCAGACAGTACACTAGGTATTGTAAGTGAATTCTGCATCCGTAGAGTTACTCAAGTTACTGATGTAAACATTGCGCTACAAACCTATGATTTAAATAATGATAGATTTTGGATTGACGATATAGGCGATAGTATCTCTGGTGTATATGATAACAAACCTATCTTAGAAAAAGTTCAAAATATATTAGCAACTGAAGAAGACAGTACATTATTTGGACAAAGTATTGCAGCAAGTTATAATAATACTGTTTTAGCAGTAGGCGTACCTGATATCAATGACGGTAAAGTATATGTGTATACACGTGGGAGTGATGCATTACAATTAAAATTAAATCAAATACTAGAACCAAGCACGTTGTATCACGACAACAATAGTCAATTTGGTGATAGTGTTGCAATGTCTAGCAATGGGTTATATCTATATGTAGGTGCTCCACTTGCGTCAAATGTGCATAGTAGATATAAAGGTATATTAGACCCACTACAAGAATATGAGCAAGGCGATATTGTTAGTAGCAAGGGCGTATTATGGGAAGCACAAAGAACAGTTACAGTTGAAAGTAGCACTATTAATTTAGAAAGCCAAGATTGGCAACGTGTAACAATTATACCTGCAGATCCAAACGCACCTGCTCTGTCATATACTCAACAAGGTGTTGTATACATTTACAAAAAACTGATTGATAATACTTTTGATCTAATAGACGTAATTTGTAGTAGTGCGCCTGGAACAAATGAAAAATTTGGTATAGGACTTAAAGTTGTATCACCTGGTGATTATGATCATAGTTTGTATGTACGCAGTCTTGCTGACAATGGTAGATTGTACATCATCAATAACAAAGGTGTAAATGATGTAGAATCATATGCCTATAATATTGATGAAAATTATAGAGGAGAGTGGCAAACTGTTGCAAAGTATATAGAAAACGAAGTTGTTTATTATGAAGGTAATCTATATCAAGCTAACCAAACAGTGTTCCCAGGTAATCCCTTTGATGTTGCACATTGGAATCAGCTAGACACATTTGTGGACTACACAGGATATTTAACAGCAGATTTATCTGATCACACAGATTTATATAACGAGGACAGCAGTGGTTTTGGTTTAGCAACAGATGTAGGTACTACATTTGATATAAGTGATAATGCTGAAGTAATAGCACTCAGTGGTGTATTAAGTGGTGCCGAATTTAGAGTAGCAATTTATAGAAAGCAAAACAACAGATATGTATTTGATCAAAATATAGATTCACCAACAGACGGAGAATTTTTTGGACACAGTGTGTCTTTGAACACATTAGGTGATAAACTTGCTATTGGAGCGCCCGACTCAGATGAAGCTGGAATTAAAAATGGACAAGTATACGTCTATAAATTAGAAAATCAACAATTTGTTTTAGATCAAAAATTATTTTCACCAGACGGAGAAAAGAACAATAGATTTGGTGTGCATGTAGATTTAGATGGCGATAAATTAGCTGTTACAAGTCAACGAGGTGACACCGAATATGAAATTACGTTAGATGGTGGAGAAACTATTTTTGACAACGGAGCAACAAATATTGTTGATAAAGTTGCTGATAACAGCCGTGTATATCTATATGAAACTATTAATAACAAATTAATTTACTCTGAAAAATTAATGTCAAGTACCGACATTAGTGATTCTGATATGAATTATGGATATTTAAATAGAAACCATTTGTACATGGTAGCACCATCACAACCAATTGAAAACATACTTGGTGATTCTTCTAACAATAACGGAGTTATTCAAGATTTTAGAAATGACTTAAATGCAACTGCATGGACAGTAAATTCTCAAATTCAACCTTTCGTAAATTTAAGCAAAATCAAAGGTGTTTGGTTGTACGACAATACCACAAAAGATTTAATTACATATTTAGATTTTATTGATCCAATACAAGGACGTATTGCTGGACCAGCTGAACAAGAACTTTCATACAAGTTGTACTATGATCCTGCTGTATATAATGTAGGCTCGACTGACACAGGAACTAAAGATCTTTGGTCAACACAATATGTAGGAAAACTATGGTGGAATTTAGACACAATAAAGTGGTATAATCCATATCAAGGTGACCTTCAATTTAAAACAAATACTTGGAATCAAATTATTCCAGGTTTCGATGTTGACATTTATGAGTGGGTTGAAAGCGATTACATTCCTAGTGAATGGGATAGTTTAGCAGATACAACTGAAGGTTTAGCAGAAGGTGTAAGCGGTACAAGTTTATATGGCGACGAGACCTATACTGTGGCAAACAGTTACGATTCTATAACAGGTGTTGCAATACCTAAATATTATTTCTGGGTAAAATCTAAAACAACATTACCTAATACCTATGGCAGAAAAATTTCTGCATTAGATGTTGAAAATTTAATTAAAGATCCAGCAGCACAAGGCTATAGATATATCAATTTATTTGATAGTAAGAATTATGCTTTACACAATGTTAGAAATTTAATAAAAGATAAAGATACTGTTCTACATATTGATTATTACACAACAGACAACGAAGAAAATAATATTCACAGTGAATATCAATTGTTAACTGAAGGTCTTGCAAGCAGCAAACCAAATGCAGATATTGTGGACAAATGGGTAGACAGCTTGGTAGGTTACAACGAGCAGAATATTCAATTACCAGATACAAGAGTAAGTATTGCTAGACGCTTTGGTATACTAAACGAACCAAATCAAAGTATGTTTGTAAACCGAAAAGAAGCTCTAAAACAAATTATTGAGCGAGTAAATGGAATACTTACTGAATATGTTGTAGTAGACGAATTTGATATTTCACCGTTGATGCAAATTGATCCAACGCCAAGTAAATTTAGTAATCTTTGGGATACCGAAATTGAAAGCGAAAGTTTACTTAGGTTTATCGGTACAGCAAAAATTACACAAGCAGTTTTAACTCCAGTAATTGAAGATGGTAAAATTAAATCTGTCACAATTACAAATCCAGGCAGAGGCTATATTGACAGTAACTATACTGAAGGAACAACAAGACACGGTCCTACAGTAACTATAGAAGGAACAGGTACTGGTGCCGAAATTAAAACCTATATCAATAACTTGGGCCAAATTATCAGTGCAGAAGTTTTAAACGGCGGTAAAAATTATTTAGATAATACTACACTAATTGTGCGTCCGTTTAGCGTTCTTGTTAAAAATGATAGTGACATTGGCGGGTTCTGGGCAATTTACAACTGGATTAGCAGTACAGGTGAATGGTTTAGAAATCAAATACAAGATTATGATGTATCTTTGTATTGGAACTACACAGACTGGTATGCTGATGGATACAATTCAGAAACTGCAATCAACTTTATTATTCCTGGCGCTTATGCACTAGAAAGTTTAGATGACAAAATTGGTAGTGTTGTAAAAATTGAAACTATTGGCAGCGGCGGTTGGTTGTTGTTAGAAAAGATTGACAACCAACAAAATGTAGATTATACTGTTAACTACAAATCAATTGGTAGACAAAACGGCACTATACAATTTAGTAGCCAGTTATATCAAAGCGACAGTGTAGGTTACGATAAACAAATTTATGATACTAGTTTCTATGATAGAGAACCTAGTGAAGAAATAAGAATTATCTTAAAAACAATACAGGAAAATATATTTGTTGATCAATTAGAAGTTGAGTGGAATAAGTTATTCTTTAGCAGTATTCGTTATGCTATAAGTGAGCAAATAGATGTAGATTGGATATTCAAATCCAGTTTTGTTACAGCAAAACACAATGTTGGCGAGTTGCAACAAAAAATCACATATCAAAATGATAATTTGCCAAACTATCAAGAATACATTAATGAAGTAAAACCATTTAGCACTAAAGTTCGTGAATATATCAGTGCATATGAAAAAGTAGAACCTACACAAACTGTAACAACCGACTTTGATTTGCCACCTGCATATGATGCAGAAACAGGACGAGTGATTCCTGAAGCAATTAAATTTATAAACAATGAATTAACAAACGTTAGTGCTAGTGCATTGACATATCCAAAACGCAACTGGCTAGACAATGTGGGTTTTGAAATCAAAGAGTTTGTAATTTTTGATGGCGGTAGTGGTTATACTAATACAGCTAATGTAACTGTAAGTGGAGGAGGTGGTCCTACACTAGAAGGATTTGCATATTTAGGCGGTAGCAGTATCAGTTATATTGATGTTAATACCAGTGGTGCAAAATACTTCAACACTCCAACTGTAACAATTAACGGTAGTTTAACTGAGGACGGCGAAGAAGCTATCGTTTATGCTATCATAGGTAATAACCTAGTTAGAAACACACATATGTTGATGCGTTTTGATCGTGTTACAGGAAATTATTTGTTTACTACGCTAGATGAAACTGAAACATTTATTGGCAATGGCGGATTAACAGAATTTAACTTAAAATGGCCGGTGAGCACACGTAGTGCTGATATTAGTATTACTGTAGGAGGAGTTGATCAACTTATTAGTGATTTTACTATTAGCAATGAACTTGATAAAAATAAAAACTTTGAAAGATACAAAGGTCGCATCACATTTACAAATGCACCAGCAAATAACGCAGAAGTAATTATAAATTACAAAAAGTCTACTGATTTGTTGACAGCAGCTGATAGAATCAATTTCTTCTATAATCCTACAACAGGTATGCCAGGCAAAGACTTAGCACAATTGATGGACGGAATTGATTACGGTGGTGTTCAAATGGACAGTATTGGCTTTGGCGAAAGTTTAGGCTGGGATCTACAAGGCTTCGGTATTGATTTTGATACATTTGATACAAACAATGAAGATGAAGTTATTGTATTAGATGGAAGTACACAAATTGTTAATTTGTCTAAAGAATTAGAAGCAGGTGTTGAGTACAACGTATATCTAAACAATGTGCGTATTGACGATCCTGAATATCCAGGGCCTGGCACTATTAACCCTAATGCAAAAATGGTTACTATTACAGGTGACGGAATTACTAAAACAGTTTTCCTAGACAGTGATGTAATTAGCACTCAAATGGACGATGTAGTAGTTGTACGTAAGTCTACTAGTGATGGTAGCTTTACACCTGAAAGCGTAGCCTTTGATGTTAGTCTAGGCGGCGGCACTTTTGAAACAACAACTGCTACAGGCATAGATCCAGGTGAAATCGTTGTAGATGGTGACGGATTTGTTACAGAAACTACATCAAAAGGTCCTGAAGAACAAGTTCCAGGGCAAGTATTAGATACTATGGACATAACAGTTTATAACAGGGTGTCTCAAGGACAAGGCTTAATTGCAGTTCGTAATTATATTACAGATGGCAACACATTAGAATGGGACTTTGATTTACTACCACAAACAGAAAACACAGTAATTGTAACAGTAAACGGAGAAGTAATTGGACACGATGATCTTGTTATTGATTTTGAACGCAAAGTTATTAGTTTAGCTGACAGCACAGTTATTGAAGCAAATAAGAATCTAAGTATTTTGTGTATTGGTACTAATGGTGTTGATATTGTAGATAGTGATATTATTGTTGCAGATGGTACAAGCACACTGTACGAATTACCATTTAAATTCACAACTGATCAAAGTATATTTGTAACAATAAATGGTGTCAAGAAAGAACGTACTACTGAATATGGTTACGATACTAACGCAGCAGGTTTTGGAGTTTTAGAATTCCCTACTGTAATCGATGCAGGATCAATAATTCAATACACTGTTTATAGTGATAACGTTAATCAATTCAGTGAAATGGTTGTTGATAAAACAATGTTAGTTGATGGAGACAACAGAGTACATAGATTTAACAACGAAGTTGTTGTTCCGTTTATTAAGAAACCATATTCGCATAATATACTAGTGCAACGCAGCAAAGGTTCAAAATTCCTAAATCCTGGTTATAGAAAATCTTACACAATGACATTGCAAAGAGATTACGACATTGATGCGTGGCAATTTGAGGATACAACTCAAGTTAACAGTAGTGATGTTAGAGTTTATATCAACAATGAAATATTAGATGAAACATTATGGAACTACGATCCTTTAAATGGTAGAGTTGAAATATTGTCAAATAACATAGGTTTAATTGGCGATAAACTCGAAATCTTTATTATTAGAGATGCTGAATATTTCTTCTTTAATACAATAGCTACTATTGAAGGCGATAATGCAAATAAACTTGCTCCAATTCCACAAGGCACAGATGTAGCATTTGCTCTATCAGATGATAGCACAGTTGTTAATGCAAGGGTAGAAAGTTTTACTTATGATGGCAATAACGCAATTTTAGAATTACAAGGTTATGTTAGAGACTTGTTTGATCTAAAGAGTACAGACGATACTCCAGCAATAATTGCAAATGATGATAGTACTCCAGGATTAAAAATATTAGATGTAAAATTACAAGAAACTGATAATCTTGTGTTATTAGAAGCACCAGAAGAATGGGAAGAAGTAAACATCTATACATTTAGCAATCATGACATAAATGAGTTTGAAAGAAACAGTTATGATGTAGTTTGGAACACAAGTCAAGCACCAGCAGGCTCACAAGAATATATTGATAAAAACTTGTTGAGTACAGGGTATGTAAAATTACAAAAACCTGCTCTTAGTGCAAATTATGTTTGGGTCTTTAAAAATGGTATTATACAAGTACCACAAAAAGATTATAAAATTACTGAACGTAAAGATGGAGTTCAAATGTATGAAAAGGTTGATCCTAATGATACAATAGATGTGCTTCAATTTGCAGCACCAGTAAGTAAGCCAAAATTTGGATTTAGAATATTTAAAGATATTTTAAATCGATTCCATTACAAACGTTTGAATAATTTGAACGAATATGAATTACAACAGCCTTTAAATTATTATGATCAAAGTATTCAACTTGTAGACGCTACAAATCTTGAATCTCCAAACAGAGCATTAGGATTACCGGGAGTAATTTGGATTGACAAAGAGCGTATTGAATATTTCTCACTTGACGGAAATGTTCTAAGACAATTACGCAGAGGAACATTAGGTACAGGTATAAAAGAACAATATGCTGCAAATACAAAAGTTGTAGGACAAGGTATTGAAGAAAATATTCCTTACAAAGATGCAGTATATAGAACTAAGTTTATCGGTGATAGTAGTACAAAACAATTCTTGTTAGATTGGACACCCACAAGTATTAATGAATTTGATGTTTATTTAGGTGGTATAAAACTACGTAAAGATAATATTGTAACTTTTGATCCAACTATAGATCAAGATTCTCCAGAAGCTGACATTACAATAGCTCCAGAATACACTATGGAAACAATTGTTTGGGGAGATAGTACAAGAGTTGCAATTTATCTTGCAGATTACATCGATCCTCCTGCAGATGGAACAATTATTGAAATTGTAAGAAAAACAGGTAGAATTTGGAACGAATTAGGCAAATCAATTGCAGATAGTGAAAATGAAATCTGCAAATTTATAACAGACAAAACAATATCGCTACCCCGATAAATACAATATAGGAACGGAATAAAAATATGGTTAATGAACAAAGTGGCGTACACATTGAAGGACACATAAAAATATACAACCCTGAATCTGGACATGTGTATATTAACAAACGTAATGCTATTCATTATGAAAACATGAGTATTAGTCTTGCCGAAAGTTTAGGTAATGCCGGCGAAGGCTTTATATATGAAATGGGGTTTGGTAATGGAGGAACTAGTGTAGATCCTACAGGTATTATCACATACTTAACACCCAATAGCACAGGTACAAATGCAAGTTTGTATAACCAAACCTATAGTAAAGTTGTTGACGACCGTTCAGTTAACAACGTAGATCCGCAACGTAACAAAATAGAAACACGTCACGTCACTGGTACTAATTATACTGATATTGTTGTTAGTGCATTACTAGATTATGGTGAACCAGATGGACAAGATGCATTTGATACTGCAACAGATACAGAACAACAATTTGTATTTGATGAACTAGGATTAATTGGTTATTCGCCAAGCGGAACCGGTAGATTATTAACACACGTTATATTCCATCCTGTACAAAAATCACTAAACAGATTGATTCAAATTGACTACACTGTAAGAGTACAAAGTTTAAGTGGAGGTAACACTTAATGCCATATAATATTCCGTTTACAGATGAAGCAAACAAAGGTAATGTCACGGTAGAAGATAACAGTATCAACACTGAAACAAGTATGAAATTACCAGGAAGATTAACAACAGACTACGGTCAAAGTGTTAATGAAAACTTTTTACATTTACTAGAAAATTTTGCAAATGCTAGTCCTCCTGTTAATCCGGTTGAAGGACAATTATGGTATGATACAACACAAGATGTTGATCAACTTAAAATCTACGATGGTACCAATTGGGTTGCAGCAGGCGGCCTAAAAAAAGGACCATTTGAACCTGATATATCAAATAGTGTTGCTGGCGATCTATGGGTAAACACCAGCACTAGTCAACTGTATTTGTATACAGGTAGCGGTTGGCTACTAGTAGGTCCAAATTACAGTGATGGAAATAAAAGTGGGGCATTAGTAGAAGAAATTGTAGATACTGCAAGTGTTACACGAACTGTAATTATTAATTATATTGAAAATATTCCTGTAACAATTTATACAAGATCAGAATTTTCACCAAAAACACCTTTTGCTGGATACAGTAGTACAACACCTTTAAAGGTAGGGGTAAACTTCAATAAAAGTTTAACAGATGCTAAATTTAACGGTACAGCAGATATAGCTGAAAATTTAAAAATCAGTGGTGCGAGTATTCCTGCATCCGATTTTATGAGAACAAACGTTGTCAATCAAGTTACACAAAAATTACAAATTAAAAACAACGAAGGCATTGAAGTTGGTAATGCTAAAACAATTAGTATTTTAGTAGAAGGAAATAACGGTATTGTTGAAAATACCATTCCTGGTGCACCTATCGATTTACGTGTAAACAATAATGGCACATTTACTGTACCGCTACGTGTAAAAAGCAATACAAATGTAGGCATCAACAATTTAAATCCTACAGAAAGTTTAGATGTTATAGGAAATATCAAAACAGACAGTAAAGTTATAGTCAACGGTACAGATCAAAGTAATGATCCATCTACAGGATCACTGGTAACTGCTGGTGGTTTAGGAGTAACAAAGAATTTAAATGTTGGCGGCAATGCAACAATTGACGGAAATATAACATTAGCAAATTTGATACCAGATCAAGCTAATGTAAGAAATATTGGGTCAAGTGTTTTACCGTTTGATACATTGTATGCAAACAGAATTACAGGTAATCTAACTGGTAATGTTACAGGTAATGTTAGCGGTACAGCAGGTAGTACCAGTAAATTAAATAGTACAACAACTTTTGCTATGACAGGGCAGGTCATTAGTAGTAGTTTTGTTTTTGATGGTCAAACAGGCGGTAGTACAAAAACTTTTGGAACACAAGCTGCACCTGCTATTATTAGCGATCAAACTGCTGCAACAACTATTAATAGAACTGATGATGAATTACTAATTAATCAAGGAGGTGTTTTAGCAAAAGCAACTCCGGCACAACTTATTGGTAGTATAGATACAATGCCAATTGGTACAATTATAATGTTTGGTGGACCTGTTGCACCTACTGGATGGTTTATTTGTGACGGAGAAGAATATTCTAGAACAACTTATTCGGCATTGTCAGATGCACTAGGATTTGATCCAAGTAATAGTAGCACATGGTATTACGGAACACCGACAACTGGTAACTTTAGAATTCCCGATCTTAGAGGTCAACTGCCATTGATGAGTACATCTAGTACATTATCAGGAAGAACGTTGTCTCCTAATGCAATTACTACTGGAGATTTAGGTAGTACAGATGGTAATTCAGAAGTTACTATTCAGCAAGAAAACTTACCAGAACACAAACATGATTTACAAGACGGCGGAGACAATCAATACTATGCTTCAAGTTCAGCAACATACTCAGGCACAGACAGTGTACCAAATGATGGCGATACAACAGGTATTGGTACTAGACTTGAAACAAGTGGTGGAGTAGTAGATTTACAAAATTTGCCAATGAATATTGTTAACCCCTACCTTGCTCTCAACTTTATTATCTATCACGGAGTAACTTCATAATGGCCTATAAATTAAACAAAACAGACGGATCGTTATTAGTAGAATTAGTAGATGGACGATTAGACACAACATCCGCTGATATTAATCTTATAGGTAAAAACTATCAAGGATTTGGCGAAAGTATAAATGAAAACTTTATTAAAATGTTGGAAAACTTTTCTAACACAACTGCGCCTTCTAATCCTATCAAAGGACAATTATGGTACGATACTGCTACAGGTAGATTAAAAGTATATGACGGTATTACTTTTAGAAGTACAGATAGTACAATTTACAGTGCTACACAACCAGATGAATTGATAGAAGGCGATATTTGGATTGACGGATCAAAAGATCAAGTGTTCTTTTGGAACGGCACCGAAACTGTACTTGTTGGGCCAGTTTTTGATAAAACACAGTCAACTACCGGTGATGTAGTTGAAACAATCAAAGATACATTAGGACAAAATAGAACAGTTGTAAAACGTTATATTAACGGAAGTTTGATTGGTATTGAAACCAAAGTTGCATTTACACCGGCACCTAGTATTCCAGGATTTACAAATTTAGAAATTGGTTTTAACCTAAGTGAAAGTTTTAGTTCATACAAATTCTTAGGTGCAGCGAATAGTGCAAAACAACTTATTGACGATTTTGGAAATGTTTATGATCAAAGTAGTTTCTTAAGTTCAAATAACAATAGTACAACCACAGGCAGTATTAGTATCAAAGATGATAATGGATTATTTCTAGGTGACGACTTTGACCTTAATATCAGACAAGATGGTGCAGTAACAAATCTAAAAATGCAGAAATCTAATCAAGATTTTAAAATAGCATTTGTAACTAATAATTTACAAGACAGTGTATACTTTGATGCAAGTGAAAAACGTGTAGGATTTTTTCAAAACACACTTCCTGCATACACAGTTGATATTGCAGGTGATTTACGTGTTACTGGCAATATTTTAGTTGAAGGCGATAGTGTCAGTTTAGATGTTGCTAAACTGCGTGTTGAAGATCACAGAATTGAACTTGCAATTCAAGACGATAGTACACTAATAAGTGAAGCAGATTTAGCAGGCTTAGAAGCGTTAAATGGTCCTGCTGGTATGGTTATCCGTGTATCAGGCGACGATAAAGAATGGGCATTTTACACAGGCACAAACAGTTGGACAAGTAGTCATGATATATCATTGTTAAATGACAGTGACAGTTATTACGTAGGTGCAAATGAAGTTCTTTCAAGAGACACACTTGGCGCATCAGTTGAAAACAGTAGTCTAAGAACAGTTGGTAAGTTAATTAATCTAACAGTTGGACCTGCTGGTGGTGAAACAATGACTATCACAGAAGATACAATTTCAACAACTGCTGGATTGCAAATTACAAGTGTAGATGCTATTGAATTAACAAACGCAAAACAAATTAAAAATGTTGCCGATCCTACTGACAACGGTGATGTTGTAAACAAAAAATATTTAGACGATTCAATTTTACAAACTCCGGTTGTATTTGGAGTAGACGTTACAGGTTTAGGAACTACATATAATCCTGGAACATATGGCGACGGTACATGCGACGATGCATTAATAGTTAAAATAGCGACTATGTTGGCAGAAATTTCGCCACCAACAACACAAAGAAACGGAACAGTTGCAAAAATTCATGCGTATTACACAGAAGCTACAACAGATCCAATTGATGTACAATCAGGAATTACAAAAACACTTACTGCTGTTGACAGTGCTGGTGTACAGAACGTTAACGTTGTAGGCGATTTTGCTATTAGTGATCCTACTGCAACAGTTACACTTACTGTAACAAGACGAGTGATCACAATAGAAATTAGTTCGTCTTTGTGGGATGTGAACACAGGCGTAATCGAGACATCAGCGGTATAACGATAAATAACATAAGCACGAGGAACAACAATAATGGCATATATTGTAAATAGATTTAACGGTACACAACTAACAGTTGTTGAGGACGGTACAATTGATCAAACAACAGACATCAAGTTTGTTGGTAGAAATTACAGCGGTTACGGCGAAGTACAAAATGAAAACTATCTTCATTTATTAGAAAACTTCAGCGGTACTACTGCACCTGTGAAAGCAATTGACGGACAGGTTTGGTACGATGCAAGTACCACTAAACTAAAATTTTATACAGGCAGCGCATGGAAAACTGCGGGCGGTACAGAAGTTAGTGCAACAGAACCGGTTGGCTTAGACGAAGGCGATTTATGGTGGTCGAGCACAAGCAATCAGTTGTATGGTAAAACTGCCGGTGGCGAGTTTATTCTTGTTGGTCCTCAAAGTGCTGGTAGCGGTACAACACAGATGCTTAGTGTTAATGTATTATCGGCACCAGATAACATAGAAAAAACAATTATCGTTGCTTTAATTAATGACGTTGCCATTTACGTTATTTCAAATGAAGAATTTACTCTTGCTACAACCCAGCCAGCAGGAACACCTGTGCTTACAGGTTTTAATGTTATTAAACGTGGTATTACTTTTGTTAATACAGGATCGGATGGTGTAACTGAAACTCTAGCATCGGGCGGCACTGATGTTTCTGGCTTAACAAATGAGCCAATTTATTGGGGAACAGTTAGCAATGCTTTAAAATTAGGAGGCAGACCAGCAAGCGATTATCGACTTACAACAGATGCAGTAAATTACGACGATGCTGGGTTTACAGTAGGTAATCAAGCAGATTTGCTTATTGATGTATCAGACACTGTGACACCAGGTTTTGCAAATAAAGTAGGCCATAGTATGAAATTTGGTGCAACAGCTGAAGGTGGTTCATTTAGTGCATCAAACAGTTACATTCTTCGTATTCAAAACAGCAGGAATGCACCTGCTGTAAGTACTATTGCAGGGTTATATCCAACACAAACAAGTGTTTATAATATTGGTAGTGCTGATGAAAGATTTGCAGAAGTACACGCTTCGTCCTTTGTAGGTACAGCAACTCAGTCAACTGCTGTTTTAGTAGGAGGCACAGCTCGTACAGCAAGCACAGCAGCAACGCCAAACACTATTGCTGCAAGAGATGGTTCGGGAAATTTAACAGCAGTGTTTTTTAATGGCACTGCAACACAAGCACAGTATGCAGATTTGGCTGAAAAATACACTACAGAAATTGAACATCCTGTAGGTACTGTAATGGCGGTATCTGCACAAAGATTTGTTGAAGAAGCAGATGTTAGTGCAGAAACAAGACCAGCAAGATCAAGTGATTTAGCAATTGGTGTTATTAGTGAAAATCCAGCATATTTAATGAATAGTGAAATTGATGGACAAGCAATTGCGCTAAAGGGTCGTGTTCCAGTGAGATGCACCGGTATAGTTGAAAAAGGCACGCCTGTATATGCCTGGGAAGATGGTGTATGCACAACCACTGCAACAAGAGCACTTGTCGGTATTGCATTAGAAACAAACACAAACCCAGAAGAAAAATTAGTAGAGTGTGTGCTGAAAGTATAAGTACTATAACGGAGATTAAGTATGCCAGAAATAGTTTCAGCAGCAAGATATAATGAATTACAAGGTCGGATAGCAGGTTTATTAGGAGTAGGAAACAGAGACAAAGGATACAACCAAACAGTATCGTCTAATGGTCAACCAAAAGAAACTATTGTTTTAGCATCACATATGAACAGTTTGTATACTGATTTTGAAAAGGTATATGTACATATAAATGGTACAACACCTACAACAATTGCAACTGTGACCGACGATGACGACATTGAAGAGGCATTGTATGCTGCATACGAATCTTTAATAAACACTTTAGAAAATGATAGGTTCATTATACACCCTACACAAGCAACTGCAGAAACAGCTGGTGTAAACAGTATAAAAAATGGTTTAGCAAGTCCTTGGGGCGGAACTGCTACACCTCAGCAAATTAATCATACTATTGATGTTGGCTTTGCATCTGCAAATGAACGTAGAGCATTTTTTAATGCAGGCGGCCAGATACGTTTTAATGCTAGTATTGACATTAGTTCAGTAGGCGGTGCCGACTTGGCAAAAAATCAAGCATGGGAAACAATGCTTGATAACAGTGGGCAAGTTCAGTTTGGTAGAGCTGCAACTGCTACAACAGGAAGCGGCACAGCGTATACTATCGGCAATGAAGATCTTACCAGTACATATCAAAAAATATATCTTAAAGAAGGAGACCCAAGCGGAACATATGCTGAAAACAACTGGTATGTTGAAGCCAAAAACAAAAATGATTCTACAATAACATTTAATATTGTATTTTGGGATTTAGACGTAGGAACTGGGGGTGCTGACGAATATGTGGCTGGAGTTTTAACAAGTTCTGTATCTCATTTAAGAGCATCGGGGACGTATGTGAGTAATGATGCTCCTGCATATGTAAAAACAAGCGAATTATGATTGACAAAAAAGATAATTAGTATTACAATATTTAAAAGGAATGTAAATGGCTCAAAATACCCCGATATTAGCATCACATTATAATGCAATTAGAGAACTTGTTGCTGGAAGATTAGGCAGTGTTTCGGTGTATGTAGAGTATGGCAGTTTAACAACACCTCTTACAACCAGTGGTGGTTACGGAAGAAATTTTACAAGTGATATTGTTGTTGGAGGAAATACGCCTGGTGTAAGTGATATTGTTACTGAAGATCAACACTTTAATTTGTGGCTAGATTTGCAAGCTGGACATAATCATTGTTATGGATCATTAGCTGCTGACATATCTCCAACTGAATTTCAAGGCAAAACTACATATCCAAATGATGTTGACATTCCTAATAGAGATTTAATCGAATGGCAACACAAATTAGATTTAGATACAATAGCTGATACAGTATTAGCATTTAATCATGCAAGTACAGAATTTCCTAGCAGCAGTTTTACAGGTTTAGAGCCACTTGAAACTACTGGAGGAACAAGCACCAGTAGTACAAGAACTACACAGTTTGGCGGAAGTTCCGATGCAGTAAAAGTAATTAGACACGAAGTAACTGTAGATTTTGGCAGTCACAATGCCTTAATTTACTATCTAGCAGCAGGCGGTGAAATATTATTCCAAGCTAGTGCATCAGGAGGTAGTACAGGAACTCCTAACACAAAGGATTGGGATTGGGCCCAAACATTATCAGGTGCTGGAACAGTAAGATTTAGACGCAGAAATCAAACCACATGGGAATGCGAAGCTATTTCTCCAGGGTCGGGTACTGGCTTTAGTAATACTACTATTGGAAGCGGTACTACATGGACTAAAATATTTGAAAAGTTTGGTGGTTCTACCATAGGTAATCCAAATATTGGAGATCCAACGGGTACAACTATATACGACGACAACGTGTTTAGGATATATGCAAGAACAAATACTGCATTTGCAACTGCAACACAATTACAATTTAGAATAGAAGTTGATGATGCTGATTTAGGCACAGGTGGTCAGTCTGGATATCCTGGAGAAACTGATAGAGGTACTTTAGTTGATGAAAGTGTAACAGCAAATATTACAAGCACAGTTTACACAAAAACACCAAACAGTACATTTGTGTATGACGGTGTTACTTATAATGGTATTGTTTTAGAAACTCCGACTGGTGTAAAAAATTCCGACTTTTAATTGACAATCGAAAAAAACTACTATATAATAATGTTATGTAGGAGGAATACATGGACGAACGTCTTCAGAAAGCACTTGATCATAGCAATTATATGATTACATTAAACAATCAAAAAAGATTGTTAAAAGAGCAATATCAAGAAAATCTTGTATATTATTACAATGGTGGGCAATTTACAGTTACACAAGGACTTGTAAGTTTTTGTCAAAGTTTAGTTAGTCTTAATCAAGACGAAACTATCTTGATTGATGATAATGATTTGCCTATTGCAGTAGATGATTTAAACAATTTTTTAAGTGAAATTGTTACCAAATACTTTGAAGCAGCAAATAGTTATCTTGTTGAATACAATCAATTAAAGAAAAACAGAACTGTAGAAAGTGTTGTTAATTTATGAGCAGAGGTGTATTGTTATTTGCCAATAACAATGGAAGTATTGATTATGTAAAACAAGCAGTATATTTGGCAAAACGGATTGAAAAGTATTTACAATTACCTGTTAGTTTAGTTACAAGTAACAAATTAACAAAAGAACAATCAAAGGTATTTGATCAAGTTATTCCATCTACATTATCAGTGGCAAAAAGCACCACCAAGCGCCATTGTGACGGCGATATGTATGATAAAATAACTAAATTTTATAATAACGATAGAGCATTTGCATATGATTTAACTCCCTATGAACAAACTATTGTCATGGACACAGATTTTATTATTTCAAATAATTTACTGAATAATTGTTTTATACAAAACAAAAACTTTCTAATCTATAAAGATGCTACACACATAGGAATACATACAGGTACTCCTGAATTCCAAAGGGTAAGCGATACTAGTGTTGATTTTTACTGGGCAACAGTATTCTTTTTTAGAAAATCTCAAGATACAAAAATATTTTTTGATTTAATTAAACACATACATGAAAACTATCTACATTATCGAAGCATGTATCAATTTAGGACTACAGTGTTTAGAAATGATTTTGCATTTAGTATGGCAATACACATTATGAATGGCTATCAAGCTGGAGAATTTGCAGGTGCATTGCCTGGTAAAAAGTTTTATGCTATAGATAAAGATGTATTAATTGACATAGTAGATGACGAAATCAAAATTTTAGTGCAGAAAACAAATAGGTTTGGTGAATATACTGCTGTAAAATTAAAAGGCAGCAATTGTCATGTGATGAACAAATTTAGTTTGGAGAGAATTATTGAAAACAAATAATTTTACAATGTTGGCACAAAACAGTGATTTTGACTACGTGCGTCAAGCATATCTTGCAGCTATGAGTATCAAAGCTACAAACAAAAACAGCAAAATTTGTTTAATTACAAATGATCCAGTTCCTACAAAGTATAAACAAGTTTTTGATGACATTGTAGATATTCCGTGGGGAGATCATGCCGAAAATGAAAATTGGAAAGTTAGTAACCGTTGGAAAATTTATCATGCGATTCCCTATACTGAAACGGCTGTTATAGACACTGATATGCTTGTATTGGATGATTTGTCCTTGTGGTTTGATTTTTTACAAAATTATGATCTATTTTATACAAGTACTGTTACTACATATAGAGGGGAACAAATTCCAAAAGATTCTCATTACAGAAAAATATTTTATAATTTTAATTTGCCTAATTTATACAACGGATTTCATTACTTTAAAAAGAGTGACACAGCACACGAGTTTAATAATTGGTTAGAACTAATTACCAATAATTGGCAACAATTTTATATGCAGGTCAACAATTCATTAAAACACCTACCGCATCCTAGTATGGATATAACAGCAGCAATAGCAAGTTTAATAATGGATAATCAACATTTAATTACAAACGAAAAAACTAGATATCCAAGTTTTGTACACATGAAACCAAAAGTGCAAAATTGGATAGATAATTTTAGTTATAGATGGCAAGACAGAGTAGGTGTTTATTTAGATAATGAACTAAAATTAAAGATTGGCAATTATCAACAAACTGGTATTTTTCATTATACAGAAAAAGATTTTGTTACAAGTAATATTGTAAAAAAATATGAAACATATTTAGGAATATAATATGCAGATAAAACGTTATGTGTGCTTTGAAGAAGACGGATCTATTTACAAAATTACAAATAAACCAGATGATAGGTTTCAAAACTTAGAAGTAGATTTTACTGAGGTAGAAGATTTTATCACAGGAAAGTGTAGTTTATTAGAACACAAAGTTGAGTTTGATTTTATAGAAAAAAAATATAACATCAAAAGCCAAAAACAACTTAACGATGACAAACTCATGTGGGCATTTTTATATGAGATTCCTACAACTGTGCCGGAAGAAAAACAAATAGTAATTACAAAAAATAATTTAAAAAGACAATGGCAACTGTCTATTGATAAAACGTTTGAAAAACAAATAAATGATCAAAAAATAACAATTGATATGAGTAATTATTATTTTAGTGTAACTAAACAAAGTGATCCAAACGTACTGTACAAACTACTAAACTTTGATGAAACTATGCAATTACCTTTTACAGACAATTTTGAATTTGACGATGATGAAATTTCAGTGTATACTACACGTAGATTTGACAGTTACTTTTTTGAGGTAGTAAATGAGTAATACATTTAGAGTCGTTGACTATGACATTATCTATCTAAGTTACGATGAACCAAATGCAGAAAAAAATTATGCTGATTTAGTTAGCAAATGCCCTTGGGCTGAACACGTTAGTGGGGTAAAAGGCAGCGATAGTGCGCACAAAGCAGCAGCAGAAAAATCTACAACAGACAGATTTATTACTGTTGATGCTGACAATATTATAAATGATGACTTTTTAAATCAATCTATTGATTTTGACGAAGACACAGATTTGACTAACAAGGTTATTAGCTGGACAGCAAAAAATATTATCAATGGACTTAGTTACGGCAACGGTGGATTAAAGTGTTGGCCTAAACAGCATGTTCTAAATATGCGTACACATGAAAATGCACCTGCAGACAATCCACATGCACAAGTAGACTTTTGTTGGGATACTCAGTACATACAAATGAATGGTACATTTAGTACCATACACAACAATGCAACACCACAGCAAGCCTGGCGTGCTGGTTTCCGTGAAGGTGTTAAAATGGCATTAGATCAAGGTGTACGGCCTGACTATGAAGGCTTTAAACGTAACCATTGGAAAAACTTGCACAGACTTTATATTTGGTTAATGGTAGGTGCTGATGTTGAAAACGGACGTTGGGCGATACATGGTGCAAGAGAAGGTCTATACAAGACCATGTGTACAGACTGGGATTATATAAATGTACGTGACTTTGATTATTTGAACAATTATTGGAGTACCAAAGACATTTCTGATATGGAAGAGCAAACCGAAGATCTTGGTGCAAAACTAATTCACGAATTAGACATTCCAATCGCTGAAGAATGTTTAAATGCACAACAAAGTGCATTCTTTAAAAGTGTATATCAAAATCCTGTAAGAGACAACAGTACAAAATTTTTAGATAGAGAAAATTAATGGAGCGTAGCGAAAGCGAAGAAATCAAGCGTATTGATGCTATTACGCAGGAAATATCTCCTACGTTTTGTTTTGCAAAGTGGTATCACGCAAATATATATTTTCAAACAGGAGAAACACACAGTTGTTATCACCCCGCTCCTCATAAGATTGACACAGCACCATTATTAGAAAATCCAAGTGCAATACACAATACAGCGCAAAAGAAACAAGAACGTGCTGCTATGATGCGTGGTGAACAGCCTAGTGGTTGCAACTATTGCTGGAAAATTGAAGCAATGGGTAAAGATTATGTTAGTGATCGCAAACAACGTAATCAAACTATTTTTTTCAAGCATAGACTAAATGCTGTAAAAGAAGGTGGTGCAGAGTTTGATGTAAATCCTGAATACTTGGAAGTATCGTTTGGCAACGAATGTAATTTCCGTTGCGGATACTGTCATCCCAAAGCCAGCAGCAGATACTATCAAGAAATCAAACAGCACGGTCCGTACACAAACGTAAAAAATCACCGATGTGATATTGACTGGTTTCAAATATTTGAAGAAGAAAATAATCCATATTTAGATGCATTTTGGCGGTGGTGGCCTGAGCTTAGTAAAGAGCTACACATACTGCGTATAACAGGAGGCGAGCCAACAATACAACAAAGCACATACAAACTGTTTGATATGTTAGACGCAGATCCTAAGCCAGAACTGGAACTAAACTGCAACAGCAATTTAGGTGGAAAACCAAAGCAGTTAGAAAAGTTTACAAATCGTGTAAATGACTTGCTAACAGACAATAAAATAAAACGTTTTAAAATGTTTACAAGTATTGATACTTGGGGCAAACGTGCAGAATACATACGTGACGGATTAGACGTTGAGGTGTTTGAACGCAACTTGGATTATTTTATGCGCAACTGTGAAGCACCTATGGTGTTGATGATTACGTTTAACATATTCAGTGTAACAACATTCCGCACACTATTAGAAAAAATATTAGAATGGCGTGCTAAGTACAACGATGTTGAAACACACAGATGGCAGCGTTTGGGTTTTGATACACCACATTTAAAAGAGCCATTGCAATACGATATCAACATACTGCCAAAAAATTATATGAGTTATATGTATGATCATTTACAATTTATAAAAGAGAACGTAGATGATAATCGTAAAGATGCCTTTAGTACTATTGAGTATGAAAAGTTTCGTAGAGTTGTAGACTACATGGAAACTACAGAATATCCATTGGATAAAATTATTCAAGGACGTAGAGATTTTCATAACTTCTTTACAGAACAAGACAAACGCCGCGGAAATGATTTTACCGCAGCGTTTCCTGAAATGTCAGATTTTTTTGAACTTTGTAAAAAGTATGTTTAACTAAAAAGCGGAACAGCTTGTTCTGCTTCAGGCCATCTTGCATCTTTTAACAATTCGTACAAGCGATCAACGTCGATACGATAAAATGTTTGAAATGTGCCTTTGTATTCTAGTTCAATTGGATCTTTTGTTACACCGAGTTGATTAGTAAAACGCTTAGTCCAAACTCTATGAACACGGTTTTGACTGCCTACACCGCCTTCGTGCGTACTGATATAAACTGGTTTATCTCTACCAACATGTTCAATGCAAATTGGAAATAACATTTGTAGCGTATGATGATTTATTGGTCCCCACGATCTAGGAGCATAAACTCTATTACCGTCAATATGGTCTCTAACTAAGCAAGTTCTAGCACCAATACGATAGGCATTTTTTCCTAGTATACCTAGGCTTTTTAAACTATGCACTACACTGTTACCTACAATTTTATCGTTGTAGTAAAGTAAAAATAGAGTTGCATCTTCGTATTTTGCAATATAATCAATAAGCATTTCTTTACTACTATTATTGTAGTATCCATGCTTTTCTGCATCTTCAAACCATTGTGTTAGATCTTGTGATCCGTCGTACGCTTCAAATCTATACAAATTCTTGATTCCTAGAAATTTTACGTAGATTGTCATCTACTTTAATTTCATTTACTTTGATGGGTTTAATTTCATATGCACATTTATGTTGTTTGGTAAAGTTTTCAACATCTAAATCTCCAGTGTAATACACAACACATTCATGAGCAACTTTCCTACATAGTGCTAAACTTGCACCATTTTCAATAGCAACTTTTTCAATTTGTTCTGGATATACCCTGTCGCCGCAATTTTCCATTTTAAATGCATTGTATCTTCTTCCAGACAATCTAAATTCATCTGCACTGTTAAATTCAACAAGATCGCCGCTGTCCCACCATTCTGTTTGTTCTTTGTATTTGCAGTAAAATTCGGTACTGCCGTCATCGTGCTCAACAAATTTGAAATCAATATTTGGATTGATATCACTGAATTTGTAAATATCTTGGCGTTCTGTACTCATAATGATAGGTGGTACTTCTGTACTTCCATAACCTGTGTTTACTTGTTGTGCACCACGTGCTCGTAAATCTTCCATTAGTCCTGTAGGAGTAATATCACTTCCAACTTGCATTTGCTTCATACAACTTAAATCTAAGTTTTTCCATTTCTTGTGTCTATGCCAAGTTTTCCAAACATTAGGAAGAATTAACATATTTGTTGGCTGCACTTCGCGTATTCTATCTGGTAGATTTGCAACTGTTGTCTCGATGAATGTATCACACTTTGCAACGTGACAAGGATATAAGCTCATACTTGTAAACCCAATACCTCTAGGATTGTACAACGCCATCATACTACTATTAGAATCGAGCATAAAATATTCTGCATTGTATTCTGCAACTTGTCTCATTAGTTTTTCACTGTGTTGATATGTTTTTGGTTTGCCTGTTGTTCCACTTGTACTAACTGTAATATTCCAGTTATTAAGATAATTGATAACAGATTCCCTAACGTGTTCATTATCACTTTTTAAATATTCTACGCCATCGATATAGATCATACTGAAAGAACCTCCAAATTTCTAGTGTTTTAATTATAACAGAGATATTGTGTAAGTCAACCTTTACTTTTAGTGTAAATCAATCCAATTAGTTCCGTCATACCCTTGGAATTTATTTGTGTTAACATTGAAAATAATCATACCTGCTTCTGCAATCATACTATCTCTGTCTGCAAAAGTTGTACCTCTTGCTTTGAACACTGGTACTGTGAGTACACCGTCGCCATCAAAGCTCAAACGTCTTGGATTAGTATGCTCAGTATTGGCGTTTCCTTTTGGCAAACTAACAATAAATTTACTTTCTACGTGTGTATCTGTTGGTGTAGCATCTGCATAGATACCAAACCTTCCACCAGGAACAAAGTCTGTTCCATTGTAACCTGCACTTGAAATAATTGCAAGTGTGTTGTCAGGTCCTATAGCAGTTTTTGCAGTTACCGTACCATTATAATTTTTAACATTTAAAAATTCTTCATCTGTGCTTGTTTCTACTGTAATTGCATCTGAAAAAATATTTATGTCACAATCTATATCATCTGTAATATAACCACCAATTGTTACTACACCATTAACAGCGTGTAACACAGTTCCTTGCTCACTACAACTTAAAACATCTTGACATTCATCAATTGGATCTTCCCAAATAACCTTGCCATCAAAATGTCCTCTTATGGTTGCAGGTGCATACGCATTAGTTGGATCAACAGGATCGTGTAGTGTAATAATTTCTTGGCCATTGTAATGGATTACATTTGCTCTAAGTGCAGTTTCTCCTCTATTTTCCCCAACTATTAAAACTGGTCCTCTTGCAGTTTCGCCTTCAGCTGGCATGTGGGGTGAACCTATACCTCCAAGAAATTCGTGTTGATTAAATTGTGGATTCCATCCATGCAGTGGAACTGGTCCTTCTTCTTCAGTCCAGGTAACAGTAACAGTACCATCTAAACGACCAAAAACAACACCAGTAACATTACCAGTAACATCGCCAATAACATCGCCAGTGTGCTCGCCTACACTATTACCAAAAAATTCACCATATGAAGTACCGTTAAAGTCGCCACTAAATGTACCATATACAACACCTTCGCTTGTGATGTTGCCATAGACATCTCCATACAAATCACCTGTAATTGTTGTAGCAGAAATAGTCCTATTTGAAGCATCAACAATAGTTGTGCCTTCTGGATCAACAACATTTCCGTAAACCGGCGCATTGATTCTAGCATTAATACCGTCAATAAGTTTTGTTGCGCCACTGTTATCATATACACTACCTAATACATCTGCTTTAAATAAACGTTCGCTGGCATTATAAACTACATTACCTTCTGGATCATGAATGTCACCAACTAATGGTCCATATAATTTTCCAGTTGAAACATCAACCTGAATTAATCCTTCGTTTGATACAACATCTGCTTTAATAACACCTTGCCAACTATCGACAAGTGTAGATTCGTCTGCGCCTACAATATCTAATCTATATGCTTCACCTGGTATAAAATCTGCCATAACGTCCTCCGCTACATTATTTATCTATTCTGTTCTTGACTTCGAAGTTAAGTTATCATATAATTACAATATGTATGATATATATTTAATTGGTCAATCAAACTGGAGCAGTTACAGGAATCTAAAAAAACGTTTTCCTACTGCAAAACATGCTCAAACAGTACAAGAAGCTAAACAAAAATGTTTAACAAAATTTGTTTGGATTGTTTATCATGACTTAGTGGTGCACGAAAATTTTGATTTTAAATATGTGCCTGATGAATATAGTCAGGACATGACACACGTTTTTATTAATGAACGGCCGTATTATACAGAAGACTTTTATGACGGTGTTGCATTAATGCCAAAAAATAGTCATCACGGACCCGGTGAACTAAAGTCAAGATTTTATGTAAACAAAAAATTTGTACCTATTGTTGCTAGTAGACCTCGTATAGAAAAATTTGACGCAGTGTTTATCAGTTACAATGAACCAAATGCTGATGAAAATTATGAACGTATACTAGAACGTTTTCCTGATGTAAAACGTGTACACGGTGTAAAAGGAATACACCAAGCACACATAGAAGCTGCTAAACTTTGTAATAGTAGAATGTTTTATGTTGTTGATGGCGATGCACAACTAACTGATTATTGGCATTTTAATTATTCGCCTGAAGCACACAATTGGGACGCAGTTCATGTATGGCGTAGTGAAAATCCTATTAACGGATTGATATATGGATACGGCGGCGTAAAATTACTACCAAGAACTCAAACTATTGAAATGGATTTGACAAAACCTGATATGACTACAAGTATTAGTAATAAATTTGTAGCCGTAAATAAAGTATCAAATATTACTGCTTTTAATAGTGATCCGTTTAACACATGGAAAGGTGCGTTTAGAGAGTGCGTAAAATTGTCGAGTAAAATTATTGATAGACAAAAAGACGATGAAACAAACACAAGGTTGCGTGTATGGTGTACATATACTAAGCCTGATGTAGAATTTTCAGAGTTTGCAAAAAAAGGTGCCAAAGCAGGTGCTGCTTATGGAGCAAGATTTAGAAATGATATAGAAGCACTTAAAAAGATAAACGACTTTGACTGGTTAAAGGAAAAGTTTGATGGAACTATATGAAATTTTAGATAGATTTGAACTGTTAAATCCAAACGACAATAACTTTGGCGATTTAAGACGTGCATACATTGATCAAGATTTATCTAGTATTTTTAGACTTTGCAATAATGAAGAATTAAGAAAAATTGTAGTTGAAAAAAATGTTCATAGTATTTTTAGATTGATTACCAATAAACGCTGTATTGGCGAAGTTGAAGATCTGCGTAAAGCAATTCTTGAAGATAATTTACACAGTTTGTTCAGATTACTACCAGGCAATGATGATTTACGAAAAGCCACTATTGAAGACAACATGCACAGTTTGTTTAGATTGTTAGACAATGAAGATTTGCGTAAACTTGTTTTAGATGATAATATTTGGAGTATGTTCAAACTTTTACAAAAATATACCGATAGCTATTTTGTAAAAGGTTTAAAGGATTTAGTTACAAATAAAGTTAAATTTGATAAAGATTGTCTTAGTCAGGGTCAAATAAAAAGTAAACTTTGGTTAGTAAATACAGTTGAAAATTTAGACTTAAATTTAGGCACAGTATTTTTATGTGCAGGTTGGTATGCTACACTAGCGACAATGCTTTTTGAAAGTAAAATACCTGTAAATAAAATTGTTAGTTTTGATAGCGATCCTACTGTTTGGAAAATTGCAGAAACGTTTAATAAAAAATGGGTGTTAGAAGATTGGAAGTTTAAAGCTTCAACACAAGATATTCACGAAATTATGTTTGAAGAACATATATATGATGTAAACAAATTAGACGGAACAACTGAAACACTATGGGGTTATCCTAATACTGTTATCAATACAAGCACAGAACATATAGAAGATTATAAAAACTGGTATGATAATATATTGGATAAACAACTAATAATAGTGCAAGGAAATAATTATTTTGAAATAGAAGAACATGTAAATTGTAGTAAAACATTAGATGAATTTAGTGAAAAATCACCTATGAGTAAAGTTTTATACGAAGGCGAGTTAGAACTACCGAGATACAAAAGGTTTATGAAAATTGGATATAAATGATTTAGATGTTAGGCAATTGCAAAAAGAAAGTGCAAGGGCTCTAAGTACCATGCAAGCAACGAATAATAACATTTGGCAGTTTAACAAAAAAGCACATCATAATAGTCAAAATTGGTACAAAGCAGTTATTGAATGGTACATAGAGCAATATGGCGATTTGCCAAGTAAAACTGGTCCTGGTAAAGATGTAAAGTTGATATACGATGTATAATTATAAAGATATACGTGTTATTCACTTAGAAAACACACAAAATTGTCAAGCAAGTTGTCCAATGTGTGATCGCAATCAAAATGGCGGAGCATTAAATCCACATATTGATTTAAGCGAATTAACCTTAGATGATTGTAAGCGTATTTTTGAACCAGAATTTATTGCACAACTTGAAACTATGTATATGTGTGGCAACTTAGGAGATCCTATTGTTGCCCGTGATACACTTGATATATTCAAATACTTTAGAGAGCATAACAGTAAAATGTGGCTCAGTATGAATACAAATGCAGGAGCAAAAGATGAAGCGTGGTGGCGTGAATTGGCCAAAGTCTTTGGTAGAATGGGTGCTGTTATTTTCAGCGTGGATGGTCTTAGTGACACTAATCATTTATACAGGCAGGGTGTTGTCTGGGACAATGTAGAACGCAATATGCGGGCATTTATAGATGCTGGTGGAAGAGCACGTTGGGATTTTCTAATATTTGAACACAACCAACATCAAGTTGAAGAAGCAGAAGCATTAGCAAATTCTTGGGGATGTGAAAGATTTATAAAAAAGAAAACAGGAAGATTTGTCACCGCCAGCAGTGAAAAGAAAGAATCGCATCAAGCGGTAAATCGCAAAGGCAAAGAAACACAAAAGTTATCTAAGCCAAAAGAAGAGTTTCAAAATGATGCAATAAAACAGTACGACAAAGTAAAAGACAAACACGGTAGTATGGATGCATATTATGATCGTGCTGAAATACAATGTAAAGTAAAAGACGAAGGTAACTTGTTTATAACAGCAGAAGGACTTGCTATGCCTTGTTGTTGGACTGCCGGACGCATGTACAAGTGGTGGCACAAAGACCCTAAGGTAGAACAAGTATGGGACTTTATTGATGCTGTAGGCGGCAAAGATGCAATCAGTGCTAAGACTCATGGATTACGTGCAGTGTTTGACACAGGTATATTTGATAACATAGAAAACAGTTGGAACAAGTCGAGTTGTGCTGATGGCAAATTAAAAGTGTGTAGTATGAAATGTGGTAAAGAGTTTGATCCGTTTGGAGCGCAGTTTAAGTGAAAGTAGAACTAGAAATTACCAGTGATTGCAATGCAGCTTGTCCTGGCTGTGCTAGAACACTTAACAAAGACAAACTACAAATCAATAGTTTTAGTTTAGCAGATTTACAACGTATTTTTCCTACACATGATTACACTGGATATGAATTTAAATTTTGTGGTGTGTTAGGAGATCCAATTGTTAATCCTGACTTTTTGGATATGATAAAATATTTAACTGATTTGGGCGGTTATTGTGAAGTTAGCACAAACGGCGGGTATAATACAGCAAATTGGTGGACAGAACTAGGAAATGTAGCAGCACAGCATCCTGGTTTAGTACACATACATTTTTGTATAGACGGACACAAAGAAACAAATCACATATATCGAGTCAATACCAAATGGAATATCGTAGAACGTAACATAATAGCATTTTCTCAAGCAGCACCAGAAAAGCATGCCACTTGGATATACATTGTATTTGATCACAATGAACATGAACTAGCAACAGCCAAAGCAAATGCAGCAGTATTAGGATTTGAATTTGCAACTCGCACAGGTATGCGCAACAGTTATCATGATTGGATTGCAAAACTTGGAAAAAAAGACAACAAAGTAGAACAAAAAATTACAACAACAGGTAAAAAAGAACACAGTAAAAAAGATGTTGTAAAAGATTTAGATAAATTTATTACAGAATATAAGGCAAATAAAGCAGACAGAAAAAATACTGAAGAAATATTAAAAACTGTTGTTTGCAAGTACATTCATGAAAATGAAATTTTTATAGCAAGTGATCAAACTATGTGGCCTTGTTGTTTTTTGTGGGATAGTGCATTTAAAAACAAAGAGAGAATTGTTGATAAACTCAATCACTTTGATCCAAATTGGAATAGTTTACAACATCATAGTATAAAAGAAATACAGAAACATGAATGGTTTAGTGAACTTTTAGAAGCAAGTTGGGAACCTACACATCCGTTGCATTTTACTAGGTGTATTAGAACATGTGCAAAAAACAAAGCATATCATAATGAAATAAACTACGTACATAATTAACTAAGTACAGTATGGACATTAAAGTTGGAATAATTGGTAGTAGCAACAGTAAAGGAAATAATCATCAAGACTCTAATCAAGTGAGTGATGACATGGCAGATGTGTGTAAACATTTTATGCCCGATTATGATTTTATAAATTGTGCTTTCCAAGGTTTTGGAAGTGAACGTTTTTTACAATATACTGTTTATTTGAAAGAAACATATAATATTACTCACCTGTTAATTGAAAATGTAGAAAATAGAACACACAAAAGTTTCCATGATGGTTCATACTGGTTTGATAAAATGGAAAGAGAAGTTGGACAAGATCCGAGCAAAATTAAAAACTTTTATCCAAGATTTATGAAGCACAGAAATGTCTATTATACACCGTGGTTGAATGAAAAACGTTGGAAAAATACAGTATTAGGAGATGTTCCGCTTAAAAAAGCAAAAACTTGGTGTGATATTAACCTAATGTTGGTAAGAGCAAAACAATTCTATATGCAAGGTCTTATTGATGTTCATGCAACAAAAACACTTTGTAAACATTTAAAAATACGTCCAATAGTTTGGGTGTATGATCCACGACCAGGTAGAGTAGGCGATCATCATACTATACCTAGTGCATTAGAATATTTTAGAAATATAAAAGGTAATAAAAAACGAGAACATATTGGACCAGACGAAGCCCATTTAACAAATGAAGCACAATATGAATTAGTTGAAGTGTATATAAAACCTATGATAGAAAAGGCAGTAAATGACTAAAGTTAGTGATACATTCTGCATCCTTCCTTGGGTGCATCTAAGTACAAGGCCAGACGGTAGTATGCGTGTGTGTTGTACAGCAAATGCATCAAGTGTTGGCCCTACCAATGACAAAGAACACGGCGGACAAGTTGGTATTCTCAAAACAGATGACGGCAAACCAAACAACTTAAATGTTACAGATTTTCAAACTGCTTGGAACAGCAAATATATGAAAAATGTGCGCAAGCAAATGATGAACGGTGAAAAGCCACCTAGTTGCTTAAAGTGTTACAAAGAAGAAGAAGCAGGACACAATTCCAAACGTATGTGGGAAACTGCATACTGGAGTCAAAGAACTAATGTAGATGAACTTCTTGCAAATACAACTGAGGACGGAGAAGTACCACCGCAATTAGCATATATTGATTTACGTTTTGGTACAAAATGTCAACTTGCTTGTGTAATGTGTAGCCCACACGATTCAAGCGGATGGATTAAAGACTACAAAAAGATATTTCCAGAAGTAAAAAATGAATCTTTAAAAGAAACAATGCAATGGCAAGACAAAGGCAGCACCAATGGCAGTAGTTACAACTGGCACAAGCAAAATCCTGTGTTCTGGGAACAGTTTTATGAGCAAATGCCAAATATGCAGCAAATTTATTTTGCAGGCGGCGAAAGTCTTATCATTGAAGAACATTATGAAATACTTGAAGAAGCAATACGTCAAGGTATAGCAAAAGATTTGGAACTGCGTTATAACTCAAATGGTGTAGAGTGGCGTGAAGACTTATTTGATTTATGGAAAGAATTTAAATTAGTGCGTTTTCATTATAGTGTAGATAGCATACATGAAATGAATGATTATATTCGTTACCCAAGTAAGTGGAAACGCACAGAAGAAGTATTTCATATATTAGATAAAGAAACAAGCAATAATGTAGAAGTTACAATTGCTTGTGCAGTACAAGCTCTAAACATTTATTATTTGCCAGACTTTATAAAATGGAAACTAACACAAAACTTTAACAAAATCAATATGTGGCCATTTGGTGCAGGTGGAATAAATTATCACTTTGTGTATCATCCGCCACACTTGAATGTAAAAGTATTACCAGAATGGTTTAAAGCAGAAGTGCGTAAGAAATATGAAGAATTTTATCCTTGGTGGGAAGAAAACTGGGAACTTGGTGTGCCTGTTTGGCACAAAGGCAAGATTACTAAAGACATGTTTGATGCTGCACCTTATGGTATAAAACGACTAAAAGGCATGTTAAGTTTTATGGAAAGCGAAGACTGGAGTAGACGTTTGCCAGAGATGGAGGAATTTTTACAAAGATGCGATGCTCAACGTGGTAACAGTTTTTCAGAAGTATTTCCTGATATGAAGGACATATTTGATGGACGATAAACATTATCTTGACTATTTAGAATCAGGTTATAAAGATGAAAAGTTTATAAAAACTTATGAAATGCTTTTTCGTCCATATCCTGATATACATAGAATAAATGGGTTACCAGTGCATTTTGATCCAAATGCGAAAAACTTACTTGTAAGTTTAAGCGGTGGTGCAGACAGCAGTATACTAACATACATGCTGTGTGATTACATAGAAAAAAACAATTATAATAATAAAATTTATTGTATGACACTTGTACGTTTTTGGAAAGAAAAACCTTGGCTTGCTCCTATGGCAGAAGATGTGTACAATTATCTAAAAGCACGTTTTCCAAATATCATACAAGAACAAGTATGGGGATTTTTACCTCCTGAGTTTGAAGATGTGCCGCTTACACGTTTGGGTAAAGAACATTTGTTTACAAAATTACCAAGAGAAGCAAATTGTGATGTATTATGCACATTGGATTTCCAAGAATATGTAATGCATAGGTATAAGATCGATTTGATTTATACAGGTATAACAATGAATCCTCCGTTCGCTACTGAAGACGAACCTACATTCCGCAATGAAGAATATATGAAAGACAATTGGGATTGGGCTATTAGCGGCCCTGCTATCAATCCATTTGGTTTATTACGCAAAAACTTTACAATGGCACAGTATCATAATTACAATCAGTGGGATTTGCTAAAACTTACACGTAGTTGCGAAGGTGATGTTGCAGAGTTTGGTGAAGAATACAGACACAATAGGCAATATCCTCCAGAGTGCGGACATTGTTTTTTCTGTCAAGAAAAGCAATGGGGATTAGATAATTGTAATGGCTTTCTATTGGAGAATTTATGAGTTTACCTTGCTACTATACAATAGGTGGATTGAACTTTAAAAATGGCTTTGTAACAAGTTGTCCGCAGCAGCATGAAAAAATGCAAATTTTAGATGATGCCTGGCTGCCCAGTGAGTTTTACAACAATGAACTATTCCGCAAGCACAGATTAGAAATGATGCGTGGTGAATGGAGTTTTGGTTGCGACATGTGCGAGCATGTAGAACGTGACCGTAGCGGCACAAGTATGCGTCAAGAACAAGAAGCAGATCTCGAACATTATAATCCAGAAACAGGTGAAGTAGATTTTGAAGGTTTAAAAACAGTAGAAATACGTTTTAGTCATAGTTGTAATATGGCGTGCTTGCATTGTAGTCAAGTGTTTAGTAGCGGTTGGATGAAAAAACTTAAAGGATATGAGCCCGATGAGGAAGATCACAAATATCAATTGCATCAACTTACAGGACGTATGCATAGGTCATCAATGGATGACGATTTTACGATGCAAATCAGTACTAAACGTGCATTGGAAATAGCAGAAGATTTAAACAAAAACTTTCCTAACTTGGAACGCATTGATTTTGCAGGCGGCGAAGTACTATATCAAAAACAGTTTTTGCCTACACTTGAAAAACTCAGTGAACACCCAAATGCTAAAAACATAAAAATTATATTTCACAGTAATTTTAATGCAGATTTTGATCCAGAAAAACTCAGTTTTCTCTTGAAAAAATTTGGATATTGTAATATAATGATAAGTGTAGATGCAGGTCCTCGATTGTATCCATACTTTAGACAAGGCGATTGGAACAAGTTAAAAGAAAACATAGAAAAATTCAAAGCAGTTGATAACAAGCACAGTCATATCAACTTGGTATGTACTACAAGTGTATATCAGTTGATGGAATTTGAAGACGTTATGCGTGGTTTTTTGTCTCTCGAATTAGATTACATAAATTGCAGTATAGTTTATACACCTGCATATTTAAATCCAAGTGTAATGATGTTAAAATTTAGAGGTCCTACTTTAAACGAAATTGAAAACGCTAGGAATGCGGTTATTAAAATAGACAAAGAACGCAGGAAAAACATACTTACAACCAAAGAAATGTATAATTATGTTTGGGATGAAGAAATAAAATACGGATGGTGGACTGATATTACCAGTGCATTACAAGCCATTGAGCAAGTACGAGAATATGTTATGAAACACCAAGCCACAAATAAAGATTATCAAGCATTATTAAAGTATATTCCTAAATCAGACGCATTATGGAATCAAAACTTCAATGATCATATACAACGTTTTAAGTTTGTAGACGGAGAACTAGTATATAATGTATGAAGCAAACAATAGTCTTTATAAAAATATTGCTGATACTGTATTACTACATACTGTGTCTCATCTTACTATTCCGTTTGACAGCAAGTGGCAAAGAGTTGGTGTAAATCTCAGTGGCGGAGCAGATAGTGCGTTATTAACATATTTGCTTTGTAGTATTATTCAACGTTACAATCTAAACACTAAAGTTGATGTAATTACATATCAACGTTGTTGGGAAACAAGGCCCTGGCAAGGGCATATTTCTATGCAAGTTTTTAACAAATTAAAAGACATGTTTCCTTATATTATTGAAAACAGGTATACAACATATATTCCACCTGAATTAGAACATGGAGTTATTGGTCCTGTGATAGAAGGCCGTAGCGGAGACCAAATTATTGTTGGTAGTTTTAATAAATTTGCAGGATGGGAATATAATTTAGATGCAGTATATAATGCAACCAGCAAAAATCCTGATGATTTACGTGAAGATCGCATGACAAACAGAGACAAAGATGCAGAAGATGGACAATTAACAGATCTATGGTTCTACAGCGGCAAAGTAAATACTACATTTGTGCATCCTTTTAGATTTGTTAAAAAAGATTGGATTGTTGCACAGTATCATATACACAATATATTGGATTTGTATAACACAACACGCAGTTGTGAAGGCGATATAAATCATCACGATGTTGTAAAGGATGCCTGCGGACATTTTAAAGATTACAAAGATGGCATGTTTATTCCAGAATGCGAACAGTGCTGGTGGTGCGAAGAACGTAAATGGGCAAACAACAGGGTACAGCAAGTAATAAAGGAAATAAATGAGTTTTGACACAATTGACCTATTAACAGGTAAGGTTTTTCAAGTTACTTGGGATACAGGACGTCGGTGTAATTACGATTGCACATACTGTCCAGCACATAGGCATGACAATTTTAGTAAACATGCTACGCTTGAAGAACTAAAAAACAATGTAGATTTTTTATTTGAATATACTGACTTGTATATGACGTATAGAAATTTTAAAGAAGCAAATTTTGGTTTTACTGGAGGCGAGCCAACTGTAAATCCTAATTTTATACCTTTTGCAGAATACTTGCGTAAGTCTTATGAAGAAAAATATGCTGATCGTTGGGAAGCAGGATTTGCTCTTACTACTAATGGTGCCATGAGTGAAAAAATGGGTTATGCTGTAATGAATAACTTTGGTCATGCTACGGTAAGTTATCATGCAGAAAGCGATAACAAACTTAAACAACAGGTAAAAGACAGAATTCTCCAGTTTCATTACGCAGGTGGTATGTTTGATTTCACAGTTAGCGTAAATGTTATGTTTCATGCTGAATATTTTGATGAGTGTGTAGAACTTTGCGAGTTTTTAAGACAGCATGAAGTAGATTTTGTGCCAAGAGTTATCGGTGAAGAGCCTGATAGCAAGCCTACATTTGCACACAAGTACAGCGAAGAACAATTGGCATGGATGAAAAACTACTGGAAACAAAAAAATGATGCACTATATGCAAGTAGTGCTGCCGGTGATGTAGTAAAGAATGCTAAAAAACTTGGCAACAGTATCGGACGTCCGTGTTGTGGTAGTAGGGATATGTTGTTACACAACGGAAGTGAATCACGCAAAAGCAACTTTGTAGACTTTAGAGAATTCAAAGGATGGAATTGCAGTGTAAACTGGTTCTTCTTACATTTAGAACAACAAACAGACAGCATTTATCATCACCAAACTTGTCAAGCACGTTTCGATGGTAAACGAGGACGTATAGGTAAAATTAGTGAAGGTAAAAAATTAATCGAAGATCTTAAAGCACAAATGGAAACTGGAACTTTGCCCACTGTTGTTTGTCCTAAACAAACATGTGGATGTGGATTGTGTGCGCCAAAGAGTATGAAGCAAGATAGATTTTTTGATGTTTTAGGAAATCACATAGATTTAGGAGTTATGAATGATTATAACAGGTAATGCCAATGAAGGACTTGCTGCATCTTTAGCAAAAATATATCCTAATGCTGAATTTATCAGCAGAGAAACAGGTTATGATTTTGGTAAAAAATTAGATATGGAACGTTGTGCAGAAGCAGTATTGGCACACGATATTTTTATAAATTGCAGTGCATTGTTTAGATTTAATCAAACCAGTTTGTTAGATATTGTTTATAAAAAATGTGTGTTAGAAAAACACAACTGTCATATTATCAATATAGGTAGTACAACTGACCGAGTAAAAAAAGGCGGTGCTTGGCTGTACAATGCAGAAAAGAAAGCATTGCGTGATTATTCAAATACACTAGGATTAACAGGTGTATGGGCAAGCGGCCCTAAAATCACATATATCAGTTTTGGTACACTAAGCAACAACCAAAAAAAACATCCAGATAGAAAGTGTATGGATATAGATGTAGCTGCAAGCTACATTAAATGGATTGTTGATCAACCAAAACATTTAAATATTAATGAATTGAGTATTGATCCTATGCAACCGGAAATGTGGCATGAAGAAGATACCTAAACATGCATGTGTAATGCCATTCCATCATATGGCAATGCGTCCAGATGGGCAGATATTTCCTTGCTGTGTATTTAGACAGGAAGAAGTTCCTGAAGATCTAAATGTAGCACATCCTGATCCATTTAATCACGAGTATATGAATTGGTTAAGACAAAAAATGCTCAATGATGAATACGTACATGGTTGTAGAAAATGCTATGATGATGAAAAACACAGTGCAAGAAGTATGCGTACAGATTTAATTGCACCATGGGGTGGAGATTTTGGATTACCCAGTGAAGAAGAAGGGCTAGGGCGTGTAAAAAAATTAACTAATATTGATTTAGCTTTATCTAATGTGTGCAATAACAAATGTAGAATGTGTATGCCTCAATTAAGCACACATTGGTACAGTGATGCTAAAAAACTAGGTATGGAAATACCTAAAGGTGTTATCACTGATAACACAATTGTTGATTCGTATGATTTGAGTGACTTGCGTTTTATTAAAGTATTAGGTGGTGAGCCTATGATGGAGCAAGCAAAACTTAAAAAAGTATTGAATAAATGCACACTTGAAAATATAACAATATTATTAGTTACAAATGTAAGTATATTGCCAGATGATGAATTGTTATCTTTATTAAAACAGTGTAAAAATGTAAATATTGATTTAAGTATTGACAGTTATGGTAAATTAAACGAATTTTTAAGAAAAGATAGTAACTGGGAAAACGTCTCTAATAATATACAATGGTACAAACAACATTTTGATAATATAAATGTACATAGTGCAATTAGTATCTATAATGTTAATAAATTGCATGAAATAATTGACTTTTGTAATGATAATGATCTATATCACGAATGTGTTGTTGTAGACGGTCCACAATGGATGCAGCCAAGAAATCTTCCACAAGAAATTAAACCTTGGGTAAATCAATATCTTGAAGATTTATATTTAAAAGTTCCTGTGACATACAAAAAAATTATTAATTTATTAAAGAATGAAATGAATGTTGATGGCGACTTTGGATTATTTGTGCGTAACGATGCGCAATTAAATAAAATACGTAAAGAACATTGGATGGATAAAAATACAGAATTGTGGAACAAAATTGAACCACTCATTACTCCGGAGTTGTTTTAATGAAAGGTGAAAAGACATTTTGTCCTATACCATGGATATTTCAAGCAGTCCGTAGTAACGGAGATATTCGTGTGTGTTGCCAAGCTAATGTAACCAAAAATAGAGGTGTAGTACGCAAAGAGGACGGAACAGCATACAATGCCGGCATAGACGATCTAAGCGAAGCACGTAATGCTCAATTAATGAAAGACATACGTAAGAACATGTTGAGTAGCAAATGGAGTGAAGAATGCGGCCGCTGTATGAAAGAAGAAGAAAACGGTTTAACCAGTAGACGCCAATATGAAAGAGTACAATGGAAGTACAGTATCATAGATGCACTTAAAAACACTAAACCAGATGGCAGTATTGATGTAAACAAATCACCTACGAGATATTATGATTTGCGTTTTGGAAATTTTTGCAATTTAAAATGTAGAATGTGTGGACCGAGTGACAGTAATGCATGGTTTGAAGACTGGATTAAATTAACAGGTAAAACAAGTTTTAATGATACCAGTGGCGAAGTTACAATAGAAGAAGTTAATGGTAAACTTTGTGCTGTTGACTTTGATTGGCCAAACAGTGAAATGTTTTGGACGCAACTAGAACGTAATATACAATATATGGAGCATGTTTATTTTGCTGGCGGTGAACCTATGCTTATAGAACGTCATTATGAATTTTTACAAAAGTGTATAGATAGTGGCTATGCAGAAAATATAATGTTAGAATATAATACAAATGGAACTACATTACCTCCTAGAGTTGTAAATTTATGGAAAAAGTTTAAAGAAGTGCGTTTAGGAGTAAGTGTCGACGGCATGGGTGCAGTGTTAGAATATCAACGATATCCAGTTAAATGGAATAAAGTATTAAAAAATTTAAATACTATAGATAAGTTACCTAATAACATCAAAGCATGGATTGCGTTTACTGTAACAGCGTATAATGTAGAACATATGATTGATTTTATGAAATGGAAAATACAAGAAAGTGGTTGGACAAAAATAAACAACAGTGCAATTAAACCATTTGTAACCTATCATGTAGCACACAATCCTCCGCACCTGAATATTCGTGTTTTACCAGATAGATATAAAAATAGAATTACTCAACAATTTGATAATTTTATACAATGGTGCGAAGATGAAAACTTAGATAAAAAATATATTATTGCTGCACAAGGAATTAAAAATGGTGTGTGCAGTTATATGAATAACGAAAGTTATTATAATACACATTGGAAAGAATTTATAGAGTACAGTTTCAGTTTAGATAAAATTAGAGGTGAAAAATTGATAGATACTGTACCCGCCTTAGGAGAATACGTCAATGGATAAAGCAGTTTGCTCAGCAGTACATCATGGACTTTGTATTACTGCATATGGTGCAGTAAATCCATGCTGTGCTACTTCGTTTGATTTTAAACACATAACTGAAATTGATAATATTGTAGATTATTTTTACACTAACAAAGATTTAGAATCTGCTAGACAAACTGAATTAACAGATACGTGGTTAGAAGAATGCAACGGATGTAAGTGGAAAGCTGAACAAGGACTAGTTAGCAGAAAAGACAAAATGCTAAATTGGTTTCCACATGCAGATATAAACTTTACAAATGAAAACAAATATGCTATAATACACATGGATATTAGTTTTGGTAACAGTTGTAATCAAAAATGTATTATGTGTAATAGTAATTTTAGTAGTCAGTGGTTAAAAGATGATATTTTAATGATGGATGAGGCGCCGTATATTAGACAACAGCAAAATTTACAGTTGAAAAACTGGAGTTTAAGTTATGATCATTTAGATCAAATTGCAAGTCTAGTAAGCGAACACACTAAAAAAATTGAAATAAAAGGTGGAGAACCTTTGTATGATAAAAGATTTGAATACTTTGTAAATAAAGTTTTAGAAATCAATCCAAATATAGCTTTTAGTACAAACACAAATGGTACTCATTTTAATCAAAAAAACATAGATATGTTAAATCGTATTAAAAAAATTAATATAGATATAAGTTTTGACGGTATTGGTAAAACTTTTGAATGGATTAGAAATACAAATTGGAAAGATGCAGAAGAAAATTATGAAAGATGTTTGCAATATGTAAACCATACGCCTAATTTAAATTATACAACAATGATTTATAATCTTGATCATTTTGAAGAGTTTTATAATTGGGCAGCAGATATGAGTGAAAAATATAACAAACCTATTGCTTGTCATTTTACTCAAGTTGTTAATACTCCAAAATATATATCTCCATCATATGCAAGCAAAAAAAGATTAGAAAGCGGAATACAGCAAATAGAAAGAATTGTAGAAGATCCGAGAGGTGTTTGTTCTCAAAGTAGTATTTTTAAACCAAGGTTAGAACTGTTAAAAACTTATTTAATTCAGTGTTTAGATAAAAAAGTAGATATAAATGACTTTGAAAAAACACACTTGTATATGACAAAAGTAAGAGGCTGGGACATAAAAGAATATGTTGACATGTAAAGTTCCTTGGGTTTCAATTACACTTTCTGGAAATGGTGATATTAAACCTTGTTGTGTTTACAAAGGCGGTGGACCTAGTATTCATAAAGGAGATACAATTGATAGTGCATGGAAAGATCTAAATGAATTACGTGCTAAATTTATAGCAGGAGAAAAACCTGCTGAATGTGTTCAGTGTTGGAAAAGAGAAGAAACACTTGGACAAAGTAGACGTACATGGTATGATGATAAAATAAAAAATTGGCCTGAAACATACGAACTTGATCCTGACATGCGTTTAAGACATATGGATTTAAATTTTGGTAATACCTGTAATTTAAAATGTAGAATGTGCGGAACTTGGGGCAGCACTGCTTGGTATAAAGAAGAATCTAAATTATCTAAAATAGAAAAAAATCGTTTTAGAAGGGCTAAAGATTATGCACCACCTACAATTATTCCTGCGAGCTATTGGGCTGATAAAAAGGAAATGTTTAAATATTTAGAACGTATTGATTTCAAAGGCGGCGAACCTATGATGCAAGACGGAATGTATGATTTTTTAGAATATCTAGTCGAATGGGGATATGCAAAAAACATCATGATAGCCTATACTACTAACGGAACAAAAACACCAGAAAGATTGAAAACACTTTGGCCTAAATTTAAAAAAGTTAAATTAACTATTAGTATTGAAGGTACTGGAAAATTATACGAATATATTAGAGGCGGAGAAATCCAAACGCAAGCACAGTTATTAGAAAATATACATTGGTTTGATCAGTTTGATAATATATCTGGCAGTTTCAACAGTGCTATACAAATTTACAATATTTTTGATTTGAACAATATTTTAGAGTTTATGCGAGACACTGTAAATGCAAGTGATAAATGGCATAATGATCCAGATACTTTTAAATTTGATTGTATGGTCACTGAACCAAAGTATTTAGACATTACTATCATGCCAAAAGAATTAAAACAAAAAGCCATTGACATTATTGATGAAAAAAATTACAAAAGCCTTAAAGTAATTAAAAATTCATTATTTAACAGCAATTATAATGATTCTGAATGGAAAAATTTTATTGATTATACTAAAATATTAGACGATATGAGAAACACAAACATAAAAGATGTAGTGCCACAATTGGAGAATTATTTTTGAAAACAATAGCAGTAGAACATTGTAGTGATGCACAATCACAAGTGGTAAAAATTGAATGGAATCTTGGAAAGAGATGCAACTTCAATTGCAGCTATTGTGACGAATTTACACATGATAATAAAAGCCCACATATGAGTTTTGAAGTGGCAAAACGAACAATAGATAAAATTGTAAGTAAACTTCCAAACAAACGTTTTAAAATGAATTTGACAGGAGGCGAACCTACTAACAATCCTGAAATAGAAAAAATTATAGATTACATGTATGATAAAGGTTGTATGATTGGGCTAACAACAAACGGAAGTAGAAAATATGAATTTTACGAAAAGTTACTTCCTAAATTAGATAGTTTAATTTTTAGTTATCATATGGAATATCACAAAAGAGAAGTGATTCCTGAGAATCTTGTAAAATTATTTCAACTTGCACAAACTTTTGAAAAACACATACATATGCATGTTCATATGATGATGTTGCCTAGTACTTTTAACGAAGCAAAAGAAGCAATAGCATACTTCAAAGAAAACGATATTCCTGTAGTAATGCGTAGAATACGTCCTGCATACAAAAAAGATGATGATGCAGTATACAATGATAGAGGACAATTAACAGCAGGCAATATTGCCGAACCATTTTATGATGGTGTTGTAACACTTAAATTTAACAATGGGCAAGCTGATTATACTGGCGGTAAAGATTATTATAGTCAAGACGAAATAGATTATTTGGAGAACAACAATGTTTAAAAGAATAGCAAATGCACAACAAGCAGGAAGTTTTCCAAATACTGCAACAATACAAGAAGTTGACAATGAAATATTATATGTTGAAGAAAATGTAAATGATATTCTCAAAAGACAGGAAAACACATACAAAGGTTGGTTGTGTTGGGCAGGACAAGAAAGTTTAATGATTGCAGCAAACGGCGATGTTTTTGTAGCAACTTGTAGAAATCAAAAATTAGGCAACATATATGATGACTTTGAAATTCCAACCGAACCTATTGTTTGCCAAAAGAACTGGTGTGTTTGTGCTGCTGACTTAAATACAAGTAAAGCTAAAGACGCTAACATAGCAAAAAAATTGAGAGTAAACAACGGAACAGGGAAGAAGTTTGCTGAATAAAGGGAAATAAAATGATTGAAGCAACCGCATATATAATTGCTAATAAGGATAAACTTGCAAAACAAGCAGTCAAATATGTTAAATCAAATTACCCTACACGCACTAAAGAAACAAACAAATGTGCTAGAGATATAAAATATATGCTTGATGCATATGTTAGCGATTTGAACAGCAATACAAGTTCTAAAACAATCTATATTGCAAACAACTTTTGGAAAAGAGGACAAAGGCAAGTTATAGCACACGAAACCGAAATCGAAGTTCATAGGTTTATTGTGGAAACTATTAAAGGTAATGTATCAAAAGAAGCAGCAGATAAATTAGATGCTTTGTGTAATATTTTCTGCACGATATTAAATGATGGTCCGTTTGAAGATAAAGCACTTGACAAATGGCAAAATAGATATACAGTGCGAAAATTTGATGAAAGTCAGCCAGTAAGTGATGAACACGTCGATCATTTAAAATCCATGTGGCGTTTTATGCCAACACAGCAAAGTTTAAATGACAATATTTGGATTGCATTGACTCCAGAATATGACGATTTAAAATTATGGTTAATTAAAAACATTTTTAACTATCCCGATGAAAATGAAAATGCTGTGGAATACATGATGCCTGTTTTAAGTTCTCCACTTACATTTATTGCTATGACCATAAGACATAGAAATCTTAAAAAAGGTATAGATTTTTGGAATTATAATGAACTTGACGCCAATCGAAACATCGGACTACATGCAGGTATAATTATGGAAGAAGCATTATCATTAGGATACGATGTAGCTACTATTGGTTGTACACACGCATACAATGATAATTATAATGTATTAAAGAAAGAATTTGATGATAAAATTAAAGAATACTTTGATAATGCTATACAAGCTCATATAGGAGTTGATGATTATCAATTAAAACCAAACTTGGCTGTATGTATAGGCAAAGCAGAGCCGTTAGGACCAAGCAATGAATTTAAAATACATCGTGGATTAAGATACGCAACTTTTCAAAAAAGACCAAAAAAATGGACCGGTATTATTTAGATGGATACAAAAAAACTAGCTGAAAACAGTGAAACATTCTGTTTGCTACCTTTTATACATATGGCTACAAAAACAGACGGTGACATGAAACTTTGCTGTAGAAGCTGGCCTGTTGGTAATATTAATGATACAAATATAAAAGATTTGTGGAACAGCGACAAGTACAAAGAAGTAAGAAAACAAATGCTAAACGGAGAACGTCCACAAGAGTGTCATGCTTGTTGGAGGCACGAAGACATTGGTGTTCGCAGTATGCGTCAAAGATACAATAAAACACGAATGAAAAGATATCTTCCAAAAGTAGAAAAAATGACAGATGATTACTCTATGCCATTTGAAATTCCTATTTTAGAAGCAAAACTAAGTAATTTTTGTAATTTAAAATGTAGAATGTGTCATCCTTTAGATAGCACAAGTTGGTCTAAAGATTGGATAGAAATTGAACACCTAATGGAAGATGCTAATGAAAGCACTTTTACAAAAGTTAGAGAATACAATTTAACACGCAAACCGTATGTCAGTGGTTGGGAAAATAATGAAGATTTTTGGAAAGAGTTTGAAGAATTAGCGCCATACTTTGAACGTATTGAATTTGCAGGTGGCGAGCCGTTAATTGATCCTATTCACTATAAAATTTTACACATTTTAAAACCATATGGCGATAATATTGAAATCAAATACAGCACCAACTTAACTAAACTTAATTACAAAAAAGATAATATTTTAGATCTATGGAATCATTTTAAAGAAATACAAATTAATATTAGTATTGATGGCATCTATGATGTTTATGATTACATTAGACAATTAGGCGATTACAATATTGTAAAAGAAAATATTCAAAAGGTACGTAATCATCCTAAAGTATCGCAAATGGTAGGTGCTTGTACAGTTCAAGTTTATAATGTTGAACATTTACCGGAAATTGCAGATGAATTTATTGAACAATTAGGATTGGTTTTTCATACACATAGAGTGAATTATCCTAAATTTTTAGATTGCAGAGTAATACCAACAGCGCATAAAGACTTTATAATAAACAAATTACAAAATTATTTAGAGTCTATAGATAGTAAAAATTGGCCTAAAGAAATTATTACAAATACTAAATCTCATATTGAAGATGCAATAGCAAGTTTGCAAGGTGGGGATATGACAGAGCAGCTACCTGCATTTATTGAATTTAGTAACAAGTTAGATGCAAAACAAAATGTTGTAAAATCATGGCAAGAATTATTGCCAAAACTAAAGGATGCAATATATGAATACACCGTATGATAGATATTGTGTCTACTTAAATAACTTTCCCTTTATCAATAATAAAGGTAGAGTTGCTATGTGTTGTAAGAATAACACTATACTAGAAGATGATACTGACCGTACAATTGTAAATTATCCATTAAAAGAACTTTACAGTTCTTTGGCAATAAAAGAAAAACGTGAACAAGTTAAAAACGGACAATGTCCATCAGGATGTGATATATGTTATGATCATGAAAAAAATGTTGACGAATGGAGTTTTAGAACACGCAATTTAAAAAGTATGTGTTTTCATCTTGGAATGAAAAAAGCAACAACCTTTGATGATAATATAATCAGAGCTTTAGACTTACGTACAGGAAACACCTGCAATTTAAATTGTATAATGTGCCATCCGTCAGATAGCAGCAAATGGTTAAAACTTTATCCTCAGTATGCTACTGATGTATTAGACAGAACACAAGGACACATACAATCAATTAAAGATCAATACGGTAAATTGAATTGGGCCGAACACGAATCAAGTTGGCAAAACATTTTTTCTAGCATAGATGATAATTGTAAAAAGATATACATGGCAGGTGGAGAACCTTTTTATATTAAAAACTTTGCTGACTATGTAGAAAAAATAGTTTATATTACTAAAGATCCCTATATTGAAATTAATACAAATGCTACAAGATTACTACCTAAAGACAAAAATGATAAATTGCAAGGTAAACTTAATTTAAGAATTAGTATTGATGGATTTGAAGATACTGACAATTACCAACGCACAGGAGGAGTTGAATGGCAAGAAAAAATCAAAGTCATTGATTCTTACTACAAAAACTTTCATGTTGATTCTTTTGATTTAACACTATCTTCTTTAACTATTAGAAGTTTACCAAAACTTGTTGAATTTTTAACAGAAAGATATCCAAATGTTCCATATATATTGGTAAGACCTGTTCTTAATAAACCGGGTTTAGAACCAAACAATCTTCCTGACGAATTAAAACAAGAAGCACTATCTTTTTGTAAGAAGTTAGAAAGACGTAATTTTTATTCTAAGTATCAGTATACAAATATAACACAGTTGATAGATGTTTTAAGCAAAGCACCGACTAATAAAGAAGCACTAAAACGTCAAATAAACTTTTTTGATAATATAACAACAAAAAAATACGAAGACATTGATCCAAAGATAGTGGAATGGGTCAATGGTTGATATTGTTTTAATAAGCACTCCTGTAATGGAAACACGAGTGCCTGCTCCTGCAATTTATTATTTAAAAGGAGCACTAAATCCTCATGGTTTTACAAGTAGATGTTTTGATCTTGTTAGAGATAGTGAAGAATACTTTGGAAAAGAAGACAGTAAAAAAGTAAACAGTTTTTTGTTAGCAGATTGGCATAGCGGTATACATGCCGATCCACAAGATAAAGAAATATACAACTTACTATTAGATTACTATAGAGATTATGTCTTAGAAAAGATAGCACCACTACAACCAGAGTATATTGGAGTCAGTGTGTTTAGTCAAAACAGTCAAAAATCAGCAAGTATATTGTGCAAGTCGTTACGAGAAGTGTTGCCTGATAGTAAAATTGTGTTAGGTGGGACAGGCTTAGGTGTAACAATGGGCGGTAAAAAAGACTATGGCGATACTATGTTGGAACAAAATCTAGCTGATTATTTTATTGACGGCGAAGGCGAACTAGCACTAGTAGAACTTTTAAAAGGAAATTTAAATTATCCAGGAATTAACTCAACTACATATAATCAAATTGACGATTTAGATAGTATTCCGTTTCCTGATTACAGTGATTATTATGATGATTATGGGCGTATTCAAAAAATTACATTAACTGGTAGCAGAGGATGTGTTAGACGTTGCAGTTTTTGCGATATCGGTGCCTTTTGGAAAAAGTTTAGGTATCGTAGTGGAAAAAATATTGCTGAAGAATTAATTAGAAATAAAAAACTTTATGGCAGTAGAACACATTTTTTTAGCGATAGTTTAATCAACGGTAGTATGAAAGCATTTAGAGAACTTTGCGAAGTTATGGCAGAGTACCATGAAAACAATCCGGAACCAGAAGCAGCTATTAGATGGGGTGGGCAGTTTATTATAAGAAGTGAACGACAAAGTCCTGCAGAAGATTACAAATTAATGAAAAAAGCAGGAATGCGTTGGGCAAGTATAGGTATAGAATCTGCATCTGAAAATGTTAGAAATCACATGGATAAACAATTTACCAACGAGGATATGTATTTTAGTATAGATGAATTACTTAAGAATAACATAAACTGTACATTAATGTTTATAGTTGGATATCCAACAGAAACACACGAAGATTATGAAGAAAACATAAAATTTTTAAAATATTATGCAGATAGAAATAGCAGTGTAATTGATCCTGATGGCCCAAACGGCAGTGTTGCAGATATTAACTTAGGACAAACATTAGGTATACTTCCTGATTCTCCTTTGCATGATATGCCAGTGCATAACAAAGATATGATGTTTTGGAAAAGCACAGTTGTTGAAGATCTAACATTTGATGTAAGAGTAAAACGTAGAAAAGAATTAAGTGTAATTGCTAATGATTTAGGGTATAATGTTAGATGGGATGAGAAACAATTACATTTTTTAGAGAAAAAATTAGAATCATATTATAAGGACATAGCATGACAAAAAATCCTAGCGATACATTTTGTGTTTTACCGTGGATGAGTTTAGCAACCAGTGCCAGTGGCATTTTACGTGTATGCTGTAACAGCACTCCTGGAAAGAATTTTATCACCAAAGAAGATGGCACAAGATATCGGATATACAAAGACAACATCAAAGAAGCATGGAATAGTGAAACGTACAAAACTATACGTCAACAAATGTTAAATGGCGAACGTCCTGAAATGTGTACACGTTGTTTTAGAGAAGAAGATGCTGGTATAACAAGCACTAGACAAAATTGGAATGACAAATGGGCGCAAGACAGAGATTATACTGTAGAAGCACCGTTCACTATACGTTATGTTGATATACGTTTAGGAAATCTATGTAACTTAAAATGTCGTATGTGCAATCCATACGCAAGTAATCAATGGGTTAAAGAATGGCACTTAGTTGAAAATGCACTAGAAGAAAGCGAGTATAATAGATTAAAAAATATGGATTGGCCATCAAATGATTTGGTTTGGGACAATTTAGAATTGATAGCGGATTCGGTTGAAGAAATATATTTAACTGGTGGTGAACCTACAATTATCGAAGAACAGTATCGTTTGTTAGATTATTATATTGAAAAAGGTACATCAAATAAAATAAAATTAAAATATAATACAAATTTAACAAATATTCCAGACAAAATGTTAAACAAATGGAATAAATTTAAAAAAATCCAATTAAACTGTAGTATTGACGGAATTGGAGCATTAGATAGATATATTAGATATCCAAGTAATTGGATAAAAATTGAGCAAAATTTTAAAAAAGTAAGAAATAGAGGAAAAGTAAATATTGAAATACACTGTACTGTGCAAATGTACAATATTTTGCATTTACATAAGTTTATTGAGTGGGCATTACCTTATGAACATAAAATATATTTTAATATTTTAAATCATCCAGAGCAACTTAACATAAGAGTGTTACCTCCTGAACTTAAAGATAAAGCATTTGAAAATTTAATGCCTTACTTAGACACTCCAAAAGTAAAAGGCATAATTGATTATATGTATGCAGAAGACTGGAGCGATAAGTTTGACAAGTTTATCGATTACACATTTCAACTAGATAAAAGTAGAAAACAAAGTTTAATACATATTGTACCAGAATTTACGGAATATTTTATATGAGTATAGCAATTTATGGCGATAGTTTTGCAGACAGTGGAAGTAATGTGCAAGCATGGCCAAAATTATTAGAAAAAAATTTAAATACAAAGATTGATAATTTTGCAGTTTCTGCATCTAGTGCAGTATATTCATATTCTATTTTTTTGAAAAATTATAAAAACTATGAAAAAAATATATTTGTTTTAACACACAGCAACAGATTTAGTTTTTTTGATAATTTTGATCATCTATGGACTACTAGAATTAGTAACATTAATGAAACAATTGAACATAATACACAAAGATATAACTATAATTTAAGCAATGTAGATAAAAAAATCTATAAAAATAAAATGTTTGAAGTTTCTCATTATCCAAACAATCAAAAAATTTATATACAAAGCATCATTGATAGTTTACAATTTAATGATCCAAATATTTTGTTACTATATGCATTTGATGATTTTACTGATAGTAATTTAAAAAATATACAATCATTAGATTATCATTATCATTTTGAAGACAAAAACAAAGCCAAGTATTCAGGTGTTGAAGATAACAAATTGAGACCTTGTCATATGAGTTTAAAGCAAAACAAAGAATTTGCAAATTATCTTGTAAAACATATAAAAGGAAATTTAAACATAAATGACATTATAAGTAAAGATAATGTGAATAAGTATTTTACTGTTACAAAAGATTTATCACAAACAGGAATACTATTATGAAAAATAATTATTGCGCACTTTTATGGAATCATTTTATTTTTTCGCAAGATAAAACAATGACTAAACCTTGTTGTGTTCATAAAAGTTACTTTGATATGGATGACACCATAAACAAAGTCGGCGCTACTAACAGTGTTTTAAAAGATTTAAGGAAAAAAGTTTTAGACTCAGATGAACATTTACCAGGATGCGATGAATGTTATAGAGATGAAAAAGTAAAAGGATTTAGTTTAAGAACACAAGCAAATAAAGTGTTTAATGACAGAAAAAAACACTATATAAAAAATACACAAAAAGATGGCACCTACGAAGATTTTAAATTAGAATGGTTAGATATTCGATGGAGTAATTTATGCAATTATAAATGTAGATTTTGCGGTATATCTTCGAGTAATAGTTGGCTAAATGATCATTTATTGTTAGATAAAGTTCCAGAAAACTATGATAATAAAACTGGTTTAATTGAAGCAAATGTGTCTTGGGAAGATTTGCAACAGCACTTGCCGTATGTTAGATATATAAAATTAGCAGGCGGCGAACCTTTAATGATGGAAGGAACATATCAGCTATTAGAAGAAATGATTAATTTAAATAAATTAGATACTGAAATATTAATAAACACTAATGCTAGTTTCATAAAATACGGTAAAAAAGATATTGTTCGCCTATTAGAAAATTTTTCTAAAGTAAATATTAGTTTAAGCATCGATGGAATGCAAGATGTACATAATTATCTACGCAGTGGAAAAAATGATTGGAAAAAAGTAGAAAATAACATCGAACAATTTTTAAACTTCAACGGAAATGTATCTTTTTTGAGTAGTGTATCTTGGCTTAATGCTCAACACATGATAAAAGTTTTGGAAAGATATAAACATGTGAACATTGGATTTAACAGTGTTACAAATCCAGAATTTATGAGTTTAGGATATCTTCCAAAAAAACAATTTGCAAATATTATCGAACAATTAAATAAATCTAATGTTGTTACAGAGAAAAAAATAAAATATAAAAAATGGTTAAGAAATCAATATAAACAAACACGCAAAAGTAATACACAACGTATGCAGTTAAAAGAACAATTTTTGTTTTTTATAAACAAATTAGATCAAACACGAGGGCAAGACTTTTGTACTACTTTTCCAGAATGGCAAAGTTTTTATAAGGAAATAACAAATGCTTAATAAAAAAACATACTGTCCAATGCCGTTTGTAACATTAACGGCTAATCCTGGCAATTATGTTTCTCGTTGTATGATGAGTTTAGGGTCCATGGGACCAATTGAACATAAAACATACAGTAATAATGAATTTCAATCTTTGAGAAAAAACATGCTTAACGGAACTTGGGATGAAGTAGGTTGTGAAAGTTGTTTTTACAAAGAACAAAACGGAATAAAAAGTCAAAGACAAAAATGGTTAGAACGAGAAGAAAAATATCTAGGCGAAACTGGAATATACCAATCTAATTTAGATATAGATAGAAATAAAATTTACCATTTGTACATGAACTTTAACAATATATGCAATTTTAAATGTCGAATGTGCGGTCCTTGGTTTAGTAATGCTTGGATTCCAGATTGGAAAAAAATAGATGCTAGACGTGTTCCTATTCCTCCAAAGCAACAGGTTGATACAGATAAATTTTTGCAAGAATTTGGTGAGGATTTGTCTGACCTAAGACAAATTTGGATTACCGGCGGTGAACCATTTATGGATAATAGCGTATACGAGTTTTTCGATAAACTCAAAGATTATTGTGATCTAGGAAAAATAAATGTTACTGTGAATACAAATGCTAGTAAAGTAGATGTAAACAAATTACATATGTTGAAAAATTTAAAAAAATTGCATTTAAATATAAGTGTTGATGCAACGGGTGAAATTTACAATTATATACGTGCATATAATTATGATTTTGACCAATTAAATAAAAAAATTAAAGAAATACAAAATGTAGAACAAGAAAATATTCTTTTAACAGTAAACGGTGCATTTCAAATTTACAATATTTTAGATGTAGAAGATTTTTGGAACTGGGAAGCAGATATCTTTAGAGATGACGGATCTCATTGGATAGAATATAGAGTGTTAACTGGACCTAAGCAATTACAAGCTAGACATGCACCTGATTACATAAAAGAAAAAAGCAAACAACAGGTCCAACGACTTTTAGAAAAATTTCCAAATCAATTTTATCTACCTGATCTATTAACAGAATTAGAAAAGCCTCAAGATTTAGATGCTGTAAAACATTTCATTGATTGGAATGACAAATTAGATAATGTAAGACAAGCAAAAGAGTTAGATATTGTTACTGAAATAAAAAACTATTGGAGAAAACATTTATGAAACTAGGTATCTTTGGGTGCAGTTTTGCAAGCGAAAGAGTGTTATACACTGCATACAAAAATTATAAGTACTTAGACGACTTTGGTAAACCTTGGGTTAACTATTTAAGAGATCGGTATAAGTCATGGAAAATAAAAAACTTTGCTGTTCCGGGAACTTGCTTTTATTATAGTTACAAACAATATTTAGAAAACAGAGATGAGTTTGATAAAATTATTTTTGTTTGTACAGATCATTCAAGAATAAGCCGTATGTCTAATACCCACGAAGGCTATGTTTTAGCTGCACCTAATATAGATTCTGCAATAGCAAAAGAAAAGTTACATAATGGAGAAGAAAAATTATTTTTTAAGTCAGCTATAAATTATTTTGCACACATGCAGGATGTTGAAAAAGATAAAATTATTTACAATTTAATCTATGAAGATATAAAAAAAGATCCAAAAGTATTTCGTATAAATGCATTTCCTTATGTAATTGATACTGAAGATAATTTATATAAAATTCAATGGAAAGAAACTGCAACTGTATTTGATCATTATAATATTTGGGAATATAAAAAAAAAGGTATCATAGATATGAGATACAATCATTTGACAGGCGATAACAACAGAATTTTAGCAAAAGAAATATCTAGACAATTAAATGCAGGATACAAAGAATTAAAAGTAGATATCGACAGATTTCAATTCGAAAAAGAAACAATAGAAAAACACTTTCTAAAAGAAAAACAACTATTAAAAAACTTAAAATGAGATATTGTCAAGCAGGATCAAAACACATATGGTTAAGAAATGATAACAAAGCACAAGTTTGTTGTAGCATACCTCAACTTGGACATAGTTATAAACTTGATAAACCTCAAGATTTTGTAAAATTAACACAGCAACAAGATTTTTTACAAGCATACAAAATATTAGAAACACAACCTATTCCTGGTGCATGTGATATTTGTGTAAAGAATGAGCAAAACATTGGAACAAGTCAACGTTTAAAAATTAATGATATTACATTAAATGGTGAAAAGTTTTTTTTAAAAATTGATTTTAGTAATAAGTGTAATTTAAAATGTATAATGTGTAGCAGTAGCAGAAGTACTGCTTGGATAAAAGATGAAAAAAAATTAAACGAACAATACGGCTATAATTATCATATTGAAACTCATACCACAATAGGCAATCAATGGTGGAAAGAAATAGATATAAATTGGTGGCGTAATTTAGGCGGAGTAGAAATTTCAGGCGGCGAACCATTGTATCAAGAAGATGCTATAGATTTTTTAGAATTTTTATCAACAAGTGTTCCCGAAGTACAATTAAGAATTATAACAAACGCAACTCTTTTTGACGACTATCTTTTAAAAATCTTTAAAAGATTTGATTGGATAAATGTACTTTGTAGTGTTGATGCTTGGGAAGACGATGTATATCAATACAGTAGAGGTGGAATACACAAGTTAGATGATGTAAAAAATGTATTGACAAAAATATACGATAATGTACATAGTATGAGTATAGCTGATACAATACATTGTGTAACATATGATCAACCAGCAAAGGGTATAAAATGGTTGAAAGACAACGGATTACACAAAGTTAGACACAACAGCAATTTTGTTTACAAACCTGAATGGCTAAATGTACACACTGTTTTACCTAAAGAATTTTTCCCACAAGGAAAAAAAGATATAGATTTACAAAAATATTTTGTAAAATGGATTACTGACCTTGACAAAGTACGGGGTACAAATATACTTAAAATTAGACCTGAATTTACAGAATGGTTTGAGGAGATAAAATGCTTTTAGTGACGGGTGGTTGTAGTTTTACAGCAGGAGATTATACTTGGCCAAATCATCTAGCCAACATTATTAAATTTGATTTGTACAATGTGGGAATAGGATCTGCTTCAAATCCTATGATTACTAGAAGAGTAATTCATCAATTACAACAGTTCGATAATTTTAATGATGTTTTGGTAGTAGTTATGTGGAGCGGCTCGAGTAGAAAATCGTTTTATTTTGATGATAAAGAATTTTACAATTATAAAGTTGGCGAAGTATTGAATACAACTTCTGAAAAATTTGATACAGTCAATCCTGTTATATGGCCAGAAGAGGATGTAAATGGATATTGGTGTTTAGCTACCGGAGGTATGCGTAGTAGATATATAACAAATTGGTATAAAAATTATGATAATACCACATATAGTTTAGTAGAATCGTATGAAGCTATTTTAGCTTTACAATGGTATTTAAAATTAAACAATATAAGATATATTTTTGCTGGGTATAAAGACGATTGGAAAGCTGAAGACTATAAACATATACAAACTGATCGTTTGAAAGACATGATTGATTATACGTATTTTATAGAAGAATCGCAATATGAATGGTTAATAAAAAATACACAGCAGCCTTGGAGAAATCAGCACAAAAATGATCATCACCCTAGTAGATTACAACATAAAGAATATGTTAAGAAAGTAATGCTACCTTTTTTACGACAAAAAGTATTGACAAAAAACTATAGGCTGTTATAATAAAATATGACTGAAGATTTAAAATGGAGTAATTATGACTTCACTAAAATACCATTTGAGGATATTGTCCAAGTAGGACAACGTACATTGTTGTACAGAGATATTTTTACAGTGTCTTGGTTGTTAGGCAGATTTTGTAATTATAGATGTAGTTACTGCTGGCCTTACGCCCGTAGCGACCGTAAAGATCATAGACCAACAGAGTTGTGTTTAACAACTATAGACGAGATAAAGAAGCAAGCACGTGATAACGGTTTTAATAGTTTTCATTTTAGTTTGTCTGGGGGCGAGCCTACTTTTCATCCAGGGTACTTGGACATACTTGGTCACTTAGCTGATGATGTCAACAATACTAATTATACTAGCGTTCATATGACATCAAACTGTAGTCGTCCGATGAGTTGGTTTGAAGACTACGTAGAACGTGTAAAGCCATTTCACCGTG
>Ga0255754_10000142_pt1 | contig 54565 bp, 45 predicted proteins | sample 101ome_22_FD_179954 | JGI IMG/M metagenome (GOLD analysis project Ga0255754, IMG submission 179954) | Coastal salt marsh microbial communities from the Groves Creek Marsh, Skidaway Island, Georgia - 101412BT metaG (version 2) | ecosystem: Environmental > Aquatic > Marine > Intertidal zone >... | reverse complement strand
GTTTGGCCTTATGCACATTGCGAATCCAGAGGTGGAGAAACTTGGATATGGAATCCTAGCTTATTATATAGGGTCAGGTTTCTTCTTCGGTGTCATGACCCTAGCTGATGAAGGAATTGAATTAGCTCTAGGTACTCATGCTGCTATTAATTTAATGGGAGCTTTATTAGTATCTGCTGACTGGACAGCTTTCAATGTTCCTTCGATACTTAAAGACGTAAGTGAACCAAGTTTTGGAATGGATGCCTTATTACCATTGCTAGTGGTTTATCCACTTATACTCTATGTATTCTCTAAAAAGTATCAATGGAAGAATACGAAACAAAAATTATTTGGATCAACTGATAACGATGCATTTTAAGCCTTGGAAACTCAATGGTCGACTTGTTCATTCTTCTGAGTCTCTAGCTCAATTAGAAGAGGAAGTATTTTTTCATGCTCCCGAGGGTTTAAATTTTGTAATTAGTGAGTTGTATAAGCTTTCTGAGGGTAAAATTCCTTTTTTAAGTATACGCACCTCAGGCTCTACAGGTGCCCCAAAAGAAATTCAATTTACCATAGAGGAGTTGGTGGCATCCGCAGACTTGAGTATTAAGGCGCTCGGGTTGACTGCACATTCTAATTTATTACTTTGTCTTCCTTTAACTGGTGTTGGGGGGCTTATGATGCTTGTACGTGCGATGCGTGTGGGGGCAGGGTTAATTACCGTCATACCTTCATCTGCGATTCAACCTTCTATGTTTCATCATCAAAAAATACATTGGGCTTCTATGACACCACATCAATTAGTGAAAAGTCAAGAAAGCTTTCAATCTATTGAGAATATTTTGATAGGAGGAGCTGCTTTGTCCGATGCCACACTAAGTAGTTTACTAAAGAAACCTGAACGAATTGTAGAATCCTACGGAATGACTGAGACCTTATCTCATATTGCCTTAAGGGAGTGTTACCCTAATAACTATCGATTTTTCAATCTAATTGAGGGCATTAAAATTTCAAGAGCGGATAATAGTGCGCTAGTTATTGAAACACCACATCTTCGTGCCAAAATGCATCTTACTAATGATGAAGTTGAACTTATTGATGAATCTCATTTCCGCTTGATTGGACGATTAGATGAGGTCATTAATACAGGGGGAATAAAAATTCATCCGAGCGTAGTAGAAGAAATTTTGAGTTCGAACCGCCTAGACAAGGAGTTTTTTGTTTGTGGAACCCCGCACCCAGAGTTAGGTAGTCAGATTACCGTCGTAATTCATACCGAGAAAGATTCTGAATTATCCTCTGTACAGGAATTCATCGAAACTCTAGATTGGCCAAACTATCACAAGCCACGTAAAGTGATTGCTAGAGACTTTATTTATACTGCAACTGGAAAAATCAACAAGAGGGCTACACTTTAGACTTGTAGTACTCCCATATTGAAAGTCTGCTTTTCGTCATTGTGATTGGCCATATCAATCCCGAGTGAAATTAATTTCCTAGTTTCAACAGGATCGATGATCGCATCAACCCATAACCTAGAGGCAGCGTAGTATGGCGAAGTACTTTCCTTGTATTTTGATTCGATGTTTTCCAGTAAGGTTTGCTTTTCTTGATCTGAAAGTGCACTTCCCTGTTTCTGAAGTTTAGCCTCTTCAATTTGTAATAATACTTTCGATGCTGAACCTCCGCTCATAACAGCGATCTCTGCAGATGGCCATGCTACAATTAATCGCGGATCATAGGCTTTTCCGCACATAGCGTAGTTGCCGGCTCCGTAAGAATTACCCATGACTACACTAAATTTTGGAACCACTGAATTACTAACTGCGTTTACCATCTTAGCTCCGTCCTTGATGATACCTCCGTGTTCACTCTTGCTACCTACCATAAACCCTGTGACATCATGTAGAAATATTAGTGGAATTCCTTTTTGATTACAGTTGGCAATGAAACGGGTTGCTTTATCGGCTGAGTCTGAATAAATCACTCCTCCAATTTGCATCTCACCCTTTGCATTTCTTTCTATCTTACGCTGGTTAGCCACAATTCCTACCGCCCATCCATCGATACGAGCATAACCAGTGATGAGGCTTTTTCCATAAGATTCTTTGTAGGCTAAAAATGAATGTGCATCAATGATAGCTTCAATGATGGTATGTGTGTCGTATGCTTCACTTCGTTTTGAAGGTAAACGATTGTAAATCTCTTCAGAGGCTATGATTGGCGACTCACTTTTGATTCGGTCAAAACCTGCCTTTTTTGGCAGTTTTAATGAACCGACTAATTGCTTTAGAATATCCAAAGCCTCTTTGTCATCCTTTGCTTTATAATCTGCAACTCCAGATATCGCATTATGGGTATGTGCACCACCTAGAGTCTCGGCATCAATAGTTTCTCCTATAGCTGCTTTTACTAGATATGGGCCAGCGAGAAAGATTGATCCTGCGCCGTCAACCATAATTGTTTCATCGCTCATGATAGGCAGATAGGCGCCTCCTGCCACGCAAGATCCTAAAACGGCCGAGAGTTGGGGAACCCCCATGGCACTTAATTTCGCATTATTTCTGAAAATTCTTCCAAAATGATCCTTATCGGCAAAAACTTCATCTTGGAGGGGTAAATAGATCCCAGCACTGTCTACTAGATAAAGAATAGGGATTTTATTCTCTATAGCGATCTCTTGAGCTCTAAGATTTTTCTTCGCGGTTAATGGAAACCATGCCCCTGCCTTAACGGTAGAATCGTTTGCAACTACGATGCACAGTCTTTTATTTACATAACCGAGAATGGTGATCACACCTGCAGAAGCACAACCGCCGTGATCTTGGTATTGATTATGAGCTGTCAACGCACCAATTTCTTGGTAAGGTGTGTTCTTATCTAATAAATAGGAGATGCGTTCTCGTGCAGTTAGCTTTCCTTCTGATTTTTTCTTTTCAAGACGTTTTTTACCACCGCCGAGATAAACTTCTCCTAAAATGGATTGAAGTTCTTTTACTGAATTGCGATGATGAATTTCGTTCTCAAGTTGCTTTTTGGTCTTTTTCATAGCCTGCTTATACCGATTTATACGATTAGCAATAATGCCGTGAAGGTACAATTTATTGAGCCATTTTTACGAACTTTGGGCTGTGCAACAAATACAAAACCATGAATAAAAATACAGTTTTAGCCTACGCGACATTTCTGATGATCCTTATGGGACTTGTGCTTTTAGCCTTGGCTGCATTTAAGTACGATGAGGTTGCCGGATGGGGGTTTGCCACAGTAGGAATCGGTTTTTTTGCCATCGCCTGGGTATTTAATGCCCTTAAAGGAAGAGTTTAGATTTTAAATTTATAGACCAGCATATGTCAGACGATAAGAAGGTAATTTTCTCTATGTCCGGAGTGACTAAGACCTTTTCAGGTGCTCAAACTCCAGTTCTCAATAATATTTATCTGAGTTTTTTCTATGGAGCCAAGATTGGTATTCTCGGTTTAAATGGATCAGGTAAGTCTACACTGCTTAAGATTATTGCAGGATTAGATACCAACTACCGAGGGGATGTGGTTTTTTCACCGGGTTACACCGTTGGGTATCTAGAACAAGAGCCCACATTAGACGAGACTAAATCAGTAATTGATATTGTACGTGAAGGAGCTGCAGAAACGGTAGCTATCCTTGATCGATATAATGAAATCAATGATTTATTCGGACTTCCAGAAGTTTATGAGGATGCAGATAAAATGCAAAAGCTTATGGACGAGCAGGCCCGCTTACAGGACCAAATCGATGCTAGCAATGCTTGGGAATTAGACACCCGATTAGAAATTGCCATGGATGCGCTACGTACGCCTGAGCCTGATACTCCTATATCGGTTCTTTCTGGTGGTGAACGTCGAAGAGTAGCATTATGTCGACTTTTGTTGCAACAACCTGATGTTTTATTACTTGATGAGCCAACCAACCACTTAGATGCCGAATCGGTTTTATGGTTAGAGCAACACCTCTCTCAATATTCAGGAACTGTAATTGCCGTTACACACGATCGTTATTTTTTAGACAATGTAGCTGGATGGATTCTCGAGTTAGATCGAGGTGAAGGTATTCCATGGAAAGGAAATTACTCTTCTTGGCTAGACCAAAAAACAAAACGTTTAGAACAGGAAAGTAAACAGGCAAGTAAGCGTCAAAAAACCCTAGAACGAGAATTGGAATGGGTGAGACAAGGAGCAAAGGGCAGGCAAACCAAACAAAAGGCACGTCTAAATAATTATGACAAACTGTTAAGTCAAGATCAAAAACAACTTGAAGAAAAGCTTGAGATTTATATACCGAATGGTCCTCGATTAGGTACTACAGTAATTGAGGCAAAAGAGATCAAAAAAGGTTTCGGAGATCGTTTGCTTTACGAAGACTTAAGTTTCAAATTGCCACAGGCAGGGATTGTGGGAGTTATCGGACCTAATGGCGCAGGAAAAACAACTCTTTTTAAAATGATTATGGGGGAACTAACTCCTGACAGTGGTTCTTTTGAGGTAGGTGAAACTGCTAAAGTGGCTTATGTTGATCAAAGTCACAGCAATATTGATCCGGAGAAAACTATTTGGGAGAATTTTTCTGATGGTCAAGAACTCATCCTTATGTCTGGGAGAGAAGTAAATTCAAGAGCTTATTTAAGTCGATTCAATTTCTCAGGTAGTGAACAAAACAAGAAGGTTAAGCTGCTTTCTGGAGGGGAACGAAATCGATTACATTTGGCAATGACTCTTAAAGAAGAAGGAAATGTGTTGTTACTCGATGAACCTACTAATGATCTGGATGTCAATACATTGAGAGCCCTAGAAGAAGGGTTAGAAAATTTTGCTGGTTGTGCGGTAGTGATCTCTCACGATCGTTGGTTTTTAGATAGAATTTGCACACACATACTTGCCTTTGAGGGGAATTCTTCAGTGTATTTCTTCGAAGGATCATTTTCTGATTATGAAGAGAATCGGAAAAAACGATTGGGTAAGGAAGTGACCCCTACACGAATCAAGTACAAAAAATTAATTCGTTAATTACTAAAACTTGCCCATTTGGCAAGAATACTGCTATATTTGCAGCATATTTAAAGACTTTAAATCAATATCATTATGGAAAAATCAGGATCTAAAGCGTTACCCGCAATATTAGGTATCCTATTTGTAGCCGCTGCAGCATTTGCAATTAGCCTTTACATCAGCGGAAAGAAAACAGAAGAAGCTTTAAACGCAGAAAAAGCAGAAGTTATTCAGGAGCTTGAAGGGCTTAAGTCAGATTATGACAAGTCTATTCTAGAAACTAACGCGCTTAGCGAAGAGTTGTTAGCTGCTCGTGGCGAGATTGCTAACTATATCGATTCTGTTAAGACATTAAAAGCTGACGTAGCGACACTTTCTAAATTCCGCCGTCAGGTTTACCAGTTAAGAAAAGAGCGCGCTACTTTAATGGCTCGTTTAGACTCTTTAACCGCAAGTAATATTGCACTTCAATCACTTAATGAGGCTACTCAAAAAGAACTTGAGCGTGTTGCAGCATTAAACGATTCTATCGTTCAACAAAATATCATTCTTGAGCAAGAAAATCGTATCGCCGCTCAACTTCGTTTAGAAACTTTAAACGTTCAGGCGGTTAAGGTTAAGAATAACGGAAACTTTAGAGATGTTAAACGTGCACGTCGTACTGATAACTTCAAGGTTTGTTTTACTGTTAGAGATAATGCTATTGCTCAAGCAGGAGATAAGAACTTCTTTATCGAAGTTTTAGGACCTGATGGGAACTTAGTTGGTGCTTCAGAATCAGTTTCTGTTAACAGTCGTACATTATCAGTAAGTAAAGTAACTGCATTCTATTATGAGAATGACACCTTAGATGTATGTGACTATGTGGGTTCTGCTACTGGAGAATTTGCAAAAGGGAACTACATGGTTAATGTTTATGACAACGATCTAGAACTAATCGGAACTTCAAAATTCTTCTTAAAGTAATTTTAAGTTTTACCAACCATAAAAAAGGCTCCCAATTGGGAGCCTTTTTTTATTGCATCTATTTCATAAATTAATGACCGATCATGTCTTCAGGTCGAACAAAACGATCGTAGTCTTCTTCACTTACGTAGCCTAATCGAACCGCTTCTTCTTTAAGAGTAGTTCCTCTTTCATGTGCAGCATTTGCAATTTCTGCGGCTTTGTAATAGCCAATCTTTGTATTTAAGGCGGTGACCAGCATTAACGAGTTATCTAATAGTGTTTTAATTCTTGTATGGTTGGGTTCGATTCCCACCACGCAGTTCACTTCAAAACTATGAGCAGCATCAGCAAGAAGCGTTGCCGACTGAAGTACATTTGCGGCCATCATTGGTTTAAATACATTCAATTCGTAATGTCCTTGAGTACCACCAATGGTAACTGCCACATCATTACCCATAACCTGTGCACAAACCATTGTAATTGCTTCGGCTTGTGTAGGGTTGACTTTACCTGGCATGATTGAACTTCCTGGTTCATTTGCAGGGAGTGTTAATTCTCCAATACCCGATCTTGGCCCTGAAGCCATTAATCGTATATCATTGGCGATTTTATTCAAAGAAACTGCTAACTGCTTTAAGGCCCCGTGAGATTCAACAAGGGCATCGTGAGCAGCTAATGCTTCGAACTTGTTGTCAGCTGTTGTAAAAGGTAATCCTGTAAACTCCGCAATATACTTTGCTACTAAAACATCGTAGCCTTTTGGAGTATTTAATCCTGTTCCAACTGCAGTTCCCCCTAGTGCTAGTTGTGATAGATGATCCAGTGATCGCAATAATGCTTTTAATCCAAACTCTAGTTGGGCTACATAACCTGAAAATTCTTGTCCAAGAGTTAGAGGGGTAGCATCCATCAAGTGTGTGCGTCCGATCTTAACAACATCGTTGAAAGCTTTAGCTTTTTGATTTAAGGCCTCCTTTAAAGAACTGATTTTCGGAATAGATTCTGAAACAATTTTTTGATAGATCGCAATATGCATTCCGGTAGGGAAGGTATCGTTAGACGATTGAGATTTATTTACATCGTCATTTGGACTTAAGGTACGTGTACCCTCGCCGAGTGCATTCCCTTCTAAAACATGTGCTCTATTGGCAATTACCTCATTAACGTTCATGTTACTTTGAGTTCCTGAACCTGTCTGCCAAATAACCAAGGGAAATTGATCGTCTAATTTACCTTCTAAGATTTCATCGCAAACTTTAGCAATGAGATCTCTTTTTGTAGTATCAAGAACTCCTAATTCACAATTTGCATAAGCGGCAGCCTTTTTTAAATAGGCAAATCCATAAATAATTTCCCTAGGCATTGAACCTTGTGGGCCAATTTTGAAATTATTGATGGATCTTTGGGTTTGAGCACCCCAATATACATTCTTGGGAACATGCACTTCACCCATGGTATCTTTTTCAATTCTATATTCCATGATGTATCAATTTGAAATTCAAAGTTAACCACTTCTGCTATTTTTACCTTGATTTATAGTCTTTTGCTTGCAGCCAAATCTTAAAACATCTTATATTCGCGTTATAAATAAAAACTACCATGATTGAATTTGATCAATACTTAGGATTTATAGCCTTTTTGAGCATTCTAACCATAGGATTTTGGTTGATGATATTTCTTTTAACCTTTGTGATTCCTTATTGGTTGACAGGTAGTTTTATTGAATTCCTTAAAGAGAAGAAAAAAGATAAAGAAACTCAGTCTTAATTGACTTAGATAGTATAAAAAAGGCCCGGTATTCCGGGTCTTTTTTATTGAATGCTTTTATAATTTACGGCGTTCCGAATTCAAATTCTTCACCACCGCCACCTTCTCCCATTTCTGGTCTTCGGCGATTGTTTCTTTGACCTTCTTGTTCATTGAAACGATACCTAAAGGTAAGGGTAGCCTGACGCTGTCTCCATTGATTCTCACTTTGTGTGAATACGTTAAACGTTCTCGTTTCAGAGATTCGTTTTCTCTGATTGAACAAATCACTTACGTTAAATGAAATAGAGCCTTTATCATTTAGAATTTCTTTACTCATAGCTAGGTTGACTGAAAGAACTCCTTTGTTGGTTCCCTGTGGATTAACAGATGGCCCTCTGTAGAATGCATTCGTTTGAAAGTTGATTTTTCCAGGTAATGGGAATTGTCCACTGATTCTACTAAACCAACTAAAATTCTCCGTGTCAAAGTTTTGTGTGATTTCTTCGCCTAAACTATTGGTGTAAGAGAAGTCTCCTTGTAATTGTTGCTGAAAAAGATTAATGTTCCAAGAGAATCTCATCCCGCGTTTTGGAGAGTATGAGGTGGTTAATTCTCCTCCATATCTCTGCTCTGTAGCGAGGTTAATCGGACTTCTAAGCTGCACTGGCACACTAACAATCTCACCATCACCCGTATCAATTTCCACGAAATCACCAGTCTCTTGAACTACAAACTGAAACACCCCAGTACTCTTATTATAATAAGCAGAGGTATTCAGCGTCAGTTTCCCAAAACGTTTGAGATATCCTAGATCAAACGCGTTAGAGTAGGTGGGATCAAGATCAGGGTTACCCACAAAGAGGTTGGTATTACTGTTTCGACGTACAAAAGGATTAATAAACCAAGATCGAGGTCTTCTTAGGCGTCTACTGTAGCTTAGAGTCAATTGCTCGGTTTCAGAGAACTCATATCCTACAAAAAGAGATGGAAACCAGTTGGTATATTCTTTTTTGTTATTGTCTTGACCAAAATCACCTGATGAATTGACAGTAATCACCGAATTCTCCACGCGTAGGCCACCTAATAATGATACTTTACCAAATTTATTACCTAATTGAACGTATCCTGCGTTTACATACTCCTTATACACTAATTGATTACTAGTCTTAGGATCTCTTAATAGAAGACCGTTTGCTTCTTCTTGAAGTTGTAATTCAAAGTCAGTGTAGAAGTCATTGAACGTTCCTCGATATCCAAATTCAAATTGCCCGCTATTATTTTTGCCAATTGGGTTGACGTAATCGAATTGAAATAGACGATTAATCTGCTCCTCACTGGTATAGGTTGCTTCGGAAGGAATAAAAATGGTTTCGTCACTTAAAACACTTTCATTAATTCGGGAGTTGGATAACTCCTCACCTGTAGAGTATTGAAAATCAGCTGTTAATTTCTGACCGTCCTTCTTGAAATCTTTTACAAAATTTGCAGAATATTGATAAGTGACATCAGTTTCATCACCGAAATTCGCTCTAAGTCTTGAAATCGTAGGAAGTCGGTTACTATCATAGTTGAAAAAATCTACTGTACTTAGATTTTGTCCGTCACTGTTTCGGTATAAAAAGGTTTGCGTGAAGGATGTTTTTTTACCTAGAAGAAGTTCTAACCCAATATTTGTGTTGAACCCTTCACGAATACGTTCGTTTCTTCCAAATTCATCTTGATAGCTAGCAATAGTGCCGTCAGGGTTGAAATTAGTTTGAATATTAGAAGAATTCCCTGGGTTATTATTACTTCTGTATGAAGTGTTTGAGAATAAATTGAATGATTTTCTCCTGAGGTTTAAATTTAGGTTGCTACCTGTGTTTTCAGGAGTTCCAACATTAACGGTTACTGACCCGTTTAAACCTTTGGTTTTTTCTTGTCTTAAAACAATGTTCAAGATCCCTGCAGTCCCTTCTGCATCATATCTAGCGGATGGGTTAGTAATTACCTCTACCTTTTCTATAGCTTCTGCTGGTAGTTGACGAAGCGCGTCATTACTAAGACCTGAAAGGGCTGAGGGCTTTCCGTTAATTAAAATACGAACACTTTCATTACCTCTAAGCGAAATATTACCCTCTACGTCAACACTTACCGAAGGCACGTTGTCGAGTACATCCGTAACCGAACCTCCCTTTACAGTGAGGTCTTGGCCTACATTGTATACCTTCTTATCTAGCCTTAATTCAACAGTAGTTCGCTCTGCAACGACTTCAACTTCCTCAAGTTGCGCAACATCAGCCTCAAGAGCGATTTGACCTAAATCGGTAGAAGCCGTAAGTCTAACATTCTCTTGAGTATAGGTTTTGAATGACAAGAATTCTACACGAATATGATACATTCCCGGAGGCGTTTCTACCGAAAATTTTCCAGATTCATCGGTAATACCTCCAGTAACTCGATCAGGCATTCGAACACTTTGTAAAACTAGAGTTGCATATTCTAGAGGTTGCCCACTATCCTTATCGATTACACTACCAGTGATGGTAATGGGAGTCATCGTTGGCATTGGACGATTAGGCATTTGAGCCTGGGCACTCAGCATTCCTAGGATACTAAAAAGTGCAACGAAATAGTGTTTCATTCAGAATTGAATTAGTTCTTCTTTTTTTTCTTTTTTTTCTTTTTTTTCTTTTCTGAATTGTCTTTTAGCTTCTTAAAGTTTCGCTCTTTGAGCTCAATGAGTTTCTCATAGGTAGCCAAAGACAACTCTGTTTTCAATCGTTCGTTTTCTAAATCATTTAGTTTTCGGAACGATTCAGTTAGTGTCTTCGGATCTACCTTTAAAATCTGGAGCTCAATTCTTTTTTTCGTGAATTCAAGCAAAATCGATCTCAAAATAGCTTCTTCAAATGGGTCAATAATTAGGGCTTCTTTAACCTTAACCATTTCTAGCTCGGTAATTTCTTCAGCGGTTAATGGAGCATCAGGCTCCGCAGCTACATTTGTTCTTGGAACACTGCTACGCATTCTTCCCATTCCACTGTAGGGGTTATAACCATAACCACCAAAACCACCCATTCCAAACTGTCCTTGGACACTTTCTTGACTGCCCAATACCAATAACAATGCCAAAACGATTTTGAAAACGTTAAAATCTTTTTTCATCTGTATATTTTTAAAATTCATCTTCGGTTTGCTTTTGTCCGTTAGACATTAGAAAGGCTTTTAGGAACAGATCAATTTCACCATTCATTACCGCTTCTACATTTCCTGTTTCAACGCTAGTACGGACATCTTTGACTAGCTTGTAGGGATGCATTACGTAATTTCTTATCTGAGAACCCCATTCAATTTTCATCTTAGAATCTTCGATTTCACGACGAGCTTCCATTCTTTTTCGAAGCTCGATCTCGTAAAGTTGAGATCGTAACATTTGCATGGCTGTTGCTCTATTGTCGTGCTGAGAACGCGATTCAGAACAGCTAATTTGAATTCCTGTTGGCTTGTGAACGAGTTGCACTTTAGTTTCTACCTTATTTACATTTTGTCCACCTGCACCACTAGATCTAGCTGTTGTGATTTCAATATCTGAAGGATTAACTTCAATTGAAATGCTATCATCAACCAAAGGATACACATACACTGATGCAAATGAAGTATGCCTCTTTGCGTTACTGTCAAATGGAGATATACGCACCAATCTATGAACACCGTTTTCCCCTTTGAGCCAGCCAAATGCGAAAGGACCATTAATCTCGATAGTGACTGTTTTAATCCCCGCAACATCTCCCTCTTGAAAGTTGAGTTCTTTGACGCTGTATCCTTGAGAATTAGCCCACATCAAATACATTCTCATGAGCATGGATGCCCAGTCACAACTTTCTGTACCTCCTGCGCCAGCGGTTATTTGAAGGACTGCAGGTAAATCATCACCTTCCTCTGAAAGCATGTTTTTAAACTCTAAATCTTCAATTAGTTTTTCGAGCCCGTTTAATGGTTTGTTGACATCTTCTTCGGTAGCTTCTCCTAGCGAGATGAATTCAGAGAGAACCTCTATTTCACCGTAGAGTTCTTCAGCCTCCTCAAACTGCTCTACCCATGATTCCAGAATTTTGAGCTTCTTCATCTGCTCTTGTGCTGACTTGGGGTCATCCCAAAAACCTGCTACTAGTGTTTTTTCAGTCTCATTTTCGATCGCAATCTTTTTGCCATCTATGTCAAAGATACCTCCTTAACGCACCTAGGCGTTCAAAAAGATCTTTTTGTCGTTCTGTTCGACTCATATCTACTTGGTAAGAATTTCGAACGCAAAAATACTTATTAGTCTCCTGCTATTGTCTAAAAATTGAATAATTTAAACCCTTCAATCTCTTATCAAATGAAAAGACTACAACTTCTAAAAACGTTTTTCCTATTTGTTTTTATTCCTTCAACACTGCTTGCACAAGACTTTAACAGGGTAAAGGATTTAAAGGCTATACCGGGATTTTTAATTACCTATTACGATGAATCAGAGGATCGGTTATTTATGAAAGTGGATCGTCTTGAGGAGGAACTACTTTACGTTACAGCCCTGAGCAGTGGGGTTGGAAGTAATGATATCGGTCTTGATAGGGGACAATTGGGCACGACAAAAGTCGTTTTTTTCAAAAAGGCCGGTAATAAATTGCTCCTTATTGAACCAAATCAAGATTATCGCGCCCTTAGTGAAAATGCGCTTGAAAAAGCTTCTGTAAATCAGGCTTTTGCTAAATCTGTAATCGCTGGATTTACCATTATAGAAACGGCCGAAGATGGATCTATTCTGATCGATTTAAATCCTTTATTGTTAAGAGATGCACATGGAGTTATTGATCGTTTGGCGGCTACTCAACAAGGAAATTATCAATTAGACCTATCTCGTTCTGCACATCACAGAGAACGTTCGAAATCATTTGAGAAAAACATTTTGATAGATGTTTTGTTGACTTTCTCTGGAAAACCTAAAGGCTATGAAATAAGGTCGGTTACACCAGACGCAAGTTTGGTTAGCGTAACTCAAATGCACTCATTTATTGAGTTACCTGAATTGGGCGGTTTTGAGATGAGGTCTTTTGATGCTAGGTCGGGTGCCTATCCATTTCGATTTTTCGATTATGCTTCACCAGTGAATGGAGGTACAGCTAAAGACTTTATTCGCAGGCACCGATTAGAGAAAAAAGATCCCAATGAGGCGATAAGCGAGGCCGTAGAGCCTATTATTTATTATTTAGATAATGGTACTCCTGAACCTGTGCGTACAGCTCTTTTAGAGGGTGGTCGTTGGTGGAATCAGGCCTTTGAAGCTATTGGATATAAAGATGCTTTTCAAGTAAAGATGCTACCAGAAGACGCTGATCCGTTAGATATTAGATATAATGTTATCCAATGGGTTCACCGATCAACAAGGGGTTGGAGTTATGGTTCAAGTGTTACCGATCCTAGAACCGGTGAAATATTAAAAGGTCATGTTAGTTTAGGTAGTCTGAGAATTCGTCAAGATTACCTCATTGCTCAAGGCCTTTATAATCAACCGTACAATAAGTTAAGTGTTCATGAGCAAACCCTATTAGATATGGCCTTGAACCGTATTAGACAGTTATCTGCTCATGAAATTGGTCACACTTTAGGTTTTGCGCACAATTTCGCTGCAAGTACCAATGATCGTGCTTCAGTCATGGATTACCCACACCCACTAGTTTTAGAAGGTGCTGGAGATCAATTTGATTTTAGTGAAGCTTATGATAAGGGAATAGGAGATTGGGATAAAGTGACTGTTGCTTATGCCTATAGCGACTTCGGCGATGGTATTGATGAAAATCAAGCGCTGCAGGAAATATTAGAAAATGCGGAGAAGGCAGGGTTAAGATATTTAACCGATTCAGATGCACGACCTGCTGGCTCCGCAAGTGCTACTGCTCATCTTTGGGACAACGGAACAGATATTACTGAAGAGTTATATCGTTTACTTGACTTAAGAGCTAAGGCAATTAGTCGATTTTCATTGGATAATGTGCCTGAACATTCTCCTATGGCACTTTTAGAGGACGTTTTCGTTCCGCTTTATTTTTCACATCGATATCAAACTGAAGCGGTGTCTAAATTAATTGGTGGCATTGACTATAGTTATGCATACACCGATGCAACAGAGTTTCATGATCAGGTGAGTAGAAAGGAACAAGAAAAGGCATTGAAGGCGCTTATTCGAACACTTGATCCTGAAACTTTAGAAATACCTGAGTATTTGCGTTCTGTTTTTGGACCGAGAACTTATGGTTATAGTAGATCTAGAGAATCCTTCGAATCCAAATTGGGAGTAGCATTTGATCCTTTGGCAGCGGCCGAAACTGCAGCTTCTACGACCTTAAATTTCCTGTTGCATCCAGAAAGAGCCAATCGGGTTTATCAACAAGGCTTATTTGATAAGAATCAGTTATCTCTTCAAGAGATGATTAAGTTATTATTAGATGAAACGGTTCGGAGTATGAATTCGAAGGATGCGTATTACAACGCTATTGAAGAGATTGTGGCTTGGCAAACTTTAGATGGATTGATGAAGTTGTCTTCTTCAGATAAGGTTTATCCGCAGGTGACTGAAGTTATTTTGTTAGAAATGATGAGACTTAAAACCCATCTTGAAAATAGTGCGACCGATCCCACTGCAATTTACTTAAGAAAGCAAGTAGAGCGTTTTATTGGTAACCCTACAGGATATAAGTCTAATGAGTCAACAGTTCGTATCCCTGACGGGTCTCCAATAGGACAAGAGGTAATGTGTAATTTTAGTTGGAATTAATTAGTGGAGCACCTTTATACCCCCCCCAAAGCACCGAAGTACCCCAAAAAATTAGTAAAACATAGTCACGAAAGGGAAGACCCTTTTTACTGGATGTGTGATCGTGAACATCCCGAGCTTTTAGACTATCTCAAGAAAGAAAACGAATATTTTAATCGCGATACTACAAATCTTGAACCTTTTAGGGAATCTCTTTACAAGGAGATGAGAAGTCGAATTAAGGAGGACGATCGTTCGCTCCCTCTTTTCAAAAACGGGTTCTGGTATCAAAGTGAATATCGAGAAGGTAAAGAGTATCCGATTTATTCGCGTTTTAAAAACGAAAACGGAGAAGGTAAGGAATTGCTTTTCGATGTTAATAAGTTGGCCTCTTCTTTTTCGTATTACCATTTTAAGGGACTGAAAGTGAGTCCTAATAACCAACTTGCCTTATATGCTGAGGATACGGTTTCACGAAGACAGTATACCTTGAAAATTAAAAATTTAGAGACGGGTCAGTTTCTAGATGATGTTATCGAAAATACTACCGGAACCGCATGCTGGGCCGCAGATAACAAAACTTTCTTCTATGTAAAGAAGGATCCCCAAACCCTCCGAAGTTATCGAGTGTATCGACATCAAATAGGTCAGAACTTAGTAGAGGATGAGTTAGTTTTTGAAGAAAATGATGAAACTTTTAATGTTGGAATTTTTAAACCTAAAAGCGAAGATTACATTTTCATAGTATCGTCTTCAACGCTAACTACAGAATATCGATTCATCAAATCGGATGATCCGAACGCGCCATTCCGTGTTTTTTCGAAGAGAGAGCGAGGCTTAGAATATAGTCTTGACCATTACCAAGATCACTTTTACTTGCTTACCAATAAGGACGGAGCCACCAACTTTAAATTGATGAAAACTTCGGTTTTAGCTACCGAAAGTGACTATTGGGAAGAATTTATTCCACATCGACCAGAGATTCTTTTAGAAGATGTTGAGTTTTTTGAAAAATTTTATGTCCTATCCGAGCGAAAAAGAGGATTGACATCTTTGCAGATTCATCATTGGGAGGATCATTCCTTCTATACAGTTGCTATGGAAGGAGAGACCTATGTTTGCGATATTCATGAAAATCCTGAGTTTAAAACGACTAAACTTCGCTATTATTATAATTCAATGACGCGCCCGGGAACTGTCTATGAAATAGATATGGAAACCCGCGAAACTCGATTGCTAAAACAGCAAGAAGTATTAGGGGGTTATTCTCCTTCAGATTATATTTCTGAGCGAGTTTGGATAACGGCCAGGGATGGTGTTTCAGTACCTGTATCTCTGGTAAAACATAAAGATACCCCAAAGAGTGCACCTACGCTCATATATGGATATGGTTCTTATGGACACACCATCGATCCTTATTTTTCTTCTACAAGACTTTCATTACTTAATAGAGGTTTTGTGTTTGCGATAGCTCACATTCGGGGTGGGGAATACCTTGGTCGTGAGTGGTACGAGACCGGTAAGCTAGAACTAAAGTGTAATACGTTTAATGACTTTGTTGACGCTTCAAAGGGTCTTATTTCTTTGGGCATCGCCAAAGAAGATCGTTTATACGCTATGGGTGGTTCGGCTGGTGGACTTTTGGTTGGTGCGGTGATCAACACCAACCCAGAATTGTATCATGGGGTAATTGCCGCGGTTCCTTTTGTGGATGTAGTAACTACGATGCTAGATGAGGATATTCCATTGACCACGGGTGAATACGATGAATGGGGAAATCCTAACGATCCTAAATTTTACCAAATTATGCTGTCCTATTCTCCTTATGACAACGTTCAGCCACAAAAATATCCCAATATTTATGTATCTACTGGTTTTCACGATTCGCAGGTGCAGTATTGGGAACCAGCGAAATGGGTTGCGAAGCTTCGTGAATGCCAACGAGCAGACCATAAAATTTATTTAGATACTAACTTAGAAACGGGTCACGGTGGGGCTTCGGGTCGATTTGAGCAATTAAAAGAACTCGCTAAGGAGTATGCTTTCATCTTAAACCTTTGTGATCCCTCACTTTGTAGAGTTTAATTATATTTGTGATAAATTTTTGAATTTGTTCTCACTTTTTAAAAGGAATAAAAGCGTTCAGGCATCTGAATCAATCTTAGACTTAGTAGGTAATACACCGCTTGTAAAGCTTCAGAAAGTTACTGCAAACTATTCGGGTCAATTTTATGCTAAATTGGAGTGGTTTAATCCGGGACAATCTTCTAAAGATCGAATCGCATTATCCATTATTGAAAATGCAGAAGCTAAAGGATTGATCAAGCCAGGTAATACCATTGTAGAAACTACCTCGGGAAATACTGGTTTTAGTTTAGCCATGGCAAGTATGGTGAAAGGATACAGATGTATTCTAGCAGTAAGCTCTAAATCTTCACAGGATAAAATCGATGGTTTAAAAGCCATGGGAGCAGAGGTCCATGTTTGTCCTGCACATGTGGCAGCCGACGATCCTCGATCCTACTATGAGGTGGCTAAAAGAATTCATGCTGAAACGCCGAACTCGATATATATCAATCAGTACTTTAATGAATTGAATACTGAGGCACATTACAAGACCACAGGACCTGAGATTTGGGAGCAGACTGCTGGTAGAATCACCCACCTAGTTGCATGTAGCGGTACAGGTGGCACAATTTCTGGGACTGCCAGGTATCTTAAAGAACAAAATCCGAGTATTCAGATTTTAGGGGTAGATGCCTACGGGTCAGTGATTAAGAAATATCACGAAACTGGCAAGTTTGATGAAAATGAGATTCATCCATATCGTATTGAAGGCCTTGGTAAGAACTTAATCCCTAGCGCTACTGACTTTACTGTTATTGATACCTTTGTTAAGGTTACCGATAAAGACTCCGCCCTAGCTGCTAGAAACCTTGCTCGAACTGAAGGTATATTTGCTGGGTATACATCAGGTGCTGCACTACGTGCTACTGAGCTGTATAATGATCAAAATATATTTGACGAAAAAAGTGTGGTAGTCATCATTCTACCTGATCATGGATCGCGCTATTTGAGCAAAATTTACAGCGAAAAGTGGATGACGGAACAAGGTTTTATTGAGGCTGAAGAATTAGTACGGACCTCAGAAGAATCGGCTATCACAAATTCATAGTAAAATTCTTAGGGTAATTGTTTAAATCTTATTTTTGCCCCATATTTTCATAACGTTATAGATATATGAGAGATTTATTTGATCGAATTATCGAGAATAAGGGTCCATTAGGAAAGTGGGCATCACATGCAGAAGGATACTTTGTGTTTCCAAAATTAGAAGGACCCATTTCGAATCGAATGAAATTTCAAGGAAAAGAAGTACTTACTTGGAGTATCAATGACTATTTAGGACTTGCTAACTTAGATGAGGTTAAGGCCGTAGATGCTGAAGCTGCTGCTACCTATGGAGCAGCTTACCCAATGGGAGCTCGTATGATGAGTGGTCATACTGATTTTCATGAGCAACTTCAAAACGAACTTGCGGCTTTTGTAAATAAAGAAGCAGCCTACTTACTTAACTTTGGTTATCAAGGTATTATGTCTGCTATTGATGCCTTAGTGTCGAAGGACGATATTATCGTTTATGACGTAGACTGTCACGCATGTATTATTGATGGTGTTCGTCTTCACATGGGCAAGCGTTTCACTTTTCAACACAATGATATTGAAAGCCTAGAGAAGAATCTTGAAAGAGCTACTAAGCTTGCTGAACAACAGAATGGAGGTATTCTCGTAATTTCTGAAGGAGTTTTTGGTATGCGTGGTGAGCAAGGAAAGCTGAAAGAAATCGTTGAGCTGAAGAAAAAATTCAAATTTAGACTGCTAGTAGACGATGCACACGGTTTTGGTACCTTGGGTGCTACAGGTGCTGGCGCTGGTGAGGAGCAAGGGGTTCAAGACGATATTGACGTTTACTTTGCAACCTTTGCTAAATCACTGGCAGGTATCGGAGCGTTTCTAGCTGCCGATCAAGAAATTATTGATTACTTAAAGTACAATCTTAGATCTCAAATGTTTGCTAAATCATTACCGATGATTTATGTAAAAGGAGCTTTAAAGCGCTTGGATATGCTTCGTTCTCGTCCAGAGTTGAAAGCAAAACTTTGGGAAAATGTAAACGCCTTACAAACTGGATTAAAAGAAAGAGGTTTTGATATTGGAACCACTTCAAGTTGTGTTACTCCAGTTTATCTAAACGGAAGTATCCCTGAGGCAATGGCACTTGTTAAGGATTTACGCGAAAACCATGGTATCTTCTGTTCTATAGTAGTATACCCGGTAATTCCCAAAGGACTTATCCTTCTTAGAATGATTCCTACTGCTACTCATACCCTTGAGGATGTAGCAATTACTTTAGACGCTTTCTCAGCAATCCGTGAAAGACTAGAGAATGGAACCTACAAAAGACTTTCGGCAGCTGTCAGTGCTGCAATGAATGAATAACTGAGTTAAATCAGTGATAAAAAAAGGAGGCTAAAAGCTTCCTTTTTTTATGTCAATAATTTTTTCATCGTTTGTCGCTTTTGGGTAGTGGTAGTATTGAAATTAACCCACAAACGATGAATTGCATGATTGTCTTCTAATTCTGGTGTTCGATGACACATCTGAATACCTCTTTTGTCAAATTCACGTTTAAATTCAGTGAATAGAATAGAGGTAACTCCTTTTGATTGATATTCTGGAGTAATCCCAATTAGATAAAAGGTAACATCCTTTGAAAAGTACTTTGCCCATAATAGGTAGATGAACCCAAAGGGAAATAATTTTCCATTTGCCTTTTTTAGAGCTTTTGCAAAAGAGGGCATAACTATAGCAAACGCAACAATTTTATCTTTTTCGTCAACCACAAATTTGATGTACTCAGGGTTGATAAATGAAATGTATTTTTCTTTAAAGAACTTTTTTTGTCGCTCTGATATGGGTACGAAAGAAGATAGCTTGCTATAACTTTCATTAAAGAGATCAAACATTTGATCCACTTTAGGCATTAAATCCTTAGTACGCTTGAAATTTACAGGTCGAAGATTATATCTCTTTTGTATAATCTCACTGAAACCAGCAAAGAACTTGGGGTCTGCATTTTCTGAAGGGAATTCACTTTCTATGTATCCCTTTTCCTTTTCTAACCCATAAGCCTTGTAATGATCGATATAGTAGGCATGATTATACCAAGTGATCATGGTACCCATATTTTTAAAACCTTCGGTCATAACTCCGACCTTATCTAGGTTTGAGAAACCTACAGGGCCTTCCATGAACTCCAATTGATTCTCTTTCCCTAACTCATTCACTTTATCAAGCAATGCCCTAGAGACCTCTAGATCGTCAATAAAATCAAACCATCCGAATCTCATCTTCTTAAGGCCTTGCTGGTTCACTTCTACATGGTTGATAATAGCTGCAATTCGTCCGACAATTTCATTACCCTTTAAAGCAACGAAAAAGCGTGCATCGGCGTGCTCAAAAACTGGATTAAGAGTTTTGTCGAAGCTACTCACCTCGTCACTGATGATCGGAGGAATCCAATAAGGAGTATTTTTATATAGTTTAAAAGGAAACTTTACAAAATCGACGAGTTCTTTTTGTGTCTTTAATTCTTTGATCGTAATCATAGCCCTAAATTAGCTTAAATTCAACGTAATTCATGGCAAACGAATCTACATCCACCTTTAAAATGTCAACTTTTTTTAAAACCCATGGAATAGCACTTCTTTCCTTTCTGCTTATATCCTGCGTTTTTTATTACCCTGCTTTACAAGGAAAAGTACTCGAGCAATCTGATATTATTCAGTATAACGGAATGGCACATTCACGAAATGAATTAAGAGCTGCAGGAGAGGAGTCGTATTACACCCAAAATGCTTTCGGTGGTATGCCTACTTACCAACTAGGTGCTCAATATGCCTATCAGGGAGTAAAAACACTAGATCGTATCATTCGAATTTTACCTCGCCCTATCGATTATTTATTTCTTTATCTGATATCCTTTTACCTCTTACTATCGAGTTTAAAGATCGATTTTAGACTTTCCATGTTAGGATCAATAGCCTTTTCTCTAGCTACCTACCATCTAATTATTATTGAAGTAGGTCATAATGCTAAGGCACATGCTATTGGCTATTTTCCATTAGTTCTGGCTTCATTGCTATACTTGTTTCGTTCGAGAAAGTTCATACTACCTACACTATTTTTAACCCTTTCAATGGCTTTAGAATTAGTAGCTAATCATTATCAAATGACTTACTACCTTTTTATGCTTATTGGAGTGTATCTGCTCTTTAAAGCATACGAGGCTATTACTGCGAAAGAAGGAGTGGTGTATTTAAAAAGGATAGGAGTTTTTATAGTTTCTATACTCTGGGCAGTGCTTCTAAATGCTTCTACGATTTTTGCAACACGACAGTACGCCCAGTTTAGTACGCGATCGACTCCAGAAATTTCACTAGAGGGAGCATCGACCAATTCTGGATTAAGTTTTGAGTATATTACCACCTATAGTTATGGGATTGCAGAGTCTTTCAATCTTTTCATCCCAAGACTTTTCGGTGGATCCAATAGTGAACCATTGCCAAAGGGAAGCCACTTGGAATTACTTTTAAAGAAGTATAATGTTGGCCCAGCAGAAATTGAAAATTTCACAAGCAATGCCCCTCTGTATTTTGGTAGTCAGCCGATCGTTGCTGCTCCTGCCTACCTCGGAGCTTCGGTATTGTTTCTATTTGTTTTAGGTCTGATTACCTTGTCCTTTAAAGATTACAAATGGCTGTACTTTTCCATGATAATGGCATTGTTTCTTTCGTTCGGAAAGAATCTTAGTTTCCTAAGCCATTTATTTGTCGATTATTTTCCGCTCTACAACAAGTTTAGGGCAGTTTCCTCAATTCAGGTGATACTCTCTTTCTCGGTACCGATTATTGCCGTTTTGGGGTTAAGAAAGTGGTTGATGTCTCCAAGTACCCAATCATTGATAAAGGCCTTAATGATAAGTCTTATCATTATTGGTGTGGGTACACTACTGCCATTTATAATCGGTTTTTCGGGTGTAAATGATATCAGTTACGAAAGTGCCTATGGTCCAGAATTTATAGATGCTTTGCGATCGGATCGAACTGCACTTGCTTTAAAAGATTCACTTCGTTCTTTTCTTATCATTTTAGTCGTTTGCACGGTTCTTTACCTTTATTCAAAACGATTAAAAGAATCACTTATTTATTTGGTTTTAGGTGCAGTATTACTTGATTTAGGTGGAGTGGCTTATCGGTATACTTCAGCGGATCATTTTCAATCAAAGCGGGAATTTCAAAACCCAATACCTTTAACTGATGCGGATGAAAACATTCAATCAGACAGTACTTACTACAGAGTGTTTAATCTTAATGAAGGGCTAAACGGTGCAACTACCGCATATCATCATCGATCGATTGGAGGATATCATGCAGCGAAGCCCGTTTATATTAGTCAAATTTTTGATTATCACATAGCAAACGAAAACTACGAAGTATTAGACTTACTAAATATTAAGTACTTGATAAGTAACGATGAGGAGGGTAATAGAATTGCGTCTGCTTATCCGAGTTCAAAAGGACCCATTTGGGTAGCTAAGTCCATTGACTATCAACCTTCTTTAAAAGAAAGTTTTTTGAATTTACCGCTAATCAGTCAGTCAGAATCGATAGAAATCAATGAGCCCTTCTCATTCGATTACAATGAGAATCGAACGCTTAGTGAACTTGAATTCATAGAAGTTAATTCGTTTAAAGAGAACCAGATTAGCTATAGGTACCAATTAGACTCACCGGCATTCGTGATATTTTCAGAATGGTACTATTCACCTAGCCCTGAGGATTGGATATTAAGAACTAGTAAGGGCGAAGCTCTTAAAATATATAGAACAAATTATTCCTTTATGGGAGCAATGCTTCCTGAAGGTGAAGGAGAAATAACCTTAAGTTTTGAGCCAAAGATTGTTTCACAAACCCTATTGATTCGAATCATTGCTCAAATTGGACTTTTGGCTCTAATTTTAGTTGCTATCATAGTATATCGTGGGAAGGCTGAATAAAATTATCTTGATTTCATATTACTGGCCACCGTCTGGAGGTCCTGGCGTTCAACGCTGGCTTTCGCTGGCCCAGTGTATTCAAGATTTGGGTATGGATTTGACAGTTATTATCCCTGAAACACCTTTTTACCCACAAATAGATAATGGTTTATCTGCTTCTATTCCAAATAAAATTAAGGTGGTAAAGGTTCGGTCGATAGAGCCTTTGCGATGGATCAATCGACTTTCATTGGGTAAATCAAAAAATTTTTCAAAGGGTTTAATCTCTAATGAAAATCGGTCCTGGATAAAGAAATTAGTATTTTGGTTAAGAGCCAATTACTTTTTTCCTGATGCTCGTTTATTCTGGAGCAAGGCGGTTATCCAATACCTAAAAAAGGAGATAGAGGGTCCAATAACTCTTATTACTACTGGACCTCCTCATAGTGCGCATTTGGTAGGTTTAAGATTAAAGGGACTCTTTGAACACATAAAATGGATTTCAGATTTGCGAGACCCTATTGCAGATTTGGGATATCTACAATTACTCCCTTTAACCGAAGATACTAAGAGCAAACATCAACGTCTAGAAAAGTCGATTATTAGTCAAAGTGATGCCATTGTAACTACTAGCTTTTCATTAACAAAACATTTATCAGAACGATACAAAGAATACAGCGAAAAGATTAAGTGCATCACTAATGGGTATGATGGAAGTCTCATTGAAAATAATCGTGCTCCTGAAGGATTCTATTTGGTTCATTCAGGATCACTTTTTGCCCATCGTAATTCAGTAAATCTTTGGCAAACCATAAGTGAAAGGATTAAGACTAGTAAAGATTGGAGGGATAATTTGAAAATCTTTCTAGTAGGAGAGGTCTCTCAAGAAGTCAGGCAAACTATGATTAATCTAGACCTAGAACCCTACGTAGAGTTTTTAGGTTATCAAACCAAAGAATTTTGCGAGCAGTTAGAGAGAAAGGCAGCCTGTTTGCTACTTCTTGAATCTTCAGTTTCTGGATTTAATTACGCGATTCCTGGAAAATTATTTAATTACCTAAAAGCAAGAAGACCTATTTTGGCTATTGGCCCTGAAAATTGGGATGTTCAGAAAATTTTAGATTCTCAAAACTTACATTTAGTTACTTCTGATAGTAAGCTAGACGTAGGTTCATATCTAGACCTAATATTTTCTAGATACCTTTTAAATGAGAATATGATTGTAAACAACGACATTTCTTTGTTTAGCCGTTCTTTTACTGCAGAACAATATGTAAATCTAATAAAGGCGTTATGAATAGAACTTCTATTCACTCTAGCGGACTAACTCTTTTTGGCTTTATTCTTGGAGCATTAAACACTCTTGTACTCTATACCCGATTAGTAGGTGTAGAACAATACGGTACGATTGCTTTTATTCTAGCCTCAGCTACTCTAATTTCACCCTTTATAAGTCTAGGTATGCCTCAAGGGCTACTCCGATTTTACGATTCGATTACCCCTGTTGAAAGGCCCCGTTTATTAGGTTTTGCTATACTTGCAATCACTCTGATTAGTTCAATTTTATTTGGTGTCGTTTATTTCTTTCATGGATGGTTAGGCCAATACTCGGAGGCTATCAATAATCTCTCCTTATATGAGTCTATCACGATCTTGGCTATTGCATTATCAATGGGAGTGTTCGAACTTGGTTTTGCTCTGGCTAAGCTTCAATTTAAACCACGATTTGGGGTGTTTTTAAAAGAAGTATATCCTCGTTTACTGATAACGTTATACTTGATTCATCTTATTTGGTCTGATTTTAATTGGAGACACTTCATTCTGTTTTTATTAATGAGTTATTTAACCCGAGCGTTACTCATATGGATCACAGCCTTAAAAATATCTGGAATTTTACCCTCCTTTAATTTTAAAGGTTTAAGGTTGAATAAGATACTTAGCTACTCGTTTTTGGTATTACTAGGGAGTTCTCTAAGTCTGTTCTTTTTAGAGGTAGATAAAGTAATGCTGTTCGAATTGATGACTGCCTCTGAGGTGGCTAATTATACCGTAGCTGTTTTTATCGCAACCACCGTTGTAATTCCGTTTAGAGGTTTTTTACCCCTATATGGCCCTAAAACGGCCCGCTCTTACCACCAAGACAGCAACTCGTTTCATGTCGCTGATGAATTAAAAAGTGCTAACGATCAAATTTTGGATCTTACTTCACTTATTGTTCTATTGTTGTTGGCTGCATTGCCTTTGATTCAATTCGTTCTGCCCGCTGAGTTTGAAAAGGGTTTTGACTTAATCCCTATTTTAATTTTCGCCAAATTTATCGACGCTATTTCAGGCTTGACCACACCGCTATTTCAATACTCTAAACTTTATTCAAAGTATCTTGGTTTAAGCATTTTGATGTTTGCTCTATTGGTACTTACCAACCTTTGGTTGATCCCTTTATACGGTCTTAAAGGTGCCGCCTTTGCTACCGCGCTAACATTTTGTGTTTTCTCCACATTAAAACATTGGTTCGCATGGAGATGGTTTCGAATAGCATTGGTAAGCCGAGACTACTTTTGGCCAATAATATCGATTGTTTTATCCAGTTTGGCATGGATTCTAATCGAGGCTTTAGCGATTTATGTTTCTATCGGATTATTAGCGATTTTTCTAATACACCTTAACCAAAAGGGGAAACTTCGAGAACTTTTTAAATCTTTAATCTAAGGTACTCAGCGGTAAACGAATCCTCAGACAATGCTACTTCTTCAGGAGTTCCAACGGTGAGTAGTTGTCCACCCTTAGTTCCTCCCACGGGTCCTAAATCAATTATATGATCGGCACATTTTATAAGATCAAGATGGTGTTCGACAACAATAACCGTATGTCCGTTCGCAATAAGAGCAGTAAATGAATTTAAAAGGAGTTTGATGTCGTGAAAGTGTAATCCTGTGGTTGGTTCATCAAATATGAAAAGGGTTCGAGAACTATTATTTCCTTTACTAAGAAATGATGCTAACTTAATTCTCTGAGCTTCACCACCAGATAAAGTGGCAGAAGACTGCCCGAGCTGAACATACCCTAGGCCTACATCGATTAGCGGTCTCAGCTTTCTTGCAATTTTATACTCACCGTGAGTTTCAAAAAAATCATAAGCTTCCTGCACCGTGAGTTTTAAAAGATCGTGAATATTCTTTTCTTGAAATTGAACCTCAAGAACCTCTTCTTTGAATCGAGTTCCTTTACAGGCCTCGCAGGTGAGCACAACATCTGCCATGAACTGCATTTCCACGGTTACCTCACCGTCACCTTTGCATTGATCACAACGCCCGCCATCAATATTAAAGGAGAAATGTTTTGCCTTGAATTGATTGAGCTTGCTTCTCTTTTGGCGTGCCATTAATTCTCTTATATCATCATACGCTTTGATATAAGTAACTGGGTTCGATCTTGAAGAGCGTCCGATAGGGTTTTGATCGACCATTTCAATGGCTTCAATTCTCTTTAAACTTCCACCGATTTGATCATGTTCCAGGGCTTTAGGACCATGACCTTGAAGATGTTTTAAGAGGGCAGGATAAAGAATACCCCTGATCAGAGTACTTTTTCCACTACCTGAAACACCAGTTACAACGGTTAGGCAATCTAATGGAATGCTTACATCAATATTTTTTAAGTTATGCGCGCGCGCTCCTTTGATGTCGATAAAGTATTTGGGTTTTATTCGCTTTTCAGGTACTGTTATTTCTAATCTTCCGGTTAAGTATTTGGCGGTAAGAGCGTCTGATTTTAAAAATTGTTCAGGTGTTCCTTCGGCAACCACTTCACCTCCTAAGCTACCGGCTAATGGTCCAATATCAATGAGATAATCGGCCGACTTCATTATATCCTCATCATGTTCCACTAAAATTACAGTGTTTCCTAAATCTCGAAGATCTTGCAGAACTTCAATGATTTGATGAGTGTCTTTCGAGTGTAACCCAATAGTAGGTTCATCGAGAATATACATCGAGCCGACAAGGCTACTCCCGATGGCATTAGCAAGGTGTATACGCTGGCTTTCTCCACCCGATAATGTACTTGATTTTCTGTTTAGGGTTAAGTAGCCCAATCCTACCTTTACTAAGTACTCCAATCTAGAAGTAATCTCGATGATTATTCGCTCGGATATCGCTTTGTCATGTTCGTTTAGATTGACGCTTCTTATCCAATCGAGTAAGTCCTCAGCAGGCATTAATAGTAGTTCTGCAATACTTCTATCAGCAACTTTTACGTAAGAAGCTTCTTTGCGAAGACGTTTACCTTCACATTCTGGACACTCTGATCGACCGCGATATCTGGAAAGAAGTACACGGTTTTGAATTTTATAGTTCTTTTCTTCGATTTTATCGAAAAACGCATCGATTCCTGTAAATAACTTTCGCTCTTTCCAAATAATCAATTTCGTTTCATCGCTAAGCTCAAACCAAGGCTTATGGATGGAGATGCCAACTGATGCGGCTTTCGCTATAAGCTTATCCTTATACCTTACAAATCGATCGGTATTCCATGGAGCAATGGCTCCTTCATAAATTGACAATCCGGTATTAGGAATGACAAGGGTAGGGTCAATGCCAATTAAATCGCCGTATCCTTCACATTTTTTACAAGCCCCTAATGGATTATTGAAACTAAATAGATGAATACTAGGCTGATCGAAAGTTATACCATCCTTTTCGAAACGATCATTGAATAGCTGTTTCAAATCAGTATCCATTGATTCAACGTGTAAGGTGCCTTTACCTTCGAAGAAGGCGTTGTCAACTGCCGCTGAAAGACGATTTTTAAAATCTTCATCTTCCTTTCTGACGATAATTCGGTCGACTACTAATTCGAAATCGCCTTTAAAATTCTCAGGTAATTGATCAATTCGATAAATCTTATTCTGATATTTCACCCGAGCAAAGCCTGCTTCTGAATATAATTGAGCAAGTTTATGAGCCTCTCTTTTCTCACCAGTATGAATAGGTGCAATCAGTAGCCATTTAGAGCCCTCCTTCTGGGAAATTACAAAATCAACAACATGAGACACAGTATCACGTTTGACAAGTTCTCCAGAAATAGGAGAGTAGGTTTTACCTATCCTAGCGTATAAAAGTTTTAGGTAGTCGTAAATTTCTGTAGTCGATCCGACAATTGAACGGGGATTTGAATTGGTCACCTTTTGCTCAATGGCAATCGCTGGAGCTATACCGGTAATATGATCCACCTTTGGCTTATCTAACTTCCCTAAGAATTGTCGTGCATAGCTTGATAAACTTTCTACATATCTACGTTGTCCTTCGGCATAAAGAGTATCGAAGGCTAAAGATGATTTACCAGAGCCCGATAGACCAGTGATTACGGTAAAACTATTGCGAGGTATACGTACATCGATATTTTTCAAATTATGGAGTCGAGCTCCTTTGATGTGTATGTGACTAGCTTTCAAGACTTCGACTTTAAATACTGATTGATGACTGATTTTCTACCGATGGTCTTAGTAATGATGTCTGTTTCCAAATTCCATCCTCGGGCCGGAGAGTATTCGCGTCCGTACCAAATAATCTGGAGGTGGAGATCATTCCATTTATCTTTAGGAAAAAGACGCTTTGCGTCTCTTTCAGTTTGAACTACATTCTTGCCGTTTGAGAAACCCCAGCGATACATTAATCGATGAATATGCGTGTCAACAGGAAAGGCTGGTACTCCGAAGGCTTGTGAAACTACCACACTTGCAGTTTTATGACCAACAGCAGGTAATTGCTCTAAAGCCTCTAAATCATTGGGTACTTCGCCTTGGTATTTATCGATGAGAATTTGAGATAATCCGTGTATACCTTTGGATTTCATAGGAGATAATCCAACCGGTTTAATAATCTCTCTTATTTCTTCTATGCTCATCTTTACCATATCATATGGGTTGTCGGCTTTTTCGAATAGGAGCGGAGTGATCTGATTAACGCGTACATCGGTGCTTTGTGCTGATAACAGAACGGCAACTAATAAAGTATAGGGGTCTTTGTGATCAAGAGGTATAGGAATTTCAGGATATAATTTTTCAAGGGTTTCCATACAGAAATCCACTTTTTCACTCTTAGTCATAAATCGGTAACTTTATAACAAAAATAGTTATGAATACACTTAAAGTAGGAGATAAGGCTCCTGAATTTCAGGTTTTAAATCAAAATGAAAACCTCGTAAAAAGTTCTGACCTAAAAGGAAGGGCTTATATTCTTTTCTTTTACCCTAGAGCAAGTACCCCAGGATGTACTGCCGAAGCATGCAGTTTAAATGATAAATTTTCAGAATTAAGAAAAGAAGGATTTGAGATTTTCGGGGTAAGTGAAGATACTCCTGCAAAACAAATGAAGTTCAAGGAAAAATATGGGTTCACCTATGACTTACTAGCTGATACCGAACATCAATTAATTGATGCCTATGGCGTATGGGGTCCTAAAAAGTTCATGGGAAAAGAATACGATGGACTTCATCGAACTACCTTTATTGTGGATGCTGATGGAATCATTAGTCACGTAATCAGTAAGGTTAGAACCAAGGATCACGCAGATCAAATTCTTGAAGTCTTAGGATAGAATATTTTTGTAAGGGAAAATCTTTTCTGAAACTTTAATGTTTTTGAAGAGCTTTTTTTCTTTAATAATATCTGCAATTCCTTCAGGTAGCATCTCTTCCCATCCCGGTTGATTATCAGCAATTTTTTGAAGAATTTCTCTTGAGAAGATGTCTAAATTTTTCTCATCGAAATCTTCGATATCCTTGACTTTACCGTTGTGCTTAAAGAATTTATAGAGATCTTTCATTCGAGGGTGAACCTTGATATTGTCACTATTTAAAATAGCGCCAGTACTTGGGTCTTTCATAGGATAGAGATAGACCTTTACATTCTTAAAGAATAATTTTCCAAATGCTTCTAGAATTCCCCCACTTAAGTGGCGGTAGTACTTCTCGTCAAATACATCAATAAGGTTGTTGAGTCCCATCGTTAAACCAATACGGTTTTTCGTGTATTTATGGAAGTATTCAACAAGTTTATAGTATTCTTGAAATTTTGAAATCATTACAGTGTGCCCCAGCGAACTCAATAGTTCTGCTCGAGCTAGGAAATCTTTCTCATCGATATCACCATGCGCCTTAAGGTTATCGAGAGTGATTTCGAAAATTACCTCGGTATTCTTCTGATTTACCTTTTCCTCGGTCATGAAAATCTTACTCGATTTATTCAGCATATCGATATTGACTCGAGTAACCGGTCTAAAACTACCACGTAATGCGAGGATGTTCTTTTTATAGAGTAAAGCAGCAGGTAATAGGTTATTACCATCAGGACCAAACATAACCGCTTCAGTCATATTGTTTTTGATCAGTTGTAAACTCATTAATCGATTGTCTACCTGTTCAAAATGAGGACCGGAGAAATTGATCATGTCAATCTCTAAGGTGTCTTTGTCTATATGGTCGTATAGATATTTGAGTAGTTTTTTTGGTTCGTAATGTTTGTAAAACGCACCGTAGATCAAATTAACACCTACAATACCGCATGTTTCCTGCTGTAATCTAGCTTCATTTTGTTTGAAACGAACGTGTAAAATAATTTCATTGTATACCTTTTGATTCGGTTCTAATTGAAATTTGATACCTAGCCAACCATGACCTTTATATCTTTTTGAGAAATCGATGGTTGCTACCGTATTAGCATAGGTAAAAAAAAGGTAATCGGGATTCTGAGATTTATCAATACGTTCTTCGAGTAGATTCGTTTCGTGGGAGAGCATCTTTCGAAGTCGAGATTCTGTCACATATCTCCCGTCGTGTTCGGTGCCATAAATAGCGTCGCTGAATGATTTGTCATACGCACTCATCGCTTTAGCAATAGTTCCAGACGCACCTCCTGCTCTAAAAAAATGGCGAGCAGTCTCCTGACCGGCACCAATCTCGGCAAATGAACCGTAAATATCTTTGTTTAGGTTAATTCGAAGGGTTTTGTCCTGAATGGATGGAACTACTTCGTATTCACTTTCTCTGAAAACAATTTTACTCATGGTTTATGAAGCTAACGTTACAAAGGTAACAAGTAATCGAGTGAATGCTTAGAAATTTAACGCTAATTTTAAGGTGTGAAAGGCGCTATTACATTAACCTTTTTAGGAACCGGTACTTCTCAAGGAATTCCTGTGATCGGAAGTGATCATCCGGTCTGTTTGAGTACGGATATCAAAGATAAAAGACTCCGCAGTGCTGTTTTAATCGAAGGCATAGAGACCAATGTAATTATTGATTGCGGGCCAGATTTTCGACAACAACTTCTTAATAATCCAGTAAAACGATTGGATGCAGTGCTTATAACACATGAACATGCAGACCATACAATGGGTTTAGATGATATTAGACCTTTCTTTTTCAGGCAAGGATACATGCAGTTTTACGCTACCGAAAAGGTTTTTAGAGCTCTATCTCAACGATTCGATTATATATTTGATGAAAATTATCAGTATCCTGGAGTTCCTGAGATAACTAAAAATTACATCACAAAAAACATCCCTTTTAAAGTAAAGGAATTTCAATTTTTACCAATCGAAGTTGATCACGCCGGGATGCAGGTATTAGGGTTTAGAATAGGCCGTTTGGCCTATATTACAGATATCAAGCATATCTCTGAAGATCAAATAGCATTATTAGACAACTTAGATATATTGATTGTTAACGCATTACGACATGAGCCACACCACTCTCATCTGTCGTTAAGTGAGGCCATTGATTTGGGGAAACGAATTGGTGCGAAAAGAACATATTTCACACATATTAGTCATACCATGGGTTTTCATAGTGAGGTATCTGCTGCTTTGCCAGAAGGTTTTTTCTTAGCTTATGACAACCTAAAACTTGAATTTGATAGTAATGAGTAAGAGTATTTTTAGATATTTATTTTTCTTCACCTTAATTATCCTCATTTTTTTAGCGGTTAATTATCAGCGAAAATTAGAGCAATTAACCGATCAGCTAGAACAATGTGAAGCTCGCTAAGAATGTGAGTTTATGAAGCTCAGAAAGTCTCGAAAATTATCGGGATGAACTTGGTGTCCAGTAGGATAGTTGTGATAATTAACATTCAAACCTTGAAGCCTCATTTTCTCAGCAGAGTGTTGAGACCATTCTACAGGAATTACCTGATCTTCTGTGCCGTGTGAGAGATAGAAATAGGTGCTTGGTAAAGATTTTATTTCTGAAGGAAGAATCTCCTCATTTAGATAGCCACTTAACCCAATAATCGAATAAAAAGAGTTTGGGTAATGGTAGCTTAAGGCGAGACTTAGTATGCATCCTTGACTAAATCCTAATAGGTGCACTTTCTCCCTTAAATTATATTTGTTTCTAAGGAAGTCAATTTCTGTTTTGATCCTTTTTACAGAGTCTTCAGCTTGTTTAATATCGTTCCATTTTGTACCATCGGCCTCGAAAGTAATTGCATACCAAGCAAATCCGGAAAAGCCTGTTGAATAGGGCGCTCTTAGAGAAAATACGGTTAGGTGCTTTGGTAAATACCTAGCAAAACCAAAAAGATCCTCTTCTGAACTTCCATAACCATGAAGCAAAACAATGCAGTCCTCTGAAGGCTCTTCAGAAGCTTTATGAAGGTAATGTAGGTGCTCCATTAGGATTGTTTCAATGTAAGTATCCCGTTAAAAAAACTTCCGGTGCCTGTAGTATCGAAAGATTCACCGTAAAAAAGTTCAGTTTGAGGATCTTTTTCCATCGCCGTGTAAGACTTATCGGTAGTAAAGAAACTTAGATTAGCCAATGAGCCTTCTTTTATCTCTGGGGTAGAGATTTGGAATAATTGGTACCCTCTACAGAGGATTTCAACCGCCTTTTCGATACCAACCAATTTCGAAAGGGCAGGGAAGAGGTAATCCTTTGTTTTTGATCCGAATTCTGCGAGATCAAACTCTAAATTCTTTTCTTCGGTGCTACAATTAAAATGATCCGATACAACGATATCTATCGTACCTTCTTTCAGTGCTTCAATAAGTTTTAATCTCGTTTCCTCGTTAGCCAAAGGTGGATTCAATTTATACCTAGAATCAAATCCTTCCAGTTTTTGGTCGTTAAAGTAAAGATTACCGATACTAACGCTGGCCGTTACACTCAAACCTTCTTGTTTCGCTTCGCGGATGAGTTCAATAGATTCTAGGGTTGAGATTCCCATAAAGTGAATTTTACCGCCGGTGTATCTCAGTAATTCTAAATCTCTTTGTATACGGATCGACTCTGCGATCGACGGTATTCCTTTTAAACCTAATCGGGTGCTGGCTATACCCTCACGCACTACTCCTTTACCTTTTAAATAATAGTCACAAGGAAAAACTCCAACAATTCCGTCAAAGGGCTGTGTATACTGGAGGGCCAATTTCATTAGTCCTGTATTAGTAATTCCCTTTTTGTAATCGACGAATGCAATGGCTCCAGATTGTTTCAAGTCATAGAGCTCAGCCAGTTCTTCACCCTTGCTATCCAAACTCAAGGTGCCGTAGGGTAATATGCTTATTGGTAGGTTTTTGTATTGATTAAAGAAGGATAACACGCTTCCCTTATCAGGTAGCGGAAGTGTATTTGGTAATAAACCTATGTGCGTAAATCCGTTTTTCGAAATACTGGTTAAATCATCTAGAAGTTTACCTTTTGCCTCGTATCCTGGTTCGCTCAGAGCGATCTCAGCATCAATCCAACCGCTACTTACCATTTGCCCTGATAGATTAATCGCTTCTTCAGTATTAACACTTAGGTCGGTGCCAATTTCAGTAATATTGGCTCCTTGTATTCTAATATCTACGATTTGATTGTTTAAGGGATGTCCTGTTTCTACCAGGGTAACACCTTTTAATAAATAATCCTTCATTGAGATGATTTAGTGCAAATTTAGGAAATAAATCAGCCTTAGTATTTGGCTGATGTAGAACCTACAGCGCTATCCTTTATAAAAGCTTTTAAATCGTCATTGGCTGACTTTAAATCTGCTGCTCTCAAATACATCATGTGTCCAGATTCGTAACCCTTAAAGCTAAAGCGATCACTAAATTGTCCGCTAGGATCTATTTGCCACAGCGTATATTTTGCATTGAAATAGGTAGTAGCACCGTCATAATATCCTGATTGACAAAGAACTTTTAAGTAGGGGTTTTCGGCCATTGCAATCCCTAAGTCCTCTCTGGTATTAACACGATCGTCCTCCCAAGGTCTTACTGGACCAAACATGTTGTACTTAACATCGGTTCTGAATCCAAGGATTTCATTGTAATAATAATTTACTGCTGGTGTAAAACTATGTAGCCACGAAGTAAGCTCTGAATTATAGTCAGGTCTCATCCCAACTTTCTCTTTGTCGATTCCTTTGTAACGACTATCCAAACGTCCAACAGTAAAGCCCTCTTCTTTGAGCAGATTTTTCCAAAAATAGGAGGTAGGTATACTCAGATTTAGACCCGCAACTTCAGATACACTTAGTCCCGAAAACCGAGCTAAGTCTTCAGTAATTTTTTGACGTTCGCTGCCTTTTAAAGATCCACCTTTGGCAAGTGCAGGAATTAAGGTGTTTAAGGTGAAGTCTTCAGATTTCTTTAGGGCTTCTGTTAACTCCAATTCATTTAAACCGCCCTGTAATTTATTATGATAATGTGCAGCAGCCGTATAGTAGGGTACATTTAAAGCTTCTGATACTGGACCCCCAACACGTAGCACCTGATAGTCAGCAGGGCTAACCATGATCACACCATTTAGATACATCCATTGTGATTCTTGAAGGGTTCGGGCTAATCCCATTACACGGGTTCCCCCATAACTTTCACCAATAATATATTTTGGCGCTCGCCATTTATTATGTCGTGTTACGAAGGTGTTCAACCATTCTGCTAGATAATTAATATCAGCATCAATGCCGAAGAATTTTGAACGATCAACTTGTTTTGGATCTAGTGGTATAGTTCTTGAGTAGCCCGTATTTACCGGATTAATAAAAACAATATCCGCATCTGTAAGCACCGTATTAGGATTATCTTTTACTCCATAGGGTTGTACTGGAAAACCTTCATCATCAATCGTTAATACTTTAGGACCAGTGTAAGCGAGATGCATCCAAACCGATCCAGATCCAGGACCTCCATTGAAGCTCATGATCAGCGGTCGTGTTTCTTTAACCTCTTGACTCGAATCTTTCTTCTGATAATAAGTATATTGTAAATACGCGATTTCACTACCATCGGTATCCCATACTGGTTGGGTACCTACTTCTACAGTATATTCTAACCAAGAATTACCGATTCGAATACGATCTTCTTTAACCATTAGTGTATCTGAAGGAAGACTACGTTGAGCGATTAATCCCATAGAGCTAAGGATAAAACCTAAGACAAAGAGTTTTTTCATGGTTTTAAAATTTGATTGAATTAAAGTACTAAAACTGTTCAAAGGCACCAATTCCAAAAAGAGCAAAATCGTATTTAACAGGATCAAATGGATCAAATGTCCTTAGGTTGGTATCCAATTCTGCTAAAGCTTTCGCGTCATTCTGTTTTCTTTTAAGTAATCCTAATTGTTTTGCGATTCGAGCGGTATGAACATCCAAAGGGCACGATAGTTGGGCGGTTTCGATTTTGTTCCAGATTCCAAAATCAACTCCTTTTTGATTGGGCCGAACCATCCATCGTAAATAAAGATGTATTCGTTTCGCAGCTGAACCCTTGGAAGGATCTGCAAGATGCTTTTCGAAACGGCTTTCATGGGGAACCCCTAAAATAAAATTTCTAAAATTGGATATTCCCGAATTCAAGAACGGAGCATCGGTCTGAAATAAAGACTCTAAACTATTATTGGTACTATAATAATCCTTTAGCCGGATCAGTAAAAAGGTCAAATCACGATCATTAAAGGTTCGATGAACAAACCCTTTAGTAGTACGTTCGATTTCATCAGCCGTATGTTCTAAGAGAAAATGATAGGGTTGGCCTTCGAGAATTTCAAAGATTTTTTCTGCGTTGTTGATGATTGACTTTCGATTACCCCAAGCGATCAGGGCGGTTAGTAAACCGAGTATTTCTTTATCTTGTTTACTATCAGCGCTATGGACCACTCCCAAAGGATCGGTTTCTAAAAATTCAGGAGACTCGTATTGAGCAGCTTTTTCATCGAGATACTGCTTTAATTCTTTTTTAGATAATCTGGCCATTTTCAAGAGTTATCATACGATCAGCCTTAGCCGCTAAATTTTTATCATGAGTAACCATTAAAAAGGCCGTACCTGTTAACTCCCGAAGTTCCGAAAACATCTCAAAAAGTTGAGTTGCATTGATTGAATCTAAGTTACCACTAGGTTCATCAGCGAAGACAATAGAGGGCCCATTGATCAGTGATCTAGCCACAGCAACTCTTTGCCTTTCTCCACCAGAAAGTGTTGCAGGTTTCTGATCTTTCTGTTCTAAAACATTCATTTTTTGTAATAAACTGTGGGCACGTTCTTCTAAAATCTTGTGGTCTTGACCTGCAATTTTTCCGGGTAACATCACGTTTTCAAGAGCACTAAACTCGTCCAATAACCCATGAAATTGAAATACAAAGCCCATGTGTTTATTTCGGTACATTGATTTGGTCTTTTCAGAACAACTTAAAAGATCACTATCCAATAGAGTCAGGCTTGAATCAGATCTACGGTCAGGGGGTTCTAAACCACTTAATAGGTTTAGAAGGGTAGTCTTGCCTGCTCCTGAAGCTCCTGTTATTGCAATAATTTCGGATTCATTGACAGCAATTGAAACACCGTTTAAAACCGGTTTGTTTTCGTAATGCTTATATAGATTTTGACCTTTTAAAATCATTGTTGTGATGTAACTTCACGCAAAATAAAGATTATGAAAGAGAAAATTTACTTTGCTAGCGGATGTTTTTGGTGTACAGAGGCGGTATTTCAAAGAGTTCATGGGGTAGTGAAGGTAAAGCCCGGATATATTGATGGGCTGTTTCGAAACCCGGCATATCGCGAGGTATGTACCGGAAGAACAGGTCATGCAGAGTGTGTTGAAATTGAGTATGAAACAGCTGTAATCAGTGTCACTGAACTACTAGAGATCAATTTTGCTACTCACGACCCGACTCAGCTTAATGCCCAGGGCAATGATAAAGGAACTCAATATAGAAGCGGTATTTATTGCACCACCGATGAGCAGAAAAGTGAAACATTGAAGTTCATTGAACTTCTTGAGAAGGAGAATGTTTTCGATAAACCTATAGTAACTGAAATTAAAATGGCGACAGAATTTTTTGACGCCGAATTAGAGCACCATAACTACTATAGTACACACAAAGAACAGCCTTATTGTCAGTGGGTAATTAATCCAAAAATTGAAAAATTAGAGAAATATTATTCGGACAAGTTGAGCTAACCCTTTAAAATTCTCAAACGTTTGAGCATTTTCTTTTCAAAAGCCCAGAAGAACTTGAATTGACCGAATATCCATCCGAATAATACAAGTAGAACTTGATACAAAGGAAAGATTAAAATGATTCTTAGTGGCCAGTATAGGATCGGATTGGTTTCTGAGTAAATTCCAAAAAAATGAACTAAGGGTGCAGCTATTTTAGAAGCGGTACTACCGGTAATGGCAAAAACAATAAAAATGATCACCAATTGCAAGTTGGAGGTTATTTGCCACTTTTCTTTGAGTCGTTTCATGAAAGAAGTTTTTTTATGCATTATCCGTATATTCTATGATATCGGTTAATACCTTGACACTTTCCAAGGAAAGGGCATTATATATGGAAGCTCTATATCCGCCAACAAGTCGATGACCTTTAATTCCAACGATATTTTCTTCCTTACATGTTAGATCAAAAGCTTCTGCTATAGCCGAATTTTCTATGGTAAAGGTGACATTCATTTCTGATCGACTATCTCTATCAGCAAAACCTTTGAAGTGGGCACTCTTGTCAAGAGTGTCATAAAGTAGTGCTGCTTTTTTTGCATTGTTTTCTGAAATTATTGAGATTGTTTTTTCCTCAAGCCATTTAAGGTTTAAAAGGCTAGTATAAATCGAAAAAACCGTAGGAGTGTTGAACATAGAATCGGTATCAATATGCTTTCTATAATCTAACATTGACAATTGGTTTCTGTGTACAATCTGCTCGAGAAATTGATTTTTGATCACTACGATTGTTGTGCCGGCAGGTCCAATATTTTTTTGAGCCCCAGCATAGATTAAATCAAAACGGCTATAGTCTCTAATCGTTGAGAATATATCAGAACTCATATCGATGATGGATGGGCTGCCTAAGGTGCCAAAGTCCCTGAACTGAGTTCCGTAAATTGTGTTATTACTTGTGAGATGAATGTAGTCATACCCCTTTGTTGGTAGAACTTCTAATTCTTTTTTGTTAGGTACTGATTTATAGTCGACCGTTTCGCCATCGAAAAGAAGGGTTACTCCTCCGATCTTTTTTGCTTCAGCAATCGCCTTTTTACTCCATACTCCAGTATTTATATAGCCTGCACTCTGGCTCAAAAAATTATAGGGAGCCATTGCAAATTGAAGAGATGCCCCACCGTGCATAAATAGTGCTGTATGGGTTTTGCATGAAAGACCCATTAACTTTAATAGGAGATTTCGAGCTTCTTCTATGACTTCGACAAAAGCATTAGATCGGTGGCTTATTTCTAGAATGGAAAGCCCTGATCCATTAAAATCTTTTACGGCCTCTGCAGCTTCTTCAAAGACTGTATTCGGCAAAATACAAGGACCTGCACCGAAATTGTGTGATTTGATCATTGGTTATGACAATAAGAATTGCAAGGTATCAATTTGGTCTGCAAAATCCCATAATTTAGGTTGCTGGGTTTGTCCAAAATTCACCTCATTTAATGAAGATTTTTCAGATGAGACGATACATTGTATATGCTCTCTATGTTCTTGGATGTAGCTATTTACTTCAGTTAGATTTTCATAGAAATTGTAATGAAGAACTCCTAAAGGCGACTTGAGTATCGGTTTATTCTGAAGAATAATAAATTCAAGGTCAATAAAAGGGTCACCATTCATCAGTGCTATCGCTTTGTGATAGTCGTAGTTGTTTGCATATTTATTATGATTGATGATCGTGGCATAGGCTTTAAATGCATTTTTTAAACGATCAAAATCAAAGGAAAGCGGAACCCAAAGTTGAGTTACGTTTCGGCATCCTAATCCGAAATACTGAAAAATATCATTTGCTAAGTTTTTTAATTCATTATCGGTAGTTTCCTGCTTTATAATGGCTAGGGAGCTTCTGTTTTTTCTAATAATATTTGGGAATTTAGAGAAGTAATGATCAAAATATCGGGCACTATTATTACTTCCTGTGGCAATAACATGGGTGAATCCCTGAGCTTTTGTCTCACTAATTTCAAAATATTCCGAAGCTGCTGGGTTGATCTGTTTTATTTGCTCAATGAGGTAATTGATCAAAAGAGTGTCTTTTGAAGAGACCTTAATCATCGATTTTGATCCGGACAAAAAAGAACAAACCACATCGTGCATGCCAACGAGTGGAATATTTCCTGCCAGAATAAGCAAAACTACCTTATCGTTCTTTTTCTCAAAAAACTGAGTGTCATAACCACTTATAAATTGATCTAAATGGTTGCTTTCTAATAGAATAGCCCAAGAAGATAAACTTTGTATTGTACTATCAATAGTAAACCATGGATTGCTTTGATTTACCTTATTTAAGAGGTTTTCAAAAGTCGCATTATACGGTGAGTTATTTAACTCAAATCGTATCAGTTCCCCGAGGTCTGCTAAGACTTGAATTCTTTGATTTAATGATAGAACCTTCATTTGTTTACTATCTAGAGTGTAGCTAATTTTGCACAAAAGTAATACATCATCTCATGGCAATCATTATAACTGACGAATGCATCAATTGTGGGGCTTGCGAACCAGAGTGTCCGAATACAGCAATTTATGAAGGCGCAGATTCGTGGAGGTATAGTGATGGAACCAAGCTAACCGGAAAAGTTTCGTTGAATAACGGAGATAACATTGACGCAGATTTAGCTCAGGAAGCAATAAGTGATGAATTTTATTATATCGTTCCAAATAAGTGTACCGAATGCGTAGGGTTTCATGAAGAGCCTCAATGTGCTGCCGTATGCCCTGTTGATTGTTGTGTTCCCGACCCTAATGTTGTAGAGACTGAAGAGGTGCTTCTTGCCAAGCAAAGACTGATGCACCCTGATTAATATTCCTAACTCCTTATTTTTATGAAAGCAGGTATTGTAGGTTTGCCCAATGTGGGAAAATCGACCCTTTTTAATTGTCTATCTAATGCAAAGGCACAAAGCGCGAATTTTCCCTTTTGTACCATCGAACCTAACGTTGGGGTTGTAAACGTCCCAGACCCTCGTCTTGAGGTTTTGGAGTCCCTAGTTAACCCTGAACGAGTAATTCCTGCCACGGTTGAAATTGTAGATATAGCTGGCCTTGTCAAAGGGGCTTCTAAAGGAGAGGGATTAGGGAATCAGTTTCTTGGAAACATTCGAGAAACAGACGCTATTATTCATGTTCTCAGATGTTTCGAAGATCCTAACATTGTTCATGTTGATGGTAGTGTTGATCCTATCAGAGATAAGGAAACGATTGATATCGAATTGCAACTTAAAGATTTAGAAAGTGTTGAAAAACGCTTAGAAAAAGTAAGTCGAGCTGCTAAAACAGGGAATAAAGAAGCTCAAAAGGAGAAAGAAATCCTAGACCAGTTGAAGAGCTGTTTAGAATCCGGTAATTCTATCCGAACCCTTTCCTTCGAAAATAAGGATCAGCAAATTTTTGTTAACTCACTTCAGTTAATTACGGATAAGCCAGTACTTTACGTCTGTAACGTCGATGAATCGGCTGCTGCTACAGGCAATGCTATGGTTGAACGAGTTAAAGAAGCAGTTGCTTCAGAAAATGCAGAGGTCATTGTTTTAGCGGTGGGTACTGAGGCTGATATCACAGAGTTAGAATCTTATGAAGAACGACAAATGTTCTTAGAAGATATGGGATTATCTGAACCCGGTTCAGCAAAACTTATTCGCAGTGCCTACAAACTCCTCAATTTAGAAACTTACTTCACTGCTGGGGTAAAAGAAGTGCGAGCATGGACCATTAAGGTGGGCAGTACGGCGCCAGTTGCTGCAGGAGTAATTCACACCGACTTTGAAAAAGGATTTATCCGAGCAGAGGTAATCGCCTTCGAAGACTACAAATACTACGGAAGCGAACAAAAGGTAAAAGAGGCGGGAAAAGTTCGCGTAGAAGGAAAAGAATACATTGTAAAGGATGGTGATGTAATGCACTTCCGCTTTAATGTGTAAAACTTCCACGGTTTTTGTTAATTACTTCTAGGGTTCATGGGCGCTAAATGATAGGGTTCCTAGTATATTGTACTTTCCTTAATTGATTTATGTCAAATACCCAATATACCGAAGATAATATACGATCGCTCGACTGGAGAGAACATATCCGGTTGCGTCCGGGTATGTATATCGGAAAGTTAGGAGACGGATCTAGTGCTGATGATGGAATATACATTTTACTAAAGGAGATTTTAGATAACAGTATCGATGAATTTGTCATGGGTGCTGGTAAAACCATCGAAATTTCGATCAAAGACCAACGGGTGGTTGTTAGAGATTACGGTCGAGGTATTCCTCTCGGAAAGCTTGTAGATGTGGTCTCAAAGATGAACACGGGCGGAAAGTATGATACACGTGCTTTTAAAAAATCTGTAGGTCTTAATGGAGTAGGTACTAAAGCAGTTAATGCGCTATCTACCTATTTTAAGGTGAGTTCTTTTAGAGACAATAAAGAGCGTCATGCAGAGTTTGAAAAAGGGGTACTGTCTAATGACAATGAATCAGATTCTAAGCAACGTAAAGGTACTCGAACCGAATATGTTCCTGACGCAGATATTTTTAAAAACTTCAGATACCGAGATGAATATGTTGAGCGGATGCTTAAAAACTATGTGTATCTCAATCCGGGGTTAACCATAGTTTTTAACGGAGAGAAGTTCTATTCTGAAAATGGATTAAAGGACTTACTCGAAGACCAAAATCCATCAGAAGATTTTCTTTATCCAATCATCCACCTTAAAGGAGATGATATTGAGGTAGCCATTACCCATTCTAAAACTCAGTATAACGAAGAATACCATTCTTTTGTTAATGGTCAGCATACCACCCAAGGAGGTACGCATCAAGCTGCATTTAGAGAAGCAATCGTTAAAACTCTAAGAGATTTTTACGGCAAAAATTACGATGCTTCAGATATTAGAAAATCAATCATTTCTGCTATTGCCATAAAGGTAATGGAGCCTGTTTTTGAGAGTCAAACTAAAACAAAACTAGGATCTACCGATATGGGAGGTGATTTACCTACCGTAAGAACTTACGTTAATGATTTTATTGGCCATCATTTAGATAATTATCTACATAAAAACCCTGAAGTTGCTGATCAAATTCAGCGCAAAATTCTTCAAGCTGAGAAAGAGCGAAAGGAATTATCTGGGATTAGAAAATTGGCAAAAGAACGCGCGAAAAAAGCCAGTCTTCACAATAAGAAATTGCGAGATTGTCGAGTACATCTCACCGATTTGAAAAACGACAGACGTCTCGAATCTACCTTGTTTATTACCGAGGGCGACTCTGCCTCAGGATCTATAACTAAATCTCGTGACGTAAACACTCAAGCTGTTTTTAGTTTAAGAGGAAAACCCTTAAACTCTTACGGGATGAGTAAGAAAATCGTTTACGAGAACGAAGAATTTAATCTGCTACAAGCAGCCTTAAATATTGAGGATTCGATGGAGGATTTACGATACAATAATATCGTAATAGCTACTGATGCGGATGTCGATGGTATGCACATTCGTCTACTTTTAATTACGTTCTTTTTGCAGTTTTTTCCTGAATTAATCAAGGAGAATCACCTATATATCCTTCAAACACCTCTTTTTAGAGTTCGTAATAAGAAGAAGACAATTTATTGCTACAGTGAAACGGAGCGAAAGGAAGCTTTAGCTGAATTGGGTGCTAAACCTGAAATTACACGATTTAAAGGTTTAGGTGAAATTTCACCTGATGAGTTCAAGCATTTCATCGGTGAATCGATTCGTTTAGAACCGATACTTCTTGATAAAGCGATGAGTATTGATCAATTACTCAATTTTTATATGGGTAAGAATACTCCTGATCGTCAAGAATTCGTAATTAATAATCTTAAAGTTGAACTAGATTTAGTTGATGAGCGAGCTACCACCTAATGAGTTAAATCAAGGTTCTGAACCGAACGAACGGATGGTTACCGTTTCGGGGATGTATCAAGATTGGTTTCTTGATTATGCTTCCTATGTAATACTCGAGCGCGCAGTTCCTGCTATTGAAGATGGGTTTAAACCGGTTCAACGCCGAATCCTTCATGCCCTTAAAGAGCTCGATGACGGGAGGTACAATAAAGTTGCGAATGTCGTTGGCCATACGATGCAATACCATCCCCATGGTGATGCAAGTATCTCAGATGCTATGGTGCAAATCGGGCAAAAGGAATTACTTATTGATACCCAAGGAAACTGGGGTAACATACTAACGGGTGATGGTGCGGCAGCCTCTAGATATATAGAAGCTAGACTTACCAAATTTGCATTAGACGTTGTTTATAGCCCAAAGATTACCGATTGGCAAAGTTCTTATGATGGAAGAAAGAAGGAACCTGTTCATTTGCCAGTAAAGTTTCCGATGTTACTTGCTCAAGGGGCTGAGGGTATTGCAGTGGGTCTTTCTACTAAAATTCTTCCACATAATTTTATTGAACTTATTGACGCTAGTGTTGCGTATTTGAATAACCGAAGTTTTTCTTTGGTACCTGATTTCCCGACCGGAGGCATTGTTGATGCTACGCAGTATAACGATGGTTTACGAGGGGGGAGAGTCAGAGTGAGAGCAAGAATTGAAATTCAAGACAAGTCGACGCTTGTTATCCAGGAAATCCCCTATGGTACTAACACCTCGTCTCTTATAGACTCCATTTTAAAGGCTAACGATAAGGGAAAGATTAAAATTAAGAAGGTAGAAGATAATACTGCAGAAAATGTAGAAATCTTAATACACCTACCTACTGGTATTTCCCCTGACAAAACCATTGACGCACTCTACGCTTTTACTTCTTGTGAAGTTTCTATTGCCCCATTGGCCTGTGTAATTGAAGATCATAAGCCTGCGTTTATTGACGTAAAAACAATATTAAAGCGCTCTACCGATCATACGGTGGAATTATTAAGGTCTGAACTTGAAATTCAATTAAAAGAGCTGCAAGAACAATGGCATTTTTCTTCGTTAGAACGCATTTTTATTGAAAATCGAATCTATCGAGAGATTGAAGAAGAAGAAACCTGGGAAGGGGTGATTTCTGCAATTGACAGAGGTCTTAAGCCCTATATCACCCATCTAAAAAGAGCGGTTACCGAAGAGGATATTGTAAGACTTACTGAAATTCGAATCAAGCGTATTTCTAAGTTTGATATCGATAAAGCAGCTGCATATATCGAATCATTAGAGGATCAAATTGCTGAAGTCGAAAACCATCTCGCTCACATTATTGATTTTGCTATTAATTACTTTAAATCGCTGAAAAAGAAGTATGGTGAAGGAAAAGAGCGCAAATCAGAATTAAGAGTTTTTGATACGATTGAGGCCACAAAAGTGGTCATCCGAAACCTTAAACTTTATGTGAATAGAGAGGAAGGATTTGTGGGTACTGGACTACGCAAAGATGAATATGTAGCCGACTGTAGTGATATTGATGATTTTATCGTCTTTTTTGCTGACGGATCAATGCAGGTTAGCAAAGTTGATTCTAAGGTCTTTGTAGGAAAGGAAATTATACATGTTGGCATCTTCAAGAAGAATGATTCGCGAATGGTGTATAACATGGTATATAAGCTTCCTAAAAACGGTGCTTCATTTATAAAAAGATTTGCAGTGACCTCTGTGACTAGGGATCGCAAGTATTCATTAACCTCTGATGTTGAGAATTGTCAGGTCTTGTACTTTAGCGCTAACCCGAATGGTGAAGCAGAAACCATAACCGTCTTCCTAAGACCCACAGGAAGTATTAAGAAGTTGAAATGGGATATCGATTTTGCAGATATCTTGATTAAAGGGAGAGGGTCAAAGGGTAATTTGGTTTCGAAACAGACTGTGAAGAAAATTGAATTCAAAGATTCTGGTAAATCAACTCTAAAGCCCCGTGAATTGTGGTATGATTCGATCACTAGAAGATTGAATTCTGAGGATCGCGGTGAGTATTTAGGTGCCTTTAAGGGGGATGATCTCTTACTGATAGTTACTTCAGATGGAATCGTAAAAACGGTTACTCCTGATTTAGCACTTCACATGCCTGATAACATGTTATTATTAGAAAAGTGGATTCCCACAAAACCTCTATCAGTACTATATTACGAGGGAGAAAGAGAACGATATTTTTTAAAGCGATTCTTAATCGAGCAAGAGTTGAAAGAGGAGCTTGTTATCAGTGAAACGAAAGGATCAGAATTAATCTCATTTTTGACCGATTATCGCCCAATAATTCGTTTGGAGTTTGTCAAGCCAAGAGGAAAAGATCCATTACCCGATTTAACTCTCAATGTAGAAGATTTTATTAGCGTTAAGGGAATTAAGGCTTTAGGTAATCAAGTGACCACAGATAAGATTAAACAAGTACATATTGAAGACCCGTTACCTTTCGAACAAGCAGAAGCAGATGAAGATGAGTTCGATGAGTTAAACAATGAAGGCTTAAATGATGATGGTGACATACAGAATAACGGAGGAGAGCTAACTCTTTTCTAAAGACCTTAATTTTTTAGCATAGCCTCTCATTTTGATAGGCTCAGACAAGTATCCATATTCAAAGCGATAACCATCAACGTCGGTTTCAAGAATTTTGATATGGATCGCCTCCTTTTCTTGATTGTTTTTTGGGTTCTTGTTTCTAAGAATCATTTCACAGTCATTAATCCATCTTACAGAGGATGTATCTACCTGATTCTGAAATCGGTCGATCTCGTAGTCTTCATGTCGTTCAAAAATAGATGTTAAGGTGTCTGAATCTGTTATTGCTACGAATTCAAAAACTCCGGTTTTAAAATCTGAACAATTCCTTTCAGGTGCTCTGAAACAGGAACTAAAAAAAATAAGTATTAGGAATAAAGATAAAAGTGATTTCAAGAGTAGATGTTTGATTCAAATACAAATATACTATTACCTTGCATGAGATGTTTAAAGATCGTTATTTTCCAAGTAAACGCCTGAAAGATTGGCTGACCACCCATGCTGTTGAAACCGAAATTATAGGTAACTCTGAGCTAGGGAAGCCTATTCATGTAATACGTTTAGGAGAGGGTCCTGTTAAAATTCTTGTGTGGTCACAGATGCATGGCAATGAATCAACGACAACCAGAGGATTACTAATTTGGCTTGAAAAGTATCTTCAATCTCCTTCTTACCATAAAGAGCTAAGTTTACTAATTATACCCCAACTAAACCCTGACGGTGCAGATAAGTATACGCGAATCAATGGAAAGGGAATAGATCTCAACCGCGATGCACTTACTCAATCACAAAGTGAAATCAAGGCTCTCATGCGACTCGTTGAAGAATTTCAACCTCATTACAACCTGAATTTACACGATCAAAGAACCAGATTTACGGTTGGTGACACCAATAAAGAAGCTGCTTTATCGTTTCTGTCAGCCGCGGCCGATGATTCTCGTAAGATAACTACTACAAGAATTGTAGCTATGCATCTGATTAATCATATGGTATCTTCATTACCTGACGATTTCAAGAAACACATAGGAAGATATGACGATGGTTTCAACCCGAATTGCACTGGGGACTACTTTCATGCTAAAGGTATACCAACGGTACTTTTTGAAGCCGGTCAATTAGGTAACGATTATACAAGAACAGCTATTGCATCGATTATTGCCCAATGCTTGATGAATCTTCTTGAGTTTTTATCTAAACCAATACCTGATCTTTCAGACCATACAATTTTTACAGAGTATTCTGAAATTCCAGAAAATAAAACGAATAGTTACGACGAACTAGTCATAGCAGAGAAGCATCAATTCTATGTAAGATACATAGAGGTGCTAATAAATAATCAAATAGATACGGTCTTTGAATTCACCTCTTACGATAAGGTGGATTCGCGAATTCTAAATCTTAGACAGATTTTAGACTATCGAAAGGCATCAGCCGTAGAACAGCAATTAATTCAACTAAGACTGAGCCAATACCTTGAAAATGAATAATTCTTAGAAATTTTTAATAAAATTGAATTATTTGTAAGATTTTTTTCATTTCTGTAGTATTTTTGCCGAAAATTCAAGAAAATGCCAAAGGTTAAATTAGACGAGATTGATCACCAAATACTGGATATGTTAATTGAGAATACTCGTATTCCTTATACTGATATCGCCAAAAAGCTATTGATTTCAGCCGGAACGGTTCACGTACGTGTTAAAAAAATGGAAGATGCTGACCTTATTAAAGGGTCGTCTTTGACTTTAGATTATGAAAAGTTAGGCTATTCATTTATCGCTTACGTAGGAATTTTTCTAGAAAAGACGCACATGACCAAGTTTGTTCTTGAGCGTTTGGCTGATATTCCATACGTTACTGTAGCGCATATTACCACCGGTAAGTTTAATATCTTCTGCAAGATCAGAGCTAAGGACACCACTCACGCAAAAAACATCATCTTTAAGATTGATGATATCGATGGTGTGAGCAGAACTGAAACAATGATTGCTATGGAGGAGTCGATTAATGACAAGAAGCGACTCATGCATACGATCTTTAGAGAGTTATAAAATAATCCCTTTATAATAGGAAAAGGCTTCTAGAATATCTTCAGCCTTTAGTGGTATATCATAAACTGCTTTTCCTATTCGTTCTAACCCAACAAAACGAACACTTCCGTGTTCGTTTTTTTTGTCCTGTTTGGTAAGTTCGATGATCTCTTGGTAATCAGCAGGGTCGATAATTGGTAAGTCGTAAAGATTCTTAATATGGTTCGTGATGGCCGCCAACTCATCCTTAGAAAGGCCTAAGGTTCTATTCGAAAGGTAAGCCTCTAGAATCATTCCAATTGCAATAGCTTCACCGTGTAATAAAGAGGAAGGGGTTTCGAGATAAAAACTCTCTATAGCATGACCTAGGGTATGCCCAAAATTTAAAATCTTTCGTAGGCCTTTTTCAGTAGGGTCTTGAGCGACAACAGCCCGCTTAATGGCGACAGAATCACTAATGAGTGATGTCAAATCATTAAAATTTGAGATTACCTCATTGAAATGCTTTGAGTCATAGATAAGACCGTGTTTGATCATTTCTGCAGCCCCGCTACGAATTTGATTATCAGGTAAACTTTTTAGAAAAATAGAGTGAACCCAAGTAAATTCAGGAGCTGAGAAAACACCGATTTGGTTTTTAAAACTCCCGAAATCCACTCCTGTTTTTCCTCCTGTTGAAGCATCAACCATGGCAAGCAGAGTGGTGGGGATATTTACAAACTTGATTCCTCGTTTGTAGCAACTCCCAGCAAAACCACCTAAATCAGTTAGGACACCACCACCTAGATTAATGAGGAGTGCCTTTCTATCCGCATTGACTTTTGTTAATTTTTCCCAAACAATATTGCAAGTTTCAATAGTTTTATGAGATTCTCCTGTAGGGATAAGGATAAGGGTGACATCTCGAAGATTTACCATATTATTTAAAACAGGTAAACACAACTCTGCAGTGATCTCATCACATAACACAAAGGTTTTTGAAATACCTGAATGTTTTATCAGTTCTTCAAAAGGTTCTATGCCTAAATAATCAAAATAGACTTCGTGAGTTTTCATAGGGGTTAAATATACTATGGTATGTTTAGAATAAAGACTCTTTGAAATATCTTTACTAAAAAAAGAGCATGAATTCAGATTTAAGGTTTGACAATACCGAGATTGCCTTCTCTCAAAAGTCTTCGTCCGATTTACGTAAAGCGTATTTAATGTTCAAGACGATGAGCAATCCGAGATGGGTGTCTTTTGGTTCTAACTTGGCTCTTTTCGGTTTAAAGGCTAGGTTGCCATTGATTCCACAAATCATTAAGTCAACTGTTTTTAGACAATTTTGTGGGGGTATTAATCGCTCAGATTGTTCAGATTTGGTTTCTGATTTGAATCAAAATGGAGTGAAGGCCATTCTAGATTATTCTGTAGAAGGTCAAGAATCTGAAGAACAATACGACAAGAAAACTGCTTCGATTATTGATTCCCTCCAAACGGTAGATAAAAATGACGGAGAAGCCTTTGGCGTCTTTAAACCAACAGCAATAGGGGCTTATTCGGTCTTTGAAAATGCTTTAAAAAAGGAAGCTGACCAAGTAACAAAGGATGCTTTTGAACGTATTCGTGAGCGATATGTGTCGATATTTAAAGAAGCTGCTAGGTTGAATGTAAGAATCCTTATTGATGCTGAGGAAACCTGGATGCAAGATTCGGCTGATCTTTTAGCCTTAGAAATGATGGAAAGATTTAATACGAATGATATGATCGTATTTAATACTTTTCAAATGTATCGCCATGACCGACTAGAAGTCTTAAATTCATGGATAATTACAGGCAAAAATAAAGGGTTTAAAGTCGGTGCTAAGCTCGTTAGAGGCGCCTATATGGAAAAAGAGCGGGAAAGGGCTATAAAATTGGGATATAACTCACCTATTTGTAAAGACAAGAAAGCCACGGATGCTAATTTCGACAACGCTATCCGATTAGTATTTGAAAATATTGATCATTGCGGCTTAGTTGTAGGTTCTCATAATGAAGCGAGTACCCTACTCACGAGCACCCTTATGAAAGAACAGGGGATTGAGCCGGGAGACCCAAGAATTTCATTTGCGCAACTATTTGGCATGAGCGATCAAATCACCTATAATCTTGCTGCTCACTCTTACAACGCCGTAAAATTAATTCCTTACGGCCCAATTAGAGATGTATTGCCCTACCTCATAAGAAGAGCTGAAGAAAATACCTCAGTTGCTGGTCAAACGGGTAGAGAATTAACTCTTATCACTAAGGAGTTAAAGAGAAGAAGAATTCTGAGCTAGCATTATTCAATCAACTGAACTCCTTCAGGACAACGAGCGATTCTGTGTTCAATACCGGCGCTTTCAAAAAGGTATTCCTTGCAAGGTTCTTTTCGAGGTTCACTTCTTCTGAAGTCGATAGAAGCGTCTTCTAGGAGTTTTGCAATTTTTAAACTATCCTGTCCCTTTATCACATTTGTGGTTCTTAGATCTTTGATAACTCTACAATTAGGTAAATAACAAAAGTCTACACCTTTGCCATCGGTTTTTTTATCAACGATAAACCACAAGAAAATTGAACCAATTCCTAATCCAATAAGATACCAGAATAATCGCTTTACGAAAGCCATATTATAGGGTTAATAGCGAAAGGTTTCGAAAGGGTAAAGGAAACCAATCGGCCACAAAGTTACTAGTTAAATAACCGTTATAGGTATAAACACCTGATTGTAGTTCTTGAGAATTTTTAAATCCTGCCGGCACTCCTCCATTCGAGGTCAATTTAAGAAGATAGGAAACCACTAATGCATTGAGTGAGATAGAGGAAGTTTTAGGATATCTCGATGGAATATTCGGAACTCCATAATGAATTACGTCATAAATAACACGAATAGGATCGTCATGAGTGGTAAGCTCTGAGGTTTCGATACACCCTCCACTATCGATACTAACATCAACAATTATTGATCCTGATTTCATCTGAGCAACCATAGACTCCAACACAACTATCGGAGCTCTTTTTTCTCCTGTAAGCGTTCCGATAACCACATCCGCGGTTTTAAGATGTTTCGATATTCCCTCTTGAGAGAGAGTAGAGGTGTGTAAATTAGACCCTATGTTGTTTCGAGCACTTCGTAATTTTGATAAATCATTATCGTAAAGTGTTACATCTGATCCTAAGGATAATGCCGTTCGAGCAGCTTCTACTCCTGTAGTTTGTGCTCCTATGACCACTGTTTGAATAGGGGGGACGCCAGTAATACTTCCGAAAAGTAATCCTTTACCTTTGTTAGAAGCAGAGAGTAATTCAGAGGCGATATGTATGGCGCTTTGACCAGCAATCTCACCTAAACTTTCAACAAATGGGAAATGATTAGAACCTTCTCGAATAAATTCTAAACCTATAGCAGTAATCTTTTTTTCAAGAAGCTTTTCAAAGTAGGCTTTTTCTTTAGTTTTTATCTGAAGTGCGGATAAAAGGGTGCAACCTACCGGGACCTTTTTAATTTCTTCTATAGTAAATGGATCAATTTTGACAATAAACGGGGAGCCAAATACTCTTTTATCGACAGCTGTAACTTCAGCACCTGCCTCAGAGTAAGACCGATTGTCATATCCTGCATGTAGTCCTAAATCCTTCTCGATGATAATTTCATGACCTAATTGACAGAGCTGTTTAACTCCTTCAGGTGTAATTGCAACTCTTCTTTCTTGAAGCGTTGAAGCCTTTGCAAAGCTTACCACTAGACGCTCCTTAGAAAGGTTAACCCAAAGCCTTTCTTCTTGAGGTAAAAGTTCAGCTCTTGAAAATGGAGTTTTACTCATGCTGCGAAAAATACAAAATCAAGAACGATAAATGCTCAATTTTCGCCGATACTGTGAAGTGATTTCAATCGTTATCTTCATTGCTTTAGGATTAAATAGGGAAGTCATGCGTTCTGACCATTCAATAAAGATTAAACTATTCGCTTCTAAATATTCGTCAAAACCAATATCATAGAGTTCTTCTTCGTTTTCGACTCGATAAAGATCGGCGTGAAATATAGACTTGTGGTTAGGCAATTCATAAGTATTAACCAGGGAGAAAGTAGGGCTACTAATCGCATCTTTTACTCCTAAGATCCGTAAAATGGTCTTTATTAGTGTAGTCTTTCCTGCACCCATTTCTCCTTCTAGATACACTTCACCTTTAAGAGGTAACTGATTAACAATCTCCAAAGCGTATTGGTCGATATCTTCTAAGCTGTACTCAAGTACAAGGTCGGGATGTGCTTTCTTGCCTACTGACATATTTATGGTCATCTTTGTGACACTTAAGTATCAAAGATAGTGTTGTCTAGCCATAAATTAAAGGTGTTTAATGACCCGATATACGGTTCTGTCGCCATTCCTTCATCACTTATTCTTCAAGTAATCTCTCATCCTTTTTTTCAAAGGTTAAGACGGATTTCGCAAATGGGTCTTTCCTATTTGGTTTATCCAGGTGCGCATCATACTCGTTTTCACCATGCTTTGGGAGCGATGAATTTAATGCAAAGAGCTATTGATACCTTGACTCTTAAGGGAGTAAGTATTTCAGCAGAAGAAAAACAAGGACTTTTATTAGCGATTTTACTTCATGATATAGGTCACGGTCCATTTTCTCATGCATTAGAAGAGAAATTAATATCGAAACATCACGAATCCCTTTCTCTAGGATTTATGGAGCTTTTAAACGAAGAGTTTGATGGTCAACTCGATAAGGCAATCGCTATTTTTAAAGGTGAATCGGATAGACCTTTTTTAAATCATCTAGTTTCTAGTCAACTTGATATGGATCGCCTTGATTATCTCAAACGAGATAGTTTTTTTGCTGGTGTTACTGAAGGGAATATCAATTCAGAACGTTTGATTAGCACCTTAAATGTGATTGATGATTCTCTTGTAATAGAAGAAAAGGGAATTTATTCCGTTGAAAAGTTTCTAATGGCGCGTCGTTTCATGTACTGGCAAGTTTACCTTCATAAGACTAGTATTGTCGCTGAAATCATGCTTGGGAAGATTATTGAGAGAGCCAAAGAATTAATTGATCGCGGAGAACGTGTTGAGGGTCCTCCGAATCTTATGTATTTCTTGAATCAACAATTTTCAAAGGATAGCGATAAAGAAATTACGCTTCATCAATTTGCTGCGATCGATGATATCGATATTATGGCATGTATTAAAAGATGGTCAAATCACAGTGATGCCATTCTAGCTCGTCTTTGCAGCGGAATTCTCAATAGAGATCTACTAGAGGTTAGATTTAGAGAAGAACGCGCAAGTGAAAAAGAAATAGAAATATTAAAGACTGAAGTTGCGAAGGAATATAATGTGAGCTTTAGTGATGCCCACTATCTCGTTTATGATGGCACTCTTTGGAATTTAGCATATAATCCTAACAAACAACCGATTCGAATTCTTTTTAGAGGAGGTGAGGTGGTGGATTTTATGCAGGCGAGTCGCTATGCGGGAGCCGGCGCATTTAGTGTAAAACACGAGAAGAACTATATCTGCTCACCTAAACTACAACTGCCATAAATTCTTACCTTTGCGCCGAATGAACTTTGATGTACAACAAATCGCCGATTGGATTGGAGCCGATATCATTGGTGACCCTAATCAAATTATTGACCACTTTTCGGCAATTGAGGAGGGAAGTGATAGGGGAATTTCGTTTTTGGCCAATCCGAAATATGAAAACTTTCTCTACAGTACAAAAGCTTCTGCGGTCATTGTATCTAAGGACATTAAACTTAGAGAACCGATTCAAACTACCTTGATAAAGGTGGAAGATCCTTACCGTGCATTTGCTCAGTTATTGAGGGCTTATGAGCAAGCAATAAAGCCAGAATACCGTGGTGTTGATAGCTCGTCGAATATTCACGAAAGTGCAACCATCGGAGAATCTGTTTATGTAGGTGCACTAGCGGTTATTGAAAGAGATGCTAAAATTGGTCCGGGTACACAAATCCACGCTCAATCATTTATTGGTCGCAACGTTACCATTGGTGAGCGTTGTGAAATATACCCTGGGGTAAAGATATATTCGGACACGGTTATTGGTGATGAGGTTGTTATTCATGCCAATTCTGTAATCGGCTCACCTGGATTTGGATTCTCTCCTAATGAAAATGGGGGTTTTGATAAAATTCCTCAATTAGGGAAAGTAGTCATCGAAGATGGGGTAGACATTGGTTCTTCGTGCACTATTGATCGAGCGACTTTTGGGGAAACTCGTATTTCAAAGGGTGTTAAACTCGATAACCAAATTCATTTAGCACACAATGTTTTTGTTGGTCCAAATACCGTAATCGCCGCTCAAACCGGAGTAGCGGGATCTACGAAGATTGGCAGTCAAGTTATGATTGGAGGTCAAGCAGGTATCGTTGGTCATATTGAAATCGGTGACGGCGCGAAGATTCAAGCTCAAAGCGGTGTTACTCGTAAAGTCAAAGACAACGAAAAAATTCAAGGCACTCCAGCGATAGACTACAACACCTATAGCAAATCGTACATACATTTTAAAAACCTAGTATCTCTTGAAGCTAGAGTTAGGGAATTAGAACAAGTAAGCAATAAACCATCAAAGAAGTGAAACAAACTACTTTAGAGAGAGCGATAAGTATATCTGGTATTGGCCTGCATACAGGTCAAGAGGTGACCTTAACTTTTCAGCCAGCTGAACCAGACACAGGGTTCGTTTTTAAAAGAGTCGATCTTGAAGGAAGTCCAGAGGTGCCTGCCTCTGCAAAGTGGGTGAACAAAACTCAAAGAAGCACCGTTCTAGATTGTAACGGCGTAGAGGTTCAAACTTCAGAGCACGTTCTTGCTGCATTAACTGGATTAGATTACGATAATGCGATCATTGAAATTAACGCTAGCGAACCACCTATTTTAGATGGATCTGCTAAATACTTTATAGAAGCCCTTGAAAAGGCGGGAAAGGTAGAACAAGAAGCAGAGCGTGAAGTTTATGTCGTTTCTGAACCGATTCATTACAAAGACGCAGAATCTGGTTCCGAAA
>Ga0255754_10000139_pt1 | contig 55505 bp, 41 predicted proteins | sample 101ome_22_FD_179954 | JGI IMG/M metagenome (GOLD analysis project Ga0255754, IMG submission 179954) | Coastal salt marsh microbial communities from the Groves Creek Marsh, Skidaway Island, Georgia - 101412BT metaG (version 2) | ecosystem: Environmental > Aquatic > Marine > Intertidal zone >... | reverse complement strand
GTCGTGCTTAACAGCCGAAGCAACATCCATCAGTACATTACCCCTTCTATGATTCATAATTCTTTCATAGATTGGATCGGGATAAGCATCTGGAGCACTTGGATTGGCAACAATGTCTACAGTAATAATCTCAAAATCTTTGACTTTACCGCTTTCATTTACATTGCCACTGCCTCTGCTTGACACGCCTAGTTTAACACCACTCTCCAGTAGGGTTTTACAAATGTTTCCCATTGGAGTTGGTAATATTTTAAGTTTGCCGATACCATTGGCACCATCAATATCCATTTCAGTGATCATGTGACTTACACGATCCAAATTGATATTAAGGTCGTCTGGGTGATCAGCTTCACCTAATACTGAAAATCCTTTTTTGATTTTTTCATTTAGCGTTTTAACTGCATTATGAATTTCATCTTTAGGATAAACTCTACCATTTTGGTTTTGTACATCGCCTTCAATAAAGATACCTTTCATATACAGGCTTTTGCCACCGCTAGCTTCTTCGATAGCTTCGGTGACAATGTTTGCCTGACTATATGTTAAGTGCTCTTGTAATGACTTGTACATAACTTATTTCATTTCTCTTTTTGGTGCCGGTGCTGGCTTTGGGTCGCCTGCTTCTTGTGGACCTGTTACACCCATGTCTTTAGCTGCAGGTGCTGCTGCACTTGATTCTTCAGCTGTATCTGTTGGATGTGGTTTGCCCATGTCGTTGCCTGCATTGTTTACCGGTGAACCTTTGCTGTCGCTACCATCTGTGTGGCTTACGCTAACTGCTTTTAGTTCTGCACCTTCTTCAAGACCTTCGACTTCTTCGTCTAGCTCTTCTTCGTCATCTTTTGACTCTAAAGCAACTTCTTCCATTTCTGGTTCTTCAGCTGGCTCTTCGTCCATAAGATCTGCAAATGCAGCACGTAGTTCTGCAATTGCATCTTCAACATTTGCCATTGCTTCTTCAGCGTCTGCTTCTTCAGCTTCTTCGCCTTCGTCGTCCATTGACATTTCTAGATCATGCTCGGCTTCTTCTTCACCGTCATGCTCGTCTTCACCAAAAACTTCTTCGGCTTCGATTTCGTCTTCTGCTGACTCAATGTCATCTAGAAAATCTTCTTCTGCATCATAGTTGTCGATTGCCTCTTCAACTTCAACGTCATATGTTTCGTCAAGGTCTTCTTCTTGAATATCTTCTTCAACACTCTCATCGCTTTCGCTAAGTGCTGCCCAATGATTTTTTGCTTTCTCAACGAAAACATCGTGTAGAAGATCAGCTGCCTTCTCACGCTCTTCATTTACAAGATACTCAAGGACTTTAACTAGTGAATCTTTGTGATTACTCATCCTTTATCTCCTTAAAATTCAGGCTTACCGTTATTGGTTTACAAGTATTATTTATTACCAATACGTTTTACCATAGAAAAAAGGCGTAAAAACTGTACTTTTTGACTAAAAAGTCAAGATAAGTAGTTTTTACACCCTTAAAAATGTTTATTATTGTGCTGATCGACGATAAATTTGCTGTACTTTTTCAGTACGGCTAGCATGTTCTACTTTTTGAACTTCACGTTGTTTACGCAATCTATTAAGATGTTTTAGTGTTAATCTACTACGTCTAACATCATCAATTTTACGATTTTCATACTCGTCATCTTGTGCATCATAATACTCTACTAAAAATTCGTTACTACGCATTAGGCGGTCCTCCTGCTGGTGCTGTTGGTGCGGTTGCATTTTCTGCTCCGCTAATTGGCGATTCACCGCCTTCAGTATCACCTGCTTCTAAATCATCTCCAGCTGGTAAATCATTACCAGCATCTATGTCAAAACTACGTACACCAACACCGCCAAGACCAGGTTCACTGTCAGATTCTGGTGCTGTTCCTGATTTGTTTTCTTCTAGCCACATACGTTCGTTTTCTAGAATTTCATCTTCACTTAATCCAAGATACTTTTTAAGCATAAAGCGTCTGCTCAAGTAGTCCACACCTTCTAGTCCACTGAATACATTAGCACGAGCAGCATGTACTTCAATTTCTTTATACTCACTAAAGCTCTGTGGCTCAACAAACTTAAGATTAAAGATACTACTATCAATACTAATACCTTTGTTTTTCATAAACAGTTTGAACTCTTTATCAAAAACTGGTGCAATTATACTTTGCAGTCTCTGACAATATTGATTAAATCGATACTCTTGAATAAATGCTGTGCCTACTCTACCATCTACATAAGTCGCTGTACCATCGTCTGGTCCAGTTGGTAAGTAGCTGCTAGGAACACGAAGTGCTCTCAACATTTTATTTGTAAAGTAACGCAAGTCATCAATCTGTCCTAGGTTTTCACCACCTGGCAATACTTCAACTTTACTGCCACGCCCTTCTGCAGTTTGTGCAAAAAAGTAGTCTTCCATAATCGACAGCGGATTATATGCGGCATCCATAATGCTGTTACCACCACCAGTTTTACTTGGAATACGTTTTTGGTGTATTTCGTTTTTAACACGTTCAACAAATCCCATGGCTTTGTTTGCTGGCATGTTGCCTACATCTACATAAAACACACGGCGCTCTGGTGCACGTTGCACACGATAGATAATGATACTATCTTCTAACAGTTCTTTTTGTTTGTAAGTTTTAAAAATTGGATCAAGAATACTTGCACCAAATGGGAAATTGCTGTCCATGCCTTCTGTAAGTGCGGCATGCACAACATGTTCTGCATCAACGTTGTATTCTTGTATGTTACCCATTGTACTATGCTGACCACTACCAGTTCCATATCCGTTTTGTCCTGTTGACTGGCCACGCATCATACTGTTAACACTACTATAAGTTTCACTATGTCTAATAGGTTCGCTTACAGTTTTGTTTTGCATGTTTAAATCTAAATTTTTAAACACATACTGTTCTGGTTCTTTGCCCGCTGCTTCATTAATAATAACTTTAGTAACATCTACTGGGTTTGCATAATATAATTCCCAGGTTTCTGGATCACGAATAAAAAATTGGTCACCATACTTAATACTGTTACGAAACGTTTTAAAAATGCGTTTATCCCAATCTTGTAAGTTACACCATTGACGAAGTGTTTGCTCTAAAATTTTTGCTTCACTCTCAGTAACATCACCTGAGTAGTTTAAATTAAAAGGAAGATCAGTTGTTTCATCTAATTGTGTACTGAATTCGCTGATAATGTCAAGGGCAGCATTGATTTCACTGTCCATGTCCATTTGGTCATACTGTGCGTATCTTTCAACACGATTAGGTTGACCGCTGTATACTTCAGGTAGCCAACTTTGGAAACGGCTAGCACTGCTAGGTTTCATTTCAGATGTTTGTCCTTGATATACAGTAAAGTGTTTTTTCCAACTCATTGTTTTCTCTTTTTCTATTAAGTGTATTTATCTTGATTTGTTAGTTAGTTATTTCCATTACTATTAAATGGTACAGACGAACTAGAGATATGCACATTAAGTGCATCGCCTGTAAAACTAAATGCGTCTCTCAATGATTGTGCATCAACTGTTGCCATTGCACCAGCACCTAAACCTGCTCCCGCTAAGAAAGGCATCAATCTTGAGAAATTTTCATTTCCCATAAAGCTACTACTGTTAGGATTCATTTGATCTCTAATATTTTGTCTTGCAGCGTCACGGCTTGCTCCGCCAGGGCCGCCACCAGGACCCATTCTAGCTCTATCAAATAATCCTGAACCACCTTGGAATAAAAGCATTGCAGCAGGTCCTAATGCATTAATAATATGATCCATGGTATCATTATTACCTATACCAGCTATTCCCGCAACGAACTGTGCACCAGATAGTAATGTAGTACCTTGTATCATAGCATTTATAAAACTAGTAAATGCACCGTCTGGTTTAGTAGCATCCATCATTGCTTCCATTAGTTTACCAAGTCCACTGTTGGTAACATCGTCAACATTAAATGCATCTAAGAAGCCATCAACAATACCAGCTCTTACTTGTTCTCCAATAACCGCACTATCAAGTGCAATTCTAGATGCCGACAAATCACCATTTTCCAGTGCTGTTGCAAAATTATTTAAACCTTTTTGTAGCCTGTCCATTGCCTCCTGGACAGTGTCAGTACCATCTGAAAACGATTCAACACTTGCTTGTACTGCTAACAATGCACTTGGTACACCAGCTTGTGCTTGTGCTAGATCACTTGCACTAAATTCAATATTTTTAATTTGTCCGGCCAGTGCCATGCCAGCAGCTTCAATTTCTTGTGGATCTATACCAGCATTAATACCAGCTGCGCCAGCCTGCAGTGCATCTCTAATATCAACTCCACGTGCTGCCAATCCTGCTGCTAACTGTGTAAATTCCTCGTTAGCATAATCCATTGGCAATCCAGTAATTAAGTTAGTTAATGCCTTTGATAGTATTGGAGAAACAGTAGGCCCAAGTTGATTAAAAGTTTCGACTAGTTTATTTTGTGCAGCTACTTGATCTTCAGTCATTGATCTAGCTTTGGCTGCTACAACTGCTTGGCGTCTAAATTCGTTACGTGCAGCAATTCTATCTTGTATGTCTTCACCTGTTATACTTGCTGCAACTTCGTTTAACTTTAGGTTTTCTTTTAAACTTTCAATTACATCTTGACGAGCAGTTTTCTCATTTAAACGTTCCGCACTTTCTAAACGTCTTAATTCAAGCTCGTCTACCAAGAAGGCTGCCATTTCATTTGCACCCATTCCAAAGTATCCGGCTTGTCTAGTTGCATCTTGCATTTCTCTTGAAAACTCAATAAAATTGTTTGTGCCTTCAACCATGTTATCGCCTAGCATTCTAACAGCAGGGCCATTTTCAGTAACAATTTTTGCAAGCGTTTCCATTCCTATGCCGACTGTTGCTGCTTGGTTACGTAGTTCAATAAAGTCCATTCCCAAGCCAGCACCAGTTCTTCTTAGTGCATTTAAACTGCTTCCAAATTCTTCAAGTATACCAACTAGTGTGCCAATTTGTGCACCCATGACGCCTAGTCCAAGCGTACCAAGTATACCTCCACGTCCTATTAAATCACTAAACTTTTCTTTACCACTCAAACTCATTGCTTGTGTTAGTGGCTTTTGTAAGCCCCTTGCCAAGTCTTCAAATGACATTTGATTTTTTCGTTGTTCTTCTTTAGACGTTTTTTCTAGTGTGTCTGTTATCTTTTTAGTTTGTGATTGATCGTTTTGTATCTGTGCACCAATTTTACCAGCAATTGCTTGCAGAGCATCAGTTTGTCGTTGTGCTTGTGATAGCACATCTTGCTGTGTTGCTTCCATAGCAAAATCAGGGACTTCCACCCCTACAGCTTGACCTCCAGGTCCAAAAGGTATGTTTACTACTGCCATTAACTGCTCACTTTATAAAGATAAATAAACGTATATAAAGTATTTATAGGTGAAAAATGCCCAGTGCACTAACTGACTATTATAGAACAAAAGAGATATTTGTCAAGTTACCTACACAAGGAAAATGGTACAAACAACAGCTAAGATTAACTGATGATGGCGAAATTGGTGTTATGCCTCTTAGCTTCAAAGATGAAATGTTGTTGCAAGTGCCTGACAGTATCTACAATGGCGAAAGTTTATTTGAAATACTAAAAAGTATTTTACCTGATATGGATGATCCATATGAGATATGCATGCCTGATGTGGATGTAGTTCTACTTGCAAGTAGAATTAGCAGTAACAACGGTAATGTACAAGTTGATGCTACATGTCCAGAATGTGTAAAAGCATCCAGTTATGATTTGAATATATTAGATATATTGAGCCAAGTCAAAACAATCGAAACAGTTGAAACTGAACTACCAAACGGATTAAGAGTTATTTTTAAGCCTAACACACTAAAGTCAGTTACTAGTAATCAAATTAAAATAACCGAAAATGCAAGAATGATGCGAAAACTATCTGACACAGACGATCCTAAAATGTTGCATGATATGTTTAGAGAGAGTTTAGAAAAGTCTACAGCCGCAAACATGGTAATACTTGCAGATACTATTGAAAGTATCACAACACCTAACGACGAAGTTATAACAGATGTATCGGAAATTATAGAATGGCTGTCAAATAGTAATAGTACAGTTATACGTCAACTACAAAAAGCAAACAAATCTATAAACAAAAACGGTATAAACAACGAGTTTAAATTTGTTTGTAGTGATGAAGAATGTGGACACGAATTCAAAACCGCTGTAGAGTTAAACCCAACTTTTTTTTTCATCGACAACTCGTAGTATCACCTGATCCCGAAAAAATTATCAATGACATGAATACAACATTAAAGTTGTTGAGAAAACAAATATATGATATTGTCATATATAGCGAAGGTGCTTTTACTATGAAAGAATTATATCAACTTCCTGTGTATCAAATAGACGAAATTTTAGATTCGTTTAAGGAAAGAAATCAAAAGCAACAAGAAGCAATAGATCAATCAAAAGGTAAAAGATCTTTTTAACTATTATCTGATGAACTACGTTCATCATCAACCTTCACTGTCGTTCGGTTGAATTTTATTTCTTCGAAATAATCTAGTTTCATGTAGATTGTTTCAGTCAGACGGAACCTGAAATCGGTTCCGCCGTCTTCGCTTCATGTGAGGAGTCACAGCCGAGACATAGTGGAAGTAGGTGTTTTAATTACACAAGTTCAATGGGCTTTGACCTTTCCCAACCTACGTCAACATCGCTTTCGCTACCTCCCGCCTCGTTCCTAGTGCTAAGGAGTTTTTATGAACTTATTGTATGTGTATCCCTCAGCAAGATCCGCTGGCCACGAGCATTACCTCGGCTAACTCAATGCTTTTACAAGGAGGGTATATTATTTTTTGAGAGATTCTGTAAGTGCCTTGGATCCGCCTACACGGACGTTTATAATGCCATTATAATATTCTTCAGTAAGTAATACTTCTCTGTCGAATTGTTCTTTAGCCTCTAGATAAGACAGTTGTCCTCTAGTTGTACAAAAATATAAGATTTCTCTAGTAAAGTTTTCTTCGCCTAGTTCATTTACGTCTGCTTGTAGTTTATCTGACGATCCCCAATAGTCACGCCAGTCACTTTCTACAGTACTTCGCCTTTTACGTTTTTTGCCTTTGAGCGGTGGTTTGGTTCTCTTAAATTGTGCTAATTTTTTGCCAATATACTTTTTGCCGTTAGTCAGATTTGTAATGAGGTATACAAAGCCAATAATTCCTGAAGGAATTTCTTCTACAAGTTTTCCTTGGTATGTCCAATGCATACGTTGTATATATCATTTATCCTCATAAATCTACTGATTATGGTATTAAAAATTACTTTTTAGAATTTCATAAGTGTGTTGCCAATTTTCTACTTGATATACCGTGCCATTGTTCAAGTTAGTAACTGCAACCGCTAGTGCAAAATCATTGCCACCAGGATTGCATTTGTCGCCAAAAAAGTAAATGTCTTGCTCTTTATCTATGCCATTTAATACTTGTGACTTATCCTTGCCCTTTTCAAAAATATCAATACCAGTTTCTCCACCAATAACAGCATCTAACCTTGAAAACTTTTGGTTAATTTTTGCTGCTAGTATGTTTCTCGCATTGTGTTTTTCGTCCCAGGGTATAAAGATTTTTCTGTCTTCTACTGTTGCGTTTCTGCCAGGGATACTTACGTTTACTGTGCCTATTCTTTTTTCTATATGTCTGCCAGTTTTATGTGGATAATTAAGTTTTTCAAGTTCGTTAATAAAGTATTGTTCTTCTTGTTCGTTTATTTGCCAGTCTGATTTATATGTTTCTATGCCTTTAACAAAGTGATGATTGCCACTACATGCAAATATAGCTACAAACTTGTCACTTAAATCTTTGCCTAATTGTTCTTCTACTTTTGGATAATCACTACCAGTACAAATATAGCACGAGTTTTTGCCGGCAAATTCATGCATAAATTGTTTGAATTCTGTGTCGATATATTGACGAGCATCTGTCAATGTACCATCTAAATCAAAAAGGTAGTTCATCGTTGTCTTCTATAACTCCATTGTTATACAACTTAGCCCAGATGTCAATCGGAATTTTACCATTATTTCTTACATCTGTTCTTTTTTTACTTGTATTGATTTCAATATTTTTCCAATCAATACTATAATCTGTTGTGCCTGCGATACTACCAATGTCAACTGTATCAACTGTTAAGCTACCTATGTCAAATGTAGTGTCTGATGTGGTAGTTACATCAATTGTATATGTGTCTTCATTCATGTCATTTTGCATCTACTACCTCCGTATCAACGCTAAATGTTGTGAAGCCATTTTCCTTAATGACTTGTAGTATTGTATTAACACGGCCCTGTAATTCGTCTCTGTGACTAATTAGGAAAATGTTTTTATTACGTTCTCTTTCTATCTTCTTTAAGATACCTAATGCAGCGTCAACACCATTCGTGTCCATGCCACTGTCAACAAGTTCGTCGATAGCCAAAAAGTTTAATGGTGTGTTCATTGTTTCAAAAACATCTCTAAACGACCAACTTAAACCTAGTATTAGTCTGTTTCGTTCACCACGTGACAGGTTATCAAAGTCCAGCTCACGACCTAGTTCTGTAATTTCTACAGTTAAGTCTGGCTGGAAAGCAACTTCGTGTGGTAATCCTAGTTTAGTTAGATAATAAGCAAGTCTGCTATTCAAGTATTGTAAGTTTTGTTCAATAATACGTTTACGTATAAAACTATCTTTGTTGGTTAGTAGTTTGTACAAAAAGTCCTGGTGTTCTTTTAATTGTACAAGATCATTCATTGTTTCCCAACTTACTTCTTGTAATGCAGTTTCTTTAAGACTATCAATCTGCTCTTGATATGTGTCTGATTCGTTTTCTTTGTTTTTGTATTCTGTACGCAAACTATCAACTTGATTTTGATGCTGATATGCTTCTTGTTCTGTGTTATACAATGTAGCCGGTATTTGCCCCAGATCACCTAACTGTTCGAGTGCACTTTGGTATTCTGTTTTAAATGTAAAGTCGTTGTTAATTAAGTCTTGTGATTCTTCTACTGCTAAACGTTTTGCTTTAAGTATTTCGCCGTGTTTTTCATCGTGGATCTTTTGACCACACGCATAACATTCGTGTTGCTCAGTTGCTAGTAAATCTTGTTTAGCTTTGTCCAGACGTTTTTGTTCTCTAGTAATACTATTGGACAGTTTTGTAATTTCAGATTCAAGTGTGTTTACTTGTGTTTTCTTTTCGAGGTAATCAGCTAATAGTTTATGATTTGCTAGTTCTTGTTCAATATCAATTTTTTCTAATACGTTAATAGCGTTTTCTAATTCTTGCAGTGACTCTGCTTTTTTAGTTTTCCAAAGATTTTGTCTACGTTCAAGGTCACCGATACTTTTCGTAATTGTGGCATTTGAATCTTCAACTGCTTTAATACGATACTCTTCTTCTTTAATTGCATCTTTTGTCAGCCTTTGCTGTTCTTTAAGAGCTTCTGCTTTTTCACTAAGCATAGTAATGCCAAGTAGTTGTTCGATAATAGCTCGCTGGTCGTTAGCTCGCATACTAAGGAATGGCTCTGTATATGTATTTAATGCGACAACATGTTTAAACATATCATGCGACATACCAAATAGTTTGTCTACTTGTTCTTGAGTTTGGCGATTTTCGCCTTGCGCTTCATTACCATCATCAGTGTTAATATTGTCAACATAAAATTTAAATATATTTGGCTTACGTCCTCGCTCAATACGATACTGTATGCCATCTATTTCAAAATCAAGCGTAACCAACATTCCTTTACCGTTAGTTTTGTTGATTAAGTTGTCTTTACGTATATTAGTTAGCGCATTACCGTACATTGCATACGATAATGCATTGATTATTGTAGTTTTTCCTGTTCCGTTACGTGAACCGTCTCCACCCAAGTCCATGTTATTACCCAACACTAGGGTAAGACCGTTATCACTAAAGCGAACTGCCTGTGTAACGTTACCAACGCTCATAAAATTTTTGATTGTGATGTCTTTAATTGTAATCATAGGGAATTATATATATCTACTAGCAGTTTTTTATCTATCATTTCGCTGTCAACAGCATTAAGGCTATTATACACTATCTGGTCAACATTTTCAACCTCTAAATCGTCTACTTGTCGCCAATCCTGTGCATGTTCTTCCTTTTTACTTGGCATAAGTGTGATGTCACGTAAATTATACTGGTTAGCAAATGTTTCTTTAATAAAATTTGCTTCTTCATATGTAATGTTTACATCTAGTACTGCACGACAGTATGTTTTGTTGTTTAATATTCTATCTGCATCGTCAATAAGAGCACTGAGTGGGGTGGTTCTATATCTTGGACCGTCAAAGTCGATATATTCAGGCTCACCACCCCACGTCAGCTTCATCATACCACGATCATCGTCCCAAGCGTCAGCATAGTTGTGCGGAAAAGGAGACCCTAAGTAATGAATATTACCTTTTTGCTGTCGTTTGTGAAAATGTCCGCTAAACACGTATTCTGGCCCTAAAAGGTGCTCAGTGTTTAGCCCGCCGTGGTCCGGCATCTCTACCATTGCATTCATTTTAAAATAAGGAAGCTCAAAATGTCCAAACATATAACGAGCTTTTATTTTATTAATCTTTTTCCACTCATCACCAACTAACCAGGGTACAAGTGCAACGTCATCTTGTACGAGTGTGTCTTCAATTAATGTTACATTGTTGAATAACCCAGCATAAGGCAAACTGTTAAGGTCTCGCTTCTCTCGATAGTACAGATCGTGGTTTCCCATAATCATATACACATGTTCAAAGTTTTCGCTTAGTTTGCGAACGTTTTCTACGCTGTAGTTAAGGGTGCTTACATTAACACCAGCTCTGTGATGGTGCCAGTCACCTAAAAATATACAAGTTTCACAGTCTTCACTTTGTTGGATAAACCAATTAATAAAGTCTTGACAGTCATTATTATGCTGTCTACTATTATTTTTGTTGCCAAAGTGAATGTCTGTAAAACAGGCGGCTCGATTAAAAAATGTCATAAGTTCAGAATATAACTAACCTGTTGATAAGTCAACTAGAAATTAGACCCAGTTGCTTCTTTACGTTCTTTTTCCATTTGCTCATCCCACTTAGCTTTTTCAGCAGCTTCATGATCAAGTTGTCTACTAAAACTAGGATTAAATCCATTTTCTTGTAACAAGTCATCTCTAATGTTTTGGTTACGTTTTTCCAAGTTTAGTATTCTTGTAAAACTATTAGTTACAACGGCGGTGTAATATGCAAATGGGTTTTGGCTCTTTGCTTCGTTAAATTTTAAGCCAATTTGACTTAGTTGAAGCAGTGCATGACTGCGCATTTCATCTACATATGTATAACCTCTCCAGTTACTACGCATACTATAACGCTCACACAGTTTGATATACATTTTTGCAAGTTCATTTGTTGTTTTTCCATGCTGTGTATTAAATTTACCATTGTCTAGACCACCTTCCCAATGGCTACGAACTACTTCACGCATTTCACCACTGTGTGTTGCATAATGCTTGAATGGCGGAAAGTTAGTTTTTGCATGTAAGTCAGCTTCAGACTTTGGGTTAGTTTTTCTTTTAGGTTCTTCAGGAACGTGCTCAAAAGTCATAACACGATATATAAGTGTATTTGGATCAATATCGTCTGGGCTAACACGTGAGTCAGCCTGTTTAGGTTTATCTTTAGCTTTTCTTCCGTTTTCTTGCCATTCTCTGTATGAACGTTCGTAACCTTCACTGCTTAATTGGTGTGCTCTATTTTCTTTTGCTTGTTGAACAACTGCAGGATCAAAAATATCCTGGTAGTCTTCTACAATGATGTCAAATCTAGAATATTCATCATCTAGCAAGTAACAATATGTCATTTTGCTTTTGTGTATTTCTTTTAGCATATCTTTATTGTTTAGATAATTTTGTTTCCTCATTAAAAATTCCTTTAAATCTTTTATATTATAACATTGTCAAATAAAATGTCAACATTAAAATAGCACTTTACAAAACAATAAATAGTCATATAGGAGACTACTATGAGATACTCACAACTTATCGAAGCACCTGCAAATAATATCGCCGTGTTTTATGGCGGTAGGTTTCAACCTATGCACAGTGGACACAATAAAGTGTATATGAACCTTGTACGCAAGTTTGGTAGTGATAACGTATTTATCGCTACTATGGTTGGTAAGAATGCAACACCAGAAAAAGACCCTTTTACTTTTGATGAAAAGAAAATGTTAATGCAAAAAATGTTTGGTATACCAGGATCAAACATTATTAATACTATGCCTTATAGACCAGATGTTTCTGCTGCTGGCAGAGACCCAAATAACACAGCACTAATAGTTGTGTTTAGCGAAAAAGACGCTGGTAGACTCCAACCAGGAAACTATTTTAAAATGTATAGTGATGGTGAACAATTGTTGTCAAGTGACGAAGCAGGATACATTTATACTGTGCCTGTTGAAGATGACGGACGCAGTGCAACTACATTCCGTAATGCTATGCGTATGCCAGGATTAACTGAAAAGCAAAAGCAAGAAGCATTTGAAGATTTTTTTGGTAATTTTAATCCAGAAATATATGATTTTGTTAAGGACAAATTAAATGTCGGTAAGTGACAATAAACGAGCAAGGTTAACAGTACGTGGAAGTAGTGGCTTTTATTTTGGAGGCCCTGCAGTTGCGCTTACACCTACACAAGGAATAGTTTTTCCTAACCAGCCAGATATTGTTTACAACCAAAGTGTAAATTACACTCCGTACAACTTAACACACACAAACTATACAACGTATGCATATGCAAGTACTCCTAGTCCTACACTACAGATTACTGCACAGTTTAGTAACGTAACTGCAGAAGAACACAGATATACACAAGGTGTAATACACTTTTTACGCAGTGTAACTAAAATGTTTTATGGTTTGGGCGATGTACCACAAACACCAACAGCAGGTACTCCACCGCCTGTACTAAGTTTCAGCGCATTCGGAGAAACACAATTTAACCAAGTACCAGTTGTTGTTGGAAATGTTAGTATACCCTATCAAAGTGACACTGATTTAGTTGAGCATGAAGGTGCTGCACTACCAGCAGTACAAACCGTTGCATTAGATCTGCTAGTAACTGTAAATCCTGCAAAACAAAAACAACAATTTAGTAAAACTGCTTTTGTAAATGGTAATTTATATCAGGGAGGATTTATTTAATGACAGCCTATAAAGACTCTAGTAATTATTCAGCAACAAAAATGAATAGAAAATACTTAGATGTTTATTCTCCTAAAATTACAATAGACAATTTAAGTCAAGAAACTAAAAAAATTCGAGTAGGCAACAGGTATAATAGACGTCCTGACCTATTAGCATTTGATATGTATGGCAATGCCAGATATTGGTGGATATTTGTACACTATAACAGAGACATTTTAAAGGATCCAATAAATGATTTTGTTGCAGGAACTATTATTAATGTCCCTAGCAAGAAAATAGCTACTGGAGTTAGTTAATGGTTCAAACTAAAGACGGAGCACCATCCCTTGAAGCACAACTTGGGTTTCTCGTTAATGAAATGGGAACAGGTAATGGCGGAAACGTTAATGATTACCTAAACCCAAACATGAGTTCACGTGACGCTGCAATAGCATTTGAACAGCGTTACGAAAGAAGTGGCGGTTCTGCACTTAACAGAAGAATAAACAATGCAACAGAAGTTAGAGAGGCAGCAACTAACGGAACACTGTCTTCTATTAGCCCTAACGTAGCTACATCATACAATTACCTAGTAAGTCGAGGATACACACCAAACCAAGCTGCCGGGATTGTTGGAAACTTAATGGCAGAAAGCGGCAGGAATCTAGATCCAAACGCATTTAATCCAGCGGGTGGTAATTTAGGAGCCTGGGGTATTGCACAGTGGCGTGCAGATCGCCAAACAAACATGTTAAACTGGGATAATGGTGAAAATGAAGTTATACCTAGTGAAGATTTTACACCAGAGCCAGAAACTCCGTCTGTTGAAACACCAGAAGAAGCACGTGAGCTAACAGATGTAGAAGAAAGATTTAACAGGGGCGGCGGCCAAAGTTTTTATGAAGATAATGTTTTAAATCAATTTGACTCTTATACCTACAGTTGGGCCATACACATGGTGCATCCGCAAACAGCACAAGACTTTGAAGAAAACTTAGCTAGAAACACATATGTAACAATTGCCGAAAGCGGTGTTGAAAATGAAATTAGTATTGAAACTGTAATACAGTCCAATACACTTACATTTGTACGTGATAATAGAAACAGTGTAGCTAATACTTTTGACATTTCATTACTAGAAGCAAAAGGATTTACATTGTTTAATCGAATTGTTTTAGCTGCACAAGATTTAGACATAAAAAATCATCTTGAAGCCTGTTATTTGCTGGAGTTAAATTTCCGTGGATGGCACCAAGATGGCACACCAGTAGATGAGATTGTTGGTCCTTATTATTATATGACAACAATTACTAATTTTCAAACCAAACACATGGATAGTGCTACCTCCTATCAAGTTGCATTTGTAGAAACACATCAAGAAGCATACAACAGATTGGAATACCATTTACGATCAGACATAACTGTTACTGCTTCTAACTTTGGAGATTTTTTAACAGACTTTGAACAAAAAGTAAATGATGAAACCGTAAAACAAACCTCACTAACACTTAGCAAACTTTATCCAACTTTATATACTTTTGGCGCACAAGGTGATGCAGAAGAATGGCTAAGTTGGGAGTTTGATGGTGTTGTTGGGGAACAACTAAATGAATCTAGAAACATAAGTGTGACAGCATCAGGCGGCACAGTGACGTTTAACTTAAAAGCAGGTACAGGTATGACTGCAGCAATTGCTGCAGCAATATTACAAACTCGAAATTTCAAAAGAGTACCTTTACACAATGGCCAGTTTGCAAAAGAAAATCCTGACACAGGAACTGCAGAAGCACCAAAACTAGCCGAGATGATGAGATGGTTTAGTTTTAGTACAGAAGTACTGTATAGAAAATTTGATGCACTGTCAAGACAATATCAAAAAGAAATCGTGTATAATATAACTCCTTTTATTACAATAGAAGGCATCCATGACCCAGTTAGTTTCAGTGAACTAAACACAGACACTAGATTACAAACATTGCGAATGGATAATATATTACGTAACGGTCTTTTAAAGAAACGTTTTGATTATACATACACTGGGTTAAACACCGAGGTTTTAAATCTTGACTTAACATTCAATAATACATTTTATTCATTACAGCCAATTAACGGTGGTGCAGTTCAAGGACAAGGAAGTTATTTTGATGGTTTGACTACTGCAGAGCAAAATGCTGTTAGAGCTAAAAATTCATTCCAATCTGTACGTGAGCAAATATCTAGTCTTAACAGACGTTTGGAAGAAATTGATAGAGAACGCCAAGCACTGTTTAGGAACCGTGGAGTTACCCCTGATGCCCTAAATGCTTTAGAACAAGAAAGACAAGCCACAGAATTTACAATTGCACAATTAAGAAGGCAGCAATTTGATACAACAACCTCTGCTGAAGATGCAACAAGAGAATTAGCAGAGTTGTCACGTAATACACAAAATTCACTAAGTCCAAGTGCAAAACAATATATTACTCAGTCTGATGTTTTTGCAGGATCATCGTATATAGATAGCATTGCAAAGTCAATGAATTTTGATTACAGAAGTGTAAGTGATAGTTTAGCAGCATCTGGTGCAGATTTAACTGACAATGTCGGAACTGCAATGTTAGGTGCATTAGAGCTTAATTTAAACGCTGTTGAAAGTATGGTAGAACAGCGTATTGATATACGTGGAGATCCTTATTGGTTAGGAAAGCCTAGAGGTGCTAGTGTAACTAACTCAAATCAAGCAAACTACAGTGAAGGTGGTATTGGTTATTTCTTACATGTACGTTTCCCAACTTACGAAGGCGAAGATGGGTTTATGAACCAGAACTTTGAAAACTTTACTATTACTGCATTGTTCCGTGTTTTAACAGTTCAATCAATGTATACAAATGGTGAATTTAAGCAATCATTAACAAGTTTTAGAGACGTAAACACTAATGTTCCTATGTTGATAGAACAATTGTTGTCTGGTAGGGTGCAAAACCAAGGGGCAAGAAACTTACAACAAAATTATATAGACAGTGATGGTGACGGAATAGACGATGTGAATGGTGATCCAATACCAACTGATAACTCAGAAGTTTTACCAGGAAGCTCAACTGGTGGCGACAATGGTAGTGTAGGTGGTGATACTGCTGGTCTCAATTCGCAACTCACTTCAGCACTTCAATCTGCTGCAGCAGAAGCAGGAGTAACTGCAGTTGTGACCAGTGGGGTTAGAAGTGGCGGTAGCAACCCAAGTGGTAGACACAATGGCAGTGCTGCAGATGTTCAATTGTTTAGCAACGGTAGATTGCTAAGTGTTGAAAACCCAGCTGATCTTGCAATAATTCAAACTTACACAAATGCATATCTTGTAGCTACACGTGCAGCAGGACTTGTTCCAAGTGTTGGTATTGGTAACCCAGCGTATGGATCAGGAAGTGAACTTTATATGAGCGGAACTGCATTCCATTATGATATTGCAAGAACGCCAGGATTTTCAAGTGCAGCATCTGATCCAAATGCCGGTCCATATTGGGGAGGCAGTGGTAAAACTTCTGGCCATGCACCGCCTGCTTGGTTAGTTAATATGTATAATAGTTAATAGTTAAGGAATCATAATGTCAAAAGAGGCAAATAAATTTACAGGTAGTAACAGAGACTCATTGGGTGTACCAGCAGTTTATCACAGTGGTGATCGCTCTGGGTTTATGATGGCCAATGGCATATTTTTAGCAAAAGTAGTTGATGTTGCGTCTGGTGATTACGACCAAGCCATATATGTAGAACTTGTAGGACAACAAACATTTGGGGAGCGTGATACTAGAGAGCAAAGGCATCAGTTTCAAAAAGTAAGAACAGTGTCTCCTTTTGGTGGTACTGTTACAGGAAGGGACACAACTGTTTCATATGGTTCATGTTTCCCTCCACCAGGACCGGGTACTGAAGTACTAGTTGGGTTTACTGGTAACGACTCTGTTGGGTTTTTATTAGGAGTACTACCACAAACTGGAAGAAATAGTAGTGTACCAGGATTACCTGCAAGCCAAATTGAAGGCGAACAAGGTATTGGGGCTAGTATAGATCCAGGTGCTGATCAAGATCAAAATATTCGACCAAGACATCCGGTTGCAAATGCAGTTGCAGCACAGGGTCTTGGTTTAGATCCTGCACGTGGTATTGGCAGTAGTGGATCACGTCGTGAATCACCAACTAATGTAGCAGGGTTTTTAACGCCAGGCGGTCATAGTTTTGTTATGGATGACGGCACAGTTGCATATAAAGAAGGCGAAAACTACGTTCCTGACCAGTCACGAAAAGAAGGTCAAAGCAACTTAATGAGATTACGCAGTGCTGGTGGAGCACAAATGTTATTCAATGATACTGAAGGCATTGTTTATATTAACAATCAAAATGGTAGTAGTTGGATACAAATGGACTCTAATGGCAATGTTGACATTTATGCACAAGGAAGTATCAGCTACCACACAGAACAAGATTTTAATTTATATGCCGGAGGCGATATTAACTTAGATGCTGATACATTTAATATTAAAGCACGTGGTGCAGCAGGTATACAAGCTGAGACAGCAACTGGCCCAATGCAATTTAAGTCAAACAAAGACATACGCTTTACAACTGATTTAAACTTACAGTTAAAAGCAACTGGTTATGGACGCATTAGTACAGATGGTATATTAGACTTGAACGGTCCAACGGCACTTGGCGCAGTTGGCCCAACAAGTGGAAGTTTAGCAGCAAACAGAACAGTTAAAGAAAGTATTAACCCACGTGTTCCAGAACATGAGCCCTGGGGTGGGCATACTGTACAAGCAGATACACAGGTCGCAGCACAAGCACCAGCTAGTGCACAAACTACAGCTAAAGATTACGATGTTTCTAATGTGGGATCAACACTTAGTGTGCCAGAAGAAGATACTGAAGCATTAACATTTGGTCCGCAAAATGGACGTGGGGGCAGACGCCGAAAAACAGGCCAAGCTGTTTCGGGTTCTGGTGTAGCTGTTTCGGGTTCTGGTGTGGCTGTTTCTGGTTCTGGTGTAGCCGCTTCTGGTTCTGGTGTAGCCGCTTCTGGGGCTGGCCCTGAACAAAATGATAAATTTAACCAACGCTGGAGTAGAGACGTATGATAGAAAATAAGTATCTTACTGATTGGACAGATTTTGTTGTTAAAGACCAAAACTCTGTTGATACCTTAATAGGTATTGACAATATTAGTGCTAGTGAAACATTAGAACTAGTAACACTTAACATGTCACGCTACAGTGGATATAATACATACGCTTACGATGTTAGTGAAGTTAGTCGTGGTATTACTGAACAAGAAGCATATGATATTTGGATTTCTGATTTTCAAAGAAATCAGCGAATTTTTATCAAGCAGTTAAAAGCAATTGGTATATTAGAAATATCACAATGTACGTTTGATGGGCTGTTACTATATTTTATTATTAACGGTGATATTTTAACTGTTACTGCACCAGAGAAAAATTACGAAATCAGAGAATATATTGCCAACAAAGACTGGGATATAGTAGCAAGTATTATTAAAAGAAGTAACTTCAATTCACCATTTTGTATTCGTGCTGCTAGTATTATTAAACTTGCTGACTATGGAAAATATAAAACAAGAAGTTGGATGAGACAGACTGGCATTTTTGAAATGCGTGATAAAAATGAACTAGGAACCTTGTCAGTAGAACAACTTGCACGTGCAAGATTTGCATATTATGCTGAAACATTAAAGTTTTTGCCTAAAACTCCGGAAGGTATCAAGCGTGGTATTGCTAAAGAATATGAAAAAACTATAACTGTAGAAAACTTCACATTTTCTGATTCAAAAGTCTTTACACTTTCACAAACTCCTAGCATGGAACCAGTTGAAAAACTTAAAGTAGAATTAAATGGAGTACAAATTCAACACTACTTTGACTTTACAATTGTTAATAATGTAGTTACTATAGTAAAAGAGTTAAAAGAAGGCGATATTATACGTTTTACCTTTAAAATTTAAAAAGTAGTAGTTAATTTTGCGATAAATATTATTATGGTAACATATGTTGGATATAGCACAATTAACAGAAATACAATAAATGCAGTACTCACTGACAAAGATTTAGCTTTGCGTGACCTGCTAAATCATTTCTATACTCGACAAGGCGAAAGAGTAATGAACCCAACGTTTGGGTCTATTTTGCATGATTTAGTTTTTGATCCTTTAGACGTAAGAACAGAAACACTTGCACAAGAAGATGTTGAACGTATTATTAATAGTGATCCAAGATGGAACTTTGTAAGTCTGCAATTATCTAAACCAGTAGATCATCAGCTTGATATACGAGTACGTGTAATTTATAATGATACTGGCACAGCAGAAGAACTATATCTAACTTATACAAGTGAGGCGGAATAATGGCACAGGGCGCAAGACAGAGCAGTTTATTTGCGGCAGAAGATTTTAGTGTAGTATATGAAAGTTTTGCACAAGCAGACTTTCAAGCATATGATTTTGACACTATTAAAAATGCAATGGTAGAATACATTGACACCAACTATCCAGAAAACTTTAATGACTGGATTAGCTCAAGCGAATTTACAAGTTTACTAGAACTGATGGCATTTTTAGGTCATAACTTGGCGTTCCGTAATGATCTAAACTCACGTGAGAATTATTTAAGTACTGCAGAGCGTAGAGACAGTGCACTCCGCATTGCAGAATTTTTAGGATACACACCAACCCGTAATGTTGTATCACGTGGTTATTTAAAAATTGACAGCATTAAAACAACAGAAATAATTTATGATGTAGACGGCAACAGTTTAGCTAATGTTGATTTGCAATTTGAAGACGTTACAGATCCAGCTGCGTATCAGAACTTTTTAACAGTTATGAATTCAATTTTTCAAAATAGTAATCAATTTGGTGCGCCACATTCAAAGTTTACACGCAACGGTACTACTAATGAAGTATACAGAACCAAAAGCGTTAATACACCAGTAAATTATGCATTTAACGGAAATATTGCAGGTGCAAGATCAACATTTGGTATACACAGTGTGTATTATAATGAAACATTAAATCGTTTACAAGAAAAAACACCTGATCCATATGGTGCATTGGATATTTTATATCGTAATGATAACGGTGGATTTAGTAGTCCAAACACTGGATTCTTTTTTGGATTCAAGCAAGGAACATTAACATTTAAAGATTATGATATTACTGAAGGATTGCCAAATTTGGTTCTAGATGTTGATGACAATAATATTGCTAATGGAAATGTTTGGGTACAAACAATTGATGAAACTGGTCAAGTACTTAACAACTGGGCACAAGTTGATAGAATTTTTGGACTAAACTCAATATATAACAATGCAAGCAACAACTTTAGAAACATCTTTACAGTTTCAAGTAGAGAAAATGACCAAATTAGCATCGTGTTTGGTGATGGTAACTTTGGTAATATTCCACGTGGAATTATACGTGTGTGGTATCGCACAGGACTAAATTTAAGTTACGTGCTAAATCCAGAAACATTTGGAAGAGTAACATATTCTTTTAACTATATTGGTTTAGACGGAAACACATATAATGCTAGCTTTACTGCAAGTTTAAAATCTACTGTTAGTAATGCAAGTGCACGTGAAAGTTTACAGAGCATTAAAGACAATGCTGGACGTTTTTTTAGTACACAAGACCGTCTTGTAACTGCAGAAGACTACAGCATTTTCCCACTAACTGTTAGTGAAAATATTCGTAAAATTAAAAGTATTAACCGTGTACATAGCGGGCACAGCCGTTTTAGAGATTTTAATGATCCAACAGGTAGTTATAGTGATGCTATTAACTTTTTGGATGACGGTTATCTATACAGAGAAGATGTTTCAACACGCAATATTATTAGTTTGCCAACAACATTAAACAGCGAACAAACATATAGTAGATATATTAAACCATTATTAGATAATCCAGAAGTTAAAAACTTTTATTATGACAGACATCATTATGGTCCTAATTATAATTACAATCCACAACTAGAATATACAGACACTACGAGTGGTATTGTTTATTATAACTCTGATGGTACAGCACTCAATACATTCCGTTGGAATCAAATTACAAAAGGATCAAATGCAAGCTCTGGATACATTACTGATGATACTGCAGTTGTACAAAGAGTTGGTGCAAGCAGTACAAGCCCAATGGACAAAATTGGTGTAAACTCAATGATTGAGTTTATTACACCTCCATATAAAATTGGTTATGTTGAAAAAGTAACAATTTTAAATGGCGGTAGTGGATACACAACTGAACCAACAGTTACTATTACTGGATCGGGGACAAATGCAACTGGAACAGCAAATATTGACGGAACCGGCACAGTTATTAGTGTTAGCATCACTGACGGTGGTGTAAATTATGACAGTAACACGAGTATTACATTTAGTGGAGGCGGCGGCACTGGTGCTGCAGCATCTCCAGTAATTAAAAGTGCAGATACACAATGGGTTAGAGTAACAGGAATCTATAATGACGGCCTGGGCATTGATAACAGTGTTGGCACACCAACTGGTATTGACTTACTTGGCCGTGGTAGTATTGCACTTAGTGGAGTTATTCCTAGCGGTGCACGTATTAAAAGAATTATACCAAGTTGGGCAAAAGATTTAACTAGTACAGTTAAAACTAATGTGTTGGCTAAACTTGCTAATAACAATAGTTTTGGATTACGATATGATGCACTTAATCAACAATGGAAAATTGTTGATAGTAGTGATTTGGTTACTAGTTCACAAATTAATAATAATCCATCTAGTTGGAGTCGACTATATGAAGGAGACGTAACAGGTACTGGGTTAGATAATAGTTGGATTATTCGTGTAAATTACACATCAACGGCCTGGGAAATTATTACAAGAAAAACACGTTACATATTTGGTAGTGATTCTCAAGTTAAATTTAATAATTTAAATTTCCAAGAAACGTTTAGCAGTGAAACACTGAAGCCTAGCATGGACAACATTAAAATATTGAGTATGAATACTAAAACTTCAACTAACAATGTTGCACTTGGTACAGACTATACACTAAATGCATTTGGCTACTTTACGTATCCAGATGGGTATACTGATCCACACAAAATTAGATTAACACTTGCATCGCCTTCTAATGATGGTTTTCCATTAACTCCAAGTGCATTTAACGATATTGTTGATCTTGATAGTATTAAACTAGGAACAACTACTGTTGACGGATTTACTTATACTGTTAGAAGTGACTCAGGAACAACAAGTGTTCCAGGCAGATCAGGACTTAATTCAAAGTATACTAGAATTGCAGATACAAATCAAGTTATTGATCCTGCAACAACAAATATTATTGACACATATGTTCTACTAACGTCATATGAAACAGCATTTAGAAACTGGGCACAATATGATGGAAGAAGTTTTACAAAACCAGCTGCTCCAACTATTTCAGAACTAAATGACTTGTTTAGTAGCTTGGAAACTAAAAAAGCAATTAGTGACCAAGTTATATATAGACCAGTAAAATACAAATTACTATTTGGTAACATAGCAAATAGTGAACTTCAAGCACGTTTTACAGTTACTAAAACTACCAACAGTTCGTTTAGTGACACTGAAATAAAACAAGAAGTTATTAGATTAATTGAACAGTACTTTAGTATTGACAACTGGGACTTTGGTGAAACATTCTACTTTACTGAACTTGCTGCATATGTCCACAACAATATGGTTGGACAAGTTGCACAAATAAGCATATCGCCAGTAGATGATCAAGCAAGTAGTGATGCGCTATATGAAATTATTAGTGATAGTGACGAACTATTTTTACCAGTTTTAACAACAAGTGACATTACAGTTAATAGAAGCGTAGCATTTAATCCAACAAGTATTGCAGCCAACTCCGGAGTTAATATTAGATGAGCACACAATATCATGCCAATCCAGTCGTAGCAAAGAAATCAGTTAGACCAGGAGAAAGTTTAGAGTATGTAGGTACAAGAAATACTACAGAATTGCTTCCTGCGATCTTCCAAACAACAATTAATAAAAAGTTCTTGGATACAACACTAGAACAGTTAATGTCAACTGGTAGCATGGAAGCTATTAATTATTTTACTGGCACTTCAAATAATAGAAAAGTTAGTGAAAGTTATTTAAAAGACAATCGTTTAACTGACAGTTATCAATTTGTTCCAGGCAGTGTTGTACGTAATGATAGTAATGAAATTACGCAAGCAATGTCATATGATGACTTCTTAGATATTTTAAAATATAATGAAGTTGATGTAGGAAACACAAATCGTATTTTTAATGAGCCAGGATATACACTTGACTTGCCAATTAACTATGACATGTTTGTTAACTATCATCATTACTACTGGTTAGTTGACTTTTTACCAGTTTGTGATATTATTCCTACTGTTACAAACCCAATTGCTATTAGCGATATTGTGGGTTCAGTATACTATACAACACCAACTTTGTCAAATGGAAAAACACTAGAGCTACAGGATGGCATGCGTGTCAGATTTAGTGGAAGCAATGCAACAGGCACAGCAACATATCCAACTAATGACATTTATATTGTTGATGGTGTTGGCACTAGTATTTCATTTACTAAACAATTTGAATATACTGGTACTGGTTATGGAAAACGTGTGTGGTTTAATGACACTGTATATGGATCACAAGAGCCAAGCCAATGGGAGGGTTCAGAAAGTAACTTTGTATATCCAACATATGACTTAACCGAATATGAAGTATACGGACGTGAATACACAGTGGAACAACGTCATACCAGAGATCAAAGTGCTTGGTCTAGAAAGAACCTGTGGATACATGAAGAGGCAGCAATTGCAGTATGTGTTTACAATGATTTAGACCTTACTGACTTTTTACTTGATAAATTCCGTGGAATACGTCCTATTATTGAATTCCGTGCAAATATTGAAAAGTTTAATTTTGCAACACAGAGTCTGGGAAGTATAACACATGTTTATGACAATGTTGACGATCCAGCATCTAGTATTATTGGCAATAATTTTGACCTTGTAAGTTATACTGTTACTACTAACTGGTCAAATGTTGGATATGATTTTGGAGATCATGTTAAAGTTGTTTCTAATGGTGTTACGTCATTTTGGAATTGTATTAAATCTCATACACAAGCATTAAATCCAACATATTCAGAAAACCGAGAATACTGGGTAGAAATACAATCACGTGATATTGTAGACGGCGACACAATTTTGTTTTTAAACTCAACAAACCCAGTTTACAATAATAGAATTTTTACTGCAAGTGTAAGTGGTAATGGTCAAGTTACTGCACTAACAGAACTATATGGTGCAAGCTCAACTCCGTTAGTAACAGGTGACGGGATTAAAGTACGTATAGGTTACAACAATGTATTTGGAGAGAGCTATCCAAACGACATTTATAGTGGAAGTGAATGGCACTGGAATGGAACAAGCTGGGTATACAGTCAACAAAAAGATACACGCAACGACAGTATTATGTTCCAACTGTATGATATTAACAGTGTAAAGTTGGATAATGAAACTTTATATCCTAACAATAATTTCCAAGGCGATTTTATTTTTAAATATGGTACTAGTGAAACTACTAAAGTAGACAATGCACTAGGCATCCAGCCACGTTATGTTGATTACGGCAATGAGCCAGGCCTGAGTTTTGATTTGGGATTGGGAAGTGTTCGTTATGAATATAATGCAAGAAATACAACTGATGATCCTGAAAACACCAATGCTTCTATTATAAGTGAAATATTAGGATACTATTATTACAAGCGTTTAGACAACAGTCAGTATTATAATGGTTGGGTCGAAGTTAGAGAAAGTCAGCCAGTTTGGAAACACGCACAAAAAATTGTTACTGATGCAACAAAACCAGTATTGTTTAATTTAGGTACTGACAAGTTGCTATCAGATGAAACAATTAAAATAACAAAAAGAAATAATAAACTTGAATTTTATGAAGGTAGTTACAGTCATATAACACGTGTTAACGGCCTAAATCCAATCTTGTTTTTTGATAAGACAAAAGAGTATATAGTCACAACTTACTTTGATAGCACAGACATTGAATTTGTTAATGTTGATGGCAGTGCACTTAGTGGTGTTACTGTTGGAACTGCAACAAATAATGTGTTTACAATTGTTGTTGGTAATTCTTTTGTTCCTGATGTTTTTAGATATCGCTTAGTAAGTGACAACACTGTTACAGGATTAATTTATGTTAATGAAAGCCAGCCTAGTTATATTGACAATGACTATGTTGATCCTGGATTTGTACAAAACCAAAACAGTGTTAATGTTGTAGTAAAAATAAATGGAACAGAAACTACAAACTATGCACTTAGAGAAAAGCAAGTTATTATTTCTAATGGACATTCTGTTGACGATGTGATTGATGTAACCTGGTACACAGACGATAAAATTACTGACAGCGACGGTGTTGATTTGCCAGCTGACACACATATTTTAAATCCACAAAATGAACTGCTAACACAAGTAAGTTTTGGAGATATACTTTCACACATCAAAGAACAAATGACAGGATATCCTGGTCTAACTGGTAATTTCTTTGGAATTAATAACTATAGAAACTTGCCACGTGTGCATGAATTTGGTGGTACAATTAGACAACAGCCATACAGTACAGAGCTTTTAGCACAACTTGTTATGCACAATGATACTAACATTTTTAGCAGTTTGAAACATGCTGCAAATAGTTACGGAAGTTTTAAAAAGCAATTTTTACAAAAATGTATTCAACTGCATAATACAATGGACAGTTCAAAATCTGTGTATGAAGTTGTTGATGAAGCGTTGAAAAGTATTACTATTGGTAAAACAGCTAATGATGTTTTTGCTAACAGTAATATGTTAAAGTTTAGCGATTATGAAGAGTTTAATGGTTACTGGACTGCGACATTAACACCTGTATTTGATATACCACAAACCGTAAACACATATGATGATACTAAAAATCATGTAAATGTTTATGTGAGAGACGATGATGGTTCTGGAAACCTTCGTTGGAGAAATTTAATTAAAGATGTTGATTACACTATAACTGAAAATCAAGTTACAGTAACAACAAGTGTGACATATGATAGTAGTGGACAAGCTCTTATTAAAATTCGTTGGTATCCATTAACTAGCTCAAGTTTTGTTCCTCCGAGTGCAGTTAAACTTGGCTTGTTAAATGCAAGTCCCCCTGCACTAAATGCTAAACATCTTTTTGGACACGACGGTAGCATATCAATACGTAAAGGATCTGAATTATATAATCGTAATTCGGCTAATTTTAATATTGAAGATGCTGTGTTGTGGGAATTCGAAACTAGAATTTATAATAACTTGATTGCATCTCAGGTTGTTGATTACAAAAAAATTATGCCTAACGCACATCGACCAACTGTATACAATTGGGCAGACTTAACAGAAGCATTACGTACAGACTTTAATAAATGGAAACTTAGAAACAATATATCTACGTTGCATGATGCCAGCAGTTATGATGCAAGTGATGAGTTTACATATAACTACAGTGATGTTGGACCAGGTATAGGTGGCTGGAGAGGGTTGTATACTTACTACTTTAACACTGATAGACCACATTCAAACCCGTGGGAAATGTTAGGACATAACACACAGCCAAGTTGGTGGGATACTTATTATAGTTGGACAGATCCAACAAAACGTGCTGCATTTATTGCTGCACTTAAAGTTGGACATTATAATGATCCTAGCCAAGTACCAGAGTATGATTTGGCATATGCATATACTGCATACGATTGGGATAACAATAATATAGTAGACAACGCTGGTTTGCTAATTGGTCCGGTTACAGCAGGCGTAATTACAACACCAACAAACCCTGCAAAAGAATTTGTATTTGGCGATTGGGGAGATATTGAAGATGCTTGGAGACGCAGTTCTGAGTATAAAATATCGTTGTTTACTGCATTAACAAAACTAAGACCTTTACGTATAGTAAACGATTATTTTAGAAGTAATACTAGAACAGAATATAATTTTAATACTCGTCAAGTTGCATTTACTGATACACGCCAATTAGGTAACAATCGAAATCTAGTGCTAACTAATGAATCATATGAAAATAGTATTGTAGAGTCAGTTAGTGTAAAGACTGGCGGTACTGGGTATACTAGTGCACCATCACTGTCATTGTATAGCAACTTTGGAACAGGTGCAACATTATTAGCAAAAATTTCCAATGGTGTAGTTGTTGCGGCGTCTGTAACCAATCCTGGAAGTGGATATCAAACAAAACCAAGTATTGTTCCTTCAACAGGCAGTGCCACATTTGATGTTGTGTTAGCAAATGATGTTAAAAAATATGTAGACGGTTTAAGCAATGCTATAATTAATTATTCTCAACGTAACGGTACTACAGCACTTACCTTAAAGAATAGATTGGAAAATTACACTAATAATCCAATTATTAAAACTGGTGGCTTTGTAAACAGTAATCAAACTTTAATTTTAGAAAGCAGCCAAGACAAAGGCCGTGTTGTTGTTCCAGAAGAAGATATTACAACAGTATTATACACAAGTCAACCAAAAGAAGAAGTATTCTTTGGTGCAGTGAAAGTAACTAAGTTGTCAACAGGATATCGTGTTGCTGGTTATGACAATGCAAAGCAATATTTTTCATATTTTAAACCAAATCAAAGCGCCGGAAAAATAGTTGTTAACGTTGGAAACAAACAAGTTTATAGATATAAGAATTTTGAATCAACTGTAACTGTCTTAGATTATAACACTGTATTAACAGGAGATCAAGCACTTTATGAATTCTTACTTGGCTATGGTGAATATTTAAATTCACAAGGTTGGAATGCAACTTGGCGTAGCACAGCAGGCAATACAATACTGTGGACAGAAACAGCCAAAGTAGACGACATTTATTACGCAACTCCGAGTACGTCACGTATTGAAATTGATGAAACAAAAAATGGATATTTTAGTAATGTTGCAAATAAATTTGACGGTGAATATAATGTTATTAACCAAAATGGTTATCAAATTTTAAATAACCGTTTAACAATAACACGTGATGTTATTAGTAGCGAAAATGGAAAAACAATTGTTGAAGCAAGAGATGACACAGCTATCTATGGACTAAGACTTTATAGAGTAGAAGTAGAACATGCATTTGTTGTAAACAATAGTACAAATTTTGATGATATGATATATGATCCAGTACTGGGCATTAGACATAGTCGAGTAATTTGGAGAGGCAGCAGAACAAAAAATTGGAATGGTAAGTTTTACGCTCCTGGTTTCATTATTAATGGAAATGGTGTAATAGCAAACTTTGACACAGTTGCAAATGAGATCGGTAATTATTATGGTCCTGGTAATGTGTTAAGTAATCAACAGCAAGTAGATACTGCACGTTTTAACATTGGCTATAATAAGCCGCTGTGGAATGAAGTTGCAGGATTAGATGATGATACACTGTTTAAATTTATAAAAGGCACACGCAAGTACAAAGGTACTCGCCATGCGCTCAATGCATTTATGCGTAATACTTCTTTATTTGGTACTCTTGCAAGTGCTAAAGTACATGAAGAGTGGGCAATACGCACAGCAGATTATGGTGATACACGTAGCCGTGACACACTTGAATTTGAAATTAATAAAGAATTGCTAAAAACAAATCCACAACCTGTTCGTTTTAGTGCAACTGAACTTAATGACGTGCTTAGTGATATTGTTATTGATGTTGACTTTAACAGTCCATTGTTAGTTACTGGTACACCAGGAAACAATTTCCAAACACGCTGGGCAAAAACATTTAATTACACAACAATTAGTGAAGAATCAGTATATGCAAATGATCTTATTTCAGCAGGACTTCCTTTATTAACAGAAACAGACTACCGTGTTCTTAACAAGGAAGACTTTGCATATTTTCCAGAAGAAGTAAAAGACGATTACAGCTTTGAAGGAGAATGGCAAACAATTGAACACTGGGATAATAAGACAGCATACAAGTTCAAAGATAAAGTAATTTATCAGGGCAAAGTTTGGGAAATGTTAGATCCGGATGGTACAAGTGGACTAACAAGACCAAATGACATTATTACTGCAACTGGTACAGTATCGTTGCCAGTAATTCCAGCATCAGACCCTAATGAAACACTTGTTATTGACGGTAACACAATTGTAATTCAGAGATCAACAAATTCTGATACATTTAACCCAATTATAGTTGACGGTACACAAGATATTTTGTCAAATGATGTTGTTACAGATAATAGTACAATTGTATTGGGCACTACTTCTTCTACTGCAATTTCTGTAACATTTGATACAACAACATCAACTACTGTTTACAACAATGCACAAATTCAGGGCAATGTTACAAACCCTATAATTGCAGGCGGAGCCAGTAAAGAACTAATCATTGAAAGTACTAGTGTATTATTTGACGAAGTTACTAGTGGCACACAGAATATTACAATGCAAGCAGCATTTGAAAATGCATTTAGTCTTGCTAGCTATCCACAACCAACAAATCTTGCACAAGCAAGAATTACTGCACTTGAAGAATTAAGATCAACATACGGTAGTGCTAAATTCTTTACATACAAAGGTTACTTTATGAGTACCTTCCAGACAACAGGAACTGGATTTACACCAACTCAAACTGGAGCACAAACTGTAGATATTGCATGTCCAACAGACGCATTTGATTTGTATGTTGATGGAGTATATCAATCTACTCTTACTAGACCAAGCGGAGTTTACACATATACAACCAACTTTACAGCAAATGACAATGTGTCAACACAATTGCTTGAATTTGTACATCCGTCAACAGGAACAACCAGTCCAGCAACAGCGTCTATTAATATAGTATATTCGTTTAGCTTCCAAGATCCAAATTTTGCATGGCAAGGTCTACAAAACCCAGTTAGATCCTGGGACTTGTTTATGTTTGACTACTTTGGAGAAAGCCATGCGGGATTTGATTTGCCACTTTTACTTACTGAATACAATACTAGTCCTAGTTACACTACAGAACTTGAAGCACTAATTTCTAGTGATTTGGCATTAATTAATGAACAAACAAATACTGGTTATGTTTTACAAGATGTACTAGATGGTATTCAAACTGTATCAAATGCTGATATTAGTGCAACGAGATCTGCTGTAGAGGTCGGACAATATATAACTGACACTAAAACATTTATAACTATAAATCCTACTACTGCTATTACAAATACAACTATTGTAACAACGACAACTAGTTCAGGATTTAAGCAATACTCGTTGTCAGATATAGTTGATAAAATCAATCAAGCTAGCATTCCAAATATAACAGCAAGTGCTAATAACAGCCGTTTGCTGATAACAAAAACAACAAATACACCAAGTATTGAGTTTACGCTAACAATAAGTGTAGCAAGTGCAAATGCTGAAGCTGGATTTGAAACTAGCGGACCTACAATTGTAACAAGTCCTGGAAACGTAGTAACAGTAAGTCCAAATCTTACATTACAACAAGTAATTGACCAGATTAACGCTGCACAAATTTCAGGCATTTCAGCAAGTAGAGGCGGTACTAATAGTAACTTATTGAGAATTACAAGTACAAACCAAACACTTTATATTGGGGCTGGTACTGCCAACAGTGCTATTGGTTTATCAGTAGGCTCAACAACTGCACCAACTACAACCACAACAATTAAAACAAACGTTGATTTGTCAAGTATTATTGACATTATCAACGCTGCAGCACTTCCTGGTATTACAGCAAGTAATAGTAATAACCGTTTACGTTTAACAAGTACTAATAGCACACTTGTTATAGGAGCAGGAACAGCAAATACTAAAATTGGATTAACAGCACAAACTCTTAGTGCAACACAAACTGAAATTGCAAACGTGTTTAATGCATTTGTTGGTAGTGACGGTAATCAAATATTCCAAGAAATGGAAAACGATCCCAATGTGTTTAGTATTTGGGTTGCTGACAACAAAGACTCTGATGTGGGTTCAGGAAGCGGTTATAATGTGTACCAAACAATGGACTTTGGTATGTATATTACTCGTGCTTGTGCAGGTATTAACGATGCTGACGATGCACAAATTACAATTGCTCTAGCAGATAGTAATGTACAAGCGCATAACTTGTCTGAAGGAGACTATGTGTTTATTACTGGTAGTAACACTGTGCCAAGTATAGACGGTGTACATAAAGTTACTACAGTTGATGTAAACAACATAACATTCTATATTGACGAATACATTCAAGAAGAAGGTAACGTTGGTAATGTTTATCCGTTACGTAGTGTCCGCTTTGCTGATTACACAACACTTATTAATAACTATGACTCACAAACAAACGGTGTGTTTAACTATAACTTTGCAGGCCTTAGACAAAATAATCAACAAACACCTAAATTAGCATTTGTTGATGATGACGGAACTGGTGCACCAGCAGTGTATAAGTTTAATGGATCATTTACAAACAACACTGGACACACAGGTAGTGGTTGGTTTAAACTTCGTACAAGTCCACGACAAGCAAGAAATGATTTATTAGAAAGTGTTAAACTATATGACGCTACATCTAGAAGTTTAATAACACAACTAGAAGTTTATGACCCTGCTAAAGGAATTATACCAGGATTTATTGATGAAGAAATAGATTTAATCTTAACAACTGACTTGGCAAGTTATAACTATAATACACTTGATGGATTTAGCGAAAACACCAAGGCGTGGACTAGTGACAAAGTAGGTGTCCGTTGGTGGGATATTAATAATGCAATATATGTAGACTATGAACAAGGCAGTATTGATTACAAACAAGCATACTGGGGAAGATTGTTTGACGGTGCAAGTATTGATGTTTATGAATGGACACGTAGTAGTGTATTACCAGAAGAATGGACAGCACTTGTAGAACGTGGTGGTTATGTTGATGGTAAACCAGCGTCTGGTGAACCACTTAGTGTAACAATTGAAGAAGAAACTGTCTATCAATGGGTTGAAGAAAACTGGTACAATCCAAGAAACAAACGTACAGAAACAAGTTATTATTTCTGGGTTAAAAACAAACTAAACAGCTTTGGACAAAGAAATTATAACACATATCAACTTGCAAGATTGTTAGAAAATCCAACTGCATTTGATATTAGTTGGTGCGCTGCATGTAGTTCACAAGAGCTAATTGTAGCTAATATTGAGCAATATGTTACAAACAACAGTGTTGTGCAAGTAAACCAAAGATATGAAAGCAATGCATTACCAATGAGTGAATGGACACTACTAGCTGAAAACGATCCAGTAAGTATAATTCCAGAACAGCTACATATTAAAATGCGTGATAGTTTAACAGGTTATAACAGACACGCAGAAACATACCTATGGACTTATTGGAATGCTGCCACAGTATATCCAGCTAACAAGGTTGTAGAAACATCAAACGGAAATTTCTATATATCCGTGGCAGAAAATACTAACGTTGATCCAGATACAGACACATCTATGTCTTATTGGAATAGAATCTATGATTATAGTTTTATAGATGGAACACCACAGCAAGACATTTCAATATCAAGACCACATGCACTTCCTGATTTAGATTTGCATCCATATAATAGATATGGTCACTTAACTAGACCTCGACAAAGTTTAGTAAGAGAACTTCCAATTGCAAGACAAAACTTTGTTGAAACTGTAAATAAATTACTTGCTGAAATGAACTTAATAGAAGAAGTTACTGATTGGGATACAGTATTAACATCAACATATGTTGAAGGTGTTATAACTTATAACATTAACAATTATTGGAGTTATATTGATTATGTAAGAGGCTCGTATAATACTAGTATACCTACAAAATACACAGTACGTACAAAAGATGAAATTATTGGTCAACTGGGTATATTATTCCCTTATGTAAATGGCGACACTGTGCTGGTTACAGATGTTATGCACAATGACGGCATTAATAGACCTGAAATTTACAGTAGAATTAACGACGAGTGGGTACTTGAGTATAAAGAAAAGTCAACTATTAAATTGAGCGAAGAACTTTGGAATAATGAAAAGTTTGGACTTGGATATGATTTGTCAGGATTTGATACTGATGGATTTGATAATAGTGTTGACGGTGCGTTAACTAGAATATTTGACGACCTACGTAATAGAATATTTACAGGCAAGCATAAAGTTAAATATAATCAACTTTGGTTTAAGTTATTGTATCAAGCAGTTGCTGATAACACAGTAGATGATTTTGCATTTAAAACAACGTTTGTTAAATTAAACGTAGAACATGCACTGCAAACTGCAAGAGAAAAATATATGGGATACAAAATTAACATTATTGAAGATTTCTTCAATAGTATTAAACCTTTCCATACAAAACTACACAGTGTTGTAGATAGTAATACACATATAGAAAGTTTTGAAACAGAGATACAAGAGCTTGATCGTGATGCTGTCATTACACTAAGATATAACGATCATAGTAGTCGTGAATTTGATAGTTGGGCCGGAGACTTGGCTGTTGATGGTGGTACATTTACAGAAGAGCCTACACATATTGATCAAAATGGATTTACAACTGACCAAGACAATGATATTGAATACATTTATGATGGTAATGTGTTTATTCAACCAGTCGAAGAAGGTTGGGGCAGTGAAGTTTATCCGCTCGACGTAATGGAAAATTTACGTATACGTGTTCAAACTAATCCAAGTGGAAGTACTGTAGACAATACAAATACACGTACATTCCAAATGAATATATACGAACAATATAACATTGAAGAAAGTATTGCATTACCACAAACAAGTGTTGCAGTAACAGCATCAACTATAGCAGTAAATGCAACAACTATTTCGCTTGTTGATGCTAGTATGATGACAGTGCCATCTGATGGTGTGTTAGGTGTTGCTTGGATTGGAACAGAGCGTGTAACATACGGTGCAATTGACGGTAATAACTTAGTATACGTTACTAGAGGAACATATTCAACACCTCCACAAGAACATGCTGGTGGTGTAAATGTGCGTGATGCAAGTTCACCATTGCGTGTTCCGTCATTAAGCGAATTTGGTCACTATGGTGACAATTTAAGACTTGCATATAACGACAGTGGTGTAAGTTTAGCAGCCAACGGTACTACTCCTGAACATGAGTTCATAAGAAATGCCGGTTTTGGAACGTTATAAATATTATAAATGGAATAAGAAAATGAGTGTATCTAAAATTGAAAAATCATTGATAGGAGTAGAAGGTCACATTACTATATGGGATCCAGAAAGCGGTGACGTTTTAGTACGCCGTAGAAATGCTATCAATTTTGAGAATATGAGTATTGCATTAGCAAACTTACTAGCAAATGAAACTGGATCAACTGGATCATATCACATTGGTTCAATGAGATTCGGTAACGCTGGTACTACTATTGATGGTGCAGGTGTAGTTACATACAAAGCACCAAACACAACATTAGCAAGCGGGTCGTTATATAATCAAACGTTTAGTAAAGTGGTTGATGAGGCTGTAACAGGTAGTGCTGACAATAGTGTTGAGGTTGTACATACTACAACTACACTTTATAGTGATGTAGTAGTTACATGTACACTTGACTACGGCGAGCCAGCCGGGCAGGATACTTTAGATACTGCCACAAATATGGATGGGGATTATGTTTTTGATGAACTAGCTTTATATACCGCAAATGATGATTTACTAACACATGTTGTTTTCCATCCAGTACAAAAAAGTGCAAACAGAAAAATACAAGTACTATATACAATTAGATTGCGTACATCTTATAGTGACGTTTAATAGGAAAAGAGATGCCATATACAGTAGATTATTCAGAAAGCGGAAAAACGCCAATAGTTGTAAACGACGGTACAGTAAACACTAGTACTAGTTTAAAATTAATTGGCAAAAACTATAACAGGTTTGGTGAATATTTAAATGAAAATATGATGCACCTGTTAGAAAACTTTGCAGCAAATTCGGCACCAGACAATCCTACAGAGGGTCAACTTTGGTACGATACATCAGAAAGCCAACTTTATTTGTATGAAAGTGGTAATTGGTATCCAATTGGATACCCTGCTGGAAATACAAGAAATTCAGTTAGAAGAAGACTTGACACACTAGGTGTTAGCCATTATACTATTGAGACAATTGTGGATAATAATATTGTTGCTATTACAGTTGATGATACAGTAGCATGGACACCAGCAGCAACAGAGTTTTTAGAAGATGGTGTCACAGCACTAACAACTCAATTTCCAGTTATACAAGCTGGAATAAACATGAACACTACCACAAATTATAAATTTAGAGGTACAGCAACTAGTGCAGAATATGCTGACCTTGCAGAACGCTATGAAGCAGACAAAGAATATGAGCCAGGTACAGTAGTGATTTTAGGTGGTGCTAAGGAAGTAACACAAAGTTTACAAGCAAATGATGAATACGTTTTTGGTGTAGTATCAACTGCGCCAGGATTTGAAATGAATAGTGCAGCCGGCACAGATGCTACACACCCATATATAGCACTAGCTGGTCGTGTGCCTTGTAAAGTTGTTGGTAAAATTCATAAAGGACAAAGGATAGTTTCAAGTAATACCCCTGGTCATGCCATGGCAGATGGTGGAGCCGGAGTTTTAGACTACCGTTTGGTTATTGGTAGAGCTCTTGCAGATAAAACAGACGTCGGTGAAGGTATAGTCGAAATAGTTGTAGGAGCAAAGTAACATGCCAGTATCAGCAGGTACCTTAGTACTAGCCTCAGAATACAATACGGTAGCTGAACTTGTTAACAAAATTTTTGGTGACAAGTATAGTACTGTTCTGGTGACAGATGCTGATAGATCAAATCATAAATTTGGATGGGGTGCAGTAAATGTTGATGATGCCCTTGTTGAAGGAACATTAATTACTGCAGAACGTTTACAGGGTTTGGTTGACCGTACAAATATTATGGTTGACCATGTTAATCTAAGTGATACAATACTTGTATTCGATGTTCCTGCTAATAGAGTTGATGTACTTAAAAGAACCCTTATACGTGCTGAAGACTTAAATGTTGTAGAAAACAAAGTTGATACTAGTATATTAACTAACAACACACATCTAACAATTGATCCCACTAATGCAAGTTCATACTTGGTAGATACCAGTGCAGAGCCATACAGACAAACCGCTGTATGGAATGGACTATTATACGGTGAACACAGATGGACATTCAATAACTATAACCATGCACGTTACTTTTTTAACAGTGGCGGACAGCTAAGATTAAACATGGAAATGTCTGGAGGTACAACTGCTGGTTATTTAAACTGGGCAGATATTGTTAATGAAATTGGTGTACTAAGTTTAACCTGGAACAACGTTGTGCAAAGTAGTAGTAGAACGTTAGGTACTAGCGAAGGCAAGGGGTTTTATGATTTAACAGACGAATATCAATTATTGTTTACAAGTAGCGGTGTAACTATCCCAGATAATCACAGTGCTTATGGTTATGGTTATGGTTATGGATATTTTTCTGGTATATATGTGTATGATGGAGCATTTGAAAGTGCATATCCACTTGGAGATGGTCCTTTTATGTCTGGCGCTTATAGTTCAGGATATGGTTATGGATATGGGTATGGTGGGTATAGTACATATGCAAACCGTTATTTGAAGTTATATGGCAAGTGGGCAAACAATGGACGTGACGTTGACTTAAAAATTACATTAGACGATACAGCGTTTAATCAACCATCTGATGGTACTCTTGATGTAACACCTAGCTACCTTATGCCCGATGTTATTGAAAGAGGTAATGAACCTGCCAGATTTGACGTCAACCCAGAACCTATTTTTTCTATTGTTACAAACTTTACTGATGTGTTTGACGCCACATACTTAGAAAGCGATTATGTTGATCCTGATTATGTAGAAGATCAATAAAACTGCTTGACTTTTCATTGATAAATAATTATAGTAGTATATAACTATAGGAGAAATTCATGGACGAGCGACTAGAAAAAGCCCTCGAATTTGGAAACTATCGTACTACACTAGCTAATCAAAAACGTAACGTTATTTCCAGAATGCAAAACTTGCAAAAAGTTCACTATAAAGGCGGATCTTTTAATGCAAACCCAACAACAATTGCCTTTGTTCAATCATTGGTTTCAGTAAAAAAGAAGTCAAGTGTTATTGTAGATACAAAAGAAAATCCAATTGAAATTGAAGATCTTGAAGATTTTTTAGATACATTAATAAGTGCATATACTGAAGGTGTAAACGAATATAAAGTACAAATGGATAAGATTACAAAAGCAAGAAATATTAAGAAAATTATGGATTGGTAATGAGCGAAGAAGAACGTGGCGTATGCATGTTTGCATACAATAATGAAAAAATGGATTATGTTCAATTTGCTCATGCAGCGGCGGCATATGTAAAAAGAAACATGCCTGGAATGAAAACTTGTCTAATTACTGACGATGGCACATATGCATATCTTAAAGATTCATTACCAGCAAACTTACATAACAAATGTTTTGATACTGTTATAACACAAGATATTGACCATCCTAGCAATCCACGTAGACACTTTGATAGCCCATGGACTGAATTTAGTACACAATTTAGTAACAGTAACAAGCACGATATTTTTGAACTTACTCCTTTCGAAAAGACTATGTTGATTGATACTGACTACTTTATCATGAATAATGATTATGCATATCTTTTTGATACTGACATTTCAGTTGGTATGCACAAGTATGCACGTTACTTGGAAGGTCAACCACCGTATATGAACGAACAACAACTTTCAGATGCTGGAATTCATCACTGGTGGAGTACAGTTGTTTATTTTGATCAAAGTCCTGAAAGTAAATTATTTTTTGATATTTGGGCGCATGTTAAAGAAAATTGGGATTACTATCATCTGTTATACCAGTTTCCTCCTGGATTATTTCGTACAGACTTCTGTGTGAGTATTGCAGCACACATATTAAATGGTTTTAATGAAAATAATTTTGTGCATGACTTTGACGGAATTCCATTAATCAATATGGATCAAAAAGATGACATTATTGAAATTAAAAGCGCAAATGATATAATCTTTTTAAGTCATAATAGAAAAGAGCAATGGAAAAACATTCTAGCTAGGTATCAAAATACTAATTTACATCTAATGAACAAACTTGCAATATCTAGACATATCCAAGATATTATTGACAATGTTACAATGGGGTGGGAGTTATGAGCGAAAGAGGATTTGTTTTACTAGCAATTAACACAGATCATGACATGTTACAGTATGCATACACCACTGCTATGAGTATTAAAATGTCTGACCCAGAAGCAAGTTTGTGTATTGTGATAGACAAAGGATTAGAATTACCTAAAGCATATTCAGCAGTTTTTGATTATGTTACAGAGTTGCCATTTGGTAACAGTGCATATAAAGATGGTTTTCATGGCATGAATGTTTGGCAAATGATTCATGCTAGTCCATATGAAGAAACAATATATGTTGACTTTGACACTATTTTTATTAATGTTGACTGTGATTTGCTTTGGGAAACATTTAGTAATTATGACATTGCAATTCCAGGATATGCACGTACATATCGTCAAGGACTATTAAATGCAAATCAAAATTTGTTTGAGTATGAGTCGAACTATGACATGCCAAAACTTTATAATAGTTTAATCTACTTCAAGCGTGATAGTAAACTTGCTATAGAATGGTTTAAAATGGCAGACGCTGTATTACAAAACTGGAGAGAGATTTATACAAACCTAATGTCTGAAAAAAAACCTCCAACATTTAGTAAAAATATTTTATGTAATATAGTAACACATTTGCTTGACGTTGAACAAGAAGTAAAAGTAAACATTAACAACTTTTATGATTTAAACATAACAAGTCAATGGTTATGGAACAATGATGTTCCTAATGAATGGACTGAAGTCTTAAATTACTGGTTTCCTGAAAATCGCAAACTTATAATCGAGAATAGCATTATAAGCTCAGGCATTGTACATTTTAGAGACTTAAACTTTATAAACGAAGATATTATTAATGAATACAGAACCAAGATTGATATCAGTAGTAGGAGAAAAACCGCTTCCTAAATACTACATTTATTATGATGAATGGACTGGAGAGATCATTAACATAACAAACAAGTATAAAGCGTCAACTAATCCACACTTACTGACTGAAGACAACACAGCAGCAGAACTTTTAATGGGACACTTAAACCCTAAAAAGTTTATTATTAGTGACACACCAAACGGTACTGTTCTAATTGAAAAATCAGCACAGTTGAGACTTAAAGCAGAAGAAGACAAGCTCAGTAAAGTATCTGAAATACCACTGACAATTGATCGAGAAATCAATATTATCAAATATATCAACAGTTTTATGCTAGAAGTTAACATCAGTAATGATGCTGTTTGGAAGTTAACTGGTAGACGTGCTAATAGAAAATTTTCTAAAAAAGAAAATGTAAACAACAGTGTTATATACTTTTACATTACAGAAAAAAATAATCCACTCAAACTTCTTAAGACAATAAAAATTGATCCCATTGATTTAATTAACAAAGGGTATCAATTGTTTAACCTTTCCGACTTGCAAAATGTGATCGGACTGAATAACATTGATATTTTAACACGTAGAATTTTTAAAAGTTATGGCTTGAAATCTAAAGAAAACTATGTTAATGTAGAGTATCTTAGACGTAAAAATTCAAGGCGTAACCACTGCGTTATTACAGCAAACAACAAGGAGTCTACATTTTACATTAGTAAAAGTACAGAAGGATGGATTTTTAGAAGTAATTTTAAAGATCCAGATGAGTTTAAAATTTATAGTAATATAAAAATATATATTACTGGAAACTCGCCATTTGAATTACGGGATCAAATTGTACTTCCCTTATCCGAGTTAGGAGAGTACAAAGAACTTTATGTTAAAACAAACGCCGATCTTTTAACATCAAAATTACTAATCGGCGAAGAAGGCAAGCACCTGACTTTTAATTATGAGGATTTAGAATATGTCAAACCTGGTAAGTATTAACGAATTTGACATAGTGTATATCAGTTACGACGAGCCCAATGCTGATGAAAACTATGCAGACTTGTTAGACAAATGCCCATGGGCTAAACGTAGTCACGGAGTATGGGGCAGCGATGCAGCACACAAAGCCGCTGCAGCACTAAGCGAAACAGATCGTTTTATTACAGTTGATGCTGATAATATTGTTAACGATGATTTTTTTAATATTGAACTTGATATGGATCGGATTGCTGACAATCATGTTATTAGTTTTGCAGCAAAAAACAAAATTAATGGTTTAGTATACGGCAACGGCGGTATTAAAATGTGGCCAGTCGATGTTGTTAACCGTATGCGTACACATGAAGCAGCGCCAGTAACAGATAAACGTGCACAGGTAGACTTTTGTTGGAACATTCACTATGTACAAATGAATAACTGGTACAGTTGGGTACACAATAATGGAAGTCCACTACAAGCATGGAGAGCTGGGTTCCGTGAAGGTGTTAAGATGGGATTGGAAAACGGTGATGTTGTAGACCCTAGCAACTTAAAACGTATTCATAGAGAAAATTATAGACGTCTTATGGTATGGATGACTGTCGGAGAAGATACAACAAATGGGCTTTGGGCAATGTATGGTGCAAGACTAGGATGTTATATGACAAATGTCCAAAGACATGATTGGGACTGGCGTAATGTTCGTGATTTTGATTGGTTAACTAATTATTTCAATGAAGAGTTATCACCACAGTTTGCTGACGGTACAGAGTTGTGTCCACGCACTGGTTATAGTTGGGACATTACAAAACTTAAAAATGAGACTGTTCGTATAGGTAAAGAATTACGTAGTGAACTTGATTTGGAAATTGCTGATATTGGATGGGAAGGTTCTAGATTTTTCAAAACTGTATATCGTAACCCAAGCAGACTTGGTCCACAAGTACGTGAAGACCAAGTCGATGATAAAATAGAGAACTAATATGTCAATTGAAGAAGAAAAACCAAAGTTTCCAGATGATTTGAGTATAGATCCACAAGCCGCCGCTGAGCAAATACGTCCAGTTTTAGACAAGATTAGCCCTAGCATGTGTATGGCTAAGTGGCTATGGTCAAGTATTCATCTAACTAATGGTTTAACTAACAGTTGCTTTTTGCCACCTGTGCATAAAATTAAGCCAGGTGCAGTAAAAAATAATCCAAAAGCACTGCATAATACTCCAGAGAAAAAAGAACAGCGGGCTATGATGCTCAAAGGTGAACAGCCTGATGGTTGTTCTTATTGCTGGAATATTGAAAAAATGGATAGACAATTTCTTAGTGATAGACACTACCGTAGTAGTGAACCCTGGGCGGCCGCAGGTTGGGAAGATGCACTGGAAGCAGGCGCAGACGGTGATGTTGAACCACGTTACTTGGAAATTAATTTTAATCATGCTTGTAACCTAGCATGTAGCTATTGTAGTCCACACTTGAGTTCAAAATGGGCAGAAGATATTGAACAAAATGGTCCGTATAATACTATTGTTCCTCATAATAGTATTGACTACTTTAAGCAAATCGGTCACTATCCTATTCCCAATCGTGAAACCAATCCATATGTAGATGCATTTTGGGAATGGTGGCCTGAGCTATATCCAAAACTAAAGAGCTTTAGAATGACTGGTGGTGAACCACTAATGGATCGTAATACATTCCGTGTACTTGATTATATTATTGAAAACGGAAGAGAGGATTTGGAAGTTGCAGTTACTACAAATGCAAGTGTTCCTGAAAAACTGTGGAACAATTTTGTAGACAAAGTTAGTTTTATCAGCGAGTTTAACAAAGTTAAACGTTTTAGAATGTTTGTTAGTGTTGATGGTTGGGGAGAACAAGCCGAGTACATGCGTGATGGTTTGGACTTTGATCGTATGTGGAACAATGTACATAACTATCTAACCAGAGTTGATGAAGGACTTGTTACTTTTATTGTTACGTTTAACATGTTAAGTTTGCCTAGCATTCAAAAACTTCTTGAAGGTATTATTGAATTACAAAAAACACACAATGTAAGTAAAACTAGACGTGAAGCAGATGGTAGTTTAAAAGTATACGGTCATCATAAAGTTTTCTTAGACACACCTATGTTACGTTATCCACATTGGCAAAGTTTACAGTTGGTACCACAAGAGTACTGGCATTATGGAGATAGTGCACTTGAATATATGAAAGCAAACACTGACAAAGGAAGAGATAGTCGTTGGGTTGGATTTAAACCGCATCAGATTGAAAGATTTGATCGCAGTTTAGAGTTCATGAAAAATGGATTTGATAATGAAGAACAACTTAATGAAGCACAGGAAAACTTTGTTAGGTTTTTTGGAGATTATGACCAAAGAAGAGGAAGAGATTTTAATAAATCTTTTCCTGAGTTTAGTAATTTGATGGATAATTGGAGCGAGAATTATAATGTATAAAGACATAGACTATCATAATGAACGTGTTCGTATGCAAAAGATTTACGAAAACGATACTATGTGTACAGCTAAGTTTTTTACTAGCACATTATACTTGCAAAGTGGGCAAACACATAGTTGTTATCATCCTTTGCCACACCAAGTGGGACTAGATGAAATTGTAGATAATCCAAGTGCTATTCATAATAGTGCACACAAGAAAAAACAGCGTAAAAAAATGCTCTGTGGTGACAGGCCAGAAGAGTGTAATTACTGTTGGCGTGTAGAAGATATTGGTACAGATGTTCTCAGTGATCGCATTATTAAAAGTAAAAATGAAATACTACTAACACCAAACGCACATGAAATTATTTTAGAAAATGGACACGAGCACAACTATGATCCAACATACTTGGAAATTAGCTTTGGTAACGAGTGTAATATGAAGTGTGCATACTGCCATCCTAAAGCAAGTAGTGCTTGGATGAAAGAAATGGACTTATTTGGTAAGTTCGAAAGTGCTCCACACTTACAGATACTTGAAGAAAAGATTTATCCAGAAGAAGAAAATCCATATGTTGAAGCCTTTTGGAAATGGTGGCCTGATTTACGCAAAAATTTGAAAGTGCTACGCTTAACTGGTGGTGAACCATTGCTGCAACAAAACACTTGGAAGTTTTTAGATATGCTAGAAGAAACAGACGATTGTAGCGATATGATTTTTCAGTTAAACACAAATCTAAATGTTAAAAATATTCTAGTGCAGCGTCTTGTTAAAAAAATGGACAGTATTCTTAAAAACAAAAAGATTAAAAAGTTTGCATTGTTTAGCAGTGTTGAAAGTTGGGGAGAACGTGCACAATATGCTCGCAGTGGATTAGATTGTGACTTATTTGAAAAAAATGTAGAAACTATAATGCTAGGTTTAAATCATTACCCAAGTGCTGAATTTTCTGGCATACAGATTATGAACACATTTAATATTATGTGTGTTACAAGCTATACAGCTTTTCTTAAAAAGATTTTAGAATGGAGAGAAAAGTTTACACTAGGACGTCATAAGCCATACTTGTCATTTGATATTCCACATTGTACTGAGCCCAATCACTGGACGCTTGTCGGACTACCTGATGAATATGCTGTTTACTTTGAAGAAACTACCAAGTTTATATACAAGCACAGTTGGGTTAATAACTGGAACAAGTATCCAGCAGAAACACATGATTTTTATTATGGTAAATACTTTTCTGAAGAAGAACAACGTGCCTGGGATCGTGTAATTAAAGTTTGGGAAAGTATTGTAGAGGGTCGTGCTAAAATTGATTGTGATGATTACTTAGAGCCAAGACAAGTAGACGATGCTCGTCGTAATTGGTTTTTGTTTATCAAAGAAACAGATGCTAGACGTGGTACTAACTTTTTAGATATATTTCCAGAAATGGAGCCGTACTATAAAATTTGTGCGGGATTGGAAGATATTGAAAACATGAGTTATAATCAAAATTGCAAAGATGAAATGGTAAAACTAAAAAACACTGTGGAAATTCACTGGGACGATGATTTTGTTTGGCACTATCCGGCACTTGCCAATAATATAGTTGAGTTAAGAAAAAGCAGCAACGCACCTACTGAATTATATTATGAAGACAAATTAACTGACAAATTTGGAATTGAAGAATAAAATATGAGTACATTATGTATATACCCGTTCGTAAACTTGAATAGCAACACTGAAGGAAGTATCAAGTTGTGTTGCGCTATTCCCGATAACACTCACATCACAGATAAAGACGGTGTAGCTCTTAATTTTCAAGACGCTGCAATTGAAGATATCTGGTATGGGGAATACATGACAGAAATACGTAAGAAAATGTTAGCAGGTGAACGTCCCAGAGCATGTAAAACGTGCTGGAAACTTGAAGACATGGGAATACAAAGTCCTAGACAAAGTGGGTGGCACGAATTTAAAGTCATCGACGATGAGTATGTTAAGACAGTTGAGTTTAGCGAAACTCCTGAACTTCCAACTAGTTTAGAATTAAGATTGGGTAATTTTTGTAATCTTAGATGTAACAGTTGTTGGAGTTTAAGTAGTGACCGCATTGCAGATGAAAGACGCCGCATTACAGAAAAAGACCCTGACTTGCCACAGTGGTTAAGAGACAGCTGGAATTATGAATTAGACATGTCTGACAACAGCAATTGGTTATGGTGGGAAAGTGAAGAGTTTGAGCGCACAATTGATGAGGTTGCACCCAAGTTAAAGCGTTTGTATTTAACTGGAGGAGAACCAACACTAATACAAAAAAATATTGAAATTATGCAAAAAATCTTAGACTCTGGTAATAATAGATGTTATATTGCACTTACAACGAACTTAACTAAATTCAATGAAGTATTTTATAGTACGATGTCTAGATTTATACACGGCGAAGTACAGATAAGTATTGATGATGTATATGATAAGAATCATTATATAAGATACCCAACACAATGGGAACATATCGAAGAGAACTTACCAAAACTATACTATACTCTTCCGGTTAACTGGAAAATTAAACACTACACAGTGTTCCAAACATTTAATTATAACAGCGTTCCTGAAATAATTAAGTGGATTAATTTACATAGATCTTATCATGAAAATGAAAAGCACCGTCATTATATTTGGAGCCCTATATTGTTGGATAATACATCATTCCTAGATGCACGTATTGTTCAAAAAGAGTACAGAGAAGAAGCTCTTGCAAGACTAGAGGACTTGTTACAAAATGAAGAAGAAAAACATGGCGCATGGTGGAAACACGGAGTAGTACAAGTAATCAAGTTTTTAGAAAACGACTTTTACGACAATGAAAATAGTGATAGATTGCGCAAACGTTTTAGAGAGTTTTGCGACACTTTAGATCGAAACCGTAAAAATTCATGCTGGTACGAAACCTTCGAAGAAGACTTGGCAAGTAAGGTATTAAATGATAGATAAAAACTACATGCTCAAAGAGAGCAAAAACTTTTGTATGGCGCCGTGGGTGCATATGCACGTATGGCCAAATGGACGAGCCTTCCCTTGCTGTTTAAGTGATCCAGCATTAGATGATTACGGCAACACAAACATGAGTACAATTAATGAATTGTGGAATAGTGAACTTGCTCGTAAACTTAGAAAAAACATGCTTGAAGACAAACCAACACAAACATGTCAAAGATGTTATGAGCTTGAAGCAGATGCAGATGCATATACACTAAGAAAAAACCTAAACAATAAGTTTGGTCATCATTTTGATAAAACTGCTGACACACTTGAAGATGGTACGCACAATGAGCCTAACTTTGGTTACATGGACTTTCGTTTTAGTAACTTATGTAACATGAAATGTCGTACATGTAGTCCTACTTTTAGCACAATGTGGTATGATGATTACATTAAAAAGTTTGGACACGTGGCACCAGATGTTGCTAAGGCTAAATTTTTACAATTAAAAAATAAGCCCGGTTTTATGGACGAGCTTTGGCCATTGCTAGACACAGTTGAAGAAGTTTACTGGGCAGGTGGTGAACCACTTATTACAGACGTACACTGGGAAATTATGAATCACTGGGTAGAAACTGGACAAAGTGAAAATATTACTATTAACTATACTACAAACTTTAGCCAACTAGAATACAAGCGTCAAAATATTATTGACTTGTGGAAAAAGTTTAAAACTGTTAACGTAGCAGCAAGTTTAGATGGTTGTTGGGATCGTGCTGAGTACATACGTGACGGAACTATATGGAACGATATTGTTAAGAACCGTGAACAGCTACTCAAAGAAGCACCTGAAGTAGACTTTTCTATTACTCCTACAGTTAGTATGATGAATGTATGGCACTTGCCAGATTTCCATATGGAATGGTTACATAAAGGACTAGTGTCGCCAGATGGGTTTAGGCTCAATAATTTACTTGATCCCAAATACTTCTGTATGCAAGTTTTGCCAAGTAGCTTTAAAGAAATAGTCACTGAAAAATGGGAAAACTATATTGACGTTGTATCTAAACACCCAGACTTTCAAAATACAAAAGATCCAAATTGGTATGCAAGTGCACGTGGTACAGTAGAATTTTTAAACAAGCAAGACTTGTCTTACTTATTGCCTGAAACCCTGCGTGAATGGGAACTGTGGGACGGTGTTAGAAACCAAAAGTGGTATGAAGCATTGCCTGAACTTAAATTTTTAGAAGAATTCAAGGATTAATATGAACGAAAATACTGGCACATATCAAGAAGACCGTAGTACGCAAACATTAACAGTTATGCAAAAGTATGCAAGTCGTCCGCAGCGAGGACTGGAACAAATAGATGTTTCATATGATACAAATAGACAAACAACATTATGTTTTGTTATGTGTCCTGAATGGAACCCCGAGTTTCCACCATACAACTTAGCAAAACTTGCAGGTATTGCAAAAAGTGCAGGATATAGATGTAAAAGTTATGACCTAAATATTGAAAGTTACAATGCATACATGGAAGAAAAATGGCCACTGGATGTAAATCCCTGGCATGGTCCATACGATTGGAAATGGATCGGAGAAACATACTGGAACGAGCTACATGAATTTGTACAGCCTATTTTAGACCGTGCTATTGACGATATTATAAAGTTTGGTCCTGATGTAGTTGGATTCAGTTTATACTATTGTAACATTGAAAGTGTTCATTATATGATAGAACAACTTAAAGAGCGCAATAGTAGCATTAAGATTTTAATTGGCGGACCTAATACACACTACAGTTATTTTGTTCCTAGAGAAGATTACGATTATGTTATTAATGGTGAAGGAGAAAAGCCATTATTAAAACTACTAGATGAAATCGAAAGTAGTAAAGAAATTGAATATACTGAGCGTAAAGACAATACTCTAATTATTCGTCAACCGGAAGAAAGTAGACTGGATTTAAGTAACATGCCATTTCCAGACTATACAGACTTTCCAATGGACAAGTATCGTTTCCCAAATGGTGCATTGTGTGCTATTAGCCGTGGGTGTGTTGCTAAATGTACATTTTGTGAGGAAACACACTACTACAAATATAGACAACGTACTGCAGTAAGCACACTAGAAGAAGTCAAGTTTATGTACGATAACTATGGTACAAATGTTTTTTACTTTACTGATAGTTTAGTAAATGGCAATTTACGTGAATTACGTGCATTTGTTGAAGGTGTCAAAAGTGAAGGCATGGACATTAAGTGGAGTGGTTATGCACGTTGTGATGGTCGTATGGATCTAGAATACATGCAAGCATTATATGATGGCGGATGCGAAGTTTTAAGTTATGGTATTGAAAGTGGAAGTCAAAAAGTACTTGATGACATGGACAAAAAAGTAACTATTGAAGAAATGGAAGCAAACTTTAGAGATGGACACAAAGTTGGTATAAGTGCAAACACTAGTTGGATTTGCGGTTTTCCAACAGAGCGTCCAGTTGACTTTGAAGACACACTTACATTTATGTGGCGTGTAAGAAACTTGGGACTAATGAGTGTTGGACAAGGGCCTGGCTTTAGTGTTGGTGTTGATAGTATTGTTGGCCAAAATTTGGAAAAATTTGAATTAAGCTGTAACTATTATTACGACCACTGGATTAGAAAAGACTTTACTGCTAGTATTGTGCACAAGATGCAAAAGCAAAAAATGTTTAGTATCTTTACTGACTTGCTAACAGATTTGCATCCTGATTGTAGTTTGCCAACACGTTGGAATTTGCGTGAGCGTCATTACAATATTGAGTTTACAAACCCTGACTTTACACGTGATATAGATTACAACTATCATGACTTTGATTATAATATTATTGACACTGGACTTGAAGGACATGTTGGTAATTTTGCTAACAGCATTGCAAATGATATTTGGCCGTTTTTACGAGTTGTATGGAGAGCACGTGGTGGTTACAAATTAAAATTATTATTTGAGCCAGAATGGGAAAAGCAAGAGTGGGGAGAACGTGGAGCAGCACCATTAACAGCATCTTATTTGTTTGACATAGATGATGATGGTAATTGGAAAGCTGATTTTAAATGGGACTATCAACAAACACATCTTGACTATAAGTGGAAAGACGAGTATTATATAGAAGATGGTATAGAATGTTATGCTCCTGAAACTTGGGGACCGGTTTGGGGCCTGGTTAACTTTTATGGCAATAATAGTAATGGTGCTGTAAGAGCACGTAGACTTGCTTGGAAAGGTGATCCAACTTATGATGGTAGAGATCCGTGGGAAAGTTTTGACATGGAGCAGTTTTTGGAACGCAAAGAGCAATTTAAAGAAGACCGTATGGTGGATTTAAGTTACTGGTACGAATGGCAGGGCGAAGGAAAATGGAATGTCTGAACTAGTAAAAATTATACAAGGCGGTGATCCATTTGTAAACATTACTTGGCAAGTAAGTAATTTATGTAACTTTAGATGTTCTTATTGTAATGAATGGAACTGGAACGGTAGCAACAAAAATTTAGATGCTGGTAAAGTAAAAGCAGGCTTGGACAAAATTATTGATTATGAATTGAGCAGAGGCTATACTAGACTAAAAGTATTTTTTAGTGGCGGTGAACCAGGGTATTGGAAGCCGCTTATACCTATTATAGAGCACATAAAAAATTCAGGAATGACAGAAGTTAAATTTGCAATTAATACCAACTTGAGTAACAAGCTCAGTTGGTGGGAAGAGCATGTTGAATTATTTGACGATGTTGTTGCTAGTTATCATCCAGAATATGTAGACACTGATCACTATTTAAAAATATACAAGTTTTTAAGTGAACGTGTCAACTATCTTTGTGGACGTATGATGATGCACGAGCCATGTTGGGATGAAGTTATTGAGTTTAGTAAACGTCTTAAAAGTGAATGTAACAATGAAGATTTAAACTGGCGCATTGAGTATGTTCCTATATTCGAAGAACTAAGTAACACAACCAGGCCATACAATTATAAAGATCCTGCACACAAAAAATTCTTAGAAGAAACAAATTTAGAAGAAAGTATTAAACGTTATATACCTGCTAAAGCTAATGGCATGGGAAGTTTAGAAGTGTATGACGATGGAGAACAACGACCAATCAATTGCAATAGAATAGTAGCAGAAAACAGAAACTTTTTTAAAGGATGGAAATGTTTAATTCCAACAGAAAGTGTTTTTATTAATTGTGAAGGTAATATTGAAATGGGAAGTTGTGGAGTAATGCCAGCAGTTGGAAATCTATATGATCCCAACTTAGAACTTGACTTGCCAGAAAGTATAATATGTCCAAAGAGCCATTGTCACTGTGGTACTGACATTTATATAACCAAATTTAAAAAAGGACATGAACATGCATAAGAGCACATATTGTGTTTTACCTTATAACCATTTAAGCATTGACCCGGTAGGACAAATTCGGCCTTGCTGTAACTATAACTTTCATCATGAAAAGTGGCCAGGCTGGAAATGGAAAAATGTTAAAGATGCTGAAACAGTTGATGAACTACTAGGCGGTCAAGCACACACAGAACTTAGAAAAGATATTGAAAACAATGTGCGACATGACTTTTGTAATCGTTGTTGGGTGTTAGAAGATGGTGGCGGTGACAGTTATCGTAACAGTTGGAACAATTACTTTTTAGAAACATCAGATGGTCCTTTTAAACAAGATTTAAGTATTGAATATTTGGAAATGACACTGGGCAATAAATGTAATATCCAGTGTCGTATGTGCAATCCATGGAGTAGTAATCTCTGGGCTAAAGATATTGTTAATCATCCTGAACTAAACTACTGGAACACACGTGTTGATGATGTTGACTTTGAGTGGTACAACAGTCCTGAGTTTGAACGTTTGTTAGAAAAAATTATTCCAACAGTTAAACATCTTAACATGCTTGGTGGAGAACCATTGTTTAATGAGAAGTACTATGAAATATTACAACGTATTGTTGATAGTGGCCGTGCACATGAAGTAAGTTTACAATTTAATACAAACTTGTTAGCATTGCAAGATAAAAACTTTGACTTATGGCGTGAGTTTAAACATGTTGCAGCTAACATTAGTTGTGACGGAGTTGAAGGTGTAAACGAGTATGTTAGATATCCAGGAAAGTGGAGTAAATTTTTACGTAACTTGGATAAAATTACTGAATGGCAAAAAGAGATAGGTCAAGACCGACTTATACTGCAAATACACAGTACGTTAAGTAGTTTAACTTGGTTAAATCTAGGAGAGCTATTTAAGTGGACACAAACACTTCCGTTCGAATGGTTTAAACTACCGTTTATGATTCAAGTTAATCAGCCTCTATACATGGATGCAATACACTTGCCAGAAGAAATCAAACAACTGGGATACCAAAGACTTACTGAAGGTATGGAAGGGCCAGGTGTTGAAAAATGGCAAAAAGACAATATTGTAAGTTTAGTAGAACATGTCATGAACACCCAACGTGATCCTGCAATGTGGGACAAGTTTATTGAAGAAACTGACAAACTTGATCTTGTAAGAAACCAAAGTATTTTTAATTACATCCCAGAATTCCAGGATCACTGGAAATGAAAATATTAACAGATAGTACTAACTGGATCCAGGATTTGCATGACAAGCCAGGGTTTATGACATCTGTGCTTACTGATGTTATTGATAGAAGTGTTTTTATTCTCAACACAGACTTTTCAATGCCCAACAGTTATGATAATGTTTTTAGTCAAAAAACTGTTTTTAAAAATATACGTCCACATATTGAAACACATTTAGATGATATCCGTGCTGGAAGAACAAAGCTAGTATTTTTAATGCAGGACTTCTGGGCAACCAGACGTGAGGACGAAATTGATGAGGAAATCAACACTGGTTGTATACACACATATGACATTTACAATTGGATTTATCCACAATTAAAAGAGCTGGGAATTTTAGAGCACACTAGTTTCAGTGGCCCACTTAATACTGACAATGTAAAGCAACATGATGATTTTCCTATACATCAGTGGAATTATAGTTTTAGTATATACACTGAAGTAAAAAAACTCAACATTGAACTAAGCACCAAACATGATAAATTATTTTTGTGGTTAAACCGTCGTCCACGAGATCATAGAATTGTTGCATATTATTACATGCTTAAAGCAGGTCTTTTAAATGAAGACTTTGCTCACTATACATTTCATGCTTATGATGAAAACGATGCATTCGGTGATCCTGTTGAATTTTTGCGTACTGAAATAAGAAATATGTTTGGCGAAACACTGGAAATAAAACTACCACAGTGTCGAGATCCTTATTGGGACAAAGAACATGATCCAGAAATATATGGCAAGCAAGCACTGTTGGACTTTGATCAAATATATAAAAACTGTTGGATGCATGTTATTAGTGAATATAACTGCAACGATTTAAAGCCTTATATTGATGAAAAGATTGCAAAATCAATTGTACTTAAAAAGCCTTTTATTATATTTGGTGACAGAAGATTTTTAGCAGAACTGAAACGACATGGCTTCCGTACATTTGATGAATTTTGGGACGAAGGATATGATGAGTTACCAACCTATAACGAGCGAGCACAAGCGGCAGTAAACGTTATAGATTGGATTAAAGATAACATTGATTGGAACAGCGAGTACTCTCAACGCATGTCAGAAATATTAGAACATAACTATCAACATTACTTTACAACTTATCGAGATGCAGAACTCAATAGACTAATAGAGATATTTAAATGAATTATTTAATTATGAGCCCTGCCAGATGTGGCAGTAGTTGGCTACAAACGACAATACTTGAAACATTAAAGCTCAATTATGTTGCTGACTTTAATCCGGAAAATTATCCCAATTGGACAGCCGAGCAACTTGCATCACAAACAACACCATGGTGCGGTAAGTTATTTACGGATGAGATTGAAATATATAAAAAGCCTGTAGAATGGTGGCAAGAACATGCACATGTTGTTTTTATATACAGACAAGACATACTAGATCATTTTTTAAGTTTTATATTTGCAAGAACTAGTAAAGTGTTTAATATTATTGACAACGAGCAACAACCTGTGTATAGTAGTATTACTATACTAGAAGAAGACTATCAGTTCTATAAAAACATTTGGGATAAGTTTACAAAGTTTACATTGCCTGAAGATGTAAAGACACTAACTTATGAAAACATGAAATCTGATATACATCAAATATTAGATAACCCAGCTGAAGTAACAATGAAAAAATTGTTAACATTTGAGCAAAAAGTCAAATTACTTAACACAAACATCAATGTGATAATTGATAGGTTGCAAGAAATTACAGGTATAGAAAATATAAGAGAATACAAATGGCAACGTTATTAACAGGTGCAAATGGTTTTATTGGATCACACTTAAGAAAACAAATAGACTGCGTTACAGTAGATAGAATGAACTCAGACTACAATTTAGATTTGTCTGTTGCAAAGCAATGTGACGTACTACCTGATGACATTGATACAGTTATACACTTAGCAGCATTTAACAGTACTAAAAACTTTTACAGTACACCATTTAGTGTTATAGATAGTATTGTTACACCAACAATGAACTTGCTTAAACGCTATCCACATGCACATTTTGTATACGCAGGAAGTAGCGAAGAATATGCTGGCACAGTTAATCTTGGCTGGGCTGATGTGCCTACATCTGAAGACGTTCCTCTATGTATTGAAGACATAACTAATCCACGTTGGTGTTATGCTGCAGGAAAAATAGCAATGGAAAGTGCTGTTATAAGTCATAGTATACAAAATGACACTGACTATACTATATTACGTTTTCATAATATATATGGCCCAGGACAACAAAACCATTTTATTCCAGAATTTATTGAAAGATTACATCAAGGGTCAGCAGTCTTATATGGACACACTGATACTAGAAGTTTCTGCTACATTGATGATGCTGTAAAACTAACACAAGAAGCTATAAAATATCCTAGAGAAACGTTTAACATCGGTTCTGACCGTGAAGTAAGTATACTTGAAGTAGCACACACAATTATGCAACTCATGGAAATCGATCTAGACAGTCTTAAATTACATGACAGTCCAGCTGGAAGTACTCCACGGCGTGCACCTGATATAACAAAATTAATCAAGCATGTAGGAGAATTCGAGTTTACTAGTTTAAAACAAGGTCTTACTGAATGCATAACATCTTTATCTTAACATTTCCTAGATCAGGTAGTACTGCATATTCAGGACTATTAATAAATGAATTAAAGTTGGATGACACCCATGGTAATGCACTTATGGTTACTGTAGAAGATGTCTCTTCAGAGTCATACAAACAGCAATTAAAAAACTATCAAACAGTGTATAGATATTTTCCCTGGAACGAATGGGACGAACACGGCGTGGTAGACTTTATGTATAATAATGTTACAGACTGCAGAATTTTGCTTAGAGAAATACAAGACTGGATACTAAGTAGATTGTTCTTGGAGCAAACAAAACAATATAACGTATATGATTCTCCTAAAATAGATAAAAACGATATTAAGATAGATTTTTGTGATAACGATGTAATAGGATGGATTAACCTTATGTGTGATATGGCAGCAAAATTAGCCGAACTTGGTGAAAAATATCCAAAATTTCACACTGTAAGATATGAAGATATAAACTATCAAAACAGTAAGTTGCCCAAGCAGTGGGATAAAGATTTTAAAATAAGTAAATGTGTTAACTACGATAGACTGTTAGAGCAGTTAGATAAAAATAGAAAAACAAACAAATATTTTCAAGAATATTTAAACAAATTTTACAAGGATATGTTATGGTATTAAAAACAAGCGATAGTATGCTGGGTAAACAGGCTTTTTATCCTGCAGTTGAAGGACAGGTAAACCTAATAATGATTATTTGTAATCATTGTCCTTATGTGTTATTTAGAATGCCAGCAATCAGTAAGTTGGTAAAAGATTATAAACATGATGTAAATATTGTTGCAGTAAACAGCAATGATGCAAGTCCTGAAACTGATGATAGCAATCCTGAAGATGCACCAGAGCACATGCCAGCGTTTGTGGAAAAGTGGGATTTACAGTGTCCTTATATTTTTGATGAAGACCAGAGCATTGCTGTTGCATATGGTGCTGTGTGTACACCTGAATTTTATGTAACTGATAAAAATGGAATTATTGTGTATCACGGTGAACTTGATCCCAGTCATACCAGTAACAACATGGTACCAAATGGTAGTAGTTTACGACATGCGTTAGATTTAACACTAACCAACAAACCAATTAATTGGGCACCCAATCCTAGTTTTGGGTGTAGTGTAAAATGGAAAAATAATGAGAATTAGTAAAAAAACACGTAACGAAAATCTAATTAAATCCAATCAAGAAGCGTTATCTGACTTGGTTGATTTACTTCCACAAGACCAGTGGATTAAAGATATAATTTATGATAATATTCCATATACAGTTACAGGTGTAGATGCATTGTATGACCTTGTTAAAACAGTAGAGAATATTGTTAAAAATAATATAACTGGTGATATTGTTGAATGTGGAGTGTATATGGGCGGGTCATGTAGATTAATAATGGATACGTTAAATTATTTAAATGATAAACGTAAAATTTGGATGTATGATACATATAACGGTGTTCCTGTTCCTGATGATTCTGACGTATACCATTGGGACGGAAAAGAAAACAAAAATATGAAAGAGTGG
>Ga0255754_10000137_pt1 | contig 55988 bp, 52 predicted proteins | sample 101ome_22_FD_179954 | JGI IMG/M metagenome (GOLD analysis project Ga0255754, IMG submission 179954) | Coastal salt marsh microbial communities from the Groves Creek Marsh, Skidaway Island, Georgia - 101412BT metaG (version 2) | ecosystem: Environmental > Aquatic > Marine > Intertidal zone >... | reverse complement strand
AACACGCGGATGAACCATCCCAGATCCAAGAATTTCTAGCCAATCGTCGCCGTGACCAATCCTGAGCTCGCCATTGGTGCGTGTGCAGCCAATATCAACTTCTGCAGAAGGTTCTGTGAATGGGAAATGACTGTTGCGGAAGCGAACGGGTAGATCAGAAATTTCAAAGAATGTCCGACAAAATTCTATCAAACAGCCCTTTAGGTGCCCCATATGGGATACCTCATCAATCACCAATCCTTCAACTTGATGAAACATGGGTGAGTGAGTGGCGTCGTGGTCTGATCTAAATGTTCGGCCTGGAACTATCACGCGAATAGGAGGTTTTTCGCTCATCATAGTTCGGATCTGCACCGGACTGGTGTGCGTCCGCAAGACAGGTCTAGTCCCATCCTCCCCCGCACGGAGATAAAAAGTATCCATTTCCTGACGAGCAGGGTGTTCTTCCGGGATATTCAGAGCTGTGAAGTTTTTCCAATCATCTTCTAAGTCTGGTCCTTCGGCAACCTGAAAGCCCATTTGTCCAAAGATCTGTACTATTTCATCAATGGTCTGGCTAATTGGATGAATCCTGCCCTCAACCTCTGACCTTATTGGCAGAGTTACATCAACCTGTTCTGCAGCAAGCTTGGCGTCTAGGGCGGATGCCTCAAGATCTGCTTTACGAAGCTCAATGGCTGCTTCCACAGCTTGCTTTAATGCATTTACCGCCTGGCCATAATCTTTTCTTTGCTCAGGGGGCAGCCCCCCTAAAGCCTGCATAAGCGCTCCGACGCGCCCTTTTTTGCCGATTGCAGCTAAGCGCGCCGACTCTAGCGCCTTGAGGTCCCCTGCAGACTGCACTGCAGCCAAAAGGTCCGCCTGTACAGCACCAAGATCTTCAGTCATTTTACCCGTCTCCCAGCTCGCCCTATCAGGCCAGCGCGGCGCGGGCCTTTTCAATGATGGCCTCAAAACCAGCAGCGTCGTTCATGGCGAGATCGGCAAGCATTTTACGATCTATATCTATGCCTGCTTTATGAATGCCATTCATGAATTGGCTGTAGCTCAGGCCATGGGCTCGAACACCAGCATTGATTCGTTGAATCCAAAGTGCACGGAAGTTACGCTTCTTTGTGCGCCGGTCGCGATAGGCGTATTGAAGGCCTTTCTCAACCCGCTCCAGTGACAAGCGGTAATTATTATTCGAACGGCCTCGATAGCCCTTCGCAGCTTTAGTAATCTTTTTGTGGCGGGCGCGGCTTGTAACACCACCTTTAACGCGGGACATGTCTGTTCTCCTAACGACTCAGATTGAAGCAGGCCTGTTCAGGCATAAGGCATGAACTGGCGCACAATTTTTGCATCGGCTTCGGATAGAACCCGAGTCCCACGCGCATGGCGCTTCATTTTAGTGGATTTAGAGGACAGGCAGTGGCGTTTATAAGCCACATTAAATTTAAATTTACCTGAAGCCGTCTTTTTGAAACGGCCTTTCGTACTAGACTTGGTCTTCATTTTGGGCATTTTGACACCTCGCTAAGTTGCGTGCGGCAGGTTGCCGTTTTGAACTGCCATGGCATGCCCTTCTCGCCAGACAGTTCTCTCAAGAAGGCGGGGTTATACTCAGCATGGACGACAAGAGCAAGGATTGATTTTTGGGTGCTATTTTAGATTTCGGCTAGAGCAATTGCATCGATCAATGATGTCGATAAGAAGGGACCATTCGTTGTAGCTGTTCCAATTAAAAATTTTGCTTCTGTGAGTCGCTCAATAATAACCGCCAAACCTACTATTTCGGTAGCAGCCACGCTTCCAACATGAAGTCCGTTAAAATCAAAAGGCGTCAAGTTATTTAGGATTGCTATTGCGCCGGCACCGTCAAGTTCAAGCCAGCATTGTGTTTGGGTCACATCGACCAAAATGTAGCTAGGCTTAGGGATTGGATTCTTTGCAATCAAAAGCCACTTATCCGGCCCAAGGCATATTAAACGTTTTTCATCCTGGGATGTGGTTCCTCCAACTCCTAGATCGGTAGGCATGCCTAATTCCTCACCAATCACTTCCGCTGTCGCCTGGATGCTGTACAGAGCTCCAACCTCAGCAATTGACAGTTCTATACTCTTTCCTTTGATGGGAAATTGAGACTCGATGTCCTCAAAAGGCGACCACGACTTCACCATGCATCAGTTCTTTTTGGTTTCGATGAATATGGGCGGTCTAACTTCCACCTCATGGATCTTTCCAAGGCTCCAGGCAAACAGCTTCTCTTCTTGTCGTCTAAAACCATCTTTGACGAGTGCTAAAGCAAAGCCAGAAGATAGTGTTTCGCTCCAATAACTCGATGTTACATGGCCAATCATTGGTTCTGGAGATCTAGGCCTAGGGTGTTCAATTATCTGTGCGCCTTCGTCTAAGACTACTGAAGGGTCTGTTGGCACCAGCCCAACGAGTTGCTTTCTGTTGGATTCTAACATTGATGGCCGCTTCAAAGCTCGTTTGCCGATAAAATCACCTTTTGTTTTAGATAAAATCCAATCCATTCCAAGATCAACTGGTGTCACTGTACCATCTGTTTCATGGCCGACTACGATAAAGCCCATCTCCGCCCGAAGAACATGCATTGCCTCTGTGCCATAAGGTGCAGCCCCTGCTTCCTTAATCGCATCCCATAGTTTGCTGCCATTTTGCCAATGCACATAAATTTCAAAACCCAGCTCACCGGAGAAGCTCACTCGAAAAATCCGTGCTGGTTGATCAAAAAGAACAGTTTCCTGCCAGCCAAGATTTGGTAGGGAAGATGAGGAAAGATCCACTTTGGGAATTAAATTTTTAATTACGCTACGCGCGTTGGGCCCTGCAACAGCAATACCAGCCCATTGTTCCGTTAAGGAAGTCAGTCGTACTCTTAGGTCTGGCCATTCGGTCTGACGCCAATCCTCCATCCAAGCTAACACTGCTGCTGCGCCACCAGACGTTGTTGTTACAAGAAACCGATCTTCGTCAATTCTGGCCACAACACCGTCGTCAAAAACCATGCCATCATCTTTTAGCATTATGCCGTAACGGCACTTGCCGGGTTTGATCGTATCGATACGATTAGTATATAGGCGGTTTAAAAATTCAGCGGCGTCTGGACCTGCAACGTCAATCTTTCCTAACGTAGATACGTCTAGCATTCCTACATCAGTTCTTACGCTCCTGCATTCCCGTGCAACAGCTTCAGCCATGGTCTCGCCAGGTTTTGGATAGTAACGTGGACGTTTCCAGTCACCTACATCTTCGAAGACTGCCCCTAAAGCTAGATGCCTTGCGTGGATCGATGTATGTCTTTCCGGTTGAAAAAGTCGCCCCACCCTTCGACCGGCGAATGCTCCAAATGGCACGGGTGTAAGGGGTGGCCGCACGCCAGAAAGGCCAATCTCCTGGATGTTTTGCTGTGTAGCTGTTGCAAGAGCTGCAGCGGTGGCGAGTTGCGCGGTTCGGCCCTGATCTGTTCCCATTCCTGAAGTAGTGTAGCGCTTTGTATGTTCGATTGATCTAAAACCTTCTCGAGCAGCTAGTTCGATGTCAGCTACGGTAACGTCATGTTGAAAATCTACGAATGCTCTTTGTTTATCGGTCTGTAAAATCGGAGCGATTGGTAAACCTTGCCCAATGGGGCCATTGTTCCCTGTAACGTCACCAAATGAAAAATTATTATCCTCTAGCGTAGCTCCATCTTTAAGAGCGTCCCTTGCAGTGAAACGAGCGTTTGCAGCTCCTATTAACTTGACGGTACCTTTTTCGCTGGTGGTAGCAATAAATGCGCCAACTTCGGGTGACCAAGTCTGTTGTCCACCAGCCATTAGATAAAGATGCAGCATGGGAGACCAGCCTCCAGAGGTCACAACAAGATCAGCTGAAATTCGTCGACTTTTTTTTCGCTCGGGTAAGCCATCCATACCCAGTTTAGAGATCTCCACCATTTTTAGGCGACCAGAACCAAAAGTTCCTGTAATGGTTTCATCAATCTGGACTTCTGCTACAACTTCTGCGCCAGCTGTTTTTAAAGCAGTGCGAACATTATTCAGGTCTTCGTGATTCCCATAGAGAACGGCTTTTTTACCAGGAAGAATTGCGAAGCGGTTAATGGCAGTTTCGACGGCTCCTGATAGCATAACTCCAGGAAGGTCGTTTCCAGGAAAGACCATGGGACGCTCTAAAGCACCTGTTGCAATGACAATTTTCTTGGCACGAACATGCCAAATTCTTCCACCATCAACCTTCGTTGCAGATTTCTCAAAGACCGTAAGGAAGCCATGGTCGTACAGACCAAAGCCCGTCGCACGAAGCCGAGCTATTCCCTTTTCTTCAAGTTTGCCCCACGTACTTGCAGCCCAATTTTCTGCCGTTTCACCATCGATAGTGCAACCAGGTAGAGAATGTACTCGTCCTCCTGGCAGTGAATCCCTTTCAAAGATGGCCACCTTTTTCCCTGAATTAAGAGCGCACAGGGCTGCAGCAAGTCCAGCTAAGCCAGCGCCAATTACCGCTACATCTACGTGAACATCAGTGTGTTGGTATGTGGCAGTATCCGAACTTACAGGTGCCGGGCTTTGCCCAGCCATACGCCTTATTAAGGGCTCCCATATACTGTTCCAGGTATCAAATTTAGGCCTCCTAATGTGGCCCATAAAGGTTTTGTAATAAAACCCTGCAGCTACGGCTCTAGGCACCCAATCGAGGGCACGAAAAATATCAAATTTTGAGCTAGGCCATCCCCGTGTTGACTTGGCATCTAAGCCATTCAGCAGCTCTACTTCACTGGCTATACGATTAGGTAGCGTCTTTGACCCAGTGCTCAGGGTAACAATTGCGTTGGGCTCTTCTAATCCCAAAGATATAAGGCCGCGCGGGCGGTGGCGCTTGAATGACCGGCCGACAATGTGGATGTCATTTGCTAGCATGGCCGAAGCGAGTGTATCGCCAGCAAAACCTATGTAGGTTTTGCCGTTGTATTGGAAAGAAATAGATTGGTCTCTATCAATAAGACCGCCTTTTGTAAGTCGCGAAGAGGCCATAATTAGATTTTTTGATTAGGGAAGGGGGGCTTTGGAGCACCCATTATATAGGACTGACCAACTTCATTAGTCGCTGTATTTCGACAAAGATTGAACCAGCGACCACAACCGGGATCATGACGCCAACGCTCTCTAGTCCAACCTTTTACATTATCTCTTAAAAATAAACGATTGGCCCAAGTATAATCATCTGCTGCAACATCAGGGCGCTGGATATGGGCTTCTCCTCCATAGACGAATTCGGTCTCTGGTCTTGGGCCACAATGAGGACAGGGAATAATCAACATTTGCGGATGTCTCAGACGTTATAATATTTTCGATACCAGGCTACGAACTTAGCTATGCCGTCATTTAAGTTAGTTGACGGTCTATAACCGGTCCATTCTGCTATGGCATTTGTATCTGATTCAGTGTCGATCGCTTCTCCTGGATGCATTTCGACGTATTCACGAATTGCTTTCTTTCCAATTGCGGCCTCAAAAGCCTGCACGTAGCTCTCAAGGTTAATTGGATTGCTAGATCCTAAATTAAATAAACGGAAAGGCGCATGTCCACTAGACGCAGGTGTCGGTTTTTGGGCCCAGTAAGGATCAATAGAAGCAGGACGTTCGTATGCTGCCAACAACCCGGATACAATATCATCTATATAAGTGAAATCCCGGGTCATTTTACCGTGGTTGTGTAGTTTGATCGGCTCACCAGCTATTATTTGATGGGCAAACCGAAAAAAACTCATGTCTGGACGTCCCCACGGTCCGTATACTGTGAAAAAGCGGAGACCGGTTGTCGGTAGCCCATTTATATGTGCAAGAGCGTGGGCCATAACTTCATTTGCTTTTTTTGTCGCCGCGTACAGACTTAGCGGGTGATCGGCACTACCGGTCTCACTAAATGGCCGAACTGGGTTGCCGCCGTACACTGAACTACTTGAAGCAAAGATAAAATGTTCCGCCTGCCGCTCAACGGCCAATTCGGCAACATTATAAAATCCTGATAAATTGCTAGGAATGAATTCTTCAGGATGCTCAAAGCTGTGACGCACCCCCGCCTGTGCTGCGAGGTGAACCACGCCATTAATGTCTATCTTGTTCAACGTTGATTTAAACGCATCCCTTTTAGAAATGTCTTCCTGAAGAAAAATGAAGTTGGAGAACTTTTCTAAGATCTCAAGGCGAGCTCGCTTAAGGGAAGGGTCATAATAGGAATTAATATTATCGATGCCTACTACAGAGGCACCTCTTTCAAGGAATGCTACAGACGTGTGGAATCCTATGAAACCAGCTGCGCCCGTGATCAAAACACTATTCGATGAATGTGGTGTTCTGCTCAGCTGGTTACCCCTTGAACGGCATAAAACCGAATGAACTTGTACTAAGATAACCTAGAAGGAAGCTCATCTATTGCAGAGTCTAATGAGGGGTCTGCCTTAGCGTTAGCCATTTCGGAGGAGATAACTTCGCGTGCTGCCAATATAGCTACCGAAGCGGCTTCCGCACGAACTGCACGCAATGCCTCCGCCTCGGCCTGTGCAATCTTCGATTGCGCCTGGGCACGACGACGTTCTGCGTTAGCTTCAAAGGCAGCAATCGCGGTTTCTTGGCTGCGTTTAGCCTCTTCCTGGGCCTGCACGATTATAGACTTTGCTTCATCGCTCGCGGATTCTGCCAATTTTTTATTTTCAGCAAATAAACGCTCAGCTTCTTCCCGAAGAGAGCTAGCTTCTTCTATTTCTGCGCGTATTTGGGCAATCTTTTGATCTAGGCCGTTAGCAATAGCTTTCCGGCCCTTCCAAAACACCAGACCTAAAAAGATTAGTAGCGCCAGGCCGACGATGTAGGTTTCCATGTCGTCTTTCTCCCGACTTACCTAGTGGGTCCGTTGATTAATGGCAGAGTCAACAGCAGCAGTTGTTTTACTGCTGTCAACGTTACTATGGGTTAAGCGCTCCGCGATTGCTTGCGCCGCATCAATTGCGATATCCCTTACGTTGCTCATAGCTTCATCTTTGGCTGCCGAGATCCGCTTCTCTGCTTCAGATGTCTGCTTTGCAATCTCTTCAGCTAAAGATGCCTGACGGCTATCAAGAGCGGCTTGGGTATCAGCTTGCGCTACCCGGAGTGCTTCACGAGCTTCATCCCTAGCCTTTGAAATCGTGGCAGCATGTGATTCAGCCAGCGAGGCTGCGTCCTGCTGAAGCTTAGCAGCGCGATCAAGGTCACCTTGAATACGCTCAGCTCTCGCTTCTAACGCGGCCTGTACGCGCGGAATAGCGTGCTTCGACATAAGCCAATAAAGCACGCCCAGAACTATCGCTAGCCAGAAGATTTGGCTTACGAACCACGTGGGATCAAATTGCGGCATCGAACACCCCTGCCTTTATTGCGGTTGCTTTATGCCTCCGCTAACTGGCCACCTCTGAAGCGTTAGCTTTCGAATTGACCAGAACGCTGAGGTCAGGCGAAGAGTGCGATTAGCGCAACAATCAGAGCGAAAAGCGCGATAGCTTCTGTAACCGCGAAGCCAATCCAGATGTTGGCGCCAATTTCGCTTTTTGAAGCTGGATTACGAGCTAGAGCAGTGATGTAGCTAGCCCAAACGTTGCCGACACCGATACCTGCTCCGATCATGCCAATAGCGGCTAGACCAGCACCAATGAGCTTTGCAGCTTCCGCTTCCATAACTTTAACTCCTTCAATTAACGTAGTGAGGATTGGAAAAAAGGTTAGTGCAAGTGCAACGCGTCATGCAGATATATGCATGTTAAAATTGTGAACACGTACGCTTGCAGAATAGCTACCAAAAATTCTAATGCGGTAATACCCACTAGTAGCACTAGTGGAGCAATACCACCGACCACGCCCAGCATGATAGCAAAGCTCGCTATTACCTTGAGCAAAGTATGCCCTACCATCATATTGGCAAACAGACGTACTGATAAGCTAACTGGCCGTGAAAGATAAGAAATCAATTCGATAGGAATAAGGATAGGCGCTGTCGCTATGGGCGCCCCGTGAGGGAAAAACAGTGAAAAGAATTTTGCTCCATGCTTAACAAGCCCTATTGCGGTGATCACCACAAAAATTGATGCAGCTAAAGCAAAGGTTACGGCGATATGGCTGGTAAACGTAAACGACCCTGGGATCATACCAAGGACATTTCCGAACAACAGAAACATAAACAACGTAAAAATGAACGGAAAATATTTTTTTCCATCGTTTCCTACATTGTCACGCACCATATCGGCAATTGTTGTGTACAGCGACTCAGCGATTAGTTGCCAACGACTAGGGACAAGGCTACCTGGACCCGCTCCAAACCGAATAAGGCTAAAAGAGACGATCGCGGCAATAACCATCCATAGAGACGAATTGGTGAACGAGATATCCAATCCACCAATCTGGATATCCAGAATCGGATGAATTTCGAACTGATGGAGAGGGTCTAAACCTCCACCACCATGGCTTTCCGCCGCTTGTGAGCCTTTGTTTCCTGCCACTGGCCCCTCGCTATCCCTTATCGTCTTCGGCGATTTCTCGCGCTGCACGTTCTCTGGCTGCTCGAGCATCTAAGTCACGAGCTGTTCTAATCACATTTGCAAACGCCGCGCCAGATCCAAGAATGAACCCAACGATCAGCAAAAACGGCGCAGTCTCGAAGTAAGAGTCCAAAAACAGACCTCCTCCGACACCTACTGCCAAGCCAGCCACCATTTCGATGACAATCCTGAGCCCAACAGCCATGCCGTTTGCTGCACGACCGCGACCAGAGCCGCCGCCTTGAGTTTGCAGCACCCGCCGTGTTCTCGCCGCCTTTACCCGCTGACCTAAATCTTGCAAACGGTCATCATTGACCATCACAAAGACCCCTCAACCCATTCCTACTTGGTGGCTGAGCATCAAACATCTGCCAACAAATACGACTTGCAAAGACGAACAAAAACTATCCGTCAGGCGGGCGGACATTAGGCGGGTGGTCGAAGTAGTGTCAAGGATAGGTGGGGGGCTAAAAGGCCCTTGCCGCAGCGTTGGTTTGTCGCATCTGATTGGTTCAGCATCAGCCGGCTTCTCTCATTGCTGCGGCGTCATCAAAATTTACTGATACAAGCTGGGAAATGCCACGTTCCGGCATGGTTACACCGTATAGACGATCCATACGAGCCATTGTCATTCTATGGTGTGTGACGACAAGGAAACGAGTGTGTCCTTCAGAAGCCATCTCTTCCAGAAGTGAGCACACCCGATCTACGTTCGAATCATCTAGTGGCGCATCTACCTCATCAAGAACGCAAATTGGGCTCGGATTGCACCGGAAGGCTGCAAAAACAAGTGCCAAAGCAGTCAATGCACGTTCCCCACCTGAGAGCAGTGAAAGGGTTTGAAGACTCTTTCCTGGCGGGCTTGCCATTATTTCAAGGCCTGCTTCGAGGGGATCATCCGAGCCAACCAGCGCAAGGCGGGCGCGACCACCGCCAAAAAGTCGCTGGAACAGTTGGCTGAACTCTTTATCTATCAAATCAAACGTTTGTCGAAGACGCTGTCGGGCTTCTCCTGAGAGGTCAGAAACGCCCCGTCTTAGTTTTGATATTGCTTGAATGAGATCTTCGCGCTCTCGTCGGATTGTTTCGGATTGTTCTTCGATCTCTTCTATTTCAGTTTCAGCCCTAAGGTTTACCCCACCCATATTTTCTCGTTCACGTCTAAGTCGCTCTACCTTTCGGTCTAAAGCGTCGAGATCACTGGGAGGATTTTCTGGATCAACGCCTGCTATTTTGGCGAGGTCGCCAGGTGTTGCATCCAATTTTTCGGCTATGCGATCTAACAAGTTTTGAGAAAACACACGAGCTTGATCAGCCTTGGCGGCAGCAACTGCTCTAGCCTCTCGAGCACTGCTTGCTGCAGTATCGGCAGTCTTTGCGGCTGCAGCAAGCCGCGAGGCTTCTGTCTCAGCGTTAGCTAAGGCGTCTCCTAAGGCTCGACGTTTTGATTCAGCGGTTTCAAGGGCATCGAGGATACGAGCTCTGTCTGAATCCTCATTGTTATCACCCTCTTCGGCTGCAGCAATTGCAGACTCAGCCTCGGTTGCTCTAGAGGCTAGCGCTAAAAGAGCCGATTCAGCGGCTGATATCGCATTTTTCCTCTCTAATTCTTCATCTGTAACGGCCTTGAGGCGCCGAGCATTTTCGGCTTTAGCGGCTTCTAAGCGCTGTCTTTCGGCCTTCGCTTCTGACAAAGAGAGTTGGGCTGCGTTTGCTTCGGCGCGTGTATTCTCTGCACTAGACCTTGCAGTATCTGGTTCGGCAATTTCATTTGCCAATCGCGACGCCTCATTTAACTCTGCCGAGGCAAGTTCCACCTGTTGACGTGCATTGGCAACAGCTTCTGCCTTTGCCGCTATGTTAGCTGTGTAAAGGGCCTTATCTCTCTCGGCATGTGCCGCAGCGTTTTGATGTTCGTCGAGCTTTTTTCTTGCAGCTTGTACAGAGTTTTGGGCTTCCCTTTCGTCTGCTTCCGCTTTGGTTAGGTCTGCCCTTGCAAGGTCGCTAACAGCGAGCGCTGCAGCTGTAGCTTCGGAAGCCTTTTTTCTGTTAACTTCGGCGGTTTCTAAACGATTTTTCAAAGCTAGGCGGCGCGCAGTTGCTGTCTCTGCCCCCGGTCTTCGAACAAACCCATCCCAGCGCCAAAGACCTCCTTCAGCTGAGACTAACCGCTGGCCTTGGGCAAGAGAGGGTGCAAGGGCTTCTGCTGCTGCAGAACTTTCAACGAAACCAATTTGGCTCAGTCGCGGCAGTAATTGGTCTGGAGCAGAAACAAAATCGCTAAGCGGCTGCGTGCCCGAGGGCAAATCAGCTTTAGATCTGGTTGCCGCTTCACCCCAAAAAGACCCGGCAGTTGGATCAAGTGAAGCCTCTAAATCATCTCCCAGGGCAGCACCCAGAGCTGTCTCATGCCCTTCTTTTGCTCTGATGTGGTCGAGCACTGGAGCGCGATCGGGAGTGGATTGATTTTCAAGTAGGCCAGAGAGAGTTTTGGTTTCTGCAGTAAGTGCTGCTTCTGCACTGGCGGCGGCAGCACGAGCTTCCTGAGCGCTCGCAAGGTTTGCGCGCAGTGTTTCGACAGCTTCTTTGAAACTTTCGGCAGCTTCAGAAATTTCAGCTAAAGCTTCTCGAGCTTTATCAGCTTGTGCAGTTGCATCTTCCAGTGCATTGGCAGGAGGAGCCTTTTTTTCTGCTTCATAGTAAGCTCTTTCTGCTGCAGTTAGACTAGAGTTGGCGCGCTCAAGTCTGGATTCAGCATCTCTGAAGCGTTGAGATAATGCTCGGTTGTTGGCTTCTATTTCTGCGGCTAGATCTGCAGCCCGGTTAGCGGCCTCTGTTTTTTCGGCAACGATGGTCGTTGCTTCTTTGATCCGAGAGTCAAGCTTTTCTGGATCGTCCAGATCAGCTGCTGTCGCTAATAGGGTGGTTGTTTCCTCACTGAGCCGGATTAAGGCCCGTTCGGCAGATGTTTTTCTTTCTTCTTCCCGCTCTCTATCCCTACCAACATCATCCAAGCGTTGTTGAGCAGCGGCTCTGGCATCGGCCCTCCGCCGCCGCTCAGCGTCGATACGTTCTAACTCTAGCCTAAGACGTTGTTGAGTTGCTGCTGCTTCTGATTCCAGTCTTCTCGCGGCAGGAAGGGCGGCAGTTGCCTCGCTGGCAAGTCGTTCAGCGCGAGCAGCTTCAGAGGCTGCTTCAGCTACAGCGGATTCTGCAATTTTAGCGTTCTCAAAGGCTTGAGTTCTCTCTGTTTCGCTTAAGCGCCAGCGAGCTAAAAATGCTGCTGCATCCGCTGCTCGGATTAGATCGGAGAGCTTGCGAAAGCGATTAGCCTGCCTTGCTTGCTTCTGTAAGCTAGCTAATTGGTTGTCAAAACCAGTTAGTATATCTTCCAGTCGCTCCAAATTAGTTTCGGCTGCATTTAGGCGAAGAGTAGCTTCATGTCTCCGAGCCCGAAGGCCCGCTACACCTGCAGCCTCTTCAAGAATAGAGCGCCGCTGTTCTGGCTTAGCGAGCACAAATGCGCCAATTTGACCTTGGCTGACAATAGCAGCTGAGCGCGCGCCAGAAGCCAAATCAGCGAAAAGCGTTTGGACGTCACGCGCCCTCGTGTCTCGGCCGTTTACTCGATATGAGGATCCCGAACCTCTCTCTATCCGACGAGAAATTTCTAACTCTGCCTGCCCAATCCATGGTGCGGGAAACGCACCATCTGGATCAGTTAAGCCTATTGTGACTTCCGCGTGATTTCGAGAAGGACGTCCGCCCCCGCCGGAGAAGATGACATCATCCATGCCATCTCCGCGCAACTGCTTTGCCGATGTTTCGCCCATTGCCCAGCGCAAAGCTTCAACAACATTAGATTTTCCGCATCCGTTTGGACCTACTACGCCGGTTAGGCCCGGCGAAATAGCAACCTCAACCGGATCCACAAACGATTTAAATCCTGTTACTTTGAGCCGGACGATGTTCGCCATGCTCGCTCCTCTATATTTTTCGTTTGCGAAACAATTACTTGGCGAGGGTGTCGATGACTTTTATCATTTCCTCAGCGGTTATGCCGCCCCGATAGAGTGTTTCGTCAATCACAAAACTTGGTGTTGAGCGAACGCCATGTTTTTGTTCCCCCTCCTGAGCTTCTGCAATAATCTGCTCAAGCATGCCTTTGTCTTCCATGCATGCCATTGAGGTTTCTTCTTTGAGGCCCGCCAGCTTACCAATGTTTGCTAGAGCTTTGAGGGGATTTTGGCTTCGCGACCAAACGCTTTGTGATTCGAATAAAAGATCGAGTATAGCGAGACGTCGAGATGCGCCTGCGCATCGGGATAAGGCTGCAGCTCGAAGAGCTAAGCCATCAAGTGGAAAATCACGAAAGACTAAACGTGCGCGTCCATCGGCAATAGGACCAGCTTTCAACTTGGGCAAAATACTTTGATGAAAGTTGGCACAGTGTGGGCATGTTAGCGAGGCATATTCCACAATGACTACTTTTGCATCAGCCTTCCCGTAAAACACGTCGCTTTCGCGAATCTCTGGTGCGGCGGTCACCTCTCCGGAAGGTTCTGCCACGGCAGATGGGACAGCAAAAATCCAAAGCGCAAAAACAGCGTTGGTGATCAAAATCAATATTTTATGCATTGTAGAGTCTCTTACCCCTATATCTTGTAATTGTATCGGTTCCCAGCATCTGTCTGCAACCTCGATATTTATCAAAGACGGGGACAAGTTGGCGAAAGTGTGGCGCTTGGATTGTTAGGGCTTCGCAGAATCAAACGTGTGCGCTATATCAGGAGCGTGGCCGGGTTAGCACAGTGGTAGTGCAGCGGTTTTGTAAACCGAAGGTCGGGGGTTCAAATCCCTCACCCGGCACCACTTTTCTAAGAGAACTAAGTAGTTTTGCGCTTCTAACGATTTCAATAGGTTAGTAGCTGTCCCAATTCTAAGTCCCCGCTAGATTTGGAGGCCTCAATGATAGATTGAGAATAGGGTCCTTACACGCTTTGTTATCCGCACCCGAAGTATCATTTTTTAATGTTGATTGGTGCTTGTTTGCTATTAGAGGACCGTTCTCGTTTCAGAGCATAAAGTCCAGAGGCAATAACAATGCCGCCTCCCGTGATAGTCCAGATATCTGGGAAATCGCCAAAGGCAACCCACCCTAATATGACGGCGAACAGAGGCATCGCGTATGAGAAAGGTTGGAGGGTTGATGCCTCCGCGTTTCTGTATGCGGATGATAGAAGTAAATGACCACAAGCTCCAAGAAGTCCGAGTAGTACTAACCATGCCCAGCCTTCTGGTGTTGGAGGTTGCCAGACTAATGGTGCGACCACAGAAAAGCAGACAAAACCGACCATAGCAGAGTAAAGGGTTGTTGTTTCTGCGCTGTCCTTAGCACCTACTACGCGCAATAAAATCTGAAAAGTTGCCCAGCAACATGCACCACCCAACGCGATGAGGGATGCTGGTTCAAAAACTGTTGAGCCTGGCCTTATGATTACAAGCACACCGATGAAACTAATTGCTACCGCTGTTATTCGGCGCGGACCAATTTTTTCCTTCAGAAAAACAGCAGCTAATGCCATGACAAGAATTGGCGCAGCCGCCAGGATTGCATGCACATCTGCAAGTGGCATCACGCGTACAGCAACTATGAAGGCGGTCATTTGTCCAATCATTATGATTCCGCGAAGTAACTGGGTTTTTGGTTTTGCGGATTTAAGGGTTTTTTTAAAACCCTTATGCCCGGCTAACGACAGACTAAAAATAAGAAAAACCCAGAAACGAATGGCCAAGATTTGAGGGACTGCTAAGCTCGCAGTTAGGTGTTTGGAGATCGCGTCCATAGATGCAAGAAGTAACATCGCTAGCAAAACAACTGCGATGGCAAATCTAGGACGGTTGGGGCGATGAGGCTCAGACATGGTCCGTTTCAAAATTAAGTTTTGCTCTCTGCCGTATCATGAATGCGAACTTATGAGTAAAATTTAAGTGGGTAAATTATTGGAGGGACGCCGTGCAGGAAATGGCAACAGGTTATGGACTTGTGGAAGGACCAGTTTGGCATAGTGAGCTGGGTTTGCTTTACAGCGACGTCCTGAATGGTGGAGTTTTTCGGATATCTAAGAACGGGGATGTCAGTCAGCAGGTGCCAAAGCGACGAGGAATTGGAGGAATGGCGCTTCATGCAGATGGCGGATTAGTGATGGGCGGAAAGGATATTGTTGCCGCGGATATTGATGGCACCAACATGGGTATCCTACTTGCAGGTGCCGATACTAAAGCCGGAATTGGCTTCAATGATTTAACAACGGACGCTAGCGGTCGAATTTATGTAGGTGACTTAGGTTTTCGAGTTTTTGGTGGCGATGAGCCAAAACCAGGATATCTGCATTTGATTGATCTTGATGGCAGAGAACGGGTTATTTCCGATGGAATAATGCTCACTAACGGCCTTGGGTTTTCACCTGATGGGAAGAGACTTTATCATTCTGATGCGCGTGCAGATCTAGTCAGGGTGTATGACGTATTTCCAGATGGCTCAGTTAGTGATTGGGTGCCTTTTGCTACCCTTGAGTCGGGGGAAACTCCTGATGGTCTAGCTGTTGCTATGGATGGCTCAGTATGGGTGGCTCTGGCGCATGGAGGAGCTGTTGCGGTCTATGAGCCCGATGGTCAACTCAGACAGCGGGTGCCAGTTCCTTTGCCAATGGTCACAAGTGTTTGCTTTGGTGGAGACGACCTAAAGGATGTGTATATCGTATCTGGCAGCCGTGGCGGTCCAAGAGAAAATTGTGGCAGCGTATTTGTTACACGTTCGTCGGCTGCGGGGCTTCCACTCCCGCCTGCAAGAGTAAAAAGGAATTGATGGCTTAACCCATTCTTCGTCAGCTGATTCCAACTTATTTGGTGCCACTCTTGATGATGCTTTACTCGGCTGCAGCTGCAGAGCGTGTGGGCTCGAAATGGAAGCCTCGATAGTTATCAGCAACCACTTCTTCACAAATACGGCGGTAAGTTCCTACTCCGGCAATATAAGGCATAAAGAGGCGCGGTTTGCCTGGAATGTTGGCACCCATGTACCAAGAATTGGCCTGAGGAAAGAGTGTTTTGTTTGCAACTTCTTGGACATGGTCAACCCATTGATCTTCAGCTGATATTTCTGGTTCGATAAGCTCAAAGTTCTCAGCTCGCATGTGCTGAATAGTGCTTACTACAAGATCCACATGCTGCTCTATCGATGTAAGCATGTTGCTTTTTACAGATGGGCTGCCAGGGCCAGTGATCATAAAAAGATTGGGAAAGCCTTCGCTCATAACGCCTAAGTAAGTCCTAGGGCCTGCTTTCCATTTTTCTTTAAGGGCCAATTTATTGCGACCTCGTATATCAATATTGAACAAGGTGCCTGTCATTGCATCAAAGCCGGTTGCAAAAACGATGGTATCAAATTCATAAACTTTGCCATCAACACTCAGTCCGTTATTAGTCACGTGTTCGATAGGGTTTTGACTAATGTCAATAAGATTGACGTTATCTCTGTTGTAAGTTTCGTAGTAACCACTATCGACACAAATACGTTTTGTACCGATAGGATGGGATGCCGGCGCTAGGATTTCGGCCGTTTTTTTATCTTCAACGGTCTCGTATATTTTACTTCTGACAAACTCTGACATCATATCGTTTGCAGATTGGCTTACCAAAATATCATTAAATGCGGCTAAGAAGCCTGATCCCCCATTTTTCCATTGGGCCTCCAGTATTGCTTGTCGTTCTTCGGCGTTTACTTCTAAGGCAGATTTTTCGCCCCTAGGTCTGGTATTCCCTTGGTGGGAATAACGCATCAATTCTCGCTTATCGGCGTAATCCTCTTTCCACGACCGCGAATAGTCAGCAGTCATCGGCGCGTTCCGTGTTGGAATTGAGAAGTTTGCGGTGCGTTGAAAAACAGTGAGATGACTGGCTACTTTGGCAATTTCAGGTATTGCTTGAATGCCGGAGGAGCCAGTTCCAACTACCGCTACGCGTTTGCCATTAAAGTCAACTTTTTCATGAGGCCATGAACCCGTGTGATATGTTTCGCCCTTAAATTGAGAGAGCCCCTCAATTTCTGGTACCTGGGCTGTTGAAATGCATCCAGTAGCCATTACAACAAACTTGGATGTAATTGTTTGCCCCCTGTTAGTTTTTGCGCTCCAAAGACGGCTTATAGGGTCAAAGTGCGCAGATTTTACCTCTGTCTCAAATTCAATATGGCGCTTTACATCGAACCGATCGGCAACATGATTTGCATACCGCAGGATGTCTGGTTGAGCCGAGTATTTTTCAGGCCACTCCCACTCCTGTTGTAAGGCCTCATCAAAACCATATGAGTATTCCATGCTCTCAACGTCACAGCGTGCACCAGGATAACGGTTCCAATACCACGTGCCACCAACACCATCACCTCGTTCGTAGCAGCGCACTGACATTCCTGAAGCAACACATCGATGCACCAGATAGATGCCTGAAAACCCAGCTCCTACAATTATAACGTCAAAATGAGGTGCAACGGACGTTTGATGGGACATCTTTTGTCTCCCTAATATCACCGCGCTTCAGCAAGCAATGTGAGTACCTTAAAATTAATCTGACAGTTCACTCTAAACCACGCACTTCGTGCAGGTCATCTGCTTTATTAGACGTCAAGTGCTTCATGAGTGGGATTAGGCTCCAGTTCAACGCCGTTCACAGTCATCGCGAGCATGGCATAGTATCCAATGCAGGTGGTTAATTGCACATATTGATCTGCGCCAAGCCTTTCCATAACTGCATCAGCAAGAGCTGAAGACACACGATTTTTGCTAAGAAGCTCACGCGTGAATTCTATTATTTGTAGGTCGTCCGGTGGGATCCCGTCTGAACGACCTTCCCGGATTGCATCGATAGTCGACCGCGGCACTCCTCGTTCGGCACCAATAACACCCTGTATCCCCCAGACGTATTGAGCTTGGAAATGAAGACCGACTACTAACGCGGCGAGTGTGCGGGTTCTTAGCTCTAGTGTTCCCTCCCAACGAACTAAGGTTCCAAGATGGGCCACACGCTCAGCCCATTCTGGGGCATGCATCCATACTGAAAATGGTCCATCAAGAGATTTACGGGTGTCGACAATTTTCTCTGCGATGCGACGAGCTTCACCTGAAAGCTCAGAAGGAGATTTAAGAACTTGTACTCTGGCCATATCGCTTCCTCGGATTAATGATGGGGGAAAGAATAATCAGATAGTATTGCTAACAGCATCCAGGGTAGGAGAATACAATGTCCAAACCAGAAGTTGACAGAAGTTTTCTCGGGAAGACTGTCGTAGTTGTTGAAGCTACCTCCCATGCGAAGGGTGTCTTTGCACCAGCACCGGCTGGTAGCCAGAACATTCATGTTGGTTCAGCGTCCGCTCGTCTATTTGCCTCTCGAGGTGCAAGAGTGGTGGTGATTGATCCAGACCGAGATGCTCTTCAAGAACTTGAGGAAGAAATAAAGTTAGCGAATGGCGAGATTGAAACAGTGATCGTTGATCATATCGATCCCAATGCGCTGCTTTCAGTTGCGCGAGAAAAAATTGGACCAGTTCATGCCCTCATCAATTGCCATTTTAATCCGGAGCGGCAGTCCATAGAAGATACTGAAATGGATGCGCTGGCTCAGGTTATTCAGTCTGAATTACTTGGACCACTTGCCGCGACGAAAGCCTTTTTACCGGCGTTGAAGGCTGCACATGGGGCGGCAATTGTGCATATGGGGTCTATCGATGGCATTCTTGGGAACCCTAATATACCCGCTTACTCTATGGCTAAAGGTGGACTTGTTCCGATGACCCACGTAATGGCGGATGAGTTTGCTCCCTATAAAATCAGAGTAAACTGCATTGCCAGAGGTATGGCGATTGGTAAGGGTGATTTGGTGCAGCCAGGTTATGCGCCCCTGGTAGCGGTTACGCCCTTGGGGCGCCCAGCATTTCCAGAGGAGATTGCTGAGGTAGCGTATTTCCTTGCTTCTGATGCCGCATCATACATAACTGGCACGGTGCTTCCTGTTGATGGGGGGCGCATAGGTATCACGCCGGGCACTGGCCTTAGAGTGGGGCTCTAGCCAATTTTTAACCTTTCTTATTTTTGGCTTTTGCCGCTTCTTGGGTAAGGATCGGTAAACTTTCAGTCATGGTGTGTATCCCTAGGGCGGCTATCAGCTGCAGTATTTCCATTAATTCTTCTTGGCTTGCCCCATAACCGATCGCATTTCTGATATGTAGACGCAGCCCTGGTTCATAGAGATGAGTTGTAGATGCATCGATCGCTATATAGACGAATTCGCGGACCTTTGGCTCGAGCACGTTGGTTCGCCAAGGTGCGCCAGAGAAGTTTAAGTATGCCTCAAAGAACTCAGGAGCCATTGCCAGCATGTCCTCCTGTCTTTCGGACCAATACCCACGAACCTTAATATATTCATCTTTGATCTTTTGACGCCGTTCATCAATTTTGGGTTTGTTTAGCTTCCCAGCGGCTTGTAACTCTTCAATTAGTACTGGAATGCCGAGGCTACAGCTATGAATGCCAAGTACGCTGGTCATTGCTAGAACTTCAAAAACTTCTTCTTCTGATGCGCCATGCCGAAGAGCATTCTGTATATGGACACGAGTACCTCGATTATAGAGGTGAGTCGTCGATGCATCTGCAGCAATGTACATAAACTCTTTTACTTTTGGCTCTAATGTTCCGTGCTTCCAAGGAGCTGACGAAAAGTCAGTATATGCCTTAAAAAAGTCAGGGTTTAATCGAAGCATTTCCTCCCAGATGTCCATCCAGTAACCACGGTTTTTAATGAAATCATCCTTGATTGCCTGGCGGTGTGGGTCCAGAGAACTCATGTAAGGTTTCCTTGTTAGTTCTGTTTTTTGACAAAATAATAATCTCAAGGTCTCATCGTGAGCTATCTGCTGATGTTGACAAGTGGTCCTCTGATCCGAACCTTTGATTGAAATCGCCAGCAGGAGCCTTTCATGGCAGAAAGCACTTATGACTATATTATTGTAGGCGCTGGAGCAGCTGGTTGTGTCCTAGCCAACCGCTTAAGCCAAGATGGGAAGGCGACGGTATGTGTTTTAGAGGCGGGAAGGAATGATAAACATCCACTAATCCATATCCCCGCAGGCTTCGTTAAGACGCTCTATGGCGATCGTTTTATTTGGCGGTTTGAAACGGAAGAGGGTCCAGGTCTAGACGGACGTAAGGTAATGATGCCGCAAGGTAAGGTGGTAGGCGGCTCTTCATCTGTTAATGGAATGGTATACAACCGCGGCCAGCGCGCCGACTTTGATCAGTGGGCCCAAATGGGCAACCGTGGTTGGGGTTTTGATGACCTGCTTCCATACTTCAATCGATCCGAGACCCGCATTACATCAGACCAAGCAGAAAAACGTGGCGAAGCAGGAGAGTTACCAGTCACTGACCATGATTGGATTAATCCTCTTACCGAAGCGTTCTTCGATGCCGCTGCTGCATGCGGTGTCCCGAGGTCGAAGGACTACAATTCTGGATTTCAATTCGGATCAGGTTATTTCCAGCGCTATATTCACAATCGTCAGAGAGTGAGTTCAGCGAAGGCCTTTCTTAAGCCAGCACTAAACCGTCCAAATGTTCGCCTAGAGACTCATGCCAACGTCATTGCAATTGAATTTCAGGGTAAGCGAGCGTCTGGTGTAAAATGGGTTAACCGCGCTGGCCAAGAACAGATTGCTCAGGCAGGGCGTGAGGTGATCGTATCTGCTGGCGCTGCCAATACGCCAAAGCTTCTTCAAATTTCGGGAGTTGGTGCACCAGGTCAATTGTCGGATATTGGTGTTTCAGTTCATCATTCTCTCGCTGGTGTTGGAGAGAACCTCCGAGACCACTACACCGCCCGCATGACGGCGAGAGCAAAGAATGTCAAAACTATTAATGAATACGCTAGATGGCCACGCCTTCCGTTGGAGGTTGTAAAGTGGGCAGTTGGAAGGCCAAGCGTTCTTGCTCTCTCTCCGACTATCGCATTCGTTCACGGCAAGTCACATCCCCAAATGGAAGATGCGGATCTCCGTATATTATTTACTCCGGGTAGTTATCAGGATGGCAAAGTTTACGTTCTAGATGAGTATCCAGGTTTGACGTGTGGAGCCGCTCAGCCAAGGCCGGAAAGCACGGGTTTTGTGCGTGCTCGTTCGTCTGATCCTCAAGCACCTCCTATCATTCAACCTAATTATTTAACAGCAGAGGAAGATCAGAGGATAACGATAGCCGGTTTACGTCTAGCTCGAAAAATCCTCAATCGCCGAGAAATGTCTAAGTATTTTGACTTTGAAACTTTGCCTGGAGCGAATGTGCAATCAGATGATGAGCTTCTTGATTTCGCTAAACGTAAGGGCAACACGGGATACCATCTTGTGGGTACGGCGAAAATGGGGCCAGCAACAGATAGTGGTGCTGTCGTTGATGACCAGCTACGCGTCCATGGACTTCAAGCTTTGCGCATCATCGATGCTTCCGTGATGCCAATGCTGCCTTCGGCAAATACATTTGCCTCAACCATTGCGATTGCTGAAAAGGGGGCTGACTTAATAAAGGGCAAGCTATCAGCCGAATAAGCCGGATTTCCGTAGAGCTTCAGGTTCTCCTTCAGGGAGCCAGTGTTTTAGAGCTGCTACTGAATTTTCAGGAGAAGGTGCCTCTGCCGCGGTAGGCATAGGGGATGAATGGTTGCTGAAACGGGGAGCAGGCGCGGGCTGCACTATACCGTCTACCTCAATGAAGGTTTTGCGACTGGCGAGATGGGGATGGTTTGGTGCCTCGTCTGGTCCTAACACTGGCGCAAAGCAGACATCCGTGCCCTCTAATTCTTCTTGCCATTGAGCCCGTGTTTTGGTCTTAAATATGACGCCTAAACGAGCCTTAACTTCGTCCCATGAAGATCTGTCCCACTGTTCTGGAAGGCTCGTAGGATTAATTCCTAACCGTTCTAAAAGTTCAGCGTGAAATTTAGCTTCTATTGGGGCAAGTGATACCCATTCCCCGTCAGAGCACTCATAAACATCATAAAAATAGGCCCCTGAGTCATTCATATTTTCGCCACGCCGGCTAGTCATAAACCCTGAAGCAAAATGGCCAAAATAACTTGTCATCAGGGAAGCTGCTCCGTCCACCATTGCGGCATCAACGACTTGACCTTTCCCTGTTTTTCCAGCTTCGAACAATGCGCACATAACACCGAAGGCGAGATACATCGTGCCTCCACCAAAATCCCCAACCAAGTTAAGTGGAGGTGTTGGAGGTCCACCCTTGCGGCCGATAGCGTGCAACACTCCAGCTAGAGCTATGTAATTCAGATCATGTCCAGCTGCATGCGAAATTGGTCCTTCCTGGCCCCATCCTGTCATTCGGCCAAAAACCAGCTTTGGGTTTCGGGCTAGACATACTTCAGGGCCAAGACCAAGGCGTTCCATTACTCCTGGTCTAAATCCCTCGATCACAGCATCTGCGGTATCAATTAAACGAAGCGCAAGATCTACAGCGTTTTTTTGCTTAAGGTCTATTGCGATAGACGGTCTGCTGCGCAGCAAAAGATCATATTTTCGCTCTTGGGGGGCTCCTAGGCCGCTAGGTTCTAAGCGATCGATTCTAATCACTTCAGCACCCAGATCAGCCAGCAGCATTGCGCACATAGGTGCGGGTCCTATTCCAGCCATTTCTACAACTTTGAGGCCATTAAGCGGTCCGGAGGGCATTAAACTTATCCTTTTGGTAAAGGAGGGATGGGAATAGGGCAGACCCCATTCGCATTGCCGTCATCAACCTCCGCCAGAGTATCGGCATCTACATCTGTCAGGAAGGTGGCGTGGAAACGGTTCACCATATTGCTGAGCCCAACAGTTAGGCAGAGATCTATGATTTGCTGGTCACTGAAATGCCTACTTAGATCGCCGTAGGTTTCGTTATCGATTGGAGCCATTGTAGTTGCTTTACGCGCATATCGCACAATCGCAGCCTCTTCTGGACTGTAAATGCCTGCTGGCAGTGGATCATCCAGTAGGTGTGTCATTTGTTGTTCCGTCAGTCCTAGCACCCGACCGAGCGCTGTGTGTGTCGGAATTCAGTAAAAGCAATTATTAACTGTGGTGGCTGTGAGGTATGCGAGCTCACCGTGGTGAGGCTTAAGCGTTGAGTCTTGCCGATAGACGGTTGTTAGAAAATTTGAGAATGCAACAAGAGCCTCCGGCCGATTAGCCATAGCCCGATGTATATTGATCATTCGGCCACGAGCAGCACCCGCCGCCTGAAGTGCAGTACGAGCGTTTGGATCAAGGTCAGGATCATTTTCATCTAAAATAGGAATGCGCGCCATTTTAACTCCTCGAGGTGGTGATGGTTCGGCAGTATGAAAATACTTTTTGAGTGTTTTTGCTAGCGCATAACGGTGTGTCTGAATGAATTAAATTCAGAACTAAGAGCGTCGGAGGCAGCTTAACTCCTCCACAGATTCTGGATTAATTAACGAGCTTAAATCACCGGTCTCGAGGCCAAGGTATGCTGCTCTTACAACTCGCCGCATGATTTTCATATTTCGTGTTTTGGGAAGGTCTGAAACAAAAATAACTTCACTCGGTCGAAAGGGGCGTCCAAGCCCGCTAGCCACAACTTCCGCTAATTCTTCTTTCAGTGCATCGTTAGCGACAACATTCGTTCGGACCTGGCATACGCAAACAATAGTCGTTCCCTTGACTGGATGAGGTGCACCCACAGCTGCAGTTTCGACTAGCTTTTGTGTCCCCATCAAAAGTGCTTCGATTTCTGCGGGTCCGGTGCGTTTTCCAGCAATCTTTAGTGTATCGTCGGAGCGACCATGTACCATCCATGTGCCGTCTGATGCCCTACTTGCAAAATCGCCGTGCACCCACATTCCTGGAATAATATTCCAGTAGGTTTGTAGGTATCTTTCATTGTCATTCCAAAGGCCTCGCGTCAGTCCAATGGAGGGGCGCCGCATGACTAGTTCACCGACTTCGCCAGGAGTGACTGATTTACCAAACTCATCCACTACGTCGGCTCCGACTCCTGGCACTGGGCCTGAAAAAGCGCATGGCTTGAGAGGATGAATAACTGTGGTAGCAACGATGCCTCCTACTTCAGTTCCTCCGGAATAATTGAGAATAGGTAGCTTTCCTTTCCCTACTGCATTGAAGAGCCAGAGCCATGAAGGTTCATCCCAAGCTTCGCCAGTAGAGGCAAAAATACGGAGACTGGAGAGATCATGACGGTTCAGTTGTTCGGGTCCGTTTACCATCAAGGTTCGCACGATGGTTGGAGCAATGCCAAGCCAAGAGACTTTGTGGTCGGCAATTAGTCTCCAGTATCGATCTGCTTCTGGGTAGTTGGGAGCCCCCTCGATTAAAACTACTGTTCCGCCTAGCTGGAAGCCTCCGTAGACAAGAATTGGGCCAACAAGCCAACCCATATCTGACATCCACATAAGTCTGTCATCCGGCTTGAAATCCATACAAATGGATAGATCGAGGGCAAGCTTGGCGGGAAAGCCACAATGACTATGCACAACACCTTTAGGCTTTCCCGTAGTCCCTGAAGTGTAAATGAGAAGAAAAGGACTGTCGGCATCCACTTCCGCGGTTGCCACCTCGTCAGGCATATCTCTCGTCAAGTCACCCCACCAGTGGTCACGTGCTTCCGTCCAGTCGTGAGGTGCTTCCCAATGCTTTGCAACTATAACATGCTGAAGATTGGGCGCTTGGTCTGCTATCTCATCAACAATTGCCTTAGCTGGAACAGCACGCCCTCTTCGTGGAGAGCCGTCAACTGTAATGATAGCTTTGGCTTTACTGTCATTCAGGCGGGCAAGTAGAGCGTCACCACCAAATCCGGAAAACATAGGGAGTACAATACCGCCAATCTTAGCGACGGCTAAAAGTGTTATTGCAGCTTCCGGTATATTTGGAAGATACATTGCGATCACGTCACCAGATCCCAGGCCAAGCTTGCGAAGACCCCCAGCAAGGTGATTTGTCTGTGTTCGCACCTCAGCGTACGTTAACTGCTTTGTGGTCCCGTCTTCTCCTTCCCAATCGATCGCTACCTTGCTGTCGGTTGGCGTATTTTTCCATTTATCAAGACAGTTGAGCGCTACGTTAGTGGTTCCGCCCTTACACCATTGAGCAAATGCTGGCCCCATAGCTTCATCAACAATTTGATCCGGGCACTTGAAGAAACGAAGATCTATAAAATCGAATAGCTTTTGATGAAATTCTTCGGGGTTTTCATCCGACCAGGAAACAAGACTTTTGTAATCAGCTACATCACACTTTCGAATGAATGCAGTCAGATTGGCGTTGTCTATTAGATCTTTCGAAGGGTTCCATACGAATTCATCGCCATTCATGCAGAACTCTCCTGAAGATAATTCAATCTCGCGTTGGCACGTCGGGTACCCAGAGATATCCATCTGGGTCGAGAATATATACTTCGCGCAGTCCGTGTTTTTTGTCTATTGCGCTAGCAAGGATCCGATCTCCGCGGCTACGGGCACATCTCTCCGCTTCATCAGGGTCTAGGCCATGTATTCGGAGTTCAATGCCTGAGCCACGGGAGCCGTCGGAGCTAAGACAATTTATCATTGGATGCTTCTCATAGGTATGGTCGGCATGAAGCATCCACTCCATATCTTGGCGCCGTAGCACTGCAAAATCGGGATCCGCGTATAATACCTCAGCTTGGAGGACTGATTTAGCGAATTCAACAGAGACGACAATTTCTTTTACCAGCAGATTAACGCCAAAGCCCCGTAATGCTCGCCCATACTCGCTTGCGGGTATCCATGGATCACCCACTCGCTTCTTCATTTTGGTTGATGCCTTCCATCCTTTGTAGGCGTTCCTGTTATTCTAATCCCGGCGCCCGCAATTCCATATCGACGATTTATTTGAATGATAAGTGAAGTTAGGGCCTCTGCTGCGGCCGAATTAGCAAGCGGACCCGCGTGCCATCCACGCATCCCAGCGTCTTCTACAAGGTCAATAACCGTTTGGCGTGCTGCAACTTTGTCTCCGGCAACTAAGACATCACACTCAAGGTCAATATCTGATTTTAGTTTCTCTGCAGCCACATTCTGAAAAGCTGAAACAACAGTGACATCCTCCCCAAGTGCTTTCTGAGCATTTACCGCTGCCGAGCCGCCTTCAGGTAGTTGTACCGTACCAACCTTTGGCGGCATTAAGGGGACGGTTGCATCAATCAATATCTTGCCAGATAGCTGGCTTTTTACAGTTTCAAGTGTTGCAAGCTGATTAGAATAAGGGACTGTTATGGCAACTATATCGGCTTTTGCAGCAGCTGCTGTGTTTTCCAAACCTTCAACGCCAAAACTTGAAAGATCAGCGGCTGCTATTTCAGCTTTCTCAGCTGTGCGCGAGCCTATTACAACTTTATGTCCCGCCTTTGCCCAACGGCGAGCAAGTCCGGTTCCGAGATCGCCTGTGCCGCCAAGAATTGCGATCGTTAAAGAACTAGTCATGAGAGTCAGTTTCCTTTGTTAAAATCGAAAAGCCCAAGACCAGTTGGCGAATCGGGCATGATAGCTTGCTTGGTTACTTCTGGATTTAGGGCGGTGACACCCCGTCCGTCCAGTCCTGACAGATTGTGTATAGCGGTTAAGAAACGGTCAATTTCTGGTTGTGTTAGCAGGTGCCCTGCAAGGCTTGTAAATTTGCGCGAATAGTCCTCAAGTTTCCAAGGTTTTGTTCCGTTTGGATGGGCATCTGCAATACTTTTTTCAAAAACAAGCGTTGCACCATCAGTCATCTTTAGTTCAAGCCGCCCGCCGTATGCCCGCATTGCAGGGTCCTCGGCGTGATAGCGACGGTCCCATTCGGGATCTGCTGCGGTTTCTATTTTCTGCCAAAGATCAATGGTGCTAGGTCTGCTGGCGCGCTCGGCGGTATAGCTATCTATGTGATGCCATGAGCCATCCTCAAGTGCCACTGCAAGGATATACATAATTGAATGATCAAGGGTTTCCCGGCTTGCTTTTGGGTCCATTTTTTGTGGGTCATTTGCACCAGTGCCTATGACAAAATGGGTGTGGTCAGAAGTGTAGAGGACAGCCTTCGAAATCCTACAAATATCAACTTTGCTCCGAACCTCAAAGGCCAGGTCTATGATAGCTTGCGCCTGATATTCTGCTGAGTGAGCCTTAGGAAAACTCTCTAAAATATTTTTTGCGGCTTCGCCTGGTCCTGGCAATGTGATTGCGTATTTTGCTTCTTTACCCGCCAACATCCATGGAATGACAGAATCCTCTCCCTCATAAATTGGGCTTGGGGCACCTTCTCCTCGCATTGCCCTATCAACTGCTTCAATGGCCGTTTTACCAGCTTGTGCAGGGGCAAAAGCCTTCCAAGAAGAGATTTGCCCTTTGCGTGACTGCCGAGTTGAAAAAGAGAGGTGAACAGCTTGATTGACTGCCTGAAAAATAATCTCGGCAGGTAGTTTTAATAAGGCTCCCAGGCCCGCAGCAATTGCGGGAGCTAGATGAGCTACGTGGTCTTTTTTGTAAGAATGTAAATCTATAGCCTTAACGAGTGCGATGTGGATTTCATACGAAACAGCAATAGCCTGAGCGAGACTAGTACCTGTTTGCTCCGTTTGTTGAGCGACAGCCAGAAGTGGAGCTATGCAGTCACTTGGGTGTGCAAAGTCGGCGGCGAGAAATGTATCGTTGAAATCTAATTCGCGAACAGCCACGCTATTTGCAAATCCCGCCCATTCGCAATCGACAGTGATGGAGTTTGGCAAACCAAATAAAGGCGCTCCTCCACTGCGCAGATGAGCTAGCGCCATCGCTCGGGCTGATGCCACTGGCCCTCTATTTATTGCAGCGAGTGCAACAGCAAAACTATCTAAAAGGCGACACTGGATCATTTCCAGGGTCACCGATTCTGGTGGAAGAGCTGCTGTGCTGAAAGTGGCTATCCTGCCAGCAAGCTGCTCACGCCAAGGCGGCGTTTCGGCAGATGACAGGCTACGAATGTTGTATCTTGGCATCAGGTGTTGCGAGGCCCGGCAGTACGAATATCATCAGGTACTACGGTTGCTGCTACACTATCGTCTAATTCCTCAAACGAGTGATATCCGATGGTGTCATAAAGTTGGGCGCGAGTTTGCATCTCTTCAAGCTTGTCAATGAGCGTTCCTTTTTCAGCCAATTCTGAATACATAGATTCCATAGCTTTTGCTGCAACGCGAAGGCTGGAAACAGGCCAAATTACCACCTTGCATCCAAACTCCTGGAATTGTTGGGCTGTATAGTAGGGCGTCCGACCAAATTCAGTCATGTTAGCCATAAAGGGGACGCCACATTCTGAAGAAAAACGACGGAATTCCTCAGGCGTTTTTATTCCATCAGCAAATACTAAGTCTGCTCCAGCTTCGGCATATAATCGTGCTCGGGCTAAACCGGCCTCTAAACCTTCGGATTGCACAGCATCTGTTCGAGCAATGATTCGTAGATGACGGCGCGCCTTTCGAGCCGCTGCTACCTTGCGAGCCATTTCTTCCGGGCTTGCTAGTAACTTATCGTTGAGGTGGCCACATTTTTTGGGGAGGATTTGGTCTTCCATTTGTATTGCAGCCGCTCCTGCATCTTCGAGCTCTCGGATAGTTCGCATAACGTTGAGGACTTCTCCGTAACCGGTGTCTCCATCTACTATGAGAGGAAGTTGCGTAGCTCTATGTATTTGGCGCACCGTATCGCAAAGCTCGTTCAGCTGAATGACGCCTAAATCAGGCAATGCCATTGCTGCCGTAACTGCAGCTCCGGAGACATAAAGACAATCAAAACCAGCGGCCTTTGCTAGCAAGCCAGCCATGGCGTTGTGGGCCCCTGGAGCTTTAACAATTCCAGGACGATCAAGAAGCGCTTGGAAGCGCTCTCCCATCGGTTTTGATTCCCAGTTTTCTGCGACAAGCCATGTCATGGTTGAAAACTCCAGCGCTTTAATAGATGACGGACGAACTATAAACTGCCATCAATCATATCTACACAACAGAGGTATGCTAGATGCGGCAGAGAAGGATACCAGCAGTTTTCATGAGAGGGGGCACTAGCAAGGCAATCGTATTTCATGAAAAAGACTTGCCAGATGATCGTGGAGTGTGGCCGGAGTTATTTGTTGCAGCCATAGGGGCTAACGATCCAAATGGGCGGCAACTGAATGGCATGGGCGGTGGCATCTCATCTTTATCTAAGGTTTGCGTAGTCGGACCACCCAGCAGGCCAGAAGCCGATATTGACTATACATTTTTCCAACTTGCACCAAAGGATGCCTCTGTCGATGTATCTGGCAACTGCGGAAATATGTCGAGTGCCATGGGTCCTTTCGCTTTAGATGAGGGCTTGGTGAAAGGTAAAGGTGATCAGGCTGAAGTCAAAATTCACAATACTAATACAGGAAAAATTATCACAGCTCGTTTCCAAATTGATGAAGAGAACGCAGCTGTAGATGGGGATTTTATCCTACCAGGTGTTGCAGGAAGTGGCTCACCTGTTTCCTTGGACTTTTTAGCTCCTGGGGGGGCTAAAACTGGTAAATTGTTACCCACAGGAAACCCTAGCGATATTCTGCAGGTTGAGGGCGTTGGCAAAATCGAAGCCAGTATGGTCGATGCCGCCAATCCTTGCGTTTTTGTTCGTTCAGAAGACCTGGGCGTAGTTGGTACAGAGATGCCAGAGATATTAGAAGCGGACGCTGATTTCCTTGAGCGTATGGAGGCAGTGCGACGAACAGCAAGCGTAGCTATGGGTATCGCATCTGACCTGAGCCAAGCTGCAAAAATCCCAAGCATACCCAAAGTTTGTGTTGTCTCTGAGACGCAAGACCAAAATCTTTTGACTGGCGAAAAGATGAGTGGCAACCAAGCGGATATAATTGCCAGAATGATTTCCGTTGGTCAGCCCCACAGAGCCATTCCTCTTACCGGAGCACTTTGCCTAGCGGTGGCCACCCAACTCAATGGATCGATTCCACACGGTTTGTGCAGGCCAGGGCGCACACAAGTTAGAATTGGTCAACCCTCAGGTTTGACCATAGTTGAAGCAAAAATGAGCGTGGTTGATGGTAACCTTTTTGCTGACAGCGCAAGCGTTGTTAGAACCCAGAGGCGTTTGTTCTCTGGTTATGTCTATGTCCCTGCTAAGTTGACCCCTAGCCTTGATCAAATGATCTTTGCCGCGGAGTAACCAATGAACAAATTGCATTCCCCAACTGCCAACATTGCCAAGTTTATTGCGGATTTCAAAAATAGTGATCTGCCGATAACAACACGAAAGTCCATACGCCTTGCAATTCTGGATACCTTGGTTGCGGGTAGGTATGGAATGCCAGAGCCATGGACGCGGATGGTGCGCAGTTATGTGGAGGAACACAAGCCAGCTTCGGTTGAGGGCCTTGCGCGTTTTTGGGGAGATGTGAAGGCTGAAGTTCGACCTGCGGATGCTGCGCTTGTGAATGGTGTTGCCGCCCATGCATTTGAGTTAGATGATTTTGCAGCAAAATTACACCCTGGTGCGGTGGTTCTCCCAGCGGCGCTAGCAGTTGCTGAAGCACGTGGCTCCTCCCTAGAGGATTTGGAGACTGCAACAGCACTAGGCTATGAAATAATGATCCGAATTAGTCTAGCTCTTGACCCAAATATGGCCCGGCTAAGGGGTTGGCATTTAACCGGAGTTGTAGGCCCATTTGGGTCAGCCATAGCATGCGCAAAACTCATGGGTCTAAATGAAGAGCAGACACTTTGGGCATTGGGTCTTGCGGGCACTCAGGGAGCCGGTCTATTCGCTTTTAATGCGGATGGAGCGATGTCAAAACGACTGCATCCTGGAAAGGCAGCGCAATCTGGCGTTCTTGCCGCTGAGCTTGCTATCCGTGGCTTCACGGGTCCTTCAACAGTATTGGAGGTGGAAGATGGTGGTTTCTTGCGGGCATTTTCTGACCATTGGTCAGTAGATCCAATATTGGACGAGCTTGGGTCTCGATGGCGATCTGAAGAGGTTAATTTTAAACCCTATGCGTGTTGCGGTAGTGTTCATGCTTATGTAGATGCGGCAAAGCAAATTCGAGCAGAGCTTGGTGGCGCTCCCCAAGCAGACATGTTAGTGCGGGCCGGCGTTGCTAAGGTTGTCGATGTCCAGTGTGGTTATGACTATATCCCAGGTACCGTCTTAAATTCACAAATGAGCTTACGGTATTGTTTGGCAGTCGCGCTCCTTGACGGAGAGGCTCTACCAGCTCAATTCCGAGAGGAACGTCTGGCTGATCCAGCTGTAATAGATCTCGCTGGACGTATAGAACTTGTGCCTGATGCTGAGCTTGATGGCTTGTACCCAACTCACTACGCCGGCTGGGCTGAAGTAGGGAACGTGAGGAGCTTCATAAAAGATCCTGCTGGATCAATAGCAAATCCAAACCGGGAAGCTGCGCTTCGCGAAAAAGCTAATTCTCTTTTTAAGGATCTGGATACAAAAAGTCAGGCATCTAAGCTTGAGGCTATCGTCGATTTGGGCGGTGGCTCCGCCAATGCGCTCCTGGAAGCAATTATTTGAACGAGATTTTTAAAGATAAGAATTCTGCCAGAAACTATGTCTGGCAGCGCTTAGAGACTGAATTCTTCGCATTAGAGCCCTTTCCGGTCTGGAATAGAATTCCCAATTTTAAGGGTGCTGAAGCAGCGGCAAGAAAGCTTTTTAGACTTGAGCCTTGGTCATCTGCTAGTTCGTTAAAGATAGGTCCAGACTCAGCCCTAGTTTATGTCAGAGTTGAAGCCCTTAGACGGGGAATCAAGGTATACGTGCCAACACCAAGGCTTGCAGGAGCCTTCATGTTGCTTGATCCAGAAAAAATTGTGGCGGAGCAAATTGTGCATGCTAGTGCTCGAGAGAACTTCGCTGAATATTCCAAAGCCGTTGGGCTATCTGATCTCCCACATTTTGACGGCATCGTGGCAGGTTCTGTCGCGGTAACAAAAGACGGGCGCAGAGCTGGAAAGGGTGCTGGATACAGTGATTTAGAATTTGCCTTGCTTAGGGAACTTGGTCATTCCCCTGTTCCCGTCGCTACAATTGTCCATGAGGCACAAATTGTTGAAGGGTTCCCTGTTGAGACCACAGATCAGCGCCTGCACTCCATTGCAACGCCAAGTTCAGTTTGGCTCACAGGGGTAGATCTGAAGGATGCACCTTCTCAAATTGAATGGTCGCTTATCGATCGCGATATCATAGCTTCTATGCCACCGTTGCAAGAAATCTATGAGCTCGCAAAGCAAAAAAATAATTGAAAGTATGCCTCTTGGAGCAGTTAGTGATTGTTACCACTTTTACAAATCCATGCCGGCAAAATTTAAATTTTTAGATGCCCCAATGATATTGGGTTCAATTGAGAAGGCCATATCCAGATACCGGTAATAGCTCTTTTTATTCGTTTGGTCCTTCCACAAGTTTTGTCGCAAAGTTTGCAGGTGAAACAATCTCAAGCACTTCGTAGTCATCAGAAATAGCAACTTCACGATGCTTAATCATCGGCTTTTGCAGGATGACGTCTCCAGCTTCTAGTCGACGCACACCTTCATTTTCAAATTCAAATTCGGCCCATCCTTTAATAACATAGACCAGTTGAAAGTCACATTCATGAATGTGCCATTCCTGCACTTCATCGCTCATTTTCTTGCCATTGCATTTAATTACATGAGCAATGAAGTCGCCTTTTGTTCCTTCTTTTACTCCAACATCCCTGTAGTCGAATATTTCCCGAAGTCCTGGTGTCCATTGGGCGTCTTTTGCTTTGGACAAAACAAAATCCCAATGATTAGTGTCTTTTATTTCAGTCAATCTTCAACTCCTTTAAAAACCTGGCGAAAGTGTAGATGAATTATCAAAAGAACATCTAAAAAGAATTATCGATCATAAATCCATAATGCCTTGATTGTCATGATACATTGCTTCAGCAATTAGGGCTTCAGCCATTTTTGCTTCCGCGTCCGCGAGGAGCGTGTCTTCTACGTCACCATAAACACTCTCCTTACCAACCTCGAGTAAAACTGGGACGGCCAAAGGAGATACTCGATCCAAACGACGATGGATAATTCTATCCTTTGCTCTAACCAACATATCGCTAAGCCGCCGAATATCGGTAAGCCCCCTTGCAGCGTCGCGACGTGTGGCGCGCAGAAGAATGTGATTTGGCTCATAACGGCGAAGCACATCGTATATGAGATCGGAGTTTACGGTTATCTGTCTGCCGTTTTTCTCTTGCCCGGGGTGACGCTTTTCAATAAGGCCGGCAATCACAGCCACTTGGCGAAATGTGCGCTTAAGAAGGCTTGATTCCGCCATCCATTCTTCCAGTTCATCACCCAGGATGTCTTCGTCAAAAAGATGGTCTAGCTTGGTGGGCTCACGCAAACTCCATACTGCAATAACGTAGTCAGTTGCGCAGAAACCGAGAGGTCCAAGACCTAATCGCGCCATTCGCCGCGTCAACAACATCCCGAGTGTTTGGTGGGCATTTCTTCCTTCGAAACAGTAAGCAACTAAGTAGTAACGGCCTCCTCTGGGGAAAGTCTCGACAAGCAGCCCATCTTGTCCAGGTAGCTGGGACCGCCAACGTTGCATTTTTAGCCAATCTGTTACGTCTTTAGGAAAGTCTTTCCATTGACATGGATCTGAGAGAATTTTGCGCACTCTTTTGGCAAGATCTGTTGTTAGCGGAAGTCTTCCCCCAGCAAATGCCGGAACCTTTGGTTCCCCCTTACCTCCTAACTTCGCCATCAGTGTAGTTTCTCGAATACAAATAAATTCCAGAAGTCGTCCTGAGAAAACAAATGTGTCTCCTGGTTCGAGCCCATTGGCAAAGTATTCTTCAACCTCGCCAACCTGACGCCCGTTGACTCTTACCTTTAGCAATGGTGCCTCGACGATTACACCTACGTTCATTCGCCACTGCCGTGCAATTCGTTGTTCGGTGACCCGCCAAAGTCCATCGGTGCCTTGGGATAATCGATGGTAACGCTCATATGCACTCAATGCATAACCACCGGTTGCAGCAAAGTGGAGTACAGAATCAAAGTCCTCTCGTGAGAGTTCCGCGTAAGGCATTGCTTTTTTGACTTCGCGATACACCGCTTCTGCATCGACGGGGGATGAGCACGCTATGCCGACAAGATGCTGTGCTAGTACATCAAGCCCTCCCGGAATCGGGACGTTACCATCAAGCTCACCATCCTCTGCTGCCTGAATGGCCGCTTTGCATTCTAGTAATTCAAACCTATTCGCTGGGCAAAGCACGGCTCGACTAGCTTCATCAAGCTGATGGTTGGATCTTCCTATTCTTTGCAAGAGACGAGCTACACCCTTTGGTGCTCCTACTTGCACGACTAGGTCGACGTCACCCCAATCTATCCCCAAATCTAGTGAGGATGTAGCTATTACCGCGCGCAGCTTGCCCATAGCCATTGCGGCTTCGACTTTTCGGCGTTGCTCTACGTTAAGGCTACCGTGGTGAAGGCCGATTGCTAGATTCTCATCATTAAGCTGCCATATTGCTTGAAAGCAGAGCTCAGCTTGAGCGCGCGTATTCACAAAAACGATCGCAGAACGTGCGTTTTTAATTAGAGAGTAAACCTCTGGCATTATATGCAGAGCCATGTGCCCGGACCAAGGTGTTCTTGCTTTAGACTCTGCAATGTGGACCGAGGGGACTGCTCCAGCTGCGCCTTGAATTATCAAAACATCTTCTTCTTCGCCGGCAGTTTTTGAGAGCCAACGAGCAAGGTCCTTTGGATATTTAATAGTAGCTGACAGACCAACGCGGCGATGGTTAGGCGAGAGGGTGTTCAGCCGCGCTAGGCTAAGGGCAAGCATTTCCCCCCGTTTGTTATCGGTGAGTGCGTGAAGTTCATCAATTATTACGGTCTTTAATGTTTGAAATATTTTATCTGCGTCAGCATAGGAAAGCAGTAATGCAAGTGACTCAGGAGTAGTAAGCAGAATATGCGGAGTATTTCGTCTTTGGCGCTGGCGTTTGGTTTGTGGAGTATCGCCTGTTCGAGTCTCTATAGAAATCCCTAGTCCCATTTCTGCTGCAGGTATTTCTAAATTTCGAGCAACGTCTACCGATAATGCCTTTAATGGCGAGATATAAAGAGTGTGAAGGCCTGAAAAGGGAACTGCATCTTGGTTTGCCAATTCAATTAGGCTCGGCAGGAAGCCTGCCAACGTTTTGCCACCACCTGTTGGGGCAATCAAAAGAGTAGAATTTCCAGATGCAGCCGCTGCAACCAGAGCTAGTTGGTGAGCGTGTGGTTTCCAATGACGCTTTTTAAACCAAGCATCAAATTTTATAGGCAGGGATGACGAGTGACTCATGTGGTACAATATAGAAGTCCTGTATGGCAGATCGACTGCTTCTTTTGGAAATTGAAATGACTGAACCTCTTCGTGCCGCTCTATTCATTGATTTTGATAATGTTTACTTGTCCCTAAAGCAGATTGATGCTCGTGCAGCCAATACATTTGCCCAACGCCCAGCAATGTGGCTGGATTGGCTCGAGGCTGGACGCCATGATGCAGGTGAAAGGAAACATCCTCGCCGAGTGCTAGTAAGAAATTGTTATCTAAATCCAGCTGCATTTCACCAGCAGCGCGCCTTTTTTACTCGTGCTGCGTTTAATGTCATTGACTGTCCCGCCTTGACTGCTCGCGGGAAGAACAGTGCTGATATTGTAATGGCCATGGACATTTTAGATGGCATTCAGCATTCAACTCGCTTCGATGAATTTATTATTCTGTCATCAGATGCAGATTTTACCCCAGTTCTTCTTCGCTTGCGCGAGAACGACCGACTTACTGCAGTATTAACATCTGCTGTCACCGCGGCTGCTTTTAGAGAGGCCTGCGATACATCAATAGATTTGGAGACTTTTGCAGTAGAGGCACTCGGTTTAGATGCGGACGATTACCGTCGTCGCCAACCCACACAGGAGGGTAATCATCGCCCTCAAGCTGTAAGCTACGCAAATGATATCGACGAGGCTGCGCGTCGTCTAATGGAGGAGACGCGCCGGAATACTGAGATACCATCTCAGGAAATTTTCAAAGTTTTTACGAAGATGCAGCGTTTTCAAGGGAGCTATTGGTTTGGTATGGGCAGTTTGAAGGCTCTTTTAGATAAAATAATTGAGAAACAACCGGATCTTATCGTCGAAATGGATGGTTCATTACCCGCCTTAGTTCGTTTGCGTGGGGATGCAGATCCAAAATCAACTTATATTTCTCAGCTACCGCCTTCGCCTAACCCAGCCAAAAATAATCCTAATGAGCAGGAGTTTCGAGGGGATGGGACCCCTGAACCACGCTTTGTGGATGATGTTTATATGCTAATTGGAGCCCCTCGGCTTTCTGGCACTCGCTATCGACGCCTGTTTGAAGTCCTATCTCAGGCCTCAGCTGATGAACTGCTGCTTGCCGCTGCGGCGCCATTACCGAAGGGAGCTGGTGTCTCTCGACGAGACGCTAGTTTTGTGATTTCAAGCCTTTCGAATTCGGATGAAAATCCTTTGGAGGGTGATGAATATGATCTTGCAGAACGGTTTCTGAAATCGATTGAGCAGGCCCTAATTAATGCTGGTCACCCACCTTCGGAGAGCGACAAAGCAATTTTAGAAAACTGGATACTAGGCCCAGAAGATGAGGACGACGTGGTGGAATGATAGCTTTTGACGCTGAACTAGATGCTACAGGCCTGAAATGCCCTATGCCAGTACTTCGTGCTAAGCGAGCACTCAGGCCGTTGGTAAATGGCCAGGTTTTAAGACTTTTGGCAGACGACCCAGCTTCTAAAAATGATGTTCCTGCCTTTTGTCATACTATTGGTGCTGAGCTCTTAGAGACTTCTTTTTCGGAAGGGGCTTACGAATTTTTGATACGCAAGGGTTCTATCTAGGAAGTCTTAAAAGCCCGAGGCGGTAGTGCCCAGTCTCAATTTCACCGCCCCCAAGAGAGCCAATAAGTTCCGCAATCCCAAATGTCGACTTTTGGGCGGCCTCATATGAGCCTGTTTCAACTAAAAGGCCCCAAACAGGAGGGTTTTCCTCCGTTTTTCTTAGCTGGGCCTCTGTTGTCCCTTTTGCGGAGTCGATGCTTGTAGGATGCCATGTCTGGGCGGAAATAGCCTTACCTTCGTCGACTAGAGAATGAGGCGCATTTTCGAGCCATGAAGTAAGCGCTTCATTCGCTACAGAATTTGGTTTGAAACGATGCGTAGTACACCAGCCTCCTATGCCAGTTCCTGCCTTTGAAATTTGCCTTGCCGTTACGCGTGTTACATTGCGAAAACAGGGCATAATCCTGCGGGTCCATTCCGTGGGGTTAGCCTGCCGCTCCCCATATTCCGCAGAGCCAAGCACTTCAGGGCTATCTGTCTCGTACCAAGCTAAATATTTAGGCCTTCCATCCAAAGCTTGATATCGACGACCGTTTAAAAAGCCTCGAACTCCTACGCGCTCTTCCAAGTGCTGCTGCTCGTACCAGTTGTTGAAATCAATCTCAGCCTCTGGGGTAATATCCGTCCAGATTAAAAGAAGGCCGTTTGACATCACTCTGCTGCCTGAAGTTCTTGCACCTTTGGTCGCCAGCGGAGAATTGGTTTCCGTGCAGCCTGAGTTTCATCGAGTCTTCTGCGGGGAGCAAAACGGGGAGCTTGTTGGAACCGATCCAAGTTTTTCTCTTTTGCTTCTTCAGCGAGGAAACGAAGACAATCTATGAAACGATCTAAGCTTTCCTTAGATTCACTCTCTGTGGGCTCTATCAACATTGCTCCTTTGACTACTAAGGGAAAATACATAGTCATTGGATGATAGCCTTCGTCGATCATAGCCTTGGAAAAATCAAGAGTTGTGATTCCGGTATCCTTCAAAAAACTCTCATCAAAAAGGGCCTCATGCATGCATGGTCCATCGCCAAATGGCGCAGACATAACGTCTTGAAGTCGAGCCTTCACATAATTAGCAGCCAACACAGCATCACCGGAGGCTTGCATCAATCCGTCAGCGCCATGGCTAAGCATGTAAGTGAGAGCTCGAGTAAACATGCCCATCTGTCCATGGAAACCTTTCATTCTTCCGAATGAATTTTCTGCACCTTTATTGCGTGCCTCAATTAGGTTGAACCCGGCTTCATCATCGCCAGTAATCCAAGGTATTGGTGCGAATGGAGCAAGAGCATCAGAGAAAACGACAGGACCGGCGCCCGGTCCACCACCTCCATGAGGAGTTGAAAAAGTTTTGTGGAGGTTAATGTGCATTGCATCCACGCCAAGGTCGCCTGGTCTTACCCGACCAACAATTGCGTTGAAGTTGGCGCCGTCGCAGTAAAAGAAACCACCAATGCTGTGAATGGCATCAGCAATAGCTTTAATATCGTTCTCGAATACGCCACAGGTATTGGGGTTCGTTAACATTATTGCAGCAACATCTTCACCAAGCATTGACTTGAAAGCATCAAGGTCAACGCGCCCTTTATCGTTTTCCGGTATCTCCTCAACTTTAAAACCAAGCATGGCAGCTGTTGCTGGATTAGTTCCATGTGCTGAGGCGGGGGCCAGCACCCGCTTTCGGGTCTCACCTTCACCACGCGCGTCAAGTGCGGCTTTGATCGCCATCATGCCGCAAAGTTCACCATGAGCACCTGCTCCTGGCGGTAGTGCTACTCCTGGCATTCCGGTAAGAACGGAAAGCCAATTTTTGAGTCGCTGCATTAATTCTAAAGCGCCTTGAATTGTTGATACTGGCTGCATTGGGTGAAGATCAGCAAAGCCCGGAAGCCTCGCCATCCGCTCATTTAAGCGAGGGTTATGCTTCATTGTGCATGAACCCAGAGGAAATAGCCCCGTGTCGATGCCATAGTTTAGACGGCTTATGCGAGTGTAATGTCGAACTACTGTAGGCTCGGCAAGTGATGGCAAGCCAATATCTTCGCCACGTGCTAGGTTTGCAAGGCGGCTCACAGCGTCAGGCTTAGAGGGGAGATCAACACCCACCGCGCCAGGTGAGTTCATCTCAAAAATAAGAGGTTCATCCTGCTCTAGAGCCCGTGCCCCAGTGAATGTTTCGAGCGCAATTGCAGCGTCGTTAGCAGGTAATGGGCGAGTTGGGCGACCGTCTTTAAGCATTAAACAAGCGCTCCTTCCAGCGCGGAAACAAGAGCATCGATATCAGAATTCGTATTAGTTTCTGTAGCGGCAACAATGAGAACATCGTCCAGATCTGATGAGGACCAAAGTCGGGAAGCCGGCACTCCGCCTAATACCCCTGCATCGGCCATTGTTTGAACAACCTCTGAGGCGTTTTTTGGCAACTTCAAAGCAAATTCATTGAAAAATGCAGGTGTTATAAGGTTCACCCCTGGAATTCCTGAAAGTCGATCTGCCAATTGACAAGCTCGTGCATGGTTCAAAGCCGCTAGTTCTTTGAAACCAGTCTCTCCGAGGAGTGTCATATGAACAGTGAAGGCAAGAGCGCAAAGGCCAGAATTTGTGCATATGTTGCTAGTTGCTTTCGCTCGGCGAATATGTTGTTCACGAGTAGAAAGAGTAAGAACAAATCCACGTCTGCCCTCAGCATCAACTGTCTCACCACATAGTCGTCCCGGCATTTGTCGGATGAGTTTTTCTTTGCAAGCGAAGAGACCGATATGGGGCCCACCGAAGTTTAAGGCATTTCCAATAGATTGGCCCTCAGCAACAGCAATATCCGCTCCCATTGCCCCTGGCGGCTTGATAGCACCAAGGGAAACAATTTCTGTAGTGACCACAATGAGAAGTGCGCCAGCTGCATGGGTTGCTTCGGCCAGACTGCTGAAATCAACAATGTGGCCGAAGACGTCTGGGTACTGGACGATTACGGCGCTAGTCTCACCGTCAATCTCATCCTTCAACTTTTGAATATCACTGCCTTCGGCTGTGGGTGACATTTCATTAAATTGAAATCCTGTTTGCTTAGAAAGGGTAGCTATTGTTCCGGAGTAGTGCGGGTGCAAATTCCCTGACGCGATGATTTTTTCTCGGCGCGTGACCCGGTTTGCCATCAAGGCGGCTTCTGCAGCAGCAGTCGCGCCATCGTATAAGGATGCGTTTGCTACATCCATGTCGGTAATCAGAGCGACTTGTGTTTGAAACTCAAATAATGCTTGCAGAGTGCCTTGGGCGATTTCAGGCTGATAGGGCGTATAGGCCGTGAGAAATTCCCCTCTTTGAATTACATAATCAACAGTAGCAGGCACGTGATGGCGATATGCACCTGTCCCTAGGAAGCTGGGTACGGCGCCGGCCGATATGTTTCGGCCTGCAAGCGATACCATTTCTCTCTCAACTTCCATTTCTGACTGTCCGAGAGGAAGATCTACTGGTTCATTCAGCAAAGCCTCTGCTGGGACATCCGAAAAAAGATCATTGATGCTTGATGCTCCTATTTTAGAGAGCATCTCGCGTCGGTTGGTGTCTGTCAGCGGCAAATAACGCATGGGATATGCTCCTTAAGGCCTCAGCCTTTGCAAAATTCGGCGTAGGCACTCTCGTCCATAAGGCCTTCTAGTTCCGAAACATCAGAAATTTTTATCTTGAAGAACCAGCCATCACCTTGGGCATCAGAATTTACCAGGCCGGGGTCAGTTTCGAGAGCTTCGTTGACCTCAACTACTTCCCCTGAAACAGGGGCATAGACATCGCTTGCCGCTTTCACTGATTCGACCACTGCGCAGTCGTCATCTTTATTCACGTCAGTTCCAGTAGTTGGTAAATCTACGAAAACTACGTCACCAAGTTGAACTTGTGCGTATTCGCTAATACCGCATGTCGCAGTATCGCCATCTACGCGAACCCATTCGTGCTCTTCGGAGAAATAAATGTCTGACATTTTTTGGTTTCCTCAGCCTTTAAAATAGCGGTGTGGATGGAATGGCAATTTTACAATTTCACCAGGGCGAGATTGACCGCGGACCATTAGTTCGATTTTGGTCCCTGGGGTGCTGACGTTGTAATCGATGTATCCCATGGCAATTGGGTGATCTAGACTTGGTCCAAATCCTCCGCTCGTAACTGATCCTGCGTTCTGGCCAGCTACCCTGATCTCAACGCCTTCTCGGGCTATGACTCGACCCTCAGGTCTAATACCAACCCGACGACGTGAGGGCTTTTCTGTTAGTTCTTTCTTGACCCGGTGAAAGCCAAGGAAACCACCTTCTTCTCGCCGTCTCTTGCCTATGGTCCATGATAGTCCTGCCTCAACCGGTGATGTTTTGTGATTAAGATCTTGTCCATAAAGGCATAGTCCCGCTTCCAGCCTGAGCGAGTCTCTTGCGCCAAGTCCGATGGGTGCTACTTCTTCTTGATCGAGAAGGGCGCGAGCGATCGCTTCGGCGGCATGGTTTTCCATACTGATTTCAAAACCATCTTCACCGGTGTATCCAGACCGCGTTACAAAACAGGGGAACCCTTCAATATCAATTTCAGACCCAGACATGAAAGGCATTGCTGACGTCATGGGAGCAAAGCGCTCCAGCACAGAAGCAGCTTTTGGTCCCTGTAGGGCCAAAAGAGCCCGATTATCTAAGTAGTGAACCTCCACTCCCGCTAAATTAGCTCTCATGTGGTCCAGGTCTTCATGTTTGCAAGCGGCGTTTACAACGAGAAAAAAGTCCTCGCCCCGATTAAGGATCATGAGGTCGTCAAGAACACCGCCGGATTGATTTGTGAACATGGTGTAGCGCATTTGGCCTTTAGAGAGCTCTTTGACGTCGGCAGGCACAATCTTCTCTAAGGCCGTTGCGATGTTTTTCCCCACTAATCTCACTTGCCCCATGTGGGAAACGTCAAAGAGACCGGCAGAATTTCTGCAATGCTTATGTTCTTCAAGCACACCTAATGGGTACTGAACGGGCATGTCATAGCCCGCGAAATTCACCATCTTTGCGCCAAGTTCAATGTGCAATCCATGTAGAGGAGTTTTGAGAGGCGCGTTATCTGTCAACGTATATCTCCGACGCAGAGTTGCAGTTCATCGGACCTTCGTCTGATGCACTGACCCCCTCTGTCATCGGAACCTGAAAGATTCCCCCAACATAGCGTGATCGCTATTACTGGGTTTGCATCTTCGGTGGAACGATTCGGCTTGAACCGTTTCGCTCACTTTCCAGAGTTGCCTATCCTATCGGTCCTCGTTGCCTGAGAGTTTCCGGGGCGGTTGCTCCTTCGGCGGCTAACAAACTAGCAGCTAGCAATGTTTGAAAGCTCTCTCCCGAATAGGATCTTTGGCTTTTGACAATTGACCATATGAACAAGCTTGAAGGAGTCAACGGACGCACTAAAAAAACAAGTGGAAAGGCTTCAAAGGTCGCAGTACACAATGTGCGATTGCGAACATTGCGTACGATGACTAAAGTGCGGCCGCGAGGTCCTTGTAATTGTCCGTGGTTTAAGAACGGGAGAGACGTCATGGCCGGTCTAGACGATCTGCTTCGAGAATATTTGCCTATACTGATTTTTTTCGGCGTAGCCGCTGGCGTAGCCGTAGCTGCTGTGTCGGCTTCATTTATCATTGCCAGACAGAAACCTGATCCAGAAAAGGTGTCTGCATACGAGTGTGGGTTTGAGGCTTTTACGGACAGTCGAGGCAAATTCGATGTGCGTTTTTACTTAGTGGCAATTCTTTTCATCATCTTCGATCTTGAGGTTGCATTCTTGTTCCCCTGGGCCGTTGCACTCGGAGACATCGGTGCTTTTGGATTTTGGTCGATGATGGCCTTCTTGGGTATTTTAACGGTTGGGTTTATCTACGAATGGAAAAAGGGCGCGTTGGAATGGGAGTAATTGATAATGTTGGCCCAGTCGGCCCAGGGGCAGAGCAAGATGCCATTTTAAAAGGTGTAACCGGAGAGCTTGAAGACAAAGGCTTTGTGGTTGCGCAACTTGATAGCTTGGTTAATTGGGCCCGTTCTGGATCGCTGTGGCCAATGACATTCGGACTTGCCTGCTGTGCAGTCGAAATGATGCATTCTGCTTGCTCGCGCTATGATCTTGATCGTTTCGGGGTGGTCTTCAGGCCAAGCCCTCGTCAATCTGATGTGATGATTGTAGCGGGCACTTTAACCAACAAAATGGCCCCGGCTTTGCGGAAAGTATATGATCAAATGGCAGAGCCTCGCTGGGTCATTTCCATGGGTTCGTGTGCAAATGGAGGCGGCTACTACCACTACAGTTATTCAGTCGTTCGAGGCTGCGATCGCATTGTGCCAGTCGATGTATATGTTCCTGGTTGCCCACCGACCGCTGAGGCGTTGCTTTATGGGGTGTTGCAGCTTCAAAAAAAGATCAAACGCACTGGCACTTTGTTGCGCTAACGGGTTTTAGGCGGATAATCTTATGCAGAACCTCTCAGAGCACATTGCCGAGCATCTTGGTGATATCCTTGTAAGCCGTGAAGTCCGTCTGAATGAATTAATTTTGACGGTTCGAAAGGACGCGATCGTTAGAGCGTTAACCTTTCTGCGGGATGATAGCACCGTGGATTGCAAAATGTTGGTGGACGTTTGTGGGGTGGATTATCCAAGCCGAGAAGAGCGGTTTGAGGTTGTCTATAATCTTCTAAGTCTGCGCCAAAATCATCGTGTTCGCGTAAAAATAACGACAGACGAAGACACACCCGTACCATCAGTGGCGGAGGTGTTTTCATCTGCCAACTGGTTTGAGCGAGAAGTCTGGGACCTTTATGGCGTGTTTTTTGCTGACCATCCCGACCTGCGCAGGATTTTGACTGATTACGGGTTCGAGGGACATCCTCTTCGAAAAGATTTTCCCATGACGGGGCATGTTGAAGTTCGATATGACGATGAGGACAAGCGAGTTGTTTATGAACCCGTGCGCTTGCCCCAAGAATTTAGATCTTTTGACTTTTTGAGCCCATGGGAAGGCGCTGAGCGTCAACTCCCGGGGGACGAAAAAGTCGACGAGACGGCGGCCGAGAAGGCGGACTAAGAATATGGCTGAAGCTCACATAAAAAATTATACTATTAATTTTGGACCACAGCACCCAGCAGCACACGGTGTGTTGCGTATGGTTATGGAGCTCGATGGAGAAATAGTTGACCGCATTGATAGTCACATTGGCCTACTTCATCGCGGTACAGAAAAGCTAATAGAGTATAAGACTTATCTTCAGGCAATGCCTTATTTCGATAGGCTTGATTACGTATCTCCTATGTCTCAGGAGCACGCCTATTGTTTGGCCGTTGAGAAACTTCTCGGGATAGCTCCCCCATTGCGGGGCCAGTATGTAAGAGTGCTTTTTGCTGAGATTAGTAGGGTTCTGAACCACCTCTTGAACATAACTGCTTTCGCGATGGATGTTGGCGCTATGACTCCAATGCTTTGGGGATTTGAACAGCGCGAGAAGTTGATGGAATTTTACGAGGGTGTTTCCGGGGCACGGCTGCATGCAGCTTACTTCCGTCCTGGGGGTGTTCATCAGGATCTACCTGACGGGATGTTGGATGAAATCTCAGCCTGGTGTGATGAATTCCCAAGATTTGTGGACGATATGCGTCACCTCCTAGACGGAAACCGTATTTTTAAGCAGCGGACGGTGGATGTTGGGGTCGTTTCAGCTAAGGACGCCATCGATTGGGGCTTTACCGGTCCAATGCTTAGGGGGTCTGGCGTAGCTTGGGACTTGAGGCGTTCGCAGCCCTATGATGTTTATGACCAATTTGATTTTGATGTTCCAATTGGAAAAAACGGTGATTGTTATGATCGATACGTCTGTCGTGTTGAAGAAATGGCTCAAAGTCTGAAGATTATCCGTCAGTGCATTTCTGATATGCCTCAAGGACCGGTGCTCGCAGAAGACGCAAAGATTGCTCCTCCACGAAGAGGTGATATGAAGCAGTCCATGGAAGCTCTTATTCACCACTTTAAGCTTTACACAGAAGGCTTCCATGTGCCTGCTGGAGAGACCTACACCGCGGTCGAGGCCCCAAAAGGTGAGTTTGGTGTTTATCTCGTTTCTGACGGAACAAACAAGCCTTATCGCTGTAAGATTCGCGCCCCTGGTTTTGCTCATCTACAAGCAATGGAATTTTGCTCGAAAGGGCATATGCTTGCTGATAGCGTGGCCATACTCGGATCTATGGACATAGTTTTTGGAGAGGTCGACCGATGAGTGGTATCGAAATTGCCCCTGACCATCTTCAGCCTGACTCTTTCGTCTTCTCTGATGAAAATCTCGTTAAGGCTCAAACGACGATAGCAAAGTATCCTGAACGCAAGCAGCAGAGCGCTGTTATGCCTCTGCTGGACCTTGCGCAGCGCCAAAATGGTGGTTGGGTTCCAAGAGCGGCTATCGAGTACATTGCTGACATGCTTCAAATGCCGTCTATCCGAGTTTGGGAAGTTGCAACTTTTTATACGATGTATTTTCTTGCCCCAAAGGGTCGAACTAAGGTTCATGTTTGCACTACTACTCCCTGCTGGCTTCGCGGTTCTGATGATGTTGTGAAAGCCTGTAAGGAAACCCTTGGCATCGGGATGGGAGAAACAACCAGCGACGGTGCATTTTCCTTGCATGAAGTTGAATGCGCAGGTGCCTGCGTGAATGCACCTGTTGTACAAATTAATGATGACTATTACGAAGATTTGGATTTTGAAAAGACAAAGCGTTTGCTTGACTCTTTCAAGGCAGGAGATCCTCCGAAGCCTGGTCCATTGAGTGATCGTCGCGGTTCAGAACCTGCAAAAGCCTAATTGAAAAGAAGCTAGAAGCCAGCCCAATGTTAGACATTAAAGATCGAATTTTCACCAATCTTTACGGCGAGGAGCCTTGGGATCTTGCTGCTGCAAAAAAGCGTGGCGATTGGGACGGGACCAAGGAATTAATTGCAAAAGGTCGAGAGTGGATCGTAGAGGAAATGAAATCCTCAGGCATGAGAGGCCGTGGGGGAGCTGGCTTCCCAACTGGCCTAAAATGGTCATTCATGCCTAAGGAGGACGACGGCAAGCCACGTTATCTGGTTGTGAATGCGGATGAAGGCGAACCTGGGACTTGTAAAGATAGGGACATCATTCGTAATGATCCTCATAAGTTAGTTGAGGGATGCTTACTTGCAGGTGTCGGTCTTGGAGCGACAGCTGGTTATATTTACATCCGCGGTGAATTTCATAACGAGGCAAATATATTAGATGCGGCTATTCAAGAGGCTTACGATGCGGGCCTTCTTGGTAAAAACGCCTGCGGTTCAGGTTATGATTATGATCTATATTTGCACCGGGGTGCTGGCGCTTACATTTGCGGTGAGGAAACTGCTCTAATTGAGAGTCTTGAAGGCAAAAAAGGCCAGCCACGCTTGAAGCCTCCATTTCCAGCAATGGCTGGGCTTTATGGTCGCCCAACAACTGTAAACAATGTCGAAACGATTGCGGCTGCTCCAACAGTTTTGCGCCGAGGGGCTGCATGGTTCTCAAGTTTTGGGCGCGAAAACAACGCTGGGACCAAGCTTTTCTGTATATCTGGCCATGTTAACACTCCATGCAACGTTGAAGAGACGATGGGTATTTCGCTCAAAGAATTGATAGAGCGACATGCAGGCGGAGTTCGCGGTGGTTGGGATAACTTGCTCGCTGTTATACCCGGTGGCTCATCTACTCCCGTGCTGCCTAAACACATTTGCGATACAGCCATAATGGACTTTGATGGTCTTCGTGAGCATCAGAGTGGGCTTGGGACCGCTGCAGTTATTGTGATGGATAAATCAACAGACATCGTTAAGGCTTTTGCCCGACTTTCCTACTTCTACATGCATGAGAGTTGTGGCCAATGCACACCATGCCGTGAGGGTTTTGGCTGGGTTTATCGCGTAATGCAGAGAATGGTTACCGGTGATGCTCGCATTGAGGAGATAGATATGCTCCAGCAGGTGACTAAGGAAATTGAGGGTCATACCATCTGTGCTCATGGTGACGGTGGCTCTTGGCCAATCCAGGGAATGATCAGGCACTTTCGCCCAGAACTCGAGCGTCGTATCGAAGAACGCTTAGCTGCTGCTCGGGCGGCTTAAGGAGGATCAGCGAAGATGCCAAAACTAACAGTTGACGGCGTTGAAGTAGAAGTGCCAGCCGGAGCAACCGTGCTGCAGGCCATTGAGGCGACGGGAAAAGAAGTTCCGCGCTTCTGCTATCATGATCGTTTATCCATTGCCGGTAACTGCCGGATGTGTTTGGTGGAAATAAAACCGGGTCCACCAAAACCTGCGGCATCTTGTGCTATGCCAGCCGGTGAAAATATGGAAGTTTTTACCAGTAGCCCAATGGTGGAACATGCTCGAAAGGGCGTGATGGAAATGCTACTGATTAACCATCCGCTTGATTGTCCAATATGTGACCAGGGCGGTGAGTGTGACCTCCAGGATCAGGCGATGTCTTATGGCGGTGGGGCAAGCCGTTATGAGGAAATGAAACGTGCAGTCCCTGACAAGTATATGGGGCCACTAGTTAAGACAATTATGACTCGTTGTATCCACTGCACGCGCTGTGTGCGTTTTGTGGATGAGGTGGCAGGTGTGCCAACCATTGGTGCACTGGGGCGAGGAGGTGCGACAGAAATCAGCACGCTTGAAGCGGGTATCAATTCTGAGCTCTCTGGAAATATTATTGACCTATGTCCTGTGGGAGCATTGACTTCAAGGCCTTACGAATTCGTAGCCAGACCCTGGGAACTTTCTAAGACTGAATCTGTAGATGTTATGGATGCTGTTGGCTCTAATATTCGCGTTGATGCGCGCGGACCAGAGGTGTTGCGGGTACTTCCTAGGCTTAATGAAGATGTCAATGAAGAATGGATTTCTGACAAGACCAGATTCGCGATTGATGGCCTTAAACGTCAACGCCTAGACGCCCCTTATGTACGGGGAGCCGATGGTCGTCTGAAGGCGACAAGTTGGACGGCGGCCTTGAACGTGGTTGCTGAGAAATTAAAGGCAACTGCCCCAGAGAAGATTGCTGTTATTGCTGGTGATCAAGTTGATGCTGAGGCAATGTTCGCGGCCAAGGTGCTTTTTGAAAATTTAGGCGTTCAAAATATCGATTGCCGACAGGACGGTATGAAAATTGCACCAGGTACTCCGCGTGGAGGATATATCCTGAATGAAGGTCTCTCCGGTGTGGAGAAGGCGGACCGCTTACTCTTAATTGGGTCGGACCCGAGACGCGAAGCGGCAGTCTTTGGAGCTCGTATCCGTAAGCGCTGGCTTGAAGGTGACTTCAAAGTTGGTGTGGTTGGGGAAATAGGGGATCAAACCTACCCAACGGAATTGGTCTCTCTTGAAAATGCTGCTGAATTTCTTCAAGGGGCGTCCAGACCAATGGTGATCGTGGGCGCTGGCGCTCTAGCAAGAGCAGATGGCGCATCAGTGCTTGCTTATGCTCGGTCTTTGGCGACAGTTACGGATGAATGGGTAGGTTTCGGTGTCCTGCACACTGCGGCATCACGTGTCGCTGGGCTTGATCTTTCGTTCTTGCCTGGGCCTGAAGGTCAGGATGTTGCTGGTATATTAGCGGGTGTTAAAGCAGGGGGTATTGAAACTGTCTTTCTTCTTGGAGCTGATGAAATCAACTTTGAGAGCTTGAAAGACGCATTTGTTATTTATCAGGGTGCAGTTGGTGACGATGGCGCAGGAGCTGCTGACGTAGTGTTACCTGGCGCTGCATTTACAGAGAAAGATGGTACTTACATTAACACGGAAGGCCGCGCTCAGAGAGCTTCTCGCGCTGTATTTCCGCCCGGTGATGCTCGTGAAGACTGGACTATATTAAGAGCTTTATCGGAAGTTTTAGGTTCCAAGCTGCCGTTTGATGATTTGACCAGTCTTCGTGCTCAGATGATTGAAAAAGTCCCAGTGCTTGGAGCCATTGACGAACAGATGCCAGGTGCGTGGGGTGATTTTGGTGAGAAGGGTCCGGTGGGAGATGAGCCCATGCACTCTGCGGTCGCAAATTTCTACATGACTTGCCCAATTTCTCGCGCTAGCCCGACTATGGCCCGATGTGTGCAGGAATTTATGAATAGTTCAAATCAGGAAAAAGCGCATGCCTAGTTTCTGGGACGCATATGCTTGGCCAACGTTGATAATTTTATTGCATATACTTGCGATAGTGCTGCCCTTGATGGGTGCGGTCGCATATTTAACTCTTGCTGAGCGCAAGGTTATTGCAGCGATGCAGCTGCGCAAGGGCCCGAATGTCGTCGGTCCCTTCGGAATGTTGCAGCCCATAGCTGACGGATTAAAGCTGTTATCAAAAGAAACCATTATTCCCGCAGGGGCAAACCCAATTTTATTTATTGCTGCGCCAATGCTTACATTTATTTTGGCGTTTGTGGCTTGGGCGGTGATCCCAGTTGATGAAGGCTGGGCTCTGGCTGATATCAATGTCGGCATCCTTTATCTCTTCGCTATATCGTCTTTGGGTGTGTACGGAATAATTATTGCCGGTTGGGCCTCAAATTCTCGATACCCATTTCTCGGTGCTCTTCGCTCTGCAGCCCAAATGGTTTCTTATGAGGTTTCTATTGGCTTTGTAATCATCACCGTTTTACTCTGCGTTGGTTCGCTAAACCTGACCGACATTGTGAAGGCACAACAGGGTCTCTGGTTTGCGATACCTCTTTTCCCAATGTTTGTAATATTTTTTGTTTCTGCATTGGCAGAGACAAATCGGGCGCCTTTCGATTTGCCTGAAGCCGAAGCAGAGCTGGTCTCGGGTTATAACGTCGAATATTCAGCTATGACATTTGCGCTATTCTTCCTCGGAGAATACGCGAACATGATTCTGATGAGCGGAATGACCGTAACTTTATTCCTTGGAGGCTGGTTGCCAATTTTTGATGTGGCACCTTTCAACTGGCTTCCTGGAATCTTTTGGTTTGCTCTTAAAACCGCTGCGGTGCTGTTTTGTTTCTTGTGGGTAAGGGCGACCTTCCCGCGTTACAGGTATGACCAGTTAATGAGACTTGGTTGGAAAGTGTTTCTTCCGTTTTCCCTCTTTTGGGTTGTGCTCACGGCGGGAGTTTTGGTTGCTTTTGATATGGTTCCCAAAGGCTAAGGAGGAGATTGACAGTGGCTCTTCTTGATCGCGCTGCACGTGGTTTTTTGCTATCTGAACTGGTGTCTGGAATGGCACTCACATTTCGTTACATGTTCAAGCAAAAAGTGACGCTGAACTATCCCTATGAAAAGGGACCTCTTTCTCCGCGTTTTAGGGGAGAGCATGCCTTGAGAAGGTATCCGAATGGTGAAGAGAGGTGCATAGCTTGCAAGCTTTGTGAAGCCATTTGTCCTGCCCAGGCAATAACAATTGAGGCTGAACCTCGCGACGATGGAAGTCGCCGTACCACACGGTATGACATTGATATGACTAAATGTATCTACTGTGGCTTTTGTCAGGAGGCGTGCCCCGTTGATGCAATCGTTGAGGGTCCAAATTTTGAATTTGCAACGGAAACAAGGGAGGAGCTGATGTATAACAAACAGAAGCTACTCGAGAATGGCGATAGGTGGGAGACAGCTATTGCTAGGAATTTGGTGCAGGATGCCCCGTACAGATAAATCTTTTTGCCCATCGCATCGTGCTAATGAAGCTCAAGTGTTGAGATATAGTTTGCGGATGTGGGCTGCCTTTAAATTGGTTGGAGGGTCAACATGACCGTCGCCGCATTATGTTTTTACCTTTTTGCTTCAGTTGCTGTTGTCTCAGGGGTAATGGTTGTTACTGCGCGTAATCCCGTGCATGCAGTACTGTTTCTTATTCTGGCATTTTTTAACTCAGCCGGTTTATTTGTTTTGATAGGTGCTGAATATCTCGCCATGGCTCTTGTGGTTGTATATGTCGGGGCGGTTGCGGTTCTCTTCTTATTTGTCGTTATGATGCTGGACGTAAATTTCCAAGAGTTGAGGGCTGGTGCCGCACGTTACATTTCGATCGGCGCAGTTGTTGGTTTGGCACTTCTTGCAGAGTTAAGTTTGGTTCTTGGTGGTGCTGCGTTTGGTGATGCCAAAGTCATGGGTGGCGCTCTTCCAACTCCACCAGCGGATCAGGTTGAGAACGTTAGAGCTCTTGGTCAAATTCTCTACACCGATCTTTTTGTCCTGTTTCAGATTTCAGGTCTGATACTGTTGGTGGCGATGATTGGCGCGATAGTATTGACGTTGCGCAGTCGACCTGGTGTTCGCCGTCAACGAATCAGTGACCAACTTGAGCGAACTCCAGAAAAAGCTGTAGAGGTTGTAAAAGTGCCCATCGGCGGAGGCGCCCAATGATTATTGGACTTGGACACTATCTCGCCGTTGCCGCTGTTTTATTTACTCTTGGCATCTTCGGGATCTTTCTAAATAGAAGAAACGTGATCGTTATTCTCATGTCGATCGAATTAATGCTGTTAGCAGTTAATATCAATTTGGTGGCATTTTCTGCTTTTAATGGGGACCTTGCAGGTCAAGCCTTCGCAGTATTCATTCTCACGGTAGCAGCGGCGGAGGCTGCCATTGGTCTCGCTATTTTAGTTGTCTATTTCCGCAACCGTGGCTCGATTGCGGTTGAAGACGTCAATGTGATGAAGGGCTGATAAACCTATGAATGCCCTATACATATTAGCAATTTTCTTGCCGCTTATTGGGGCCTTAATTGCTGGCCTAGGAAACAGAAAGCTTGGTGACCGAGGAGCTCAGCTTGTTACATCTGGCGGCTTAATTCTGGCAGCTTTGATTTCGTGCTTGGCCTTTGTCGAGGTTGCTCTAGGGCATAATCCTAGATCAATCGAGCTTTTTAGATGGATTGATAGTGGTAGCTTTGAGGCAGCTTGGTCACTGCGTTTTGATACCCTCTCAGTAGTGATGATGTGTGTCGTAACCATCGTGTCGGCTTGTGTGCATGTTTATTCCATTGGTTATATGAGTCATGACCATTCCAAGCCGCGGTTCATGGCCTACCTCTCACTATTTACATTTGCCATGTTGATGTTGGTAACGGCGGACAATCTTGTGCAGATGTTCTTCGGTTGGGAAGGTGTCGGTGTTTGCTCTTATCTTCTAATCGGTTTTTGGTATGACCGACCAAGTGCAAATGCTGCCGCTATGAAGGCTTTTGTGGTAAATCGCGTTGGTGATTTTGGTTTCGCGCTTGGTATTTTTGGCGTGTTTCTCTTGTTTGATACTGTGGCGTTTGATGCAATTTTTGGCGCAGCGGCTCAGTTCACCGATGCCCGCATCCATTTCTTGGGTATGAACATGGATGCTCTCGAAGTCCTGTGTTTCCTCCTTTTCATTGGAGCTATGGGTAAGTCAGCGCAGCTTGGGCTTCATACATGGTTGCCTGATGCCATGGAAGGACCTACTCCAGTATCAGCTCTTATCCATGCCGCCACCATGGTTACGGCAGGGGTGTTCATGGTTTGCCGGCTTTCGCCAATCTTTGAGTATGCCCCAAACGTCCTGGCGTTTGTTACCATGATTGGAGCTTTCACAGCATTCTTTGCAGCGACAGTTGGATTAACTCAGTTTGATATTAAACGGGTTATTGCTTATTCGACTTGCTCCCAGCTCGGTTACATGTTCTTTGCGGCTGGACTGTCAGCTTATCCTGCTGCGATGTTCCACCTTACTACCCACGCGTTTTTCAAGGCTCTCTTGTTCCTTGGTGCAGGCTCAGTCATCCACGCAATGTCTGACGAGCAAGATATGCGCAAAATGGGGGGGATTAAGAGCCATATCAAACAAACATATATATTGATGTGGATCGGCAGTCTGGCCTTGGCGGGAGTTGGTATTCCCGGCGTGATTGGATTTGCTGGCTTCTACTCTAAAGATATGATTTTGGAGGTTGCGTGGGGCGCTCATTCGGTTCCAGGCTTTATCGCGTTTACCTTCGGTATTTTGGCCGCCCTTATGACCGCATTTTATTCATGGCGTTTGCTTTTCATGACTTTCCACGGCGCTCCGCGGGCAGATGAAAAAGTGATGGCTCACGTTCATGAATCGCCTCCTATTATGTTATGGCCTCTCTATGTTCTTGCTTTTGGAGCTGTGGTGTCAGGTTTGGCGCTGTACGGGCCGTTCGTGGGGCATCATTTTCAGGAATTCTGGGGCAGTTCAATTGTTATATTGCCTGATGCTAAGGGCGAAACGATTATCGAGCACGCCCATCATGTGCCCTTCCTGGTCAAAGCATCTCCTGTAGTGATTACCTTGCTAGGTATTTGGTTGGCATACCGTTTTTATGTTCAAAAACCTCATCTGCCTGGCGAGACAGCGCACGCTTTCGAGGGTTTGCATAAGTTATTCTATAATAAATGGTTCTTTGATGAGGCTTATGATTTCTTGTTTGTGAGACCTGCACATTGGCTCGCGCGGACTTTCTGGAAGCGGGGTGATGTTGGTATTATCGACAGGTTTGGTCCGGACGGAATTTCTGCAATGGCGAAGCGTGCTGCGGAGGCGGCTAGTCGCCTTCAAACAGGCTACGTCTACCACTACGCATTCGCTATGCTGATAGGGGTCGTTGCCCTTGTCGCTTGGCGGATCATGCAACAAGGGGCCTGATTAGTGTCTGGCGCGCCGATTTTATCTTTAATTACCTTTGGGCCTCTCGTAGGCGCTCTGTTAATCATGCTCTTTGCCCGAGGCGAAGAAAAAGCTAAAAATGCTCGTTGGGTAGCATTATGGGCTTCAGGTTTTGTATTCCTTATCTCGCTTGTTGCTTGGGCACAGTTTGACCCAAGAGCTGTAGGCTTCCAGTTAACTGAAAAATATGACTGGTTTCCCGAGTACAATATAGCTTTTCAGCTTGGTGTAGACGGCCTGTCTTTTTACTTCGTGCTGCTCTCAACGTTCCTTACGCCCATTTGTATCATTGCTTCTTGGACAAGCGTGAACAAGCGAGTTAGCGAATATATGGCAGCTTTCCTCGCGCTTGAAACCTTTATGATTGGAATGTTTTGTGCGCTCGACCTCATAGCTTTCTATGTATTTTTCGAGGGTGTGCTAATCCCGATGTTCCTCATCATTGGGGTCTGGGGTGGGGCGCGTCGGATATACGCGTCTTTCAAGTTTTTCTTGTATACGTTACTCGGCTCAGTTTTGATGCTTGTCGCTATCGTGGCGATGATCGGGATGATAGGTGGTTCTGGTATTGAGGATGCACAGAAGTTTTCTTTTTCAACTAGTGTCCAAATTTGGCTTTGGTTAGCGTTTTTCGCCTCATTTTCAGTTAAAATGCCAATGTGGCCAGTACACACTTGGCTTCCCGATGCTCATGTGGAAGCGCCGACTGCAGGATCAGTGATCCTAGCTGGGGTTTTGCTCAAGATGGGAGGCTACGGTTTTTTACGCTTCAGTCTTCCCATGTTCCCTGAAGCATCTGAATTTTTTACCCCGCTTGTATATTCACTATCAATAATCGCGATCGTCTATACCTCCTTAGTGGCACTTGCCCAGGAGGATATGAAGAAGCTGATCGCTTACTCTTCGGTCGCTCATATGGGTTATGTTACATTGGGGATCTTCACTAATACCCCCCAAGGTGTAGAGGGTGCTGTTTTTCAAATGTTGAGTCATGGGATTGTCTCGGCCGCACTTTTCCTCTGCGTAGGTGTTGTTTACGACCGTATGCATACCCGAGAAATTTCGCGGTATGGTGGACTTGTTCATCGCATGCCACGGTATGCTCTTGTTATGATGGTATTTACGATGGCCTCAGTGGGCTTACCTGGAACCAGTGGTTTTGTGGGAGAGTTTTTGGTTTTAGCCGGTGCGTTTAAAGATAACACCTGGGTTGCAGCCCTAGCAGCAACAGGGCTCATTCTGGGCGCTGCCTACATGTTAATGCTCTACAGACGGGTGATCTTTGGTCGGCTAGAACATGAAGACCTTAAGTTGATTAATGATCTGAACTGGCGTGAGGTATTGGTCTTTGCGCCAATGATAATCCTTGTTCTTTGGATGGGTATCTATCCAGCTACGTTCCTTGATGGAATCCAGATAGCTGCTTCTGAAACTTTACGCAGTTCCGCGGCTGCCGCGTCGTCAATTGGTGACGTTGGTGCGCTCTTCGCCTGGCTACGATAGGGGGTTTTGAGTGATGTTGGCTATGCCCCTCTTACCTGAAATTTTGTTGTCGATTGTCGGAATGTGCCTGCTATTGATTGGCGCCTTTTCCGGGAACCGTGTTGCCAAACCAATGTGCTATATCGTGGCATTTTCACTTGTTGGTTCATTGTTGGTAGGCTTTTTAAGCCCTTCAGGAGCCGCTTTTGGTGGGCTATTTATCGCGGATAAATTAGCAAGCTTTGCAAAAACCCTAATAGTCATTGGAGCTGTCGCAACGGTCATTATGGCTGCTGGCAGATCGGTATCGGCGGATGGGGTCGGGCCAATGCGCTTTGAGCAGCCTGTGCTAATGCTGTTTGCAACGATTGGTATGATGCTGATGGTTTCTGCCAATGACCTTATTTCATTGTATATTGGCTTGGAGCTACAGAGCTTATCTTTATATGTGCTCGCTGCTATTCGTAGAGATAGCCTTAGAGCCACCGAGGCCGGTCTAAAGTACTTTGTTTTAGGGGCCTTATCTTCGGGCATGCTCCTTTATGGAGCGGGTCTTATATATGGATATACAGGTTCCACTGGGTTTGATGCTATTCAGAGTGGTGTTGCAGAAATGGGGCAGCCGTCCCTTGGATTGGTTGTCGGTATCGTGTTTTTGCTTGCTGGACTTGCATTTAAGGTTTCGGCCGCGCCATTTCATATGTGGGTGCCGGATGTGTATGAAGGTGCAGACACACCGATAACTGCCTTCTTTGCTGCAGCGCCAAAGGCTGCAGCACTGGCATTGTTTGCCCGAGTGATGGCTGATCCTCTTGCTGGAGCAGACCAAGCATGGAGCCAAATTGTAGCCGTGATTGCTGGATTATCGGTTATTATAGGTGCATTAGGTGCATTGGCTCAGAAGAATATCAAACGCCTATTGGCGTACAGTTCAATCGGTCATGTCGGCTTTGCATTGATTGGTCTGGCAGCTGCGAGTGAAGCGGGTGTTCGGGGTCTGCTGATCTATTCAGCATTATACCTTTTTATGACACTTGCTGCATTTGCGTGCGTTATGGCTATGCGCCGTGGTGGTAGGGCTGTAGAAACCATTGATGATCTAGCAGGAGCTAGCCGCACTCACCCCTGGATGGCTTTTGGTCTGGCAGCTGTTATGTTTT